>Ga0307415_100000272_pt1 | contig 22351 bp, 16 predicted proteins | sample DK1Cmetagenome_FD_204524 | JGI IMG/M metagenome (GOLD analysis project Ga0307415, IMG submission 204524) | Maize rhizosphere microbial communities from greenhouse at UC Davis, California, United States - DK15-C-2 | ecosystem: Host-associated > Plants > Roots > Rhizosphere > Soil | place: USA... | reverse complement strand
CTCCTCACCGGTGTCGTCGTCGCCGCGGGTTGCGGCGCGATCGTGAGCCTGCTGCTCTCGCTCTCCGACGACCTGCGCCTGCGCGGCATGCTGTTCTGGCTGCTGGGCGACTTCGGCTACGTGAGCACGCCCTGGTGGCTGCTCGCCCTCGCACTCGCCGCGATCCCGGCGTGCCTGCTCGCGGCGCGACCGCTCGATGCGCTCGCGCGTGGCGAGCTGCAGGCGCGGCTGCTCGGCGTGCCCGTGCGCGGCCTGCGCATCGGCATCTATGTCGCCGCATCGCTGCTGACGGCCGCGGCCGTCACGACGGCTGGCAGCATCGGCTTCGTCGGCCTCGTCACGCCCCACCTCGTGCGGCTCGTCATCGGTTCATCGCACCGCGCGGTGATTCCCGCCGCGGCGCTCGCCGGCGGCACGCTGCTCGTCGTCGCGGACCTGCTCGCGCGCACCGTCGTCGCGCCGCGCCAGCTGCCCGTCGGCGCGCTGACGGCGCTTATCGGCGTGCCGCTGTTCCTCTGGCTGATGCACCGCCGCCAGGCCTGACCGTCAAAGGGGACGCTCACCTTTGACGAAGGTGAGCGTCCCCTTTGACAAGGTGAGCGTCCCCTTTGACGCCCTTTGACGGTCACGCGCGAGGAAACCCGACCAGGTGCTGGGCATCGAGCCGGATGCCGATGAGCTCGCCGATGACGTGGTCGTGGTGGCTGGGGACGAAAGAGAGCACGGTCGCCCCCGAGGGCAGGCGCAGCGTGTAGCGGAACTGCGCGCCGCGGAACGCGCGCTCGACCACTTCCGCGCGCAGCTCGCTGGCGTCGTCGTGGATCACGTCGTCCGGGCGCAGCAGGAGGTCCACGAGCGTGCCCGGCGGCTGCTCGCGGGTGAGCTGGCCCTCGATCACGCCGAGCTCCGTCGTCACGCGGCCCGTGCCGATCACGGTGCCGGGGACGAAGCTGCCCTCGCCCACGAAGTCCGCGACGAAACGCGTCCCGGGTGAGTGGTAGAGCTTCCAGGGAGTGTCCCATTGCTCGAGCCGGCCGGCGCGTAGCACGCCGATCTCGTCGGCGATCGCGAAGGCCTCGCGCTGGTCGTGCGTCACGAGAAGCGCCGTCGCGCCCTCGGCAACCAGCGCCGCGCGCACGGCCTGCGCCAGCTCCGTGCGCACGTCGGCATCGAGGTTGGAGAAGGGCTCGTCGAGCAGCACGAGCCGCGGCCGCGGTGCCAGCGCCCGCGCGAGGGCGACGCGCTGCTGCTGGCCTCCGGACAGTTCGTGCGGATAGCGCGCGGCCTCGGCGCCGAGGCCGACGAGCTCGAGCAATTCGCGGGTGCGGCGTTGCCGGGCACCGCGTTCGACGGCGCGCAGGCCGAAGGCGACGTTGGCGCTCGCATCGAGGTGCGGGAACAACGCGAAGTCCTGGAACACCATGCCGATCCGCCGCCGCTCGGGCGACACCCAGGTGCCCGGGCCCGAAAGCAGTTCGCCACCGGCGCGTATTTCGCCGCTGTCAGGCCGCTCGAAACCGGCGATGGCCCTCAGCGCCGTGCTCTTGCCCGAGCCCGACGGCCCGAGCAGGCAACCGATGTGCCCCGCCTCCACCGTGAGCGACAGCCGATCGAGGGCGGCCACCCCCGGGAAGGCCCGCGACACGTCACGCAGCTCGAGCCGCACGCTCCATCCTCCAGGTCAGCAGGGCGACGGGCAGGAGTCCCGCGACGACGATCGCGAGCGCGGGCAGCGCGGCACGTTCCCATTCGCCCTCCGCGGTCATCTCGAAGACCCGCACCGCCAGTGTGTCCCAGCCGAACGGCCGGGTCATCAGCGTGATCGGCATTTCCTTCATGACGTCGACGAACACGAGCAGCAGCGCTGTACCGGCGCCGGCGCCGAGCAGCGGCAGGTGCAGGCGCGCGAGGATCTCGCGCGGCGCGAGTCCGAGCGAGCGCGCGGCCTCCTCGAGCGCTGGCCGGATGCGCGCGAACCCGCCCTGCACCGGCCCGTACGCGACCGCGAGGAACCGCGCGATGTAGCCGAGCAGCAGCGCGAGCACCGTGCCCTGCAGCCACAGGCCCTCGCCGCCTGCGAGCGTCCGGAACGCATCGTCGACGCTCCCGAGCGCGGTCACGACCCCGACGGCGAGCACGGCGCCGGGAACGGCGTAGCCGAGCGTCGCGACGTGCGAGGCCGCACGCGGCACGAAGCCCGGGGACAGGCGGTTGGCATAGCCGAGCGTGACGGCGAGCCCGAGGCAGGTGAGCGCGGCCATGCCGGCGAGCCCGAGCGTGCGCAGGATGTAGGTGACGTAGCGCGCGTCGAGGTCGAACGGCGCGACCTCGAGGGCCCAGCGCAGGAGCGCAATCCCCGGCAGCACGAAGCCGATCGCGAAGATGGTGCCCGCAAACGCGAAGGCGAAAGCGCCGCGCAGCCCCGTCAGCGCGAGCCGCACCGGTGCGCGCGCACCGAGGTCGGCCGCCGTGTGACGCCTGCGGCCGCGGGCGAGCTGCTCGGCCGCCAGAACGAGCGCGACGAATACGAGCAGCAGCAGCGCGAGGGCTAGTGCCGTTTCCACCGAGAACAGGCCATACCAGGCCTTGTATATCGACGTCGTGTACGTGTCGTAGTTGAAGACGGACACGGCGCCGAAGTCCGCGAGGGTTTCCATCGCGACCAGCGCGGCACCGCCCGCGAGCCAGGGACGCGCCAGAGGTACCGCGACCCGCAGCAGTCCCGCCCAGGGTCCGTAGCCGACCGACTGCGCAGCTTCGAGCACGCGCGCGCCATGCGTCATGAACGCCCCGCGCGCCATCAGGTACACGTAGGGGTAGCTCGCGAGGCCGAGCACCACGATGACGCCGCCGGTCGAACGGATCGGCGGCACCGGGAAGCCGGCGCCGAACCAGCTGCGCAGCGCGGTCGGCACCAAGCCTGCGTAATCGAGCGTCGCGACGGCGACGAAGGCGAGCACGTAGGCCGGCATGGCCATCGGCAGGTACAGCGCCCAGGCGAAAAATCCGCGCCCCGGGAAATCGCAGGCGGCCGTGAGCCAGGCAAGCGAGGTCCCGAGCGCCAGCGCGAGCGCGACGACGCCGAGGACGAGGACCGCCGTGTTCACGGTCACGCCCGCGAGCACGTGCTCGCGCAGGTGCGCCCAGAGCGCGGGGTCTGCGCCGGTCGCGCCCTGCGCGATCGCGGCGAGCACGGCCGCCATCGGCAGCGCGACGAGGATCGCGGCGATCGCGTGCCCCCTGCGCGACGACAGCGCGGTCACGGTCGTCGCACGTCCGGGATCAGTGCCAGCCGGCCCGGTCGATCAGCATGACGGCGGCGGGCTGCGTCTTGCCGATGAAGCCCACGTTGACCGTGTTCGGCTTGAATGGACCCCAGGCCTTCACCTCCGGCAGCGGGTCGACGCCCGCATTGGCCGGGAACTCGAAATTGACCGCGGCGAAACGCTGCTGGATGGCTGGCGATGCGAGCCACTCGAGGAAGCGGATGGCTTCCGCGCGGTTCCTGGCGTGCTTCGTGACTCCGCCGCCCGAGATGTTGACGTGCGTGCCCTTGCCGGCCTGGTCGGCCCAGAAGATCTGCACGGGAAAATCCTTCTGCTCGTTTTGCAGGCGCCCGAGGTAATAGCTGTTCGTGATGCCGACGTCGCACTGGCCGGCGGCGATCGCCTTCAGCATCAGCGTATCGTTCGAAAACGGCTCGGCCGCGAGGTTGCCGATCCAGGCGCGCACCATGCGCTCCGTGGCCTCCTCGCCCATGTCGTTGATGAACATGGCGACGAGCGACTGGTTGTAGACGGCCTTGCCGGTGCGCAGGCACAGCTTGCCTTTCCAGCGCGGGTCGCCGAGCGCGGCGTAGGTCGATAGATCGGACGGCTTCACGCGCGCCGTCGAGTAGGCGATCGTCCGTGCGCGCACCGCGAGCCCGAACCAGTGGCCCTGCGGGTCGCGCAGGTGCGCAGGGATCGCCGCCTCGAGCATCTCGGATTTCACCGGCTGAAGCAGGCCCGCCTGCGTGGCGCGCCAGAGGTCGCCCGCATCCACCGTGATGAAGAGATCGGCGGGGCTGTTGGCGCCTTCCGCGGTGAGGCGCTGGATCAGGGGCGCACCGTCATCCGTGACGGACTTCACTTCGATGCCGCGCTCGCGGCTGTACTCCTGGAAGAGCTCGTCGACGAGCTGGTACTTGCGCGCGGTGTAGACCACGAGAGGCTCTCCGGCGGCCTGGGCCGGGCCGGCGAGGAGGCTGGCGGCCACGGCGAGGATCGCCGCCAGGCGGCCAGAAAAGGCGCTGCAGAGGGACATGAGAGGCCTCGAACCGTTAATGAGAATGAATCTCATTAAGCATATCAGGTATGGCGGGCGGCGGCACGGTCCTGAAGGTAAGACTGGCCCCGGCGCATCAGTCGCGCGAAACCCGCGGCGTCCTGGCTCGCCACCAGGGATTGGACGCGTGTCACCGCCTCCACCAGGGCAGCCAGCGACTCACCGCCATACTCGTTGAGTGCCTGGATTTCGAAGTAGAGGGCCGGACTCTCGCCCGCCACCAGCGAAGCGACCGCGAGCTGTGCATCGAAGGTGGTACTGGACAGGCGCGCGAGCCTCGGCGCGGCCTCGCCGCTTTCCGCGAGCGCGGTGAAGAACGCGATGTTGATCGCGTGCGAAAGTCCGAGGACGTAGGCAATCAGCCGGTCGTGGTCGTCGAGCGTCGTGACGACCTGCTCGACCATCGTCGAGGCGAACAGCGCCTGTGCATCGGCCACCGCATCCGGCCGGCCGACGTCCACGTGGATGATGTGGCGTCCCGACAGCAGGTCGGTGTCGGGTCCGAACATCGGGTGCAGCGAGCTGACGCGCACGCCCGCCTCGCGCAGCGCTTCGAGCCCGCGCCGCAGCGGCGTCTTCAACGAGCCGATATCGAACACGAGCCCGGGCGGGCGGTGACGCGCGAGCTGTTCCAGGATGGAAGCCGTGATGCCGAGCGGGGTCGCGACGACGATCACCTCGTGCGACAGCTCATCCGCCTGCCAGTCCGTGCGGTGGGTGCGCGTCCCCACGGAACCCGCCGGGTCGGCAACCTCGACCTCGTAGCCTTGCGAGTCGAGGAACTCGACGAACCAGCGACCCATCTTGCCGCGGCCGCCGATCACGAGCGCCCGCCGGCCTGCGCCCTGCCCCTGCGCCGCGAGCTGCGCCTGCTCCTGGGTCGCGAGCGAACTGCGGATCAGGAGGCGCAGCAGGTTGTCGGCGAGCGCGGGCGGGAGCCCCAGCCTCTGCGCCGCGACGCGCGCGTTCATCAGCACGTCGCGCTCGCGCTGGAAGTCCCGGGTCGGGTGCCCGGTCGCGCGCTTCACGCGCGCGACCTCCTCGGAAAGCCGCTGGCGCTCCGCGATCAGCGCAAGCAGCTCGCCGTCGAGGCGGGTGAGTCGTTCACGGAGTTCGCCGAGATCCATGCGGGTTCCTTGCGTCGGGACCCGCCTTGTGTACCGGCCCGCCTGCAATCGTGCAAGCGGGCCGGTGTTTCGGGCTCAGCCGGAGATCGAGAAACCGAAGTACCAGCCGCCGGACGGATCGTACGACCAGTAGTTGGGGCGGTAGCCGCGGCTGTAGTACATCGCCGCGTCGCGCCAGCCGGCGTCGTACCCGCTGCGATACCCGTAGCCGCTGCCGTAGCCGTAGAAGGCAGTCCGGCGCCAGTAACGGTCATGACGGCCGTAGTTCAGCCAGTCGCGCCAGGCGAGCTCGTAGCCGGAGCGATAGCCGAAATCGAGGCTGTAGCGGTACGGCGGGACGTAGCGCCAGTGGCGGTTGTCGTGGCCACGGTAGTAGCGCCAGCCATCGTTGCGCCAGCCCTGGTACTGCCAGCCACGGCGACGCCAGTCGTCGTCGCGGCGACGGTCGTGGTCGCGCCAGTCATGGTCATGCTCGCGGCGGCGCCAGTCGTCGCGGTCGTGATCGCGGTCATGACCACCCCAGTCACCCCGGTCGCGGTCGTGCCCACGCCAGTCGTCGTGATCATCGTCGCGGTCATGGCCATTGCCGTGGCCACGATCATGACCCCGCCCACGGTCATCGTCCCGATCGTAATTGTTGCCGCGGTCCCGGTCGCGATCCCAGTCACGGTCACGGTTACGCTCGAAGTCCCTGCGCTGGTCCTGGGCTTTCGCCTGAAGCGACTGCGGCTGCGCGATGACCTTGCCGCGCGGGCGGTCGTCATCGGCACTGGCCGGGCCCGCCAGCAGCAGGGCCAGCGAGGCTGCGGTGAGGATCTGCTTGTACATAACGGCACCTCCGCACATTGCGTGGGGCCAGTGTCTGCCCGGCAACCTGAATCGCCGCTTAACCGCCCGCGGCGCTAAGATTCCGGCATGCACGCGCGTTTCCAGACCCTGCCGGACCCGTTGCCGGCCGACCCGATGCCGCTCGCGGCAACCTGGTTCCGCCAGGCGTGGGACGAGCAGGTGCAGCGCAACCCGAATGCCATGAGCCTCGCGACGACCGGGGACGGCGGGAAGCCGTCGGTGCGCATCGTCCTGTGCAAGGAGATCGTCGCGGATCCGGGCTACCTCGTCTTCTATACGAATTACCGATCTCGCAAGGGGCGCGAGCTCGAGCAGCATCCCTGGGCGGCGGTCGTTTTCCTGTGGGATGCGCTCGGGCGCCAGCTGCGCGTGGAGGGCCCGGTCGTGCATGCGCTCGCGAGCGAGAGCGACGACTATTTCGCGAGCCGCTCCTGGCGCAGTCGGCTCGCCGCGATCACGAGCGACCAGAGCGCCGCGATACTGACGCGGCAGCACCTCGTCGAGAGGTTTCGCGAGGCGGCCGAGCGCCTGGGCGCGCCGGATCCGATGAGCGCGCCCGACGACGACGCCGAACCGGGACTGCGCCTGCCGCGGCCCGCACATTGGGGCGGCTATCGGTTGTGGGCTTCCGTCGTCGAGCTGTGGTGCGAGGGCGAGCACCGCCTGCACGACCGCGCGCGCTGGACGCGTGGCATGGTCCCGGGCGGTGACGGTCGCTTCCAGGCCGAGCCGTGGCGCCACGAGCGCCTGCAGCCCTGAGCCCGCAAGGCTCGCCTTCGCTCGCCTGCCGCGCCGTCGACGTCGAAGTCGCCGGTCGGAAGCTCGTCCGGCAACTCGAGTTCTCGGCCGCTGGCGGCGAATTCATCGCAGTGCTGGGACAGAACGGCGTCGGCAAGACGCTGACGCTGCATACGCTCGCAGGCCTGCGTCGCCCGGCCGCGGGGAGCGTGCTGCTCGATCAGCGCGACGTCTTCGCGTGGAGCCACCGCGAGCGTGCAAAGCGCCTCGCCCTGCTGCCGCAGCTGACCGAGGACCCGTTCCCGTCCACGGTGCTCGAGACCGCGCTGATCGGCCGTCACCCGCACCTGCCGTTCTGGCAGTGGGAGGACGCTTCGGACTTCGCGACGGCACGCGCCGCGCTCGCGGCCGTCGGGCTCGATTCGCTCACCGAGAGGCCGGTCGATTCACTGTCCGGCGGCGAGAGGCGCCGGCTCGACATCGCGACACTGATCACGCAGGACACGGCGGTCTGCCTGCTCGACGAGCCGACGAATCACCTCGACCCGCGCCACCGCCATGACATGCTGGCGCTCTTCCGTGCGCGTGCCGTGGCCGGCGGCCTCGTGATCGCGGCGCTGCACGACCCGACGCTCGCGGCGCGCTCGGCCGACAAGGCGCTGCTGCTCTTCGGCGACGGCCGCTGGCGCTTCGGCGACGCGGCCACGATTCTCTCCGACGCGAACCTGTCGGAACTCTACGACGTGCCGGTGGGCGAGCTGGCCTGGCGCGGCCAGCGGGTCTTCGTCAGCGCCTGATTCAGGGCTCTAGCGCCGCGAGCACGGCGTCGTGCAGCAGGCCGTTGGTCGCAAGGATGCTGCGCGTTTCGAGCCCGATCGGCCGCCCTTCGAGATCCGTCACGCGCCCGCCCGCTTCCTCGACGATCACCGTGAGCGCCGCGATGTCGAGGATGTGGATGTCGCTCTCGAGCACGGCATCGATGCGGCCGGAGGCGAGCAGGTGGTAGTGCAGGAAATCGCCGAAGCCGCGTAGCCGGTCAAGGCGCGGGACGAGGCGCCCGAACGCGGCCCAGCGGCTGTCGCCCGCGAGCGAGCGCAGGTTTCCGGTCGACAGGGTTGCCTCCTCGAGCCGCGCGACGCGGCTCACGGAAATGGCTGCATTGCCGAGAAACGCGCCGGCGCCGCGTTCGGCCCAGGCCATCTCGCCGTAGACGGGCGCGGAGGACACGCCGAGCGTCAGGCGGCCCCGCTGCATCACGGCGATCTGCGTCGAGAACATCGGATAGCCGCGCACGAAGGACTTCGTGCCGTCGATCGGGTCGACGAGCCAGACGTGCTCGGCGTCGAGACGCTCGGCGGCCGTCTCTTCGCCGTAGAAACCGTCCTCCGGGAAGCGCGCCTGCACGACGGCCCGGATCGCCTGCTCCGCCGCTACGTCGGCATCGGTCACCGGCGTGCCGTCCGCCTTCGCGCGGGCGGATCGTGCACCTTCGTAGTGGGCCCGGACGAGCCGCGACGCTTCGGACGCGGCAGCGAGCGCCGCGTCGAGCCTTGCCGAATTCGCCATGGCGGAACACTGCGTCGCGGCGCCGCGCCCGTCAATCGCGGCTTGACCGGCCCCCGTACCCTGCCCAGAATGACCCGCGATGACAGGTGTCCCGGGCGCAAGCCCGGGCTAATCGGGAAGCCGGTGCGCGAGTCGATCGCAATCCCGGCACTGCCCCCGCAACGGTAAACGGCGCAAGCCGCATCACGCAGGCACTGCCTGCAGCCACTGCCGGAACTTCCGGTGGGAAGGCGATGCGGACAGCCGTGAGTCCGGAGACCGGCCCGTCAGGCAGCGCCAGTCGCGGCGGGCGACCGGGAGTGCAGGGCAGGCGCCCTTCCCTCTCCGAAACCCTTCGCGACCGGCGGATCCATCGATCCAACGCTCGGGAAGGAGCACCGATGAACGTCCTGATACTGATCGCCGCTGCCGCCGGCAGCACGGCCCTCGAACCCGTCGTCGTCACCGCCACGCGGACCGAGAACCCCGCGAGCGAGACGCTCGCGAGCGTCGACCTCATCGCGGGCAACGAGCTCCTGATGCGGCCCGCCGCCGACCTCGGCGACGCGCTCCGCTTCCTGCCGGGCGTCGAGGTCGCCCGTCTCGGCGGCGCGGGCCAGCAGACTTCGCTCTTCGTCCGCGGCACGGAGTCGAACCACGTGCTGGTGCTGATGGACGGGCTGCGCATCAACCCCGGCACGATCGGCACGGCGGCCATCCAGAATGTCGCGCCCGAGTTCGTCGAGCGCATCGAGATCGTCAAGGGCCCGCGCTCGACGCTCTACGGTTCCGATGCGATCGGCGGCGTGATCAACATCATCACCCGCGACGCCGCGGACGGCAGCAGCGTTCAGGCGGGCTACGGCAGCTTCGACACGGCGACGGCGAGCTTCGCGGCCGGCTTCGGCGGCGAGAATGCCGGTGCGACGATCGCAGCTTCCTGGCAGGACAGCGCCGGTTTCCCTACGCGCGCGGGCGACACAGTCGACCGCGGCTACGAGAACACGTCCTTCGCCGCCGCTGCCCATGCAGATGCCGGCCCCGTGACGCTCGGTGTGCGCGCCTGGTACGCCTCCGGCACCTCCGAATACTCGGATTTCTTCGTCCTGCCGGTCGACCAGGACTTCGAGAACTCCGCGCTCGCGCTCACCGCCGACTTCGCGCCGACCGACACCTGGAGCTCGCGGCTCATGCTGGGCCACGCCGTCGACAACCTGGAGCAGAACCAGTCGACCGATTTCCTGGACACGAAGCGCAACACATTCGACTGGCAGAACGACTTCGCGCTCTCGGACGCCAACACGCTGACCGCCGGCATCCTGTGGCAGGACGAGGAAGCCGACGCGATCTCCTTCTTCGATCCATACGCTGCCGACACGAGCACGACGCAGGCCTATGTCCAGGACCAGGCCCGCTTCGGCGCGCATCGCCTGCTGCTCGGCGCCGGCTACACGGACCACGAAACCTTCGGCGGCCACGAAACCTGGAACCTCGAATACGGTTTCGCCTTCGAGAGCGGCGGGCTGCTCACGGCCTCGGCGGGCAGCGGTTTCCGCGCGCCGGACGCGACCGACCTCTACGGGTTCGGAGGCAACCCGGACCTCGAGCCCGAGGAGTCGCTGAGCTACGAGCTGTCCTGGCGCCAGCCGATCGGCGAGCGGCAGGCATTCTCGCTGACGGCCTTCCGCAACGACATCGACGAGCTGATCGAGTTCGTGGTCGTCGATCCAGACACCTTCGACGGCGAGAACCGCAACGTCGCCGAGGCGAGGATCGAGGGCGTCGAGGCCGCCTGGCATTACGACGGCGAAAAGTGGTCGGCGAGCGCCACGGCGACACTGCAGGACCCGCGCGATCGCACGACGGACGCGCGCCTCTTGCGGCGCGCCCGCGAGAATTACACCGCCGCCGTCGCCCGCCGCTTCGGCGGGCACGAGATCGGCCTCGACCTGCTCTATGCCGGCGAGCGGCGCGACTTCGGCTTCCCCAGCCAGACGGTCCTGCCCGCCTACTGGCTCACGAACCTGCAGGCGCGGTTCGCCCTCGGCGAGCGCTTTACTTTGGTCGCGCGAGCGGAGAACCTGTTCGACGAGGACTACGAGCTGGCGAGCGGCTTCAACACCATGGGCCGCAGCTACTTCGGGGCGCTGCGCTACGAGTTCCGCTGAGGAAAGCGCTTGGGCAACCGGTTGTCGAAGATCTACACGCGCACCGGCGACGACGGCACGACCGGCCTCGGCGACGGCAGCCGCGTGCCCAAGGACGGCGTCCGGGTCGAGGCCTACGGCTGCGTCGACGAGGCCAACAGCGCGATCGGCGTGATCCTCGCGGTGCCGGGCCTGCCGCAGGGCGTCGCGGAGCTGCTGACCCGCGTGCAGCACGAGCTGTTCGACCTCGGCGGCGAGCTCTGCATCCCCGGGCATCGCGCGATCCAGGACTCGAACGTGACGGCGCTCGAGGACGCGCTCGACGCCTTCAACGAGACGCTGCCGCCGCTCAAGGAATTCATCCTGCCCGGCGGCGGCCCCGCCGCTGCCGCCTGCCATCTTGCGCGCGCGATCTGCCGCCGGGCGGAGCGGCGGTCGTGGACGCTCGCGCGCGCCGAGACCGTCGCCGCCGAGCCGCTGCGCTACCTCAACCGGCTGTCCGACCTGCTGTTCGTCCTGGCACGCGTGCTGGCCCGCCATGAAAGCGGCGGCGAGGTGCTCTGGAAGCACGACCGCCGCGGCAGCGCACCGCGGGACTAGGGCGCGGAGGCTTTCTCCCGCGCCTAAATAAAGGGGACGTTCACCTTTAACGGAAGTGCCGTATCGGTGATTGCGGCAGTCAACGTTAAAGGTGAACGTCCCCTTTATTTCTGCTTCGCGCGCGCCTCGTCGAGGCGCGCGCACACGTCGGCAGCGCCTTCCGCGATGCGCGGGCTCGGCCGCGCCAGCAGGTCTCCCCGCGACTGGTAGACATTGCCCCGCGCCACCGCGGGAACCTGCGCGAAGCGGGCCCAATACGGCGCCGGCGCGTCGGTGTCGGTCGACAGGATGACTTCAGGCGCGCGCGCCAGGACGGCCTCGAGGTCGACCGGCAGCGCCTGCGCGTCGGCCTCCGCGAACACGTTTTCGCCGCCGCACAAGCCGAGGATCTCGCTGATCAGGTGCGGACCGCCGACCGTGTAGAGCGGCACGTCGTCGATCTGCACGAAGACGCGCAGCGCCGGACGGCCGCGGTACTGCTCGCGCAGCGCCGCGATGCGCGCGCGGAAATCCCGCGCGGCGGCCTCCGCGACCGGCCGCGTGCCGGCGAGCTCGCCGAGCGTGACGAGGCCCGTCGCGATGTCGTCGAGCCGGCGGGTCGGGATGCCGACCACGCGGATGCCGAGCGCCTGCAGGCGCTCGGCGACGCCGGCCGGCGTGCCCGTCTCCCACACGACGGCGACGGTCGGCGCGAGCGCGACGATGCGCTCGTAGTCGAGCCGGAAGGCATCGCCGACCTGCGGCAGGCGCGCGGCGGCCTCCGGGTAGTCGCTGTAGGCGCTCACCGCGACCACCTGCTCCGCGGCACCCGCGGCGAACAACATCTCCGTGAGGTTCGGCGCGACGCTGACGATGCGCTCGGCCGCGGGGGGCGGATCACGCGCCGCGCAGGCGGCGAACGCGAGCGCGGCGAGCAGCGGCAGGCGTTTCAGGCGAGCACCTCGCGGCGGAACGCCGCGCCGCGCGCGCGCAGGTCCCGCTCGAGCCGCCGCCAGTCGAAGGCGGGGCCGGGATCGGTCTTGCGCCCGGGCGCGATGTCGCTGTGGCCGGCGATCCAGCCGTCGGCCAGCGACGGGTAGGCCTGCTGCAGCGCCGCGACGAGGTCGGCGAGCGCCGCGTACTGGCGGTCGTCGTAGGGTTCCTCGTCCGTGCCTTCGAGCTCGACACCGATCGAAAAGTCGTTGCAGCCATCCCGGCCGCGCCAGTGCGAGGTGCCGGCGTGCCAGGCACGCCGGCCGAACGGCACGTACTGCGTGAGGCTGCCGTCCCGCGCGATCAGCACGTGCGAGGACACGCGCAGGTGCTGGATCGTCTCGAAGTACGGATCCTCCCCCGCGGGCAGCAGGTTCGTGAACAGCGCGTCGATCCACGGCCCGCCGTAGCGACCCGGCGGCAGGCTGATGCCGTGCACCACGATCAGCTCGGGTTCCAGCCTGCCGGGCCGCGCATCGCAGTTCGGCGAGTCGACGATGCGCGCGCCTGCGAGCAGGCCCATCGACACGTTGAGGGCGGACATTCCGGAAGCTTAGCCCGCGCCATTCCCCGCTTCCAATCGCATACACTCGCCGCATGGGCGCGCAGCCGACCAACGCCGCGATCGCCGCGCGCGACCTCGCGGTCGTGTGGCATCCCTGCACGCAGATGCACGACCACGAGCGGCTGCCGCTCGTCCCGATCGAGCGTGGCGAAGGCGTCTGGCTCTACGACTTCGAGGGCCGCCGCTACCTCGACGGAATCAGCTCCTGGTGGGTCAACCTGTTCGGCCACGCCAACCCGCGCATCAACGCGGCACTCGCCGCGCAAGCGTCCCGGCTCGAGCACGTGCTGCTCGCGGGCTTCACGCACCAGCCGGCGCTCGAGCTCGCCGAGGCGCTCACGGCGATCGCGCCCGCAGGGCTTTCGCGCTGCTTCTTCGCCGACAACGGCTCGGCCGCGATCGAGGTCGCGGTCAAGATGAGCTTCCACTACTGGCAGAATGTCGGCCGCCCGGGGAAGCGCCGGTTCGTCACCCTTTCCAACAGCTACCACGGCGAAACGCTCGGCGCGCTCGCCGTCGGCGACGTCGAGCTCTACAAGAAGGTGTACCAGCCGCTCCTGATGGACGTGATCACCGTGCCGACGCCCGACTGCCACGGGCGCGAGCCCGGCGAGAGCTGGGAAGCGCACAGCCGGCGGATGTTCACCCACATGGAGGCGACGCTCGCGGAGCGCGCGGGCGAGATCGCCGCCGTCATCGTCGAGCCGCTCGTGCAATGCGCGGGCTCGATGCGCATGTATCACCCGGTGTACCTGAAGCTCCTGCGCGAAGCCTGCGACCGGCACGAGGTGCTGCTCATCGTCGACGAGATCGCGGTCGGCTTCGGCCGCACCGGGACGCTCTTCGCCTGCGAGCAGGCGGGCATCCGTCCGGACTTCATGTGCCTCTCGAAGGGACTGACGGCCGGATACCTGCCGCTGTCCGTCGTGCTGACGACCGACACCGTCTATCGCGCGTTCTACGACGACTACGTCAAGCTGACGGCGTTCCTCCACTCGCACAGCTACACGGGCAATGCGCTCGCCTGCGCGGTCGCACTCGAGACGCTGCGCATCTTCCGCGACGACGACGTGATCGCGCGGAACCGCATCCTCGCGCGCCGCATGGCGGATGCGCTCGCCCCGCTCGCGGACCACCCGCAGGTCGCCGAGCTGCGCCAGACCGGCATGATCGCCGCGGTCGAGTTCGTGAAGGACCGCGCGACCGGCGAGCGCTTCGACTGGCGCGAGCGGCGGGGGCTGCGGGCCTACCAGTACGCGCTCGACAACGGCGCGCTGCTGCGCCCGGTCGGCAACGTCGTCTACCTGATGCCGCCCTACGTCATCGCACCGGACGAACTGGAGTGGCTGGCGGGCGTCGCGGCGGGCGCCGTGGACGCCGCGTGCGCCTGATCCGCATGCACGTAGAGGCCGCGCTCGCCGAGGGCGCGCGCATCACGGTCGCGGGACCCGCGGCCGCCCATGCACGGCGCGTGCTGCGGCTCGAGCCCGGCGACCCGCTCACGCTCTTCAACGGCGACGGGGACGACTATCCCTCGCGCATCGCCGGATTCGGGCGCGGGACGCTCGAGGTGGAGGTCGAGGCGCGCCGCCCGGCGCGCGCGGAGTCGCCGCTCGCCGTCACCCTGGTCCAGGGTATCGCGCGCGGAGAGCGCATGGACGTCGTGGTGCAGAAGGCGACCGAGCTCGGCGTGGCCGCTATCGTCCCCGTCGCCACGGCGCGCAGTGTCGTGCGCCTCGACGCCGTGACGCGGGAGCGCAAGCTCGCGCACTGGCGCGGCATTGCCGTAGCCGCCTGCGAGCAGTGCGGGCGTGCCCGCGTCCCGGCGATCGCCGAGCCCGTACCGCTCGCCGAACGGCTGCGTGCGCCCGGCGCGGGCACCCGGTTGCTCCTGTCGCCCGACGCCGGGCGGTCGCTCAGCGCTGCCGCGCGCGGGCTCGAGTCGGTGGAGATGCTCGTCGGGCCGGAAGGCGGCCTCGATGATGGCGAACGCGAGTCGGCGCTGGCCGCCGGCTACGGCCCGTGCCGCCTCGGCCCGCGGGTGCTGCGAAGCGAGACGGCGTCGATCGCCGCACTGGCCGTCCTGCAGGCGATCGCGGGCGACCTCGGCTAGCGCCACCCGACAAAAAAGGGGGAAAAGGGGACGCTCACCTTTTCCCTTCGGTCCTTCGGGGAAGGTGAGCGTCCCCTTCGTCCCTTTTTCGTCACGCGACAGTAACCGTCGTCTCGTCCGCGATCATTTCCTCGAGTCGCTCGAGGTCCGGGATGAGGGGCAGCTCGTTCACCATCCGCACCTGGCACAGCACCGGCGAGCGCTCCGGGAAGGCGCGCGAGCCGTCGGCCGCGATCACCTGCGGGCTCACGCGCACGAGCTGCGGGAATCCCTGCGTCGCGATGCCGAAATGCCCGGCCGGCAGTTTCTGGCCGAGGCAGGTGAAGATCACGATGCGCGTGCGGCCGCCGACTACGGGAATGCGCTTGCCGCAGGCTCCCTCGAAGGACACCACCGGCACGCCGCGGCCGTTCCAGGCCTGGATGCCGAGGTACCAGGGCGGCGCGCCCGGCATTTCCTGCAGCGGCTGGAAGCTCGTCACTTCCGCGACGCAGGCGCGCGGCACGAGCAGCCGCTCGTCGAGGAGCGGCACGAGCAGGCCATAGAGCTCCTGCTCCGCGCTCACGTGGCGACCCTGCGCACGAGCGGCTCGATGGCCTGCAGCAGCTGGCCTTCCTGGTAGGGCTTGCCAAGATACTCGTTCACGCCGAGCTCGATGGCGCGCGCACGGTGCTTCTCGCCGACTCGCGAGGTGATCATCACGATCGGGACGTCCTTCAGCCGGACGTCGTTGCGCACGTGCGACGCCACCTCGTAGCCGTCCATGCGCGGCATCTCGATGTCGAGCAGGATCACGTCGGGCACCTCGTCCTGCAGCACCGACACGGCTTCGAGGCCGTCCTTCGCGGTGACGACGCGCATGCCGTTGCGCTCGAGCAGCCGCTGCGTCACGCGCCGCACGGTGATCGAGTCGTCGACGACGAGCGCGAAGATCCGGCGGTCCACCTGCGGCGCCGGCACGGCGGCGCGCGGTCCGGCAGCCGGGCGGTGACGCCACTCGGAGCGCACCAGCGCGCCGATGTCGAGGATGATGCAGATGCGACCGTCACCGAGGATGGTGGCGCCGGAAATGCCGCGGATGCCGGAAATCTGCGGGCCCACGGTCTTGACGACGATCTCGCGGCTGCCGATCAGCTCGTCGGTCACGATCGCGGTCGAGTGCTCGCCGGCTCGCACCAGGATCACGGGAACCGCCACGTCGTGGTCCGGCATCACCGACGGCGTGCCGCCGACGAAGGACGCGAGGTGCTGGAAGCGGTACTTCTGTCCGCCGTAGTCGAAGCTCGCCGCCTCCTCCGCGAGGTGGCGCTGCACCTCGGATCGCGGCACGCGCACGACGCCCTCGACGGTCGGCAGCGGCAGCGCGAAGAGCTCCTCGCCCGCGCGCGTCACCAGCGCCTGGCTGATGGCGAGCGTGAACGGCAGGCGCACGGTGAAGGTCGTGCCCTTGCCGGCCCAGGTCTCGGTATAGAGCGACCCGCCGAGCTTCTTGATCTCGGTCGCGACGACGTCCATGCCTACGCCGCGCCCGGCCGACTGCGTCACCTTGCCGGCGGTCGAGAAGCCGGGCTCGAGGATCAGCTGCAGCGCCTGCTCGTCGGAGAGTTCCTGCTTCGGCGTCGTGAGCCCGAGCGAAACCGCCCGGTCGCGCACCAGCTTCAGGTTCACGCCGCCGCCATCGTCGGCGACCGCGATCACGACCTCCGATCCCTCGCGCTTCAGCGTCACCTCGATGACGCCGGTCTCGTCCTTGCCCGCGGCGCGGCGTGCCTCGGGCAGCTCGATGCCGTGGACGATGGCGTTGCGCAGCATGTGCTCGAAGGGCGCGAGCATTCGCTCCAGCACCTGCCGGTCGAGCTCGCCCGCCGCGCCGTTTATGCGGACCTCGACCTTCTTGCCGGTCTCGGCTGCCGCCTGGCGTGCGATGCGGGTGAGGCGCTGGACCTGGCGCTGGAACGGCACCATGCGCGTCCGCATGAGCCCGCCCTGCAGCTCGGAGACGATGCGGCCCTGCTGCGCGAGCAGGTTCTGCACCTCCCGCGTCTGGGTCGCGAGCAGGCCCTGCACGCTCGCGACGTCCGAGGACGTCTCCGCGAGCGCGCGCGAATATTGCTGGATCGAGGAATAGCGGTCGAGCTCCAGCGGGTCGAAGTCGTCGCGCCGCGTTCCCGAGTCGACATGCCGGTGCAGGATCTGCGCCTCGGTCTCGATCTCCAGCTTGCGGAGCTGGTCCTTCAGGCGCTGCACGACGCGGCCAAGCTCCGCAAGGTTGAAGTCGATCGACGACACCTGCTGCTCGAGGCGCGCGCGGTAGATGCTGACCTCGCCGGCGACGTTCAGCATGCTGTCGAGCAGGTCCGCGTCGACGCGGGCGACTTCGCCGCGATCGGCGGCGGCATCGCGCGTCGGCGGCCCCGCCGGGGCCGCGGCGCGCTCTTCCGCCTCGGGAGCGGCCTCGGCATATGCCGGCGGCGGCGGCGCGGTAATCACCACCGGCGTCCGCTCGACGGACTCCGCGGCTGCATGTGCCGGAACGGCGGCCGGCGCGGGTGCGGGCCTTTCCGGCTCCGCGGCAGCGCCCTTCGCGACGAGGCGGATGCGCGTCACGAGGTCGCGCGCCGACGTCACGGGCCGGCCGGACCCGACGTAGTCGCGCATGCGGGCAAGCTCATCGAGGCTCGCCTGCACGACTTCGAGGCTGCGGTCGTCGAGGCGCTCGCCGCTTTCTCCGACCTGGATCACCAGGGCCTCGAGCTCGTGGCTGAGGTCGCCCATGGCCGAGATGCCGGCCATGCGTGCGCCGCCTTTCAGCGTGTGCAGCACCCGCTTGAGTTCGGTAACGCGCTCGCGGGTGCCGCGCTCGATCTTGAGCGCCGTCAGCACGGCATCGGCGGACTCGAGGAGCTCCGTCGCCTCCTCGCTGAAGATCGCGGCGACATCGGGATCGTAGTCCTCAATGCGTGCGGCAGGCTCCGCGGCCACCTCATGCGCGGCGGTTTCCGCCGGCGTCGGCGCGGCCGCAGCCGGTTCCGCGGGCGCGAGGTATGGCGGCCGACCCACGATACCGGTCGCGTCGGGAACCTTCGGCAGCAGCCCGTGCACGTCGCGCTCGGACTGGACGCCGGCACCGCGGCCCGGCAGCAGCGTATCGAGCGAGATCGGCGGCGGTGCAGGCGGCGTCGGCGGGACGACCGGCGCAGGCGGCGCGGCAGGCGCCGCCGACACGTCGAGGACCACCGTCTGCTGCGGCGGCTCCTCGGCAAGGCGCTTCTCGAGTGCCGCATCCTGCTGCTCGATGCGATTCACGAGCCGCGCGAGGTTGGTGAAGTGTCCCGTGTCCTCGTGGACGGCGGCGAGGATGTCCTCGAAGCCGACGACACAGTCGGCGAGAACACCGAGGCCGGATTCGTCGAAGGCGGCGTCGTGGTCGAACATGCGCCGCAGCCACTTGTGCAATGGCTCGGCCAGCCGGATGCTGTGACGGATTTCAGCCGTGCGCGAGGCGCCGCGCAGCGTGTGGCAGGCGCGGTAGAGGTCCTCGGTGACGGTGTGCGTGCCGACCGCGAGCCAGGCATTGCGCAAGAAGGCGCGGATCACCTCGAGGTGGCTCTGCACCTCCTTCTGGTAGATCTCCTGCAGCGACGAGTCGCCGCCCTCGGCGTACGCGGCCGGGCGGCCGAGCCAGGCATCGTCGGTCGGGGCCCCGGCTTCCGCCGGTCGCTCGGGCGCCGGCGCGGGCGGCCGCACCGGGGGCACCTCGACCAGCGTCGCAATGTGCTGCGCTTCGCGCTCGAGATCTATCTTAGGCAGCACGAGCGTCGGCTCCGGCGAACCGGGCGCCGCCCCGTGCGCCGCCGCCACCGGCTGGCCCGTGGCCTGCGCCTCGAGGCGCGCGACGAGCTCGGGCAGGCCCGCGACCTCGGCTTCGTCGCCGCGGAGCTCGCCCACCAGCCGCGGCAGCACGCCGATCGCCTCCGCCAGCGTTGCCAGCATGCTCGACGAGCGCTCGAGCGTCCCGTCGATGACCCGGTTCAGCAGGTTCTCGACCGACCAGGCGAAATCTCCGATTCGCCGCGCCCCGACGACGCGGCCGGAACCTTTCAGCGTGTGGAACGCGCGACGGACGCGCGTGAGCGACTCGCGGTCGGCCGGGTTCTCCGCCCACAGCGGATACAGCCGCCCGATCGTGGCGATCTCCTCGCCCGCCTCCTCGATGAAAAGCGCCAGCAGCTCGGGGTCGACAGCGGGGCGCCGTTCGGTGCCCTCGCGCGCCAGGACAGTCGCGCGCGGCGCGGCTGCGGCTACAGGAGCCGGCGCCGGCACGCGCGCGGGTGCCGGCGCGGCAGGCGCCGTGGAGCGCATGGCGTCGAGCGCCGCCAGGCAACGCTCCGCGTTGTCCAGCATGTACCAGGGATCGCCGCGACCGGCCTGCAGCGTCTCCATGTAGTACTCGATGCCGACGATGGCGTCCGCCAGGCGGTCGACGTACTCATCGTTGCGCGCGAGGACGCCTGGGCCGAGGAGCGCGGCGACATGCTCCGCGATGCGGCGCATCACCTCCATCGCCCGGTTCCGCCCGAGCAGCAGGAGTCCCGCGGTGATGCCTCGCGCGAGCGCCGGCGCGGCGTCGAGCCCGGCCGGGTCGCTGGTCGGATCGAGCGCGTGCCCGAGCAGCTCCTTGATGCGCGCGAGGTTCACGATGCACTCGCGCAGCACCGTCTCCGTGACCTGCCGGAAGTCGGGGTCGGTCTCGGCGCCGGGGGCCGGCGCGCCCGGCGGCATGATGAGGCGCACGAGCGAGTCGTCGAGGCCGTCCTCGACGCCGATCAGCGTCGCCGCGATCGCGATCAGCGTATCCTGCTCGGCGGGCGCGCGGCGCGTGATGATGTCGGCGAGGCGCGTGAGCTCTCCCTGCACCTGTTCGCGCACCGAGCCGAGGCCGAGCACGGCGAGCGTGTCGCCGATCTTCTTGAGCAGATCGACCTGCGGGGCCAGCTCCTCCGGCGGCCCGCCCTTGCGCGTGTACAGGTCGAGCGCGTCCTTCACGCGGCCGAGGTCCTCCTTGATCGCGGCGGCGACCGTGCGCATCAGCCGCACGGACGGCGCGGACAGGGATTCGCGCTCCTGTTCCACCGACTCGTCGAGCGGCAGCAGCTCGCCGAGGCGGAACGAGCTGCGCACGGCATCGATGCGCTCGCCGCTGCTCGTCGCGCGGGCGACATAGAACAGCAGGTTGTTGAGGAGCTCGATCGGCGGCGCGCCGGCGTAGCCCTCTTCGCCCATCGCGTACAGCCGCTTGAGCTCGCGGTCCACGTGGCCGAGCAGGCGCTTGACGGTAACGCTCGCCTCGAGCCCGTCGACCCGCAGCGCGTCGACGAGCGCGCCCGTCACCCACCACAGCTGGTACAGCGGTGCGGATGTCGCGATCGACTCCATGCGGTTCGCGACTTCGGCGAGCGCGCCGAGCCCGCGGTCCTGGCCCTCGCCGCGGATCAGCGCGAGCAGCCCCGCCTGGAACTTCGGCCGCAGGCGGCGCGCCCATTGCGGCACGGTCAGCTTCGCCTCCGGCGCACCCGGCTCGCGCGCCGCCGGCGCCATCTCGGAACTGAGGTTCAGCGAGAGCAGCGTGCCCTCGGACAGGAGCGGCGCGCCGCGCACCGCTCGCAGGTCGTTGAGGAGCGGCAGCAGGACCAGCGCGAGGTCGCGCCCGCCGCCGAGCACCCGCTCGAGGTAGGTGGGCAGCTGGACGCTCGAGCGCATGAGAGCGTCGAGGCCGTCGATGTACTGGCGCGCGTCCGTGTCGCTGCCGGCCATCCAACGAGACGTCAGCTCCATCTCCTCGGCGAGGAGGGCGGCGCCGTACACCTCGACCACGCGCAGCACGCCGCGCGCCGAGCGCATGAGCTCCGCGGCCTTCGCGATGTGCGACTTGTCCGAGGGCGACTCCGCTGCCGCCTCGAGCGCGAGGCGCACGTCGTTCAGCGTCGCGGCGAGCTCGCGCGCGACGAGATGCAGTGCCTGCTCGTTGACCGAGGGGAAACCCGCCATGGCCAAGGCCGTCCTCAGCCTGCGCCGCTCGCGGCGCGCCTCGTCTCCGCGCTCTCCGCGGCGGCCGGCGCCGGGGCGGGCTTGATCCTGCGGCCCGCGGCCGGCAGCGCCTGCGGCAGGCTGAACCCGGAAACGGACTTGCGCAGCTGCGCCGACATGTCGGCCAGGCGTCCGATCGCGGCCGAGGTCGCGCTCGTGTTGTCGGCCGTCTGCTGGCTTATCTCGCGCAGCACCTGCATCGTGCGCGAGATGTGGGAGGACGTGGCGGCCTGCTGGCGCGCGCTGGCAGAGATGTTCTGGACGAGCTGCGCGATCTGGTTGGACACATCCTCGATCTCCCCGAGCGCGGCGCCGGCGTTCTCCGCCAGCAGCGCGCCGCCGACCACGTCCGTCGTCGTGCGCTCCATGGAGACGACCGCCTCGTTCGTGTCCGACTGGATCGTGCGGACCAGTACCTCGATCTGCCGGGTCGCGTGGCCCGCGCGCTCGGCGAGCCGCTGCACCTCGTCGGCGACCACCGCGAAGCCGCGACCCGACTCACCCGCCATCGAGGCCTGGATCGAGGCGTTCAGCGCGAGGATGTTCGTCTGCTCGGCGATGTCGTTGATGAGCTCGACGATGTTGCCGATCTCCTGCGAGCTCTCGCCGAGCCGCTTGATGCGCTTGCTGGTGTCCTGGATGTTCTCGCGGATCGTGTTCATCCCGTCGATCGTGCGGCGCACCGCATCGCCGCCCTTGTGGGCGACGTCCACGGCGTGGCGCGCGACGTCGGCCGAGCGCTCGGCGTTGCCGGAGACTTCCTCGATCGAGGACGCCATCGCGCTGACCGCATCGGTGGCCGCGGCGACCTGGCGAGACTGCGCGACGCTCGCCTTGGCCAGGTGGCCGGCCGCCGCCTGCGTCTGTCGCGTCGCCTGGTCGAGCTGCATCGCGGTGTCGTTGATCGTCGCGACCAGCTCGCGCAACGCCTCGATCGCGTAATTGATGGAGTCGGCGATGGCGCCCGTGATGTCGTCCGTGACCGTGGCCTGCACGGTGAGGTCGCCGTCGGCGAGGCTCGACATCTCGTCGAGGAGCCGCAGGATCGCGTCCTGGTTGCGGCGGTTGCGCTCCGACTCGAGGCTGGCGATGCGCCGGACGCCGGCCTGCGAGGCCCAGCCCCAGAGCGCGCCGGCGAAGCACAGGATCGCGACCGCGAGGGCGATGAGCGCGGGCAGCGTGCCGGTGCCGCCGCCCTCCCCGGTCGACTGCGCCCGTAGCGACTTCGACAGTTTCTCCGCCGCCGCCGCGAGGTCGGCCGCGGCGGCCTGCGCGGTCGCGT
>Ga0307415_100000271_pt1 | contig 22356 bp, 20 predicted proteins | sample DK1Cmetagenome_FD_204524 | JGI IMG/M metagenome (GOLD analysis project Ga0307415, IMG submission 204524) | Maize rhizosphere microbial communities from greenhouse at UC Davis, California, United States - DK15-C-2 | ecosystem: Host-associated > Plants > Roots > Rhizosphere > Soil | place: USA... | reverse complement strand
CGCCCACGAGCTCATCATCGAAGGCGAGTCCTACCGGCAACGCCAACGACCCGGCCGGCACAACCCGTGACCGAGCACCCGAACGACCCGAAGCGCGACCAGCCGGTGCAGAACCACGACAGCCCCATCACCCGCGACCCGGCTCGACACCTCCATCAACCGCCAACCCGCCCCGAAGGTTGACACCGACACCGACCGGCAGACATCCTCACACCGCAACCCGGTGGTCCCATGCTGGTGGCAACGCCCTGGTCCCATCCCCCTGGCAAGCGACACGTTGGCCGGTCGGGCCGGGCCCCGGCTGGCGAACCGGCTGGGCCTGTCTGCCGGACACAACAGCCTGCTGCGTCTCATCCGTGGCCTGCCCGACCGGGCCAGCACTGGAGACCTTGCCGTGGTGGGTGTGGACGACTTCGCCGGGCGCCGAGGACACCGCTACGGCACGGTCCTGGTCGACCTCGACACTCACCGGCCGATCGACCTGCTCCCGGATCGCGAAGCCACCACTGTGGCGGCCTGGCTGTCCCGTTACCCGACGCTGCGAGTGGTGTGCCGTGACCGCGCCGGCGCCTACGCCGACGCCGCGACCACTGGTGCTGCGCAGGCAATTCAGGTCGCCGACCGGTGGCACCTGTGGCACAACCTGGCGCAGCACGTGGAGAAGACCGCCGCCGGTCACCGCCGCTGCATCCCGCCGATGCAACCGCCACCGCCCAAGTCGCCGGTGCTCAACCCGCCCGCGGCTGAAGTAGCCGAAGGCCGCAACCAGGCCGTGGCGCGGGAGTTCGCTTGTCCGTTGTGGTGAGTGCCTGTTTCACAGTGGTCGCCCTTGCTCAAGCATGGGGCGACCGGGGGCTCGCCACGTCTGCGCGGTAGTCAAACGTCCGCCGTCGGCGAGAATCTGACCTGGTACTGGACAAACGCCGCTGGCTGGCATGCGGCGTCGACGGTCCGCCTTCGGCGAGGACCACGACTCTCGTCGGCCGGCCTCGTCTCGATCAACCGCACCTCGCAGTGCGGGAATCGTCAGTGAACGCCGTTACTGTCCCAGGCGCGTCGGTCGCGTCGCGGCTGGCCACGACGGCGAGGCCACCGGTGAGGACCACGCCTTCGGCGTAGCCGTCGACCGTGCCGGCCCAGCGCTGACGACCCGTGCCGGTGTCCAGTGCCAGCAGCCCGCCCTGCCCGGAGGCGACGTAGACCGTGTCACCAACGAGGGCCGGCCGGTCGACGGGGCCGGGGACGGGGCGTTGCCAGGTGACGGCGCCAGTCTGGCGCGCGACGGCGTACAGGGTGCCGGGTCCGACGTCGGTGCCGATGTACACGTCGCGGTCGCCGACGGCGAAGGAGGACATCGGCGGATCGTGTGGCGGGGCGAACGTCCACTTGCGAGCGCCGGACTGCGCGTCGAGCGCGGACAGGTTCGTGCCGCGGCCGGCCAGACCGGCGGCCGCTACGCCGGCGACGTAGACCGTGCCCTGGTCGACGACCGGGGTGACGATGCGGTCCGCGCCAGTGTCGTAGGACCAGGCTATCCGCTGCCGCCGCAGATCCACGGCAGTCAGGAGGCCGCTGCCTTCGCCGCCGACGTACGCCTGGCCGTGGGCGATCGCGTTTCTGGACACGTTGTGTCCGATGTGTACTGCCCAGCGTCGGCTGCCGTCGGCCGGGTCCAACGCGACCAGGTCGCGCTGGCGGCTGCCGAGGTAGATTGTTCCGTCCACGAGGCTGACCTGGGCGCCGTCCGCCGCGCCGGCGAAGCGCCAGCGCTCCTGTTGTCGTCGCAGGTCGATCGCGTGGGTGACACCGTCGGCCGTTGTGGCGTACGCGGTGCCAGATGCGACCGTGACCGGCGCGTTCAGCGTCGCGCCCAGGTCGATCGACCATGTTGTGGCACCGGTGGCCAGGTCCAGCGCCATGAGCGACCGGTCGCCCGGCACCAGCACCTGGTGTGCCACAACGGCGGGTGGGAGCGTGACCGGCGATGGACCGGTGAACCGCCACAGTACCCGTACCGCTCCGGTCGGGGCCGGTCCCGGCATGCGGCCCGTACGGGCGAGGTCGCCACGGTAGTCGGTGACGTCAGCGGCCGCGGTCGTGGTGACGGCGTCGCACGGCTCAGCCGAGCAGCCGGCCGCGAGCATCGCCACTGCGAGCATCGCCGTCGCGAGCATCGGTATCGCGGTAGAGCGGCAGCAGCCTCGACGCGTCAGCATGGGTCGACTCTGGGGCGGCAACCCCACTGGTGGGTACCGTGCTGCCACGGTGCTGTTGAGGTAGCCGATCGGGGCATGATGGTGCCATGCGGGCGCAGCCTGTCGTCGTGGGCGCGGGGGTGGGCCTCGGCATGCTGTCCGCCGCGGCGGCGTGGGCGGACGGCGCGAACGGTGTCCCCGCTGTCGGGGTGGTCGTCGACGTCGCGGTCGGGTTGGTGTTGGCCGGTGCGGGGCTCACCGCGGTCGGCAGCACCGTCGAGCGGTGGCTTGTGGCGAGCGTCGGTGCGGCGTGGCTGGTCGGCTCGGTGTTCGCGGCCACACGTTCGCTGCACCAAAGTGTGCTGCTGTTCGCGTTGCTGGCGTTCCCCTCCGGACGGATCCGGGGTGTCGCACGGATGCTGCTCACGGTTCCGACGGCCGCCGTGGCGTTGCAGGTCGTGCCGCAACTCGGTATCGCGGCGCTCTTCGCCGTCATCACGCCGCTCGCCCTCTTGGGCGTACCGCGCTGGCGGGGCGCGTTTCCAGCAGCCGCCGGTGGTGCGATGGCCGGTGCGCTGTTGTTCGCATGGTGGGCAGGCCGCAACGACGCGCTGGTGGCGCCGGTCCTCGTCTACGAGGTTGCGTTGATCATGGTCGCGGTCGGCTTCGTCGCGGCGACCCGGGGCCTCCGGCGCTATGCCGCGCGACTGGCCGACGTGGCGATCGGTGGCGAGCCGGAGGCCGGGATCGTGGGTCTGAAGGCGGTGCTGGCCGAGCTGTTAGGGGACCCCGGTCTACGCATCGACCTGTGGGACACCGCGACCGACGGGTTTCTCGATCCGGTGACCGGCACCGCCCAGCCAGTCGACATACCGTCGGTCCTGTTGGTACGGGTCGATGGCGCTCGGGCCGCACGCGTCGTCACCACCGCGTCGGCAATGTCCGACCCGCCGACCGCGGCGGCGGTCAGCCGCGCGGTTGGTCTTGCGGTGGCCAACCATCGGCTACGGGCGGCCCACCAGCAGCATGTCGACGAGCTGGTGGCGTCCCGGCAGCGACTGCTCGCCGCGACCGACCGCGAACGGGATCGCGCCGCCGGCGCACTGCGCACCGACGTCATCGCCGTCCTCGACCGGGCGGCGGTCGTGCTCGCCCGGCGCGACCCCGGTGCCGAGTCTGACCTGGATGCGCTGCTCGACGCCGCGGCGGCCGGGATCAACGTCGCCACGGCTGACGTGCGGCGCATCGTCGGTGGTGCGCCCCCTTCGGTCCTCGGCGAGGGCCGGCTGCGCGAGGCGGTCGAGTCGCTGGCCGCGGCGAGCCACGTCCCGGCCGGGGTCACGATAACCTCAGTGCCGCCGGCCGATGTGGTGGTCGAGACTGCTCTGTTCTACGTGTGCTCCGAGGCGCTGACCAATGTCGCGAAGCACGGGCATGCCGGCCGGGCCTGGATTGACCTGCGGCACGAGGCGGGGCAGCTCCGGCTCGAGGTGGGCGACGACGGTCGCGGTGGGGCCGACCCGCACGGCTCAGGGTTGCAGGGCCTGGCCGACCGGCTGGCGGCTCACGGTGGCCGGCTGACCGTGATCAGCCCGACCGGGCGCGGAACGGTGGTGACGGCGACGATCCCGCTCAGGCCGGCCGACGGCACGATGCCGGCACGTCCAGTAGGTCCGGCGGCGACGACGCAGCCGCCCTGAGCACCTCTGTCAACGACGCGGCGGTGGCCGGATCGTGGGCGAGGCCGTCGAGGACCGGCTGGACCGCGCGCCGGAGCTGCGCGAGCTGCTCCGGCGTCGTGTCGGCGACCCGCACACCCTGCCGGCACAGGCGCTGCGCGATCGCTGAGTCGTCATAGGCGTGATCGACGGATGCCCGTACCGCGTCCGCTGCGGCAGCCCGTACCCAGGCGCGCTGCTGAGCGGGCAACGCCTCGAACCGCGTGCGGCTCATGGCGATCACCGGCATCCGCGGCCAGAGCACCACGTTGCCGGTCAACCCGGGAAGCAACGTGCCGTAGCCGTTGCGCGCGTACTGCGCGACGTCGATCTCGACGGCCTGCAGGTGGCCGGAACGAACGAGGTCGGGAAACCCGTAGCTGGCGTTCACGGGAACGCCGCCGAGGGCTCGGATGGCCGCTTCCTGTACCGGTGAGTGGAAGGTTCTGATCGACACACCGCGCCAGTGGCGGAGGTCGGTCATGGGATCGGTCGCCGACCACGGTCGGCGCAACGGACCGACCGCGAGACCCAGCCCGATGACCCCGGACCCGTCGAGGGTCGCGAGCACTCGACGGGCGCCCGATCCACCGGCCAACGTCTTCTGCGCGGCGTAGTTGGTGATGATGAAGGGCGCCTCCACCGGTTCCAGTCCGCGCAGCCCGGCCCGGCTGAACGCGCGCGTGGCGGGGAATCCGCCGTCCAGTTGTCCGGCCGCCATGGACGTCACCATGTCGCTTTCGGCCGTGGCCGCCGCGTCGCCGTAGTGGTCCAGCACGGTCACCCGCATCCGGCCGCCCGATAGGCGCGCCAGCGCGTCGACGAACGCGGTCGGTGCGACGATCTCGCCGTTGGGGTTGAGCGTATCGATGGTGGCGAAGCGGAGCACGGTGACGTTGCTTCCGGTCTTGTCCGAGACGGTGGCATCGCCGCAGGCGGTACCCGCGGCGATGCCGACGATGAGCATGAGGCCGACGATGAGCCGGGCGGTCACGAGATGCGGGTCCACGGCTGTGCCGTCCAGTTGCTCAGTTCGGGGAACCCCGCCTGGTCACCGAGGCCGACGTAGTTCTTGAACGACACGACGGTGCCGGCCACCGTCCAGTCGAAGTGGTACGCGTCCTCCGGGCCGCACCCGGCGGCAGCCTGTGAGTGGCGCACGCAGCCGGTGAGCCTGACGCGCTCTTCGGGATCCTGGACGAACCAGGCGGTGTTCCCGGTGCCGTGGAGCGTGCCGACCTCGACGAGGGGCGGGAGCGCCGGGTCGTGCCCGCCGCAGTCGACGCCGGGCGTGGTGACCGGTTGGCACTCCAGCTTGAACACACCGGCCTTCACGGTCAACGTCCAGGTACCCGCGAAACCGGGTTCGTCCATGCCGAGATCGCGCACCCGCTCCATCGACAACTGCGAGCGGTAGACCCCGTCGGGGAACGTGGACCGCTCGGCCGGCACCACATCCGAGGAGGTCGGGGCCCTCGTGTGTGCCACGGCCGGCGGCGTGGTGGCGATCGTGTCGCCGGCCGGCCGGTCCGCGCAGCCCGTGCCGCCGGAAGCGACGAGAGCAGCCACGGTCGCGCACAGGGCCAATCCATGTCTGGTCATGAGCCGAACGCTAAGCACCCGGTCGACCGGGGGCCACCGTGCTAGCTCGGTGCCGGTCGACCGTCGGCCGTGGGTACGCTGCGTGGCGTGGCCGGCCGGAGGGATGTCACGATCGCGGTCACCATGACGGTGACGGCGCTGGCCGCCGTCCCCACCCTCATGCTGCAACCCGCGCATCCGCACGCCGTCACGGTACTCGACATCGTCCTGCTGGTGACGATCGTCGCGGCCGGGTGGTCTGCGGTCGACGAACCGGACTCGGCGGTGGGCACCGCATTGATCAGCGTCGCCTGGCTCCTGCCCACGTTGGCCGCGTGGACGCCGCTCGGACCGCACGTGCGCGCCATGCTCCTCGCCGCGCCACCGCTCGCGGTCGCTGGTGTCGCTGTGCTGCTCGACAGCCGACGGCGACTCGCCATCGTCCTGGCGGCCCTCGCCACGGCTGTCCACGTCCTGACCTACGACCCGTTCTTCGACCCTGACTGTGATCACACGTGCATCGCAGCGCCGAACCTGTTGTCTACTGTGGTGGAACTTCGCATCGCGACGCTCGTCGTGTTCCTGCTCACCCTGGCCGCGGCGATCGCCGCGATCCGTCCCCGGCAGCACCAGCGAGTGGGGGTGGCGGGCGCGGGCACCGCCGCCCTGACCGTTGCCTCGGTCGGCGCGCCGCTGGTCGGCCAGGCCGACACCGCCGACGTGCTCCTGACCGTCGGCGCTCTACTCGGCGCGGCGGCGGTGTGGGCCGAGTCCAACCGCGTCCGGCACACGCGGCGGCGCATACAGCAGGCGGTGGCGCAGCTGGCCGAAATCCTGCCGGTCACCCGGGCAGATACCGGATCCGTTGTCGCGGCCCACTTCACCCTTCCGGGTGACGGGCGGTGGTTGGATGGCGCTGGCCGGGTCGTGCCGGACGAAGCCGGACCCGCCGTGGTCCTGCTCGACGGGGAGGCTCCGGCCGTGCGGCTGGTGCTTGGCCCGCGGGCCGATCCCGCGCTCACGCTCGCGGCCATCAGTCCGGCCGGGCGCTTGGCGCTGCAGAACGCTCGTCTCCGTGCGGCCGGTGAGTTCCAGATGGCCGCGGTCCGGGCCTCACGGCGACGGATCGTCGAGGCCGCCGACGCCGAACGCCGCCGGATCGAGCGCGACCTGCACGACGGCGCCCAACAACGGCTGGTGGCCGTGACCATGGCCATGAGCTCGGCCCGCTCGCGAGCGGACACGGTGACGGCGCGGGTACTGACCACGGCCGAAGCCCACGTGCGGCAGGCCCTCACGGCCCTGCGCGCGCTGTCATCGGAGTCATATAGCGAGGTGTTGGCCACGGAAGGACTCGAGGCTGCGCTTGAGGATGTGGCCTTCCGGACGGCGGTCGACGTCGAAGTCCACCTCGATCTCACCGGTGCACCGCTGGGATGGCCCACGCAGCGGGCGACCGTCATGGCCGTGGCTGAAGGGCTGGACAACGCGGCCAAGCACGCGGGCACCGGACGGGCCCGGATCACCGTGGCCGACGACGGCGAACACCTGATTGTGCGGATCACCGACGACGGTCCAGGTGGTGCCCACCTCGGCGCCGGCCTCACCGCCGTGGCCGACCGGGCGGGCGCCCTCGGCGGCTGGCTCGACCTGCACAGTCCCCACGGCGCCGGGACGACCGTGGTGGTGACACTGCCGTGCGCATAGTCGTAGCCGACGACGTCATGATCGTTCGCGCCGGTCTGGTGCGCCTGCTCGACGAGGCCGGGATGCATGTGTGCGGCGAAGCGTCGGATGCCGCGCAACTGCTGCGGCTTGTGGCGCTGGAGCACCCCGACGTGGCGATCGTGGATATCCGGATGCCGCCCACCCATCGCGACGAAGGGCTCGTCGCAGCCAAGGAGATCCGGTCCCGCTACCCGGCCACCAGCGTGCTGGTACTCAGCCAGTACGTCGCCTCCCGGTACGCCGCACGACTGCTGGAGGACCAGCCGGCAGGCCTCGGCTATCTACTCAAGGAACGAGTGTCGGACGTGGCCGTCCTCGTCGACGCACTACACCGGGTCGCCGGCGGCGGGTGCGTGATCGATCCGGCCATCGTCCAGCGCCTGCTCGACCAGGCCCGGCCGTCTTCGGCGGCCGCCGAACTCACCGGCCGGGAACGCGATGTCCTCACGCTGATGGCCGAAGGGTGTTCGAACGCGGCGATCGGCCAGCGGCTCCGGATCCGGGAGCGAACGGTCGAGGCGGTGTGCGCCCAGATCTTCGCCAAACTCGGCCTGCCACCCGACCCCGACGTCAACCGGCGGGTCCTGGCGGTCATCAAAGTGCTGAGAGCATAGCGCGGCGCAGCTAGCACTGCGTGGGCGACCGCAGACATTCACACCGACAGCACAATGTGAGCCAACGCCTCGATCCAACCGGACGATTGCGACTCGCGGCATTATGCGGGTGATCGCTGTCAAGTGAGTCACGACGCCGCCTGGTCGACGCGTCGGAGACGCTGGTCGAAGAGCTCGACCCGGTGGGTCTGGTCGTGGTCGGCGGCGTGGTCGCCCTGACGCTCGTGCTGGCCCTCGACGCCGACATCAACCAGAACCTGGCTGAGGCGCTCGGTGCCGAGTCGCAGGAGGGCGGCGGCCTGGCCCACCCGCCCACCACGATTTCTGGTGTCCGCCACCCGGGTGCGGACCAAGATGGCCCGGGCGGTGGAGTTTGCCGCGGTTCTCGGCGCCGACAAGGTCGACCAGGCCCTCAGGTTGGCTGCCACCGCGGGCCGGTTCGACGAGGCCATCCAGACCGACAATGGGGCCGAATTCCAGTCCAGCTTCCACTACCACGTCCTGGACAAGGGCATCGCCCACACCTACATCAAGCCCGCCTCGCCGCACCTCAACGGCAAGGTGGAACGCTCGCACCGCATCGACGGCGGAGTTCTACCAGCTCCTCGAGGGCATGGTCGTCGACGACACCGGCGTCTTCGACGCCAAACTCCAAGAATGGGAGGACTACTACAACTACCACCGCCCCCACGGCAGACCCCCTACGAGCGCCTCAAGCAGAAGACCAGGCCCAAGTGTAAATGTACATCTAGTGCGGCTACCTGAGCCGGAACCGTAAGCCGCGTCGCCGGACACAAAAGCGTCCGTCCGGCCAACGGCTGGCTTCACTGAACCTGTCAACCCCGGATCTGGCCGGTGGAACGGACCAAGCCACGAAGGCGTTGGCGCGGCGCCGCGCGGCGAGGCCCGGCGTCGGCTCCAAAGTCAGGCTCCACCGCGCCGAGCCGCTACCCGACGATGGCGTGGCGCCTGCTGGTGGGTGGCCAGACCATCCAGAAACGTTTGGAGGCCGAAGTCGAACTGGTCATCGGTGGAGATGCGGGCCAGCAACGGCGCGAGGTCGACGTGGTGCGGAAACTCCCCCGGTGGCAGGGCCGCGAAGTAGGCGCGCAGCCGGCGGACGAACTCGTCGCTGGTCTGCCGGTCGGTGCCGGCACGGGGAACCTCCAGGGCGACGAAGCCGAGGACGTAGGTCAGCAGTGCATAGACGGTGCCGACGACGACACGGTCGGGGAAGCCGGCCGGCCGGAGCACTCCGTAGATCGCCTCGCCCAGGCGCAGGCCGTGGGGTCCGAGTGCGGGTTGCTGGAAGGCGAGCGGGACCACGGCTGGGTGGGCGCGCAGGTGGTCGCGGATCGCCCGGCCGAGCGTCGCCAGCTGCTCGGTCCAGTCGCCGGACGGTTCAGGTGTGAAGTCGAGGCCGGCGTACACCTCGTCGACCAGGCCATCGATCAGATCGGCCTTGTCGCGCACATGGCTGTACAAGGCGTTCGGTGCCACATCCAGGCGTTCCGCGAGGCGCCGCATCGACAGACCGCCCGCACCGTCTTCGTCGAGCAGCGCGAGGGCCACCTCGATGATCCTTTCGCGGGAGAGCGAGCCGCGCGGCGCCATCCATCCTCCGTCGGGGTTGACAACTGGACAGTGTACAGAGAAGTGTTCTGGACATCGTACTTGACGTTGTTCAGGAGGCTCGGGATGTGGAAGCGGTTGATGTGGTGGAGTCTCGGGTTCCTGGCCTTCATCGTCGGCGGGGCGGCGGCCACGCTCCTGGTGGGCCGCGTCGATGACGCGGTCGCGGCGCTGGTTGGGGGCATCGTCGCCGGCGCGGTCGTCGGCGCGGGCCAGTGGCTTGCCGCGCGGGGCCGGCTCGGCGACCCGCGGGCGTGGATTCCGGGCACGGCCCTCGCGATGGGCGTCGGTCTCCTCGCTGGCGGTGCCGCCGTCGGCTATCGCACGGGCCTACGCGACCTGGCGCTGGGCGGCGCGATTACGGGGGTCGTGATCGGTGTCGTTCAGGCGTACCTGCTGCGCCGTCGCCTGCCCCGCGCTTGGATCTGGGCTGCCGCAATGCCGCTGTTGTGGGCGTTGGGTTGGACGGCGACGACGTTGGGTGGCATCGAGGTCGACCGCCAGTTCGCGGTGTTCGGCGCCTACGGTGCCGTGACGGTGACGGTCCTGTTGGGCCTGCTGCTGGAATGGCTGACCTCCAGCGCGCCCGACCCGGCCGATGTCGCCGCCGCTCCTGCGTCGGCCCCGGTCCGTTGACGGCCGAACCGCGGACGTCGTGACCGTCCAGCTGGTCACCGGCGGGCTGCTGATCCTCCTCCCGGTCGCGTACAACGGGCTCTTCACCATGCTCAGCCGCACCTTCGGCTATCCCGACATCCTGCGCCAGCCCACCGACCAGGTCCTGCACCGGTTCGCCGGCGGCGGCAGCCGGCTGGTGTTGACCTGGTGGGGATTCGCGATGAGTGCGGTCCTGCTCGCTCCGGCGGTCGTGCTGCTGTCGGCCACGTTGGCCGACGCCGACCCGACGATCCGCTCGCTGGCCACCGCGATCGGGCTGCTCGCGGCGCTCGTACAGTTCCTCGGGTTGATCCGGTGGCCGTTCGCGGTGCCGCATCTGGCCCGCGTGGCGACCGATCCGGCGGCCACATCGGCGGCCAAGGACGCCGTCGACGTGACGTTCCAGACGCTCAACCGCTACCTCGGCGTCGCCGTCGGCGAGCATCTCGGCTATCTGTTCACCGGCCTGTGGACCGCGCTGGCCAGCGTCGCGCTCATCCAGACCGACCTGGTCCACCCCGCCTTCGGCATCATCGGCCTGGTACTCGCACCGTTGTTCGTACTCGGCTCGGTCGAGTTCGTCGGCGCCTTCGAACCCAGCGGCTGGAAGCTCGCCGGCCGTCTGGTGCCAATCGCCTACATCGCCTGGTCCCTCTGGCTCCTCGCGCTGGGCATCGGCCTCCTGATAACTGCCTGATCGATACGTCACGGCGGGAGGCTCCCGCCGTTGGGAAGGACACGGTATGAGACCTGCAGGCGAGCGCGGGACACCGGACAGTACAACGACAGCGGAGAACACGATGCGGGCCATTGTGCAGGACACCTACGGCTCCGCTGACGTCCTGCGCATCGCACAGATTCCCCGGCCCAAGGTCGCCGACAACCAGATGCTCATTCGCGTGCACGCGGCCGGTTTGGACCGGGGCACCTGGCACCTGATGACCGGCAAGCCGTACCTGCAGCGCCTCGTCCTCGGGTTCCGCGGACCGAGAAACCCAGTTCCGGGACGGGACGTCGCCGGAACGGTCGTCGCGGTGGGCCCGGCGGTGACCAGGTTCTCCGTTGGTGACGAGGTGTACGGGATCGGCCCGGGCTCCTTCGCCGAATACACCGTGGCCCGGCAGGACCGGCTGGCCCGCAAACCGGCCAACACCACCTTCGAGCAGGCGGCGGTGGTTCCGGTATCGGCGATGACCGCACTACGGGCCTTGTCCGACGTCGGCCGGGTCGCCACCGGGCAGAAGGTACTGGTCGTCGGTGCCTCGGGCGGCGTCGGCAGCTACGCCGTACAGCTGGCCAAGGCCTTCGGCGCCGAAGTCACCGGCGTAGCCAGCACCGGCAAACTCGACCTGGTCCGGACCCTCGGCGCCGACCATGTCATCGACTACACCCGCGACGACTTCGCCAACGGCACGGATCACTACGACCTGATCCTCGACATCGCCGGCAACCCGACACTGTCACGACTACGCCGCGCACTCACACCCACCGGAACAGCCGTCATCGTCGGAGGCGAGGAAGGCGGCAACTTGACCGGCGGCATGAACCGACAATTCCGGGCCTTGGCCCTATCGCCACTCGTGCGCCAACGGCTGACCATGCTCACACCCAAGGAACACGCCACCGTCCTCGAACGGCTCACCGAACTCATCGAGGCCGGCCAGGTGACGCCGAGCATCGACCGAACCTACCCGCTCGAACGTGTGCCGGAGGCCATGCGCCAGCTGGAAGCCGGAGACGTGCGAGGAAAGATCGCCATTACCATCTAACCTTCGACGTCTGCGGTCCGCCCAATCGACACGAGGTCATGCGTCGCGAGCCCAGCAGGTGCCCCAGGTGGTCAGATCGCGCTGACCGACACCGGCCTACCTTCGCTACCTTCCAGGACGGCAACAATGGACCGCCACTCTGGCGATCCAGCCAAACGCCGGGGACGCTGGCGAGCACACAATGAATGTTCACGCTACGCGCGGGCGAGGTACACGGTGTTGGTCGCCTCGCGGCGCTGCAGCGGATTGTAGAAGCTCACCACGGTGGCCTCCGCGGTGGCGAACGCCCCGGCCAGGACGGCCAGGTAGGCCGGGTTCGGCGGGTCGTTGGCCCACAGGGCGAACACGCCCCCGGGGAGCAGGTGCCCCGCCAGCTGGGCCAGCCCGGCCGGGCGGTAGAACCCGGCATGGCTCCTGTGCAGCAGGTGCTCCGGCGAGTGGTCGATGTCGACGATCACGGCGTCGAACCGGCGCCCCGGCGTCTGCGGGTCAAGGCCGGACGGTGCCGCGTTGAGCGCCATGAAGTCACCGGCGACGAAGCGGCACCGCGGATCACCGGCCAGCACGGCCCCGGCCGGCACCAGCCCGCGGCGGTGCCACCCGATCACCGCGTCGAGCGCCTCCACCACGACCAGGGAGCGGACCCGGACGTCCTCGAGCACGGTCAGCGCGGTGTAGCCCAGGCCGAGCCCGCCGACCACCACGTCCAGTCCGGTGCCGGCGCAGGCGGCCAGCCCGAGCCGGGCCAGCTCGACCTCGCCCACCGTGAACAGGCTCGACATCAGGAAGTCGTCGTCGAGCTTGACCTCGTAGACCTCGGTGTCGAACTGCGGGTCGTGGCGGCGCCGCAAGCTCACCGCACCGATCGGGGTCGTCTGGTAGTCCAGCTCCTCAAATCGCCTCACCCCGCTCACCGGCCAGATTTCATGGCGAGCAGGGCCGGCCCGAGGACCTTCTCCTCGAAGTCCAGGTGGGCTAGCAGCCGGACCGACAGGGTGTTCAGCGCGTCGGCCAGCCGGGTCCGCGAGGCCAGGCTGTTCTCCAGCCCCCGGGCCGCGCCCTCGACCTGGTCCAGCAGGTCGGACACCACTTGGTGCTCGGCCTGCAGCTGATCGACGGTGGCCCGCAGATCCGGGGCGGACCGGCGCACCGACTGGAACAGGCCGGCATCCTCGCCCTCGTGATGGGAGCGGAGGGCGTGGCAGTGCTGCACGCAGTTGGCCCGCAGCTGTAACAGCGGCCCCTTGCTGCGGACCTGGTTGAGCCCGGCCCGCACCTGCGCCGGCGGCGCCCCGTTGGCCGCCGCGGTGGCCAGCTCGCGGCAGGTGGCGAGGTCGCGGCGGAGCATGTCGTGTACCGCCTTCAGCTCCGCGAGCAGCGGGTTGTTCGACGCCTGGGCTCGCTTCATGGTGCTTGGGTTCGCCTTCCGGACTGCGGGGATGTTGGACCATCATCCGTCATGATCATGCCGTGGGCCGACGCGGCGCGCGGCGCGGGACCCCGGGGAACCGACGGGCGGCCGCTACGCTGCGGGGCATGAGCAAGGTGGACGCCCAACGAGCCATGCGCGAGGCCCGGTACGCCGCCCTGCAGGCCCGAGCCCCGGCCACCCGTCGACCCGCTCCGCCGAGGGAGCAGCCGACCGCCGAGGCGCCCCCGGTCGAGGCCCTGCCGACGGCCAACCCGCCGGGGCAGCGCCGTCGGGGGGCCGACAGCGCAACCCGCCTCTGCGGACACCGCAGCATCGGCAACAAGAGCTGCCAGCGTCAGGCCGGGCACTCGGAGAAGACGCACCGCTACAAGTAGTCCACCGTGGGGAGTCCACTGTGTACTCATGTGGTCCGCTGGAGCGCCAATGCGGGGGATGTTGCCAGCCTTCATCGTAGTCCTGCTGCTGGGCCCTGTCTCCAGGCGGCACAGTTGCCCTGACGGCGTCCCTCTCTGGTTTGGCGACGAGGCTCGCCCGGATGGTTCGTACTGTCCATCCGCAGGCGCCGAAATCACGGTGTCTCGCCTCGACGACCGGGCCGAGCAGCTGCTGCCGCATACGCCACGCCTGGGGCCCTGGACGAGCTGAGTGGCACCGCCGCTGACGGCACGAGCGCAGGTGACCACACCTGTTTGCTGCCAAGGCATCAATGAAGGCAATGGCATACCCCCATGGCGCGAAGGCCGCGCGGTCGGCTTCAAGCCGATGGGCCCACCCCCGACTGTGACGCGGGCGACCGATGGGTCCAACCAGGACTGGTCGGCGCGCTTGTAGATCCCTGGACCATGGCTGACAGGGTGCACGCATATGTCCCATCCGCGTCGCCGACCCTGGCGTCGTCTATGTCGATACCGCATCGCAGCCGCGGTATGGGGACGCCCGAACTGCGAGTTCCGCCTTGAGGTGGATTTCGTAAGACCTATGCTCGGACATGGTGATCGTGACCTTGGTAGCAGCGCAGAAACCTGGCGTCTCATGCCCTCCCCTTCGAGGCCGGCACGGTAGCAGACATCCATAAAGCCAAGTCGGTGTGACCGGCTCGGCTGACGATCAACGCGATGGTCGAGGCGGGACTCCTTGATGAGGTGATGCGCCGGGCGGCCGCCGGCGAGCTCGCCTGACCGGTGAGGTGGGTTCCTGCCGGAGATGGTCAAGGCGGTGTTGGAGGTGGCCGCGCCGGCCCGCAGCCGGCGGAAGTGTTGCCCCGGCGCTCCGCCACATGCCGGACCGATCGACTGGTCGACGCGCTAGAACGACAATCCACGTTGGACACGCCGCAGCAGGCGGGGACCGGAACTGATCCGGTGTTCACCGCGGTCTCCCAGCCAACCGTTGAATGCCAGCCACGGGTTCCCCGCCGAGATGCCGGACGGCTGCGCAGCGATTCCGAAAGCGATCCGACGCCGCCGGCGGTCCAGGGTGACCACTGGGTGCCTCGGTGGCCAGCTCCGGGTCTCGGGACCGGCCCGTTGCCGTGCAGATCTCCTTGCGGCCCGTACGACACGCGGCGCTCGACCATCGGATAGCGGTGCTTGGTGACGTTAGATACCGTTGCCATCACCAGGAGTAACCGGGGCCAATTCCCCTGCAATGACGCCGGTTGGGGGGCGTGTGGTGGAACGCAGACTCGCCGGACGTGGACTGGCGGCTGGGGTGTCGACGGCGTTGGCCATCACGGCCGGGGTCTTGACGAACGTGGCGACGTCCGGGCTGACCTGGCCAGTGGGGATCGGGCTGGTGGTGCTGGCCGGCGGTTGGGTTGGTTTCGAGGTGCTGCGGGCCCGTAACGAACGTGAGGCGGATGCATCGGATCGCCATATGGCGGACTGGGCGGACATCGCGGGGCGGCAGCGGTCAATGGCCCCGCCGGCTGGATCGTTGCCGTCGCGGGTTCGGGGCCGGGACGAGTTGCTGGCGGACTTGCGCAGGCTGGCTGATGCGCCGGACGGCCGAGTTCATGTGCTGTGTGGGTTGGGCGGCTGCGGCAAGACCACGGTCGCGTTGGTCGTCGCGCAGGAGGCGACCAGCAGGGGCCCGGTGTGGTGGATCACCGCGAGGGACGAGACGTCGCTGGCCACGGATCTGGTGGATCTCGCGGTAGAGGTGGGCGTCCCGCTCGAGGAGATCCGGCAGGCCGGCGCCGGGGTTCGGAGCCTGATCGATCTGCTGTGGCAGCGGTTGGAGGGGTTGTCTCATCGGTGGCTGCTGGTGGTGGACAACGCCGATCAGCCGCAGTTGCTGGCGGCCGAGGGAGCGCGTGTAGGCGACGGGAACGGAGTGACGCGGGGTTCGCGCCGTGGTCTGGTGTTGGTCACCACCCGCGTTGCTGCCGGCGACGTCTGGGGTGGCCGGGCCATGTTGCACCCGGTCGGGCCGTTGGGCGATCGCCACGGTGGGCAGGTGTTGTGCGATCTTGCACCGCATGCCGGTACAACCGATGAGTCCGCCGCAGTGGCGGCGCGGCTGGGCGGATTGCCGTTAGCGCTACGCGCGGCGGGACATTACCTGAATTCGACCAGGGCGCGCTTGGACCATGTCGGCACTTTCGCCGACTACGTGCGCACAGTTGACGCGAAGTTCAGCGCGCTGTTGGGCGACATGAGCGGGTCGGCTGCCCGGAGGGAGGTGGTGGTCACCACGTGGGAGGTGTCCCTAGACCTGCTGGCCGGGCAGGGACTGCCGCAGGCCAGGGCCTTGATGCGGCTGATGGGCGGGTTCGCCGCCGCGCCGATCCCCGTCGGCGTGCTGGACGGGCCGGTGCTGTTCGGCAGCAGGTTGTTCAAGCTCGGCGCTCTTGATGGCTTGCCGCCCCGGCGAGTGATGTATGCGGTATTGGCCTGGACGATGGCGTGGCTGCGCCGCTCTGATCGCTACAACGCATACCTGCACCGCCGGGTGGTCACGGCCTTGTGTGACCTGAGCTTGATCGAGCTGACCACGTCCGGCGCCGCGCCACGATCGGCCGCCTGCCTGGTAACCCACCCGTTGGTCAACCACGTCAACGCGGCGTGGCTGGCCGAACGTCCGGCTGTGGCCCGTGCTGTTGACACGACGGTGGCCGCCCTATTGGTGAACGCCACCCGTGGTCGCGACCCGCACGACCCGGCCGAGTACGCCTGGTGGCCCATGCTCGCGCCGCATCTGGCCCATGCTCTGACTCATACGGTCCCTCGCCTATCCCGAGAATCTGTGGCCGAGCTGGTCAATGCGGCGGACAGCACCGCGTTCGGTCTGTGCCGCGCCGGCGACTTCCAGACGGGGCTTACGCTGGCCACGGCGGCGGTGGAGACGGCCGGGTCGCGCCTGCACCCAAATAGCCCCAGCGTGCTGAGGGCGCGACACCGCCTCGGGTACGCGCTGGACGAGCTGGGTCTATACGAGCAGGCCGAGGCCGAATACCGAACCACGCTCGCAGGGCGGCAGCGGGTCCTGGGCGTCGAGCACCCCGAGACCTTGGCGACCCGGCACAACCTTGCCGTGAACATGTACCAACGGGGACGATACGAACAGGCCGAGAGGGAGTTCCGTGCGTTGCGTTCCATCCGTGAGCGGGTGGAGGGCGTCGAGGACTTCAACACACTACGTACACGACACATGCTCGCCGAAGTGCTGAAGCGGCGGGGAGCGCTCGAAGCCGCTGAGGCCGAGTTCCGCAGTGTCCTAGCGGCGTTGGAACGCGTGCTGGGCCACGACCACCCCGACACCCTGCGCACGCGTAACGCGCTGGCCGAGGTGCTCGCCGAGCGAGGACTGCACGAGAAGGCCGAGACCGAGTTCCGTGCGGCGTTGATCGGCCGCCGCCGGGTGTTGGGCGGCGAGCACCCGTTCACCTTGCGCACCTGGCAGGGTCTCACAGACGTGCTGGCCCAGCGAGGTGTCCGCGAACGGGTGGAAATCGACGCCGAATACCTGGAGGTACTGGCTGTGATGCAGCGTGTGCTGGGCGACGACCATCCTGAGACGCTGCGGGCCCGGCACGGCCGTGCCGCGGTGCTGGCCCGGCAAGGGCTACGCGAACAGGCCGACTCGGAGTACCGGGCCGTTCTTGCCGCCCGGGAACGGGTCCTCGGCATCGACCACCCAGACGTGGTGGCGACCCGGGCGGCGATCGAACAACTCCACAGGACTGCACCCACGTCCCCGACCTGAGCCGGTCACCCCGTTGTGAGCGTTGCCAGCGTGTCGCGGACGGACGGCGAACGCTATGCCAGTCGCGGCCGGGTGTGGATGTTGGCCTTCCAAGGCCGTCGCCGCTCAATCGGCGTCGTGACAGCCCGCGTTGCACGGAGTGCGTTGCAAGTCCGGCGACGAGGCCCACGCAGCACCGCTAGATCCGCGATCGCCTCGCCGCCGTCGGCCAGTATCACCGCCACCCGCTCCGGATCGTGGCCGGAAGCCCGCTGCCGCAACGATGGTGGCGTACCAGATAGCGGCCGAGGTCGGTGAGCTCGACGGTGAGGCCGGGCTGCGGGTACAGGGCCCAGGTTGTTGTGCCGAGTGCCGCCGCGGCGATGGCCTGGTGGGGATCAAGCTCGTGGCTGGTGCCGGTGACGATGACCGCGCCGTGGCGGACGAGGTCGGCCAGGGTGTTGCGGACCGTGGCGGCGGCGAGGCCGGCGAACAAGCCCGGGTCGCCGGGCGGCAGCCGGTGTTGGTACTCGTCGAGCAGTTGCTCGGTGATGGCGTCGAGGGCGGCGGGTTCGCCGTTGGCGGTGGCGGCGTAGAGGATGCCGAGGAAGCGGGGCATCCACGGCCGTAGCCAGTCGTGTAGATGCCCGCCGCCCTTGGGCATGGTCGACGGGGTGGGCGGATGGATGAGGGCGTCAGCGATGGCCGACCACAGGTCGAGGACCTGCTCGGCGGCGCTATCGCCGGCGAGGGCATCCGCGACGAGGTCGGCGCCGGTGCCGGGGACCGCCCGGGTGCGGCGCAGCTGGATGACGTCGAACTCAATCGCGAGCCGCCACAGCCGGGTCAGGGCTGGGATTCCACCTGCTTGATCGATGTCGATGGGCAGGCCGAGCGCGGCGAGCACAGCCGGCCGGTCAGCCTTGCGTGGTTCGCCGCGACCGTCGACGGCCTTGCCCGCATCGCCGGCCCACGCGACCAACGCGGCGAGCTGGCGCAGCAGGTCGGCACCGTCGGTGGCCACCAGCTTGGCCAGCGTGGCAGGGTCAGGCAGCGCCACGGGCGGGAACTGTGCCTGCTGCTCGCAGCCGCAGTCGCAACCCAGGTCGGGCCAGACCAGGTGCTTCACCAGCGGCACACCGGCGGCGAGCATCGCGACCTGGCCGTCGTGGATGAGCAGGCGTGCGGTGGCGTAACCGGACTGCTGGTCGATCAACTCGCCGAGCACCGCCCGTCGACCCACGGTGTCGCGGGCGTTGAACCGCTCCGCCCAGGCGTCGAGCACGGCCGGTTCGGCGTCCAGGTCGATCCCGTCGGCCAGGATCGCGGTGAACACGCGTTTGGCCAGCCGCCAACGGCTGGTGTCGGCCATCGCGGCCGCATACTTCGGGGCGAGCCGGTCCAGCTCCTTGAGCAGGGTCGAAACCCTGGTACTGGCCGGGTGCAGCCGATCCGTGGCGTCCAGGAAACGCAGGAAGTCCCGGATGGTGTCCAGTCCATGCGCGACCAAATCCCAAGCGTCGACCTGCCGGGGCGCCACGTAGGTCATGAACAGCTCGTGGACGTCACCACTGCGCCAGCGGGTCGGGTCGGGTCGGCCGAGGTAGGTCGCGCGGCCCTGCAGCAGGATCGCGATCCGGGCCCGCCACCGCCCGCCAGCCTCACCGCCCGGAACGATCCCGACCTCTGCAGCCCACGCGGCGAACTCGTCGACCACATGCTCCTGTAGGCGAAACGACACCGGCCGACCGTACCGGAGACGGCGCATCCACTAGTCCAGCCACGCCGCGGCGTCGACGGTAGCGGGGCACCACTCAGAGGATCACCCGCATATCAAGCAAATGAGCTCACTTGATCTTGGTCGTAGCCCCGCGATCCTGAGACTCTCTTCCGGCGACGCCGGGTGGCTGCCCGTGTCAAGGCAGGTCCGGTTCGGGGTGGTCGGCGAGGTACTGGGCGGCGGCGTCGTCGATGAGCTCGTTGTCGACAAGCCCGACGGCGCGCCGGTTGGCGCGGTTGTCGCGGAAGGCGTACCAGGAGTCGAGCAAGTGCGGGTACTCATCGTGCAGCTCGTCTTTGAACCGGCGAAATGCGCCCCGCCCTTCCAGCGCTCGGAAGAGCCTGCGGCGGGCACGTTCGTCGCGGACGGCCTCGGCGAAGTCGACCATGTCGCGATACCAGACCCGCGACGGCAGGGGGTGGATGGCGACCAAGGCCTCGTCCAGCTCGTCCAGGTCGATCGGGTTGTGCCCGTCGATGCCGGTGTCGGCAGTCCAGAACACGATCTCACCCGTGTCGGGGTTGACCAGCCATGTGCGTTCGAAGTGGTCTTGGTCAGACAGCGCGACGGCGATCTCCTCCAGATCGACCTGGTCCAGGTGCAGCACCCAGCCAGGATAGCCAGCCGACCTAGAGCCTTCGCTGCGCCCGGAACGCAGCGAGCGGTGAACGTCCGGCACGATGGCATCGTGCTGGTTGTACGGGCCACGAAGAAGCTGCTGGACCGGATCCGAACGCCGATGCTCCAACCTGGCGAGGAGCCGACGACCTGGCTGGGCCAGTGGTATGCCACCGCCCTGTTCTGGCGGCCCCAGGTGGCGCTGTTGGTCAACGAGTCCACCTTGCTGCCCGTACTGATGCCGCTCGCGCCAGCGGTAACCTTGGCGGCCCGAGCCGGCGGGCATATCGCCGAGGTACTCGCCGTCCACAACGTGCCGCAGCAACTCGTCGCCGACGAGGTGGAGCGGATGCGCGAATACCGAGTCGCCGCGACCGCCAACCGCAGCGTGGTCGGTGTCATGGTCGAGTTCACGCACCTCGCCAACGCCTATCGTGACCACGAACCCGATCCAGATCTGCTCAAACTCGCGGCACGGCTGGCGACGACGCCGTGCAGCCCGCTGTGCCACAGCAACGTCAGTCCGGACCGCGAACTCGCCGCCCTCGTTTCGCACGCTCGCAACCTCTGAACCAGAGGTGAGAGTCGAGAGCGATCCTCCGAGCGGGCTTTGCCGAGGTCGGTGCCCGCTCCTATCAGGTGCACGGGCACGAGCTGCTCGGGGCATGTGACGGCGCTTGACGCAAGATCACCAACTAACGGGGCAGATCCGTCATTCAGCTGGATCCACACCGATCGACTGTCGAAACGATCTGCGGGTGGCTCGTTCGGCTCGGCGCCGTTCGACGTCGCGAGGGATATCTTCGATGTTCCTGACCACCTCAGGGAAGTCGCGTCCGAACCGCTAGGCGTACAGGTCCTCGATGAGCCTCGGCAGCGGCGCCTTCCACGGCTCCTGCCGGTGATTGTCGAGCTTTCCCAGCTTGGTCGGGTTGAGGCCCAATTCGCGGGCCATCTGCACCTGTGCCTGAGAGAGCCGGTGGCGTTTGCGCGCGTCGACCCAGATTTGTAGCCGAGGTGGCAGCGGCTTCGGCTTGCCCACGTCATCACGCCCAGTGGCGGTAGGCCTCGATCCACTCGGCGCCGTCCGGCCGCGGCGTCGGCAGCGGCAGGTCCAGCACGCAGATAGCCCGCCGGAACGCTCCCCGAGAACAATGCGCGACGATGATGCCGCGACCGGTCAGGTCGATGCCGGTAACGGTGACCTCCACACCCAGCACCGTGGTCACGAATGGCACGGCGAGGTTGTCAACGATCATCGTGTACAAGCCCGTGACCTGCTCGTCCTCGCCGTAACAGTCAACAGTGGCCTCTTCGATCAGCGCGTCGAGCCGCACCTGGCTCATCCTGCCCACGGCGGCAGCGTGACACACCTACCGGACGTCGGGCGCCCCACCACGCGGTACGCCGGGGCGAACAAACAGCTGTGCACCATGCGGCAGATGACGACGCCTGGCGTGGCCATCACGCCCGTCACCGAGGTGAATGATCGAAAACGCCGTAGGGGGCGCGCCGCCGGCCGGCGGGTCGAATTCGTAGCTCAGGCCGAAGGGCCGCCGCGGCGCGGGAAGCGGCTCTGCCCTGGGATCACGCAGCTGCGGCGAGGGTCGTTGGAATCATGCCGGCGGCCTCGAAATCTTACTCAAGCGCCCGCAGGTCGTGGGTGTGCCGGAACGTCTTCTCGGCCTTGGTGATCGTTCGAGGGGCCACCGCCGGAGCCCGGGCGGGCCTGACCCGGGCGCCGTCTATCCACCGTACGGCCGGGTGATGATCTCCAGGTTGTGGCCGTCCGGGTCGGCCCAGTACAGGCCGCGCCCGCCGTCGTTGGTGTTGATCAGGTCGGGTCGCTGGTGAAGCGGATCCGCCCAGTACGCGACGCCCCGCGCCTTGATCCGTTCGAAGATCTGGTCGAACTCGTCCTCGGTCACGAGGAACGCGTAGTGCTGCGGCTGGAACCTGCCGGCGTTGTCGATGAAGTCGAGGGAGACGCCGTTCGCCGTCTGCACGACCAGAAACGGCCCGTACTCAGTCGGCTCCGCCAAGCCGAGCATGTCGGCGAGGAACCGGGCCGAGCGGCGCTTGTTGGTCGCGTGCACGATGGTGTGGTTCAGCTGTACCGGCACGGGTTCATCCCTCCCCATCGCGGTGGGTTCGGGGGGTTCCGCCGAGGCCGAGGTCCAGCGCCTGCGCCCCCTGCTGCCCATCATCGCTCGACTACCTCGTACCCGCAGACGTGGTCATGATCGGCGCCACCACGTCGAGCAGCGGCGAGGCCGAAAGAACGTCGCGAGGTCACGCTTGAGAGTGCCCTCGCGCGCACTGCGGCTACTTGTTTAATAGGTCCACGGTCACGACCTGACGGGGTCTGGCCGGAGGTGCCCGGCGGGACGCTCTCTCAATGCGGCTGCCCACCCTGGAGTGTGGCTCTCATTTGGCATGCGGTCCTG
>Ga0307415_100000270_pt1 | contig 22363 bp, 20 predicted proteins | sample DK1Cmetagenome_FD_204524 | JGI IMG/M metagenome (GOLD analysis project Ga0307415, IMG submission 204524) | Maize rhizosphere microbial communities from greenhouse at UC Davis, California, United States - DK15-C-2 | ecosystem: Host-associated > Plants > Roots > Rhizosphere > Soil | place: USA... | reverse complement strand
TCGCCGACCTGATGGAGGAGCTGTGACGACGCGGCCGGGCTACCTGCTGCCGATGCGCCAGACGGTGCTCGCGTTCGCCGGCGTGATGCTCGCGATGCTCGTCGCGATCCTCAACCAGACGATCGTTGCCACCGCGCTGCCCACGATCGTCGAGGACCTCGGCGGCGTCGAGCACTACTCGTGGGTGTTCTCCGCCTACATGCTCGGCTCGACCGTGACGGTGCCGGTGTACGGCCGGCTGTCGGACATCTACGGGCGCCGGCTGTTCTTCGCGTTCGGCCTGATCGTCTTCATGACCGGCGCGCTGCTCGGCGCCGCCTCCGGCTCGATGGGCATGCTGATCGCCGCCCGCGCGATCCAGGGCCTCGGCGCCGGCGCGCTGATCCCGCTCGCGATCATCACGATCGGCGACCTCGTGCCGCCGTCGGAGCGCGGCCGCTGGCAGGGCCTGACCGGCGCGGTGATCGGCGTCGCCTCGGTGCTCGGCCCCTTCACCGGCGGCTGGATCGTCGATCACACGAGCTGGCGCTGGGTCTTCCTCGTGTCGCTGCCGATCGGCCTCGTCGCCCTCGCCGTCGGCCTCGCCACGCTCAAGATCCCGCCCCACCCGGACGCCGGCCGCGACGTCGACTACACGGGCGCCGGGCTCCTCGTGACCGGTGTCTCCGCGCTGCTGCTCGCGACGGTCTGGGGCGGCGCCGAGTACCCGTGGGGCTCCGGACAGGTCCTCGGCCTGTTCGCCGGCAGCGCGCTCCTGCTCGCCTTGTTCGTCGCGCACGAGCTGCGCGTCGCGCATCCGCTCGTGCCGCTCGCGCTGTTCCGCGACCGCGTCATCGTCAGCGCCTGCGTCGCCGGCTTCTCCGTCGGCATCGGGATGTTCGGCGCGATCATGTTCGTCCCGCTGTTCGTGCAGGGAGCGCTCGGCGCCTCGGCGACGAACTCCGGCGTCGTGCTGACGCCGCTGATGCTCGCGCTGATGCTGACGAGCGTCGGCTCCGGGCAGGTCATCTCGCGGACCGGGCGCTACCGCTGGGCGCTGCTCGCTGGTCCCGTGGTCATGGGCAGCGGATTCGTGCTGCTGTCCGCGCTGAACGAGAGGTCGAGCCTCGGCGCGGCCGTGGTGGGGACGATCGTGCTGGGGCTCGGCCTCGGGCTGCTGATGCAGAACCTCGTGCTCGTGGTGCAGAACGCGGCGCCCGCCCGGGCGCTGGGCGCCGCCACGGGCGCCACGCAGTTCTTCCGCCAGATCGGCGGCACCCTCGGTGTCACCGTCATGGGCGCGATCCTGGCCGCCGGCCTTCCGACCGGCGTTGCCGCGGCGAGCGGGGGAGAAGGCGCGGCCGGACCTGGGGAGGCCGGCCGCGCCACGCTCGCCCACGCGATCCACCCGGTGTTCGTGCTCGGCATCCCGCTGATGGCCGTCACGCTCGCGCTCGTCGCGCTCGTGCCGGAGCGCCCGCTGCGCCGGACCGTGCGCGAGGACAGCGCGGAGACGGTCGCGGCGCCGGCGTGAGCGCGGCTTGAGACCGATTTCAGGCCGGTGTGCTATCGGCCGGTCGCACAAAGTTGTTACAAAGTCCCTTCCACCGCTAGACTCCGCGGTGTCACTCGGGTTCGGTCACCGGCTCCGCGACCGCCCCGGGCGCGCGAGCGCGCGCCCGAAGATAGGGTGGCCGATGCCGCCATGTCCGAGTCCACTTCCAACGCCCCCCTAGGCATCGCCGACCCGCTCGCGCCCGTCCGCTACCTGGACGTGGTGCTGATCGCGCTCGCGGCGCCGTTCGTGGTGCTGCTCGACCTGCCGGTGCTCGGCTACGCGGTCGGCGCGGCCGTCTGGATCGTGCAGCGCGTCCTCGAGGCCGTGCTCGAGCACGCCGCCGCGCGCTCCGACGTCCGCCGCGCGATCGGCGTCAAGGTCGGCAGCATGATCGGGCGGACGTGGCTGATCGGCGTGGGCATCCTCGCCGTCGGCCTCGCGGCCCAGCGGGAGGACGGCTTCACCGCCGCGCTGGTATGCCTCGCGGCGTACACCGTCCACCTCGCGACCGCCCTTATCCTCCGTCCGCTGGAGAGGAAGCCCAAGCACTCATGAGCACCGGCAAGCGCATCGCACTCTACGTCGGCGGGATCTACCTCTTCCTGATCATCCTCACGGTCGGCATCTACGGCTGGTCGCGCCTCGACAACGAGGAGTTCAAGCCGCAGAACGAGTTCAAGCTCGACGCCTGGATCGAGCTCGGGCCGTTCGACTTCAACAAGGCCGTGCTCTACCTGCTGATCGCGTCGGCGCTGACGGTCGGGACGATGGTCTACATCTCGAGGCGCATGCAGGCGCGGCCGAACCGCGTGCAGACGGCCGTCGAGTGGATCTACACGGCGATGCGCGACAACATCACGCGCGGGAACATGGACGACGCGATGGCGCGCAAGTGGTTCCCGTTCATCGGCACGCTGTTCCTGTTCATCTGGTTCTCGAACCTGATCGGCTACGTCCCGCTGCCGACCAACACGCACGAGAAGGTCGACATCCTCGGCGCCGACATCCCGTCGTTCGCGCTCTACGCGGCGACGGCGAACCTCTCGATCCCGCTCGTCCTGGCGCTGGTCGTGTTCATCGCCTACAACCTCGAGGGCATCCGCGCGAAGGGGTTCGTCGGCTACCTGAAGAGCCTGATCCCCGCCGGCATCACCGGGTTCGCGGTGGTGCCGATCTTCGTGTTGGAGCTGCTGTCGAACTTCATGCGGCTGATCTCGCTCTCCGTTCGTCTCTTCGCGAACATCCTCGCCGGCCACCTGATCATCCTGTTCATGGCCGGCGGCCTCGCGGTCCTGCTCGGCATCGAGGCGCTCGGCGTGATCATCATCCCGTTCGGGATCGCGATCTTCCTGTTCGAGGTCGGGCTGGTCGCCACGCTGCAGGCGTTCATCTTCGCCACCCTCTCTGCCATCTACCTCGGCGGCGCGGTCGCCGAGCACCACTAGCCCAAAGGAGTCCCTTCAGTGCTCGCAACGTTCCTCACCCTCATCTTCGCCGCCGCCGAGGATGGCGCGGACGCGGGCAAGGCGATCGCCCTCGGCGTGGGCGGCGGCCTCGGCGCGGTGGGCGCCGGCGTCGGCATCGGAATCATCTTCGGCAAGGTGATCGAGTCGGTCACGCGCCAGCCCGAGATGCGCGACGAGATCACCGGCATCCAGTGGCTCGGCTTCGCGCTCACCGAGGCGTGCTTCTTCTACGGGCTCGTGGCGGGCCTGATCGCCTTCTTCCTCTAGGCCGATGACCCTCTCGACCGTCATCTTCGCCCAGGCCGAAGAGGACAGCGGCGGCAGCTTCCTCGTCAGCCCCAGCGTCGGGCTGATGGTCTGGACGCTGTTCCTGTTCGGCGTGTCGATGTTCATCCTCTACAAGGTCGCGTTCCCGCGCATCGCCGAGGCGCTCGACAAGCGCCAGAAGGCGATCGAGGAATCGATCGACACCGCAGACCGCACCCGCCGGGAGGCCGACCAGCTGCTGGCCGAGTACCGCGAGCGCCTCACCGCCGCCCGCCAGCAGGCGGACGAGATCGTCGCGCGCGCGCGCAAGGCCGGCGAGCAGGCCGAGGCCGACCTGATCGTCAAGGGCAGGCAGCGCCGCGAGGAGCTGCTCGAGCAGGCGCGCAAGGACATCGAGACCGAGACCCGCCGCGCGATCCAGGAGATCCGCGCCGAGGTCGCCGACCTCACGATCCTCGCGACCGAGAAGGTCACGCGCAAGACGCTGAAGGGGCCCGACCATCGCCGCCTCGTCGACGAGGCCGTGGCCGAGCTGGACTTCGCGGCGCTGTCGGGGGAGGAGCGCTAGCGCGATGGAGGAGATCGCCGCGGTCTATGCCCGCTCGCTGTTCGAGGCCGCGCTCGACGCCGACAAGCTCGACGTCGCGCGCGAGCAGCTGGGCGAGTTCGCCGACACGCTCGCCGGCAGCCACGACCTGCAGGTGTTCTTCTTCTCGCCCTACTTCTCCACGCACGAGAAGAAGGACGGGCTGCATCGGGCGGTGACCGGCGCCGATGAGATCTTCCTGCGCTTCCTCGAGCTGCTGGTGGAGAACCACCGGATGCCGGCGATCTTCCGCATCCGCCGCGACTACGACCACCGGTGGGAGGAGCACAACCGGCTGCTGCCGGTCGAGGTGACGTCCGCGGTGCCGCTCGACGAGGGGACGGTTCGGCGCATCGGCGACCGGATCGCGGAGCAGACCGGCCGCAGGATCGAGCTGTCCTCGAAGGTCGAGCCGCACATCCTCGGCGGCATCGTCGTCCGCGTCGGCAACCAGGTGCTCGACGCCTCCATCCGCAGCCGCCTGGACACACTTCGCAGGCAGGTCGTCCGGGCCTAGGCCGGCGCAACTTCCAAGGAGCGAACGAAAGCAGCCATGCAGATCAAGCCTGACGAGATCACGTCCATCCTCAAGAGCCGCATCGAAGGCCTCGACGCGGGCCAGGCGGACCTCACGGAGGTCGGCACGGTCCTGTCGGTGGCCGACGGCATCGCGCGCATCCACGGCCTCGAGAACTGCATGTCGTTCGAGATGCTCGAGCTGCCGCACGACGTCACCGGGCTCGCGCTCAACCTCGAGTCCGACAACGTCGGCGCCGTGCTGTTCGGCCCCTGGGGCCGCGTCAAGGAGGGCGACACGGTCAAGCGGACCAACCGCCTGCTCGAGATCCCCGTCGGCGACGCGCTGCTCGGCCGCATCATCGACCCGCTCGGCCGTCCGCTCGACGGCAAGGGCGACATCAACCTGGAGGAGACCCGGCCGGCGGAGGTCAAGGCCCCCGGCGTCGTCCAGCGCCAGCCGGTGAAGGAGCCGCTGCAAACCGGCATCAAGGCGATCGACGCGATGATCCCGATCGGCCGCGGCCAGCGCGAGCTGATCATCGGCGACCGCCAGACCGGCAAGACCGCGATCGCGATCGACACGATCATCAACAACAAGGACTCCGACATCATCTCGATCTACGTCGCGATCGGGCAGCGCATGGCCACCGTCGTCGGCGTCGCGCAGACGCTCGAGGACGCCGGCGCGATGGACTCGACGATCATCATCGCGGCGGCCGCCGACGAGGCCGCACCGATCAAGTTCCTCGCCCCGTACGCCGGCGCGGCGATCGGCGAGCACTTCCTGTGGCAAGGCAAGCACGCGCTGACGATCTACGACGACCTGACCAAGCACGCCTACGCGTACCGCCAGATGTCGCTGCTGTTGCGCCGGCCGCCCGGTCGCGAGGCCTACCCCGGCGACGTCTTCTACCTGCACTCGCGCCTGCTCGAGCGCGCGTGCAAGCTGTCCGACGAGCTCGGCGGCGGCTCGATGACGTCGCTGCCGATCATCGAGACCCAGGCCGGCGACGTGTCGGCCTACATCCCGACGAACGTGATCTCGATCACCGACGGGCAGATCTTCCTCGAGCCGAAGCTGTTCTACTCCGGCGTCCGCCCGGCGATCAACGTCGGCATCTCGGTGTCGCGCGTCGGCGGCAACGCGCAGATCGCGCCGATGAAGAAGGTCGCGGGCCGGATGAAGGGCGAGCTGTCGCAGTTCCGCGACCTGGAGGCGTTCGCGCAGTTCGGCTCCGACCTCGACGAGGACACCCAGCGCACGCTCGCGCGCGGCAACCGGCTGGTCGCCACGCTCAACCAGGGTGAGCGCGAGCCGATCCCCGCGGCCGAGCAGGTCGCGATCGTCTATGCCGCGACCAACGGCTACATCGACCGCGTCTCGGTCGAGCGCGTGCCGGACTTCCACGAGCAGCTGATCGGCCGGCTGCGGGCGGAGGCGGGCGACCTGCTGGAGAAGATGGCCGGCGGCGACTGGTCCGACGAGACGCAGAAGCGACTCGACGACATCGTCAGCGAGTTCGCCGACGACTTCGGCTACGACCTCGACGAGGAGGGCAAGCCGGTCGACGAGGAGATCGAGGTCGACGACCGCCGGGGCGAGCGCGAGGAGGAGCGCGAGGAGCAGGCGCAGGAGGAGCCGGCGCCCGCCGCCGCGTAGCCCATGGCACAGAAGGAGCTCAAGGCCCGCGTCGCCTCGGTCAAGAACGTCCAGAAGATCACGCGCGCGATGGAGATGATCTCCGCCGCGCGCCTGCGCCGCGCCGAGCAGCGGATCCTCGCGCTGCGGCCGTACGCCTCGGCCATCCGGCGGATGACGCGGCACGCGGCCGAGGCGGCGGAGAACATCCCCAGCCTGCCGATCCTGCGCGAGCGCGACGAGCTCTCGAATGTCGGGATGCTCCTCGTCACGAGCGATCGCGGGCTCGCGGGCGCCTTCAACTCGCAGATCGTGCGCGCCGGCGTGCGCGCCGCGGAGGAGCTCGAGCGCGACGGTGCCGACGTCGTCTTCTCGGCGTCCGGGCGGCGCGGCGTCGGAACGCTCACCTTCCGCAAGCGCACGCCCGTCGGCGCCTACGTCGGCTTCACGGACCGGCCCGCGTACGCGAACGCGCGCGACATCGCCTCCGACATGATCGCCGCGTACGTCGACGGCAACGTCGACCGCGTCGAGATCTTCTACAACCACTACATCTCGCCGCTCCAGCAGCGCGTGACGCGCGAGACGCTGCTGCCGCTGCAGCAGGCGTCGATCCTCGAGGAGGGCGAGGAGGACGAGTCGGAGGAGGAGCAGCGCGAGCACCAGGGACATCGACGCGCGCTCGTCGAGTACGAGCCCGAGCCCGAGGAGATCCTCCAGCGGCTCGTCCCGGTGTACGTCGAGATCTCGATCTACCGAGCGCTGCTCGAGTCCACGGCGTCGGAGCACGGCGCGCGCATGACGGCGATGCGCAACGCGTCCGACAACGCCGGCGAGCTGATCGATTCGTACACGCTTCAGATGAACCGCGAACGCCAGGCGGACATCACGCAGGAGATCATGGAAGTCGTCGCCGGGGCCGAGAGCCTCGTCTAAGGAGCGATATGGAAGCCAGCACCGCGGAGCGGCCCGCCGAGACGGCGGCCAACGGCAACGGCAGGATCGAGGAGATCCAGGGGGTCGTGATCGAGGCCGCGTTTCCCGACACGCTGCCGGAGATCAACAACGCGCTGACGATCGAGCGCCCGCAGGGCGGCACGCTCGTGTGCGAGGTGCAGCAGCACCTCGGCGACGACCGCGTGCGCGCGGTCGCCATGGACGCGACCGACGGGCTGGCGCGCGGGCTGGAGGTCGTCGACACCGGCGGCCCCATCACGGTGCCGGTCGGCAACGTGACGCTCGGGCGGATCTTCAACGTGCTGGGCGACGTGATCGACGAGGGCGATCCGATCGAGGTCGAAGAGCGCTGGCCGATCCACCGCTCTGCGCCGACGGTCGAGAACCTCACGCCGACGAACGAGATGTTCGAGACCGGCATCAAGGTGATCGACCTGCTCGCCCCCTACGCCAAGGGCGGCAAGGTCGGCCTGTTCGGCGGCGCCGGCGTCGGCAAGACGGTGATCATCCAGGAGCTGATCCACAACCTCGCCAAGGAGCACGGCGGCCTGTCGGCGTTCTGCGGCGTCGGCGAGCGCTCGCGCGAGGGCAACGACCTGTGGCTCGAGATGACCGAGTCGGGCGTGATCGACAAGACGATGCTCTGCTTCGGCCAGATGAACGAGCCGCCCGGCGCGCGCATGCGCGTCGCGCTCGCCGGCCTCACCATGGCGGAGTACTTCCGCGACGTCGAGGGCCAGGACGTGCTGCTGTTCATCGACAACATCTTTCGCTTCGTGCAGGCCGGCTCAGAGGTCTCCGCGCTGCTCGGCCGGATGCCGTCGCAGGTCGGCTACCAGCCGACGCTGGAGTCCGAGATGGGCCAGCTCCAGGAGCGGATCACGTCCACCCGCAAGGGCTCGGTCACCTCGATCCAGGCGATCTACGTGCCCGCCGACGACCTCACCGACCCCGCGCCGGCGTCGGTGTTCGCGCACCTCAACGCCACGACGACGCTCTCGCGCGCGATCTCCGAGAAGGGCATCTACCCCGCCGTCGACCCGCTCGACTCGACGTCGACGATCCTCAAGCCCGAGATCCTCGGCGACGAGCACTTCAACGTCGCCAACGAGGTCAAGTCGGTGCTGCAGCGCTACCGCGAGCTGCAGGACATCATCGCGATCCTCGGCATCGACGAGCTGTCCGACGAGGACCGCCAGCTCGTGCAGCGCGCGCGCAAGATCGAGCGGTTCTTGTCGCAGCCGTTCAACGTCGCCGAGCAGTTCACCGGCACGGCGGGCCAGTACGTTCCGATCGCCGAGACGGTGCGGTCGTTCCGCGAGGTGCTCGACGGCAAGCACGACGACCTGCCCGAGTCGGCGTTCTTCCTCAAGGGCTCGATCGACCAGGTCGTCGAGGCGGCGAAGCGGTAGGCATGCCGCACACCCCGTTCACCGTCGAGGTGCTGACGCCCGAGGGCGAGGCGTTCAACGACGAGGTCGAGATGCTGTCCACGCGCACGGCGGTCGGCAGCATCGGCGTGCTGGCGAACCACCAGCCGCTGTTGACGATGCTCGATCCGACGGAGCTTCGCCTGCACAAGTCGGAGTCCGAGGTGGTGCGCTACGCGCAGGGCGAGGGCTTCCTGCAGATGTCGGGCACGCACGCGCTCGTGCTCGTCGACGAGGTGTTCCCGATCGAAGAGCTCGACGCGGCCACGATGTCCGACCGCCTGCGCGAGGCCGAGGAGCGAGTCGAGCGCGCGGAGGAGGGCTCCGAGGAGCAGCGCCAGGCCGAGCGCGACCGGCGCCGCTACGAGGCGTTCTCGAAGCTGGCCGAGAGCGGCCGAGCCTGAAGAGGGACGTCCCTCTTCAGGCTGGCTCAGCTTCAGCGCTCGATCCGCTCCTCCTCCACCGGCGTCGCCGGCAGCGGCTCGACGCCCGGCTCGCCGGCCTCGACGACGTAGTCGGACGCCTCGGTCTCGTCCGTGCCATACGGGCGCTTGGCGGCGCGCAGCGCGAGCGTCACCACCACCCCGACGACGATGTTGGCCAGCAGCGCGATCAGGCCGGTGTAGACGGTGATCTTCGTGTCGAAGCCGAAGTTCGACAGCGCGTACTGCGGGCCGCCGAAGTGCGCCTTGCCGGTCGTGGCGTTCGGCGTGTCATAGAGCATGTAGAGGCCGGCCAGTAGCCCTACGGCCCAGCCCGCCAGCAGGCCCCAGGCGTGGAAGAAGCGGCTGTAGAGCCCGAACACGATCGCCGGCAGCGTCTGCACGATGATCACCCCGCCGATCAGCTGCAGGTCGATCGAGAACTGCGGGTCGAGCAGCAGGATCACGATCACGGCGCCGGCCTTGACCACGAGCGAGGCGAGCTTGCTCGAGCGCGCCTCCTGCGCGGGCGTAGCGTCGCGGTTCAGGTACTCCTTGTAGACGTTGCGCGTCCACAGGTTGGCCGCAGCGATCGACATGATCGCCGCCGGCACCAGCGCGCCGATCGCAATCGCGCCGAACGCGATACCGGCGAACCAGTCGGGGAACATGTCGTCGAACAGGAGCGGAACGATCGTGTTCGGGTCCGGCTCGCCGTCCGACACGACCGGCTCGATCCCGGCCGCGATCGCCATGTAGCCGAGCAGCGCGAGCAGGCCGAGCATGACGCTGTAGGCCGGCAGCGCCGCCATGTTGCGCTTGATCGTGTCGCGGCTGCGCGCCGCCAGGACGCCCGTGATCGAGTGCGGGTAGAGGAACAGCGCGAGCGCCGAGCCGAACGCAAGCGTCGAGTAGCCGAGCACGGCGGCGTTGCCGAGCAGCACGCCGTCCGCAGGCGGCTCGCTGGCGGCGAACTTCTTGTCCGCCGCGGCGAAGATGTCGTCGAAGCCGCCGAGCTGGGTCGGGATGTAGATCACGGCGACGATCACGACCAGGTAGATCAGCGAGTCCTTCACGAACGCGATCAGCGCCGGCGCGCGCAGCCCCGACTGGTACGTGTAGGCCGCGAGCACGCCGAACGCGATGATGATCGGCCACTCGCCGAGGATCCCCATCGCCTTCAGCACGGCCTCGATCCCGACGAGCTGCAGCGCGATGTAGGGCATCGTCGCGACGATCCCGGTGATCGCGATCATCAGCGCGAGCGAGCCGGAGCCGAAGCGGCCACGGATGAAGTCGGCCGGCGTGACGTAGCCGTGGCGATGCGAGACCGACCACAGCCGCGGCGCCACGAGGAAGACCATCGGGTAGACGATGATCGTGTACGGCACGGCGAAGAAGCCGAGTGCGCCGACGCCGAACAGCAGCGCCGGGACGGCAACGAACGTGTAGGCGGTGTAGAGGTCGCCGCCGAGCAGGAACCAGGTGATCCAGGAGCCGAAGTTGCGCCCGCCCAGCCCCCATTCGTCGAGGCTGTCGAGCGCCTTCGCCCGGCGCCAGCGCGCAGCCACGAAGCCGAGCACGGTGACCAGGCCGAACAGGAAGATGACGATCGCGAGCTCTACGCCGTTGACTGACGCGAAGGGGATCATCGCGGCCGCTCCCGCCTGGTCGTGCGGTACACGGTCACCGTGACGAGCACGCTGACCGGGATCCAGACCATCTGGTACCAGTAGAAGAAGGGCACCCCGAACAGCTCGGGGTCGCGCGTGTTGTAGATCCAGGGGATCAGCGTGCCGATCAGCGGCACGAGCAGCAGCCACGTCCAGCGCGTCTCGCGCGGGGCAGGCGGGCCGCCGGGGTCGCGGGTCAACCGCTCGTCTGTCATTTGCCGGCCTCCTCCCAAGGCGGTGGATCCTGGCTTTCACCATTCCCCGACTGGCCCGGCGGCTACCCTCTTGCCGGTGGACGAGCGCGCGCTCACCGAGCGCCTGATCACCTACGACACGTCAACGCCGGACGGGATCCGGGCATGCGCCGGCTTCGTCAAGGGCTGGCTGGAGTCGCGCGAGATCGACGTCCACGACGGCACGTTCGGGGAGCTGCCGGTGCTCACGGCGACGATCGGCCCGGCGACGGGCCCGACGCTCGTGTTCCACGGCCACCTCGACGTGGTGCCGGGCCACCCGGAGCAGTTCACGCCGCGGATCGAGGGCGACCGGCTGTACGGCCGCGGCGCCTACGACATGAAGGGCGGGCTGGCGGCGATGATGTGCGCGCTGCGCGACCTGTGCGACCAGGACGCCGTGCGGGTGCGCTTCACCTGCGTGCCGGACGAGGAGTCCGAGGACATCGACACGCGCTCGGTCGACGAGATCGTGCGCGGCGGCTTCAGCGCGGACTTCGCGATCACCGGCGAGCCGACCGACCTGCACGTCGGCGTGCAGGCCAAGGGCGTGCTCGCATTCCGGCTGCACGTGCACGGGCGCTCGGCGCACGGCTCGACGCCGTGGCTGGGCGACAACGCGGTGCTGAAGGCGATCGACGTGTTCCGGCGAATCGAGTCCCTGCCGTTCTCGCGCGAGTCGTCCGAGCTGTTCGACCGGCCCTCGGTCAACCTCGGGCGCATCCATGGTGGCGACGCGCTCAACAAGGTGCCCGATCTCTGCACGATGGTGGTCGACATCCGCTACCTGCCCAACCAGGACCCCGGCCACATCCTCGAGCAGATCCGCTCGATCCCCGACATCGAGGTCATGCGCACGTTCACGCGCGTGCCGGCGTACGTCCCGCGCTCGAACCCCTACGTGATCGCGCTGGTGTCCGCCGTCGGGCGGCTGACCGAGGGCGAGTCGATGAGCGTCGGCCGCGACGGCGCGTCCGACGCCGTCTCGTTCCTGCAGGCGGGGATCCCGGCGGTCGAGTTCGGCCCTGCCGGCGCCGGCCACCACGGGCCGGACGAGTGGGTCTCGATCTCGTCGCTCGCACGCTACCGCCAGGCGCTGTGCGACTTCGTCACGGGCCTGCCGGTCGCGCTCGAGCGGCCGGAGGGCCTGCGCGCGGTGGAGGGCGGGCTGGCGTGAGCCCAGACGAGGCGCCGCCCCGGGTCGGCCGGGGGCTGTTCTGGCGCGGGCTGCTGGCCGGCGTGCTGATCTCGCTGATGACCGGGGCGGCGGTCTCGGCTGCCGGGCTGCTGCAGGTCGGCGAGATCCAGCAGATCATCACCGAGGAGGGGCGTGCGGCGATCGAGGTGCCCGAGATCGACCGCGCCGACGCCGGCAAGGCACAGACGCTGATGATCCTCGGCTCCGACCGGCGCTACGGGGACAAGGAGGCGAAGATCCCGCCGCGCTCGGACACGATGATCCTCGTCCGGCTGGACCCGGACAAGGAGGTCATCGCGATGATGTCGATTCCGCGCGACCTGCTCGTCGACATCCCGGGGGTTGGCCACGACGTCAAGATCAACGGCGCGTACGAGAACTTCGGCGAGCGCGGCGCCGTGCGGACGGTCAAGAAGCTGCTCTCGGTCGGGAAGCGGCCGTTCCCGATCAACCACGTGATCACGGTCGACTTCGGCGGCTTCCGGCGCGCGATCGACTACATCCACTGCGTCTACGCGGACATCGACCGCGACTACTTCAACGACCAGGGCGGCCCGGGCGGCTACGCCGTGATCGACATCGACCCCGGCTACCAGAAGCTGTGCGGCAAGGACGCGCTCGACTACGTCCGCTATCGGCACGGCGACAACGACCTCGTGCGCGCCGCGCGCCAGCAGGACTTCCTCCGCCAGGCGCGCCGGTCGAAGGGAGCCCGCAAGCTGATGTCCGGCGGGATCGCGCTCGGGAACCTGAAGAAGCTCGCGCACGTCTTCGCGCGCTACTTCGACCGCGACAAGAGCCTCGACGACAAGAAGGAGATCTTCAAGTTCGCCAAGACGGTCCTTTTCACCGCCGGCAACCCTGTGCGCGAGGTCCGCTTCCGCGTCGTCGACGCGCCGGACCACGTGAACCTGATCGCGTCGGAGTCGATGCTGAAGAAGTCGGTCTCGGAGTTCATGAACGCCAAGGGCTCCGCCACGCCGCGGCAGCAGTCCGAGCCGACCAAGGAGGAGATCGCGGCGTCGAAGGTCCGGACGAAGCGCAAGAAGAACAAGCCGTCGTCGATCAAGGGGCTCGAGGAGGCGCGCGAGGAGGGCGAGAACCAGGCGATCGTCGCTAGCCGCAAGCTCGACTTCCCGTTCTACTTCCCGACGCTGCGCACGAGGGCCGCCGCGTACCAGGGCCAGGAGCCGCGCACGTACAAGATCAAGGACGAGAAGGGCAAGAAGCACGCCGCCTACCGGCTCGTGCTCGCCAAGGGCGTCGTCGGCGAGTACTACGGCATCCAGGGCATGACCTGGCGCGCACCGCCGATCCTCGACGACCCGCACGAGACGATCGTCCGCGCCGGGCGCGAGCTGCTGGTCTACCGCGACGGCAAGCGCGTCCGGCTCGTCGCCTGGCGCACGAAGAAGGCGGTCTACTGGGTCTCCAACACGCTCACCCAGTCGCTGACGTCGCAGCAGATGATCGGCATCGCCACCTCCCTGAGGCGCCTGGGCTCTCAATAGACTCTCGCGGTCCCGGATGAGCACCAGCACCCCCGACAGGGAGCCGATCGGCGTGATCGGCGCCGGCTACGTGGGCCTCGTGACCGCCGCGGGGTTCGCGGCGCTGGGCTCCGACGTCTACTGCGCCGACATCGACGCGGAGAAGATCCGCGGGCTGGAGGAGGGGCGGATCCCGATCTGGGAGCCGGGCCTTCAGGATCTGATCGCCGCGCACCGCGAGCGGTTGCACTTCTCGACGGAGCTGGCGCCGGCGCTCGAGCACGCGCGACTGCTGTTCGTGGCGGTCGGCACGCCGCCGACCTACTCCGGCGACGCCGATCTCTCCGCGATCCACGCGGTCGTGGACGCGATGCCGGCGTCGGACCGCCACGCGCTCGTGATGAAGTCGACCGTGCCGGTCGGCACCGGCGAGAGCATCGTGCGGATGCTGGCCGAGGAGGCCAAGGGCTTCAGCTACGTCTCCTGCCCGGAGTTCCTCAAGGAGGGCTCGGCGGTCGCGGACTTCATGGAGCCCGACCGCGTCGTGATCGGCGACAGCGGCGACTGGGCCGGCGACGCCGTGGAGTCGCTCTACGCGCCGTTGTCGGCCCCGACGGTGCGGACCGACGTCAAGTCGGCCGAGATGGTCAAGCTCGCGTCGAACGCGTTCCTGGCGACCAAGATCTCGTTCATCAACGAGATCGCCAACGTCTGCGAGGAGACGGGCGCCGACGTCGTCGAGGTCGCGCGCGGGATGGGCCTGGACGACCGCATCGGGCCGAAGTTCCTGCAGGCGGGGATCGGCTTCGGCGGCTCTTGCTTTCCCAAGGACGTGAGTGCGCTCAAGCAGCTTGCCGGCAACTCGGGTTACCACTTCCAGCTCCTCAACGCCGTGATCGAGGTCAACGAGCTGCAGAAGCGCCGGGTGATCGCGAAGCTGCAGAAGCACCTCGGCTCGCTCGTCGGCAAGGAGATCGCGCTGCTCGGGCTCGCGTTCAAGCCGAATACGGACGACATGCGGGAGGCCAGTTCGCTCGTGCTGTCGTCGCGGCTGCAGGGTGCCGGGGCCCACGTGCGCGCGTACGACCCCGTCGCGGAGGACGAGGCGCGCAAGCTGATCGGCGGCGTCGCGTTCGCGTCGAGCGCCGCCGAGGCGGTCGCGGGCGCCGACGGAATCGTGCTCGTGACCGAGTGGCCGGAGTTCCGCGAGCTCGACCTCGGCGCCGTCGCGCGATCGATGCGCGGCGCGCTGCTCGTCGACGGGCGCAACTTCATCGATCCCGAGGCCGCGCGGGGCGCCGGCCTGATCTACGAGGCCATCGGACGGCCGTCGCGCAACGGGGGCGGCTGATGCAGGCGCTGATTCTCGCCGGCGGCGAAGGCACGCGGCTGCGCCCGCTCACCTCGACCGTGCCGAAGCCCGTCGTGCCGCTCGTCGACCGGCCGTTCATCGCGTTCATGCTCGACTGGCTGCGCGGCCACGGAGTCGACGACGTGATCATGTCGTGCGGCTTCCTCGCCGCCGGCGTGCGCAACGTGCTGGGCGACGGCAGCGCCTACGGCGTGCGCCTGCGCTACGTCGAGGAGCCGCAGCCGCTCGGCACCGGCGGCGCGGTCAAGTTCGCCGAGTCGCTGCTGGACGAGCGCTTCCTGATGCTCAACGGCGACGTGTTGACCGACCTCGACGTGTCGGCTCAGCTCGCGCTGCACGAGGCGCGCAACGCGCAGGCGACGCTGGCGCTGATGCCCGTCGAGGACCCGTCCGCCTACGGGCTCGTGCGGACGCTCGACGACGGCGCCGTCACCGGGTTCGTCGAGAAGCCGGCGCCCGACCAGATCGACACGCGCAACATCTCCGCCGGCATCTACGTGGTCGAGCGCTCCGTGCTCGACCTGCTCGAGCCGGACCAGCCCGCGTCGATCGAGCGCGACGTGTTCCCGCGCCTGGTCGGGGACGGCCTGTACGGGAGCGTCGGGGAGGGCTACTGGCTCGACATCGGCACGCCGGAGCGCTACCTCGAGGGCACGTTCGACATCCTCGAGGGGACCGTCTCCACGGCGGTGACGGAGCGGATGGGCGACGGCTACCTGTGCGTCGAGCCCGGAACCGAGAACGAGGGCCGCGTGATCCCGTCGGCGCTGGTCGAGCGCGACTGCCGGATCGCCGCCGACGCGCGGATCGGCGGCCGGGTGGTGCTCGAGTCGGGCGTGACCGTCGGCGCCGGCACGACGATCGAGCGCGCGGTCGTGCTGCGCGGCAGCACGATCGGCGCGGGCTGCCGGCTGAGCGGCTGCATCGTCGCCGGCGGAGTCGAGATCGGCGACAACACGCACGTCGAGGGGCTCGCCGTGCTCGGCGAGGGGGTGACGATCGGCGCCGACAACGTCGTCACGAACGGCGCGCGGATCTTCCCCGGCGTGACGATCCCCGACCGCGGCCTGCTGTTCTGATGGGACGCGACGGTTCGAGGTACGCGCTCGACGCGGCCGCCTGCCGGGCGGTCGACTCCACCGGCCAGATCGCCGAGACGCTCGGACTGCCCGAGCATTTGCGCGACGCGCTGTGGCGCGTCGATTCGGCCGCCGCCGCGCCGGTCGACGCGCACGGCGGGCTGATCGTCGCCGGGATGGGCGGCTCCTCCGTCGGCGGACGGCTCGCTGCCGGAGCGCTCGGGCCGCGGCTGCGGCGCCCGCTCGCGCTCGCGATGGGCTACGACATCCCGCCCTGGATCGGCCCTGAGACGCTCGTGCTGTGCTCGAGCTACTCGGGCGCGACGGAGGAGACGCTCGCGACCTACGACGCCGCCAAGGCCGCGGGAGCGCCGCGGCTGGTGGCCACGACCGGCGGCCCGCTCGCCGAGCGGGCGCGCGCCGACGGCGTGGCGGTCGTGCCGCTGCCGGGTGGCTTCCAGCCGCGCGTCGCCGTCGGCTACTCGCTCGTGACGGCGCTCGAGGCGGCGGCGCTGTGCGGAGCCGCGCCGTCGCTGCGCGACGACGTCGAGGCAGCGGCCGCGCTGGCCGAGGAGCTGGCGCGCGAGTGGGGCCCGGACGGCGCCGAGGACGGGGAGGCGAAGCGGATCGCGCGCGCGCTGGACGGGACGATTCCGGTGATCACCGGCACCGGGCTGACGGCCTCGGTCGCGTACCGCTGGAAGTGCCAGATCAACGAGAACGCGGAGATCCCGGCGTTCGCGAGCAAGCTGCCCGAGCACGACCACAACGAGATCGTCGGGTGGGCGGGCGCCGAGCGCCGGCTGTCCGCCGTGTTCCTGGAGGACCCGCAGGCCGCCGAGCGCGTCGTGCGCCGCGTCGCGGTCACCGCCGAGCTCGCCGCGCAGGGCGCCGCCGTGGTGGAGCGCGTCAGCGCGCGCGGCGAGACGCGGCTCGAGCGGCTCGTCTCGCTGGTGCTGCTGGGCGACCTGGTGTCGATGTACATGGCGGTTCTGCGCGGCGTCGATCCCGTCGACGTGCGCGCGATCGACGTGCTCAAGGAGCGCTTGGCGGCCGCAAGGGCGTGAGCGGGTTCTAAGGTCTCGGGCATGCCCGACACCGCCATCTCCACCCGCACCGCTGCTTCGATCATCGACGGCCGCGAGCGCACCGACGCGCCCGGCGGACGCCTCGAGTCGACCAATCCCGCCAACCGCTCGGACGTCGTGGCCGAGGTGCTGCTCACGGACGCCGACGGCTTCGTCGACGCCTGCCGCGCTGCGCGCGCGGCGCAGGCCGCATGGGGCTCGGTGCCGGCGCCCGTCCGCGGGCGCGTGATCGCGCAGGTCGGGCGGCTGGTCGAGGCCAACAAGGAGGCGCTGTCGCGGCTGATCACGCGCGAGATCGGCAAGCCGTACCCCGAGGCGCTCGGCGAGGTCCAGGAGATCATCGACACGTGCGACTTCTTCCTCGGCGAGGGACGGCGGCTGTACGGGCAGACGGTGCCGTCCGAGATGCCCGACAAGCAGCTCTTCACGTTCCGCATGCCGGTCGGCGTCGCGGCGATCGTCACCGCGGGCAACTTCCCCGGCGCCGTGCCGTCGTGGTACCTCGTGCCGGCGATCCTGTGCGGGAACGCGGTCGTCTGGAAGCCGGCCGAGTACAGCGCGGCGATCGGCAGCGCACTCGCGCAGCTGCTGCATGCGGGCGGCGTGCCCAAGGGCGTGCTCAACCTCGTGCAGGCCGACGGCGCGGCGACGTTCGCGGGCCTCGAGCGCGCGCTCGACGAGCGGCTGGTCGACAAGGTCGGCTTCACCGGCTCCTCCGCGGTCGGGGCGGAGATCGGCGCGCTCTGCGGCCGCCACCTGCAATCGCCGTGCCTCGAGCTCGGCGGCAAGAACCCGATGGTCGTGATGGACGACGCCGACCTCGACCTCGCGGTCGAGGGCGCGCTGTTCGCCGGCTTCGGCACGGCCGGGCAGCGCTGCACGTCGCTCGGCACCGCGATCGTCCAGGACGGCGTGCACGACGAGTTCGTGCGCCGGCTCGACGAGCGCCTGCGCGCCGCCGCGATCGGCGACCCGATGGCAGACGTCCTCTACGGGCCGATGCTCGACGAGCGCTTCGGCGATCGCTTCGAGGAGTGGCTCGCGCTGATCCAGCCGCAGCACACCCCGTACGGCTCGACCGCGATCGGCCGGATCACCGCGGACGCGCCGCGCCAAGGGTTCGTCGGCGACCCCGAGGCGGGCGTCTTCTACCACCCGACGTTCGTCACCGGCGTCACGCCGGACGACGAGATCTACCGCACGGAGACGTTCGGCCCGCTCGTCGGCGTCGCGCGCTTCGGCGACTTCGACGAGGCGATCGAGCTCGCCAACGGCCACGGCTACGGGCTGTCCTCCGCGATCTACACGACGTCGCCGACGCACGCATTCCACTTCCGCGAGCGGATCAGCGCGGGCATGGTGTCGATCAACAACTCCACGTCGGGCGCCGAGGCGCACCTGCCGTTCGGCGGCAACGGCAAGTCCGGCAACGGCTCGCGCCAGTCGGGCATCTGGGTGCTGGACCAGTTCACGCGCTGGCAGTCGATGAACTGGGACTACGCGGGCAAGCTGCAGAAGGCGCAGATGGAGGTGCTGGAGATCGAGGCGCAGGCGGACTTCCGGCTGGAGGAGCGGGCGTTCTAGGGAGTCCTCCGCGTGCGCCGGCGGCGGGCCCGGCGTCTACATCAACGGCGGCATCGAGGAGGGGCCCGGACCGCCGGTCAACGCCGGTCGGCCCCTGGGATCGGCCGCGTGACCGGCGTTGACGGCGTATGTCGCCGTCAACGCCGGTCGGGCCGGCGAAATCGGGCGGCAACCTGCGTTGACCGGCGCCCCGGCGAGCCGCGTCTTCGCGATCGCGGTGCGCACGGTTCCCTTGCTCGTCGCAGGCGAGCCGGCCCGGCCGGCGTGCAGGGCGAGGACGCTGCGCATGCGGGTCGGAGCCTACGAAGCCGCTGGTAGGGTCGGCGCCGTGGCGCTGGACTTCACGCTCCCGGCCGAGCTGCGACGGCGCCTGCGGTGACGGGAAGCTCGACGTGAGCCCGCACGCGATCGCGCCCGACGACATCGTCCGGATCCGCGCCGACGCCGCCGAGGGCGCGCGCGAGCCGCTGCTCGTGCTCGAGCCGCTGCTGGCGTTCCTCGACGCTCACGGCCTGGGGGAGGGCGAGGCCGAGGTCGAGCCGATCGGCGACGGCCATTCCAACGTGACCTACGCGCTCCGCCGCGCCGGCGCCGAGCTGGTCGTCCGGCGACCGCCGCGCGGGCCGCTTCCGCCGAGCGCCCACGACGTCCTGCGCGAGGCGCGCGTGCTGCGCGCGCTCAAGGGCCACGCGCCGGTCCCGCGCGTGCTCGCGGCCTGCGACGACGAGAGCGTGATCGGCGCCCCCTTCTACGTGATGGAGCGGCTCGACGGCGACGTCGTCACCGACTCGGTCCCGCCGCCGCTCGACCGCGACGCCGAGCGCCGCCGCATGGGCCAGGAGCTGGTCGACGCGCTCGTGACGCTGCACGCGGTCGACTGGCGCGCCGCGGGGCTGAAGGGGTTCGGCAAGCCGGACGGCTACCTCGCGCGCCAGCTCAAGCGCTTCGGCGGCCTTTGGGAGCGCAACCGCACGCGCGAGCTGCCTGCGGTCGAGCGCGTCGGCGCCTGGCTCGGCGACCACCTGCCCGAGTCGCCGCCGGCCACGATCGTCCACGGCGACTACCGGCTCGGCAACGTGATGTACGCGCCGGAGGCGCCCGCGCGCGTCGTCGCGATCTTCGACTGGGAGATGTCGACGATCGGCGATCCGCTCGCCGACCTCGGCTACCTGTGCACGTTCTGGGTCTCGCGCGACGACCCGCCCGCGGGCGTGTTCGAGCGGCACGCCGTCACGCGCGCGCCCGGCTTCCCGACGCGCGACGAGCTCGTCGGGCGCTACGAGGAGCGCTCCGGCCGCTCGATGAGCGACATCCGCTGGTACGAGGCGATGGCGCTGTGGAAGGTCATCGTGTTCATGGAGGGCAACTACCGCCGCGCGCTCGCCGGCTCGGTCGACGACCCCTACCTGACCTCGTTCGGCGAGGCGATGGCCGAGCTGGCCGATCGGGCCGAGGCGATGACGCGATGAGCCGCCTCGACGGCAAGGTGGCGCTCGTCACGGGCGCCGCCGGCGGCCTCGGCAGCGCGACCGCGCGCGCGCTGGCGGAGGAGGGCGCCATCGTCGTCGCCGTCGACGTCGACGAGGCCGGCGCGCGCGCGATCGCCGCCGACGTCCGGGGCCACGCGTACGCCTGCGACGTGTCCGACCTCCACGCGAACCGGGCGATGGTCGCGTTCGCGCAGGAGCACGCCGGGGGGCTCGACCTCGTCCACCTCAACGCCGGCGTCGGCAGCGGCTGCGGCGTCGGCGACGACTTCGACCTCGCGCTCTACCGCCGAGCGATGGGGGTGAACCTCGACGGCGTCGTATTCGGCACGCATGCCGCGCTGCCGGCGCTGCACGCCCGCGGCGGCGGCGCGATCGTCGCGACAGCCTCGCTCGCCGGCCTGACCGGGGTCACGTACGACCCGCTCTACTCCGCCAACAAGCACGCCGTCGTCGGGCTCACCCGCTCGCTCGGCCCGCTGCTGGCGGAGGCGGGGATCCGCTTCAACGCGATCTGCCCCGGCTTCGCCGAGTCGGCGATCATCGAGCCGATCCGCGCCCTGATCCAGGCCAGTGGCGTCGCGATCATCCCGGCGGAGCGGGTCGCCGCCGCGGTCGTCGAGCTGTTCGCCGGCGACGCCGCGGGCGAATGCGTCGTCATCCAGCCGGGCCGCGAGCCGCTCGCGTTCGCCTTCCGCGGCATTCCCGGCCCGCGCTGATCTTCCGGCGCGTCACGCGGCGGGGAATGGAAGACGCCGTGCGGGCTAGGCGCGCTTGCGGTACCAGTTCGGCGACGTCGTCGGCGGCGGCACGAGCATCTCGGCCTTCGCCACCAGCACGCTCGGCTCCGGGTCGGCGAGGTGGCGCGAGAGCGCCTCGCCGAACGCGTCGTCGAGGCCCTCGACCGTCTCGGCCGCGACGCCGAAGCTCGCGGCGAGCGCGGCGAAGTCGGGCGTCGCGAGGTCGACGCCGTACGTCGGCTGGCCCGCCTTCTGCTGGTCGTAGCGCAGCATCCCGTAGCCGCCGTCGTCGACGATCACGGCGGTGAGCGGGAGGCGCTCCTGCGTCATCGTGGCCAGCTCTCCGCACGCGTACAGGAATCCGCCGTCGCCCGAGATCGAGACCGTCGGACCGGTGCCGGCGAGCGACGCGCCGAGCGCGGCCGGGAACGCGAAGCCGAGCGTGCCCCACCCCATCGGGTACTGCAGCTTGCGCGGGTGATGGAAGCCGTGGAAGCCGGCGATCCAATAGCCCGGGATGCACATGTCGCAGACGACGTTGGCATCCTCGGGCAGGGCGTAGGAGACCGCGTCGAGGAAGCGCAGCGCGCGCGGGTCGAGTTGCCGGCAGGCCTCCGCGCGAACCTGGCGGAGCCGCTTGGCGACATCGCCGTCGCGCTGGGCGATGCGCTCGACGTCGAGCGCCGAGACGACCGCGTCGACGCGGTAGTTCTTCGCCGCGTCCTCGGGGTCGACGTTGACGGCGACGAGCACCGGCGGCTGCGGCTGGAGCCAGTTCTGCGTGTTCATGCCGTCGAGGTCGGAGCCGAACGAGATGACCAGGTCGGCCTCGTCCCACAGCCGCCCGGCGGGCTCCACGTGCGGCGGCATCCCGACGCAGCACGGGTGCTCGGGCGGGAGCACCCCGCGCGCGCCGTAGGTCGTCAGGACCGGCGCGGCGAGCCGCTCGGCCAGCGCGCGCACCTCGTGCGCGCGGTCGCATGCGCCCGAGCCGGCCCAGATCAGCGGTCGCTCGGCGGCGTCGATCAGGTCGTACGCCGCGTCGTCCGCGGCAATCCCGGCGCAGTCGAGCCGGTCGAAGCGCGCAGCTTCGGCAGGGCCCGAGAGCAGGTCGGTCGGCAGCTCGAGGTACGACGGTCCGCCGACCGCTCCGGCGAGCGCGCGCGCCGCCGCGCGGCCGACGTCGTCCGCCGCCGCCGCCACCTGGCTCGCCACCACGACGGGCGCGAACATCTCCGCCTGCCCGCGCGTCTCGTGCAGCACGCCGCGGTACACCCCCGGCCGCCGCAGCGTGCTCGGGATGTCGGTCGCGATCACGAGGATCGACGAGCGCGACGCCCACGCCTCGCCGACGGCGCCGAGCGTGTTCGCTGCGCCCGGCCCGGTCGTGGTCAGCGCGACTCCCAACCTGCCCGAAGCGCGGGCGTAGCCGTCGGCGGCGTACGCCGCCGCCTGCTCGTGCCGGACGCCGACGAGCCGGATCGGCGACTCCCGCAGCGCCTGCCAGAGCGCCAGGTTGTGCACGCCGGGCAGCCCGAAGCAGACCGCGACGCCGGCGTCCTCGAGCTGCGCCACGATCACCTGCGCGCCAGTCGG
>Ga0307415_100000269_pt1 | contig 22422 bp, 17 predicted proteins | sample DK1Cmetagenome_FD_204524 | JGI IMG/M metagenome (GOLD analysis project Ga0307415, IMG submission 204524) | Maize rhizosphere microbial communities from greenhouse at UC Davis, California, United States - DK15-C-2 | ecosystem: Host-associated > Plants > Roots > Rhizosphere > Soil | place: USA... | reverse complement strand
GCCGACGACCACGCAGACCGCGAACCCCAGCCCCCGGACCAGGTTGACGGCCAGGATGGCCGGCAGGGCGTCCGCCGCCGGCAGGGCCAGGGCCGGCGCCCCCAGCAGGACCAGGCCGACGGCGAGCACCGCCCGGTGGCCGAACCTGCCCAGCAGCCGGGGCACGGCCAGCTCGCCGGCCACCGTGGTCGCCATCAGGGCCCCGGTGGCCAGCCCGGCCCCGACCCCGCCGGCCCCGACCGACTCGGCGTACAGCGGCACCACCGACAGCAGCAGGAAGAACCCGGCCATCGCCCCGAACGAGGCCATGAAGACCAGCAGCAGCGGGCGGTTGACGATCCGCGTCCGCGGGGGGTGGACCATACCGAGAGTCTAGGAGGCTCGGGGACCGGCCAACCGTCGTTCAGGGTTCCGCCAGGGGGGACCTGGTCACGGCCCTCCTGGGCGCCTGGCTGATCGCCGGGCTGTTCGTGGACGGGTGGGCCCACAACACCCAGCCGGGCCTGGAGACCTTCTTCACCCCCTGGCATGCCCTGTTCTACTCCGGGTTCGGCGCCGTCGCCGCCTGGATGGGCTGGTCGGTGTGGCGCCGGCGGCCGGCGGCCGGCTCCTGGCGGGCCGCGGTGCCGGCCGGCTACGGGCTCGGCCTGGCCGGGACGGCGCTCTTCCTGCTGTCGGGGATCGGCGACCTGATCGTCACCACCCCGCTGCGGTCGGCCTGGGCCGACCCGGCCCTGGGGCGGCGGGCCGGTCTGGGGCGGCTGCTGCCGGCGGTGCTGTCGGTGACCCTGGCCGGCGGCGCCGCCATCACCCTGGGCGTCCAGTGCGTGCTGATGCAGGCCGTGACCGGCCTCGACGACGCCGGGCTGGCCGTGCTCGGGCTCGCCGGCGCGGCCGTGGTCGAGGCCCTGCTGGCCGTCCTGCGCCCGGCCGAGCCGCCCCGCCGCCGGATGCGGGCGTTCTGCGCGGCCGCGCCGGTCGGCTTCTGGGGCGTGTACCTGGGCGGGATCGCGCTGGGCGACCGCGGGCTCGGCTGGAAGCCCGAGCTCTGGGGCGGCGCCCTGGTGTGGTCGAGTCTGACCCTGCTCGCCCTCGGCATGGTCATGTTCCCGCCCCCCGTGCCGGTCGGGACCGCGGGGCGCCAGGCCGAAGATCGCCTCCACTAGCGGCGGCCGGGCTGGGTCGGGGGGATGTTGGCGTTCATGCGGAAGACGTTGGCCGGGTCCCAGCGGTCCTTGAGGGCGGTGAGGCGCTTGAGGCGGTGGCCGTAGGCGCTCTCCACGCCGTCGCCTTCGTCGGAGATGAAGTTGACGTAGACGCCGGCGCTGTGGGGGCGCAGCGCCTCCCAGCCGGCCCGGGCCCAGGCGACGTGGCGGTCGGGCTCGGGGTCGGACGGGGGCCAGGCGGCGGCGAAGCTGATGTCGAACCCGACCTCGCGCTCGCCCACGGCGGTGACCTCGGGGTCGACCCGGCTGACCGCCCCGCCCATGGCCCACCCGTTGACCTGCGAGAAGGGGGAGGTGCTGTTGGCCACCCGGTCGACGAACACCCCGACGACCTCGTCGGGGAGGCCGGGAAGCCGGTGCGAGCGCCAGTAGTAGTGGCGGCCGGCGGGGGCGCCGCCGTCGAGCATGGACTGGATGGCCAGGTAGGGGACCGGGCGGACCAGCTCGGCGATGGGCGGGGCGGCGCCCAGCAGCGGCGCGACGGCACGCCGGCCGTCCTCGGGGTCGCCGGACCAGACGAGCACCAGGCCCACCACCGGCGTGCCGTACCGCTCGGGCGGGAGGAACGGCGCCGGCGGGGCGAGCATCATGGCCAGGGTGATCCCGAGCTCGTCGGGGGCCTCGGGGGCGTAGTCGCGCAGGACCCCGAGCACCTTGGGGGCGTCCTCGAGCCGCCAGAACACCGGCCCGCCGAGCACCATCGGGCCGACCGGGTGGAGCCGGTACTCGAAGGCGGTGGCGATGCCGAAGTTGCCGCCGCCGCCGCGCAGCCCCCAGAACAGCTCGGGCTCGGTTTCGTCGTCGACCCGCATCCGCTCGCCGTCGGCGGTGACCAGGTCGACGGCGAGCAGGTTGTCAACGGTCAGGCCGTGCCTGCGCATGAGGTGGCCGAGCCCGCCGCCAAGGGTGAGGCCGCCGATCCCGGTGTGGCCGATGACCCCGCCGGTGGTGGCCAGCCCGAACGGCTGGGTGGCGCCGTCCAGCTCCCGCCACAGCAGCCCCCCGGCGGCCCGGGCGACCCGCGCCCCGGGATCGACCCGGACCGCCTTCATCAGCGACAGGTCGATCATCACGCCCCCGTCGACCACGGCGTGGCCGGCGACGGCGTGCCCGCCGCCCCGGACCGACACCGGCAGGTCGCGCTCGCGGGCGAAGCGCACCGCGGTGGCGACGTCGTCGGCGCCGGCGCAGCGGGCGATCAGCGCCGGGTGCCGGTCGATGGCGCCGTTCCAGATCCGGCGGGCCTCGTCGTAGCCCTCCTCGCCCGGCCGCAGCAGCGCCCCCCGGAAGCGCCCCCGCAGCTCGCCGAACCCGTTCACGGCAGGGCCTCCTTCAGGAACGTCTCCAGGGTGGTCGGCGTCGCCGCCTCGGCGGTGCGCCGCACGCCGTCGAACGGCCAGCCGCGGTTCATGGCCAGCTGCATGTCGACCATGAGCGCCGCCGCCTCCTCGGACAGGCCGGCGCCGGCCAGGGCGGCCCGGACCCCTTCGGGTGGGAACTGGACATAGGGCAGGTCGGGCAGGCCAAGGCGGTCGCCGATGGCGCGGGTCGCGGCCGCCATGGTGACGTCCTCGGGACCGAGCAGCAGCTTGACCTGGTGCCCGCCGAGGTCGCGGCGCAGCAGCCGCGCGGCGGCCTCGCCGGCCACGTCCCGGGTGGCGATCATGGGGATCGGCACGTCGGCGCCGAGGGCGCTGCCGTTGAGGTTCTGGGACTGGATCAGCGGGAGGGCGGCCAGCAGGTTCTCCATGTAGAACCCGGACCGCAGGACGAGCACGCCGGCCCCCTCCAGCCGCGACAGCCGCTGCTCGAGCTCACGGAGCCCGGCCGGCGGCCCGAAGGCGTCGGCCAGGCCCGCGCCGACGGTGCTGAGGACGACCACCTGCTCGACCCCGGACCCGGCCAGGGCGTCGGCGATGGCCGCGCCCATCCGGGACCGGTTGGCGGTGAAGTCCGGGTCGGCCAGGTCCTCGGGGAGCAGCACCAGGGCGGCCTCGGCGCCGTCGAACAGCGCCCTGAGGTCGACAGGGTCGCCGGCGTCGCCGGACACCACCTCGGCCCCCCGGGCGGCGAGCCCGCCCAGCTTGCGGCGGTGCTCCAGCACCCGGACCTGCCGCTCCTCGCGCAGGAGCCGGTCGGCCACCCTGCCGCCGACGTTCCCCGCCGCTCCCATGACCGCGATCATCGCGGGCCTCCTTTCCTCGGCTCGGGGGAGGATCGCCGCCGGAGCGTTCCGAAAGCGTTCCGGTGGGCGTTCCCACCGCTCAGGCCCGCGCCAGCAGGGCCAGGGCCTCGCGGAGGTCGGGGGTGTCGCGGCCCTCGGGAACGGCGGCGACCAGCGCCGCCAGGGCGTCCCGGGCGTGGCCGGGCGGGCCGGCGGCGTGGTGGTCGAGGCGGTGGCGCACGAGGCTAGTGGTGGCCCGCAGCTCCAGCATCCTCGCCCCCTGCCGGCGGGCGGTGGCGGCGGCCCGCTCCAGCTCCGCCTCGACCTCGTCGCCGGGGGCGCCGAGGGCGGCCAGGAACTCGCCCCGGAGCCGGCGGGCCTCGGCCTCCCAGGTGCGGACGTTGTCCTCGGCGGCCAGGACCCGGTCGGCGACGGCCAGGCCGGCCCGGGCGTCGCCGGCGGCCAGGTACGCCTCCAGCAGTACCCGGGCGATGCTGGCGTGCATGCCCGGGGCGTGCTCGCCCTCGGCCGGGTCGTCCAGGGCCCGGCGGATGCGCGCCAGGCCCTCCGGCCGCCCGTCGAGCACCTCCACGTACCCGCTGAAGGCGACGGACATGACCCGGGTCGGCGCCTGGTCGGCCGGCTGGACGGCCAGGGCGGCCGCGCGGGCCCGGACCGCCTCCGGGTCGCGGCGGTCGAGGGCCAGGAGGGCCGCGAACACCAGGGCGGTGGCGTGGCTGAACGGGTGGCCGAGCTCGGTGGCCAGGCGCAGGGCGGCGTCCTGGGCGGCGACGGCGGCGTCGGGGTGGCCCAGGAACCACAGGGTGTTGCCGAGCCGGCTGGTGCAGATGACCTCCAGGTCCATCCCGAACCGGAGCCGGTGGGCCGGGCGGTGCTCGGCCCGGTAGCGGTCCACGGCCGCCTCGAAATGCCGCCGGGCGGTGGCGAACTCGCCCTTCCAGAAGGCGGCGATGCCGAGCACGTACCCGCCCTCGACCCGGCGCAGGTCGTCGCCGGCGCTCGCCCCGCCGGCTCGGAGCTCCTCGCCGACCCGCTGCGCGGCCTCGAAGTCCCCGCGCACCAGGCTGGCCACGGCCGTCGACAGCAGCAGCGGCGGCCCCGGCTCGACCCCGAGCCCGCGGGCCAGCTCCAGGCCCCGCCGCTGCACCACGGCCAGGCGGTCTGAGGCGTACCCCTCGGCCACGCCAAGGGGCGCCTGGAGCCGGGTGACGAGGTCGAGCTCCCGCTCCCGGCGGGCCAGGGTCGGGGGCAGCTCCCGGAGCAGCCGCAGGGCGCGTTCCAGCAGCCGGACCGCCTCGGCGTTGGCCCCCAGGCGCTGGGCCACCCCGGCCCCGCGCTCGTACCAGGCGACCGCCTCCTCGGCGTCGCCGGCGCGCTCGTGGTGGGCGGCCAGCTGGGCGGCCACCGGCCCCGGGTCGCCGCCGTGCAGCCATTCCAGGGCGCGGGCCACGCGCCGGTGGGTGTGGCGGCGGCGGGCCGGGCTGAGGGCCAAGTAGGCGACCTCGCGGATGCGGTCGTGGGTGAAGTCGTAGGCGTCGGGGCCCTGGTCGCGCACGATCCGCCGCCGCCACAGCTCGTCCAGGGCACCGACCAGCTCCTCCTCCCCGGCCCGGCTGGCCTGGGCGAGCACGTCGGTGGTGAACTCCCGCCCGATGGTGGCGGCGACGCCGAGCAGGTCGCGGGCCGGCGCCGAGAGCTGGGCGAGCCGCGACTCGATCACCGACTGGACCCTGGGGGTGACCGGTCCGCGCTCCCCCGGCCCGCCGTGCCAGCCGGCGCGCAGCACCTCGACCACGAACAGCGGGTTGCCCTCGGTCTCGGCGAACAGGCGCTCGGCCTCGGGGGGCGCCAGCTCGCGGCCGGCCAGTCGCCCGCCGAGGGCCGCCGTCTCCTGGGGGGAGAGGCGTCCGAGCTCGATCTCGGCGAGCTGGCCGAGGGCGGCCAGCCCGGTGCGGAGCCCGTGCAGGGGGTGCTGGTCGCCCAGGTCCTCGTCGCGGGCGGTGGCGACCACCAGCAACGGGTCCCGCGGCCGGGACCGGAGCAGGTAGTGGAGGAAGGCCATGGTCTCGGTGTCCGCCCAGTGCAGGTCGTCGGCGATCAGCAGCAGCGGCCGGCCAGGGGCGGTCACGGCCTGGGCGACCGCCTCGAACAGCAGCCGCCGCTGGTCGCGGCCGGGTGGCGGGTCGGGGCCGGGCGGCCCCGGGGGGCGCAGCTCGGGCAGGAGCCGGGCCAGCTCGGCCAGCCGCGGCGGGTCGAGCCGTCCCAGGTGGGCGGCCAGCGGCACCGAGCGCAGCCAGGACACGACCGGCCCGTAGGCGAGCGCCCCCTCGGCCGGATAGGAGCGGGCCTCCACGGCCGCCGCCCCCTGCTGGACGCACCAGCCGCGCAGCTCCTCGACCAGCCGGGTCTTGCCCGCGCCGGGCTCGCCGGTGACCAGCACCAGCCGCGCCGCCCCGGCGGCGCTGGACCGCCACAGGTCGGCGAGGCTGGCCCGCTGGGCGGCCCGGCCGACGAGCGGGGAGGCGCCGACAGGTCCGAGCCGGCCCGGCGGCCCGCCGCCGGCCGGGTCGGGCCCGGACGGCAGCAGGGCCTCGTAGGCCCGGCGGGTCGCCGCCGACGGCTCGACCCCGAGCTCCCGCTCCAGGGTGGCCGCGCACGCGTGGTAGGTGCGCAGCGCCCTGGCCCGGTCCCCGCGGGCGTCGTGGAGGCGCATCAGCACCTGCCAGGTCGGCTCCCGCAGCGGGTCGTCGCGCAGGAGCCGCTCGGCGTGGGAGATCGCCGCGGCCGTCTCGCCCCGCGCCTCCAGCGCCTCGAGCAGCCGCTCCAGGACCTGGAGGTGGCGCTGGCGGAGCCGTTCCCGCTCCCCCAGCACCCAGTCGTCGTACACCCCGTGGAGGAGGTCGCCGGTGTAGAGCTCGGCCGCCTCACGGAGGGCGGCCAGCTCCTCCTCCGGCTCGGCGGCCCGCTCGGCCCGGGTGGCCGCCTCCTCGAAGGCGGCCACGTCGACCCAGCTCGGCGGGTCGTCGCGCCAGCGCAGGGTCCGGGGGGTCGCCTCGAGGAACCGGTCGGTGCCGGGCAGGGCCCGGCGCAGGACGTGGAGCAGGTGGCGCAGGTTGGTCCGGGCCTGGGGCTCGCTGGAGTCCGGCCAGAGCAGGAAGGCCAGGCGCTGGCGGGGCTGGGCCGCCTCCCGGTGGAGCACCAGGTAGGCGAGCAGCGACTCGGCCCGGGCCGAGCCGAGCGGCGGCACCGGGGCCGCGTCGAGGCGCAGGTCGAGCTCACCCAGGAGCCGGATCCGCAGGTGCGGGGTGCGCATGGGCTTCAACCTCGAACCGTGACGCCATCGTGACGCCACGGAAATCCGGAAGAAATTTTGCTGTGGTATTGTAGCTGGTTATGTCGAACCCTTGTCGCTAGCATCGCCGGGCAATTTCCGGCGACGAAAGGGATCGACCGATGCAAGACCGGCAGCCCAGCCAGACGGCGCTCGCGGCGGCCGCGGCCCGCGCCGCCCACCTGGTGGTCGACCACGAGCCCCTGATCTTCCGCCACCCGGTGGCCGCCGACCTGATCGGGGCGCCGGGGGCCGAGATGGTCGGCTACCACCGCCGCAGCGGCGACCACATCGTGCTCGCCGGCACCCGGGCCCAGGTCACGGTGCGCAGCCGCTGGGCCGAGGGGCGCCTGGGCACCCTCGCCGCCGGCGGCCTGGACCAGTACGTCATCCTCGGCGCCGGCCTCGACAGCTTCGCCTACCGCTCGCCGCTGGTGGGCCGGGTGCGGGTGTTCGAGGTCGACCACCCGGCCACCCAGCGCTGGAAGCGCGACCTGCTGGCCGCCGCGGGGATCGAGCCGCCGGACGGCCTCGCGTTCGCCGACGTCGACCTGGAGGACGAGCCGCTGGCCGACCGCCTGGCCGCCGAGGGGTTCGACCCCCACCGGCCGGCCCTGGTGAGCTGGCTCGGGGTGAGCATGTACCTCACCGTCGGCGCGGTCGCCGCCACCCTGGCCGCGGTCGGCGGCCTGGCCGCCGGCACCGAGCTGGTCATGGAGTACGCCCTGCCCCCCGGCCTGCGGGACGAGACCGGCGCCGCCTATGCCGGCTTCGCTCTCGCGGTCGCGGCCGAGCGGGGCGAGCCCTGGCGCAGCTTCTTCACCCCCGGGCAGCTGTCCGGCCTCCTGGAGGCCAACGGCATGACCGTCGCCGAGCAGACCCGCCAGCGGGACGCCGTCCCGGCCGCCCTCTGGGACCGGTCCGACGCCCTGCGCCCGCTCGACCTGTGCCGGCTCGCCGGCGCCACCGTCCTGGCGTAGCCGCCGCCCGGCGCCTCAGCCCTGGCGGGGGCGGAGGAGGCAGAACTCGTTGCCCTCGGGGTCGCGCATGACCTGCCAGCGGCCGCCGTCGTAGATGTCGTCGGCCCGGGTCGCACCCAGGGCCTCGGCCTGGCGGGTCGCCTCCTCCAGGTCGGTGCTGCGCAGGTCGAGATGAAGCCGGTTCTTGACCGTCTTGGTGTCCGGGACCCGCGCGAAGTCGATGTTGAGGCCGCCGGGGGTGTGCAGGGTGGCGTCGCCGTCCTCGTCGACCTCGACCTCGCCGCCGAGCAGCCGGCTCCACCAGCCGGCCAGCCCCGGCGGGTCGGCGCAGTCGACGGCCAGGGCGGCGATGCCGGCGACGGCCGCGGCCGGTTCACTCACGGGCCACTCACCTCTCCTCGGTCGGTCCCGGGCCACCCTACCGGTCCTCGGCGCAGACCAGGGCCCAGGGCCGGTCGGCGACCCGGGTGAGGACGACCACGGCCCGGGCGTCGCCGCGCAGGCGCAGCCGGGCCGTCAGGTCGTCGGTGTCAACGGCCGAGCCGCGCTTGCGGACCTCGACCGCGCCGACGCCGCGCTCGCGCAGCACCCCGCGCAGCCGCTTGAGGTTCCAGGGCAGGGAGGCGTCGACCCGCAGCGGCCGCCCGAACGGGCTGCGCAGGGGCTGGTCGGCGGACAGGAAGGCGATCCGCGGGTCGAGCTTCCAGGCCCCGAGGTCGCGGCCCAGCTCCTCGACCACCCCGGCCCGGGTCACGGCCGGGTTCGGGTCGAGGAGATACTCCCCCGGCGGGGCGCAGTCCAGCGGTGGGCCGGGCTCCTCGGCCAGGGTCGTGGGCCCGGGGAACACCGTGGCCCGCCGGCCGGTGGTGGCCAGCTCCGGCGACCACAGCACCGCTTCCTTCAGCTCCCGCCGGTCGGCCAGCAGCTCCACCTCCCACCCCGCCGGGACCAGCTCCAGGGGCAGGCCCGGGGCGGCCTTGATCCCGACCCCGGCGACCCGGCCGGCGACCCGCAGGCACCAGTCCAGCGGCGGCCGGCTCTCCCCCGCCGGCAGCCGCCGCCCCCCGGCCCGCCTTGCCGGGTCAATGAACACCGCGATCGACCTCGGGAGACGGAGATCACGGACGTCGGCGGCGACCGCGGCGAGCTCGCCGGCCCCGTGGAGCCGGGCGTTCTCCCTGGCCATCCGGAGATGGACCGGGTCAAGGTCGACGGCCAGGGCGCCGCGCCCGGGGGCCAGGGCACACAGGTCGCCCCCGATCCCGCAGCAGAGGTCGGCCACCTGGTCGAAGGACGCGTAGCGGGTGGCCCGGTGCCGGGCCAGCGGTTCGGCCGACGCCTGCTCCAGCCCCTCGCGGGTGAACCACATCCTCGCGGCGGCGTCGAACTTGCCCGCCGCCCGCGCCCGGAGCTCGTGCTGGGCGATGGCCGCCGCCACCAGCTCCGCCGGGTGGCGGTCCCTCAGCCGGGTCCCGAGCCGCAGGGCCTCGCCCGGCTCGAGGGCGCCTCCCGGAAGCTCCGCCAGGAGCGCCCGCCCCTCCGGCGACAGCAGCCGGTCGAGCACGCCCCCCTGTGGACAGCCCGACGCCTCCCGCTCCGGCATCGGCTACCCTCCCAAATCGGGGGCCCCGGGAACGGCGGGTTTGGCTGCGCCATCCTCCACAGCCGCCCGGGCGGGCCGGCCGTCAACCAGGCGGACGACCCGGTCGCAGAGGTCGACGACCTCGGGGTCGTGGGTGGCCACGACCACGGCGGCGCCGCGGTCGGCGGCGTCGCGGAGGAGGCCGACGGCGCGGTCGCGGTTCTCCTCGTCGAGCTCGGCGGTGGGTTCGTCGACCAGGAGGACGGCGGGTTCCACGGCCAGGGCGCGGGCCAGGGCGACCCGCTGGCGTTCGCCGCCCGAGAGCTGGTCGGTGCGCTGGTCGGCGCGGTCGGCGAGGCCGAGGAGGCCCAGCCAGCGCGTGGCCGCGGCGGCCGCGGCGCCGGGGTCGCGGCGGGCGACGCGGAACGGCAGCTCGACGTTCTCCCGGGCGGTGAGCAGGGACAGCAGCCCGTAGCCCTGGAACACCAGGGCGACCCGGTCCCGGCGCAGGGCCTGGCGGCCGGCGGGGCCGAGCCCGGCCAGGTCCTCGCCGTCGAGGCGGACGACCCCGGCGTCGGGCGGCTCCAGCCCGGCCAGCAGCAGCAGGGTGGTCGACTTCCCCGACCCCGACGGCCCGACCAGCCCGACCACCTGGCCGCCCTCGACCTCCAGGGACACCCCGTCGACCACGTTGCGGCCCCCGCGCCGGGCCACCAGCCGGTCGGCCGCCAGGCTGGTCACGACCGCTCCTCCCCGGGCCCAGGCTCCGGCTCCCCGTCCTCCGGGGGGCTGGGCATGAGCCCCCCGGACTCCCCGCCCTCCGGGGGGCTAGGCATGAGCCCCCCGGGACCCCTCGCCGTTGGTCGGCTTGAGCACGACCCGGTCGCCCTCGACCTCGACCGCGACCCGGGCCCCGGGCGGGAGCACGTCCAGGGCGTGGGCCGGGAGGTGGAGGGACCCGGTGGGGCCGACGACCGCGTACTCGGCCCCGCCGCGGCCCTCGGCGCTGACCCGCCCGTCGCGGATGGTGACGGTGCGGTCCATGGCCGCGGCCACCTCGGCGTCGTGGGTGACCACGACCACGGTGGTGCCGAGGTCGTCGCGGGCCTCCTTGAGCAGCTCCACGACCCGGCGCACGTTGGCCCGGTCGAGCTGGCTGGTCGGCTCGTCGGCCAGCAGCAGGGGCGGGTTGTTGGCCAGGGCGACGGCCACGGCCAGGCGCTGCTGCTCCCCGCCGGACAGGGCCCGGATCGGCTTGCCGGCCGCGTCGCCCAGGTCGACCGCCTCCAGCAGCACCTTGGCCCGGCGACGCCGGCGGCCGGCCGGCAGCCCGGCCAGCGACATCGGCAGGTCCAGGTTCTCGGCGGCCGAGGCGTGCGGGAGCAGGTTGCGGGCCGCGCCCTGCCAGACGAACCCGAGCCGGCGCCGCCGCAGCATGGTCAGCTGGGCCTCGGACAGCCGGGCGACGTCGATGCCGTCGAGCACCACCCGCCCGGCCGACGGCCGCTCCAGCCCGCCGAGGATGGCCAGCATGGTCGACTTGCCCGACCCCGACGGCCCCAGCAGGGCCACCATCTCGCACCAGTCGACCCCGAAGTCGACCCCCTGGAGGGCCACCACCTCCCGTCCCTCCAGCACGTACAGGTGGAACAGCCCCTCGCAGGCCAGCAGCCGCTCCCCGGTCCGGGAGCGGCGCTCCTCGGCCCGCTCGGTGACGCTCACAGCTCCTCCTCGCGCAGGAGGGCCGGGCGGGCCTGGTGGACGAGGGCCGCCACCACCGCGGCCAGGCCGAGGCCGACCAGCAGCACGGCCAGGCCGAGGGCGGCCCCGAGGGTGGCCCAGTCGGGGGTGTAGATCGGCGGCGGCACGCTCGGCCGGTCCACGAACTGGGGGATGGCCGGGAGCGCCACCAGGGCGACCAGCAGGCCGATGAGCCCCCCGCACAGGACCCCGTAGCCGACCAGCGACCCCTGCTCGACCACCACCGGCCCCCACAGGTCGCGCCGTCTGGCCCCGAACACCTCGAGCACGGCCAGCTCGAAGGCCCGCCGCCGGCCGGTCAGGTAGAGGTGGAGCATCACCCCGCCGGTGGCCAGGGCGGCCCCGGCGGCCGCGCCCACCAGCAGCAGGAGCAGGGCCAGGGACGGCGCCTGCCTGGCCAGCTCGGCCTCCAGGTCGCCGGCCACGATGCGCGTCTCGACCTTGACCCCGCCGGCGGCCAGCCGCTCGGCCACCTCCCGCCCCCGGCCCCCGCCGACGGTCCAGACCTCGCCCGCCTGGGGCCGGTCGATCGGGTTGCGCTGGGCGTGGACCAGCAGCCAGTCGCCGTCGACGAAGGCGGCCACGTCGGTCCCGACCGCCCCCGGGAGCACGCTGGCCACCCCGACCACCTTGACCAGCAGGTCGCCGGGGGCCGGGCCGCGGACCCGGACCACCCGCCCGACCTGGGTCGACACCGCCCGCAGGAACCCCGGGGTGACCAGGGCGGGCAGGGCCTCGGGGACCGAGGCGTGGCCGATGCCGAGGGTGACCCCCGAGCTGGGGGCGTCGATGGCGATGGCCAGGGCCGGCCCGTCGACCCCGGTGGTGGCGCTCAGGGAGTCCGACGGCTCGTAGGCGTTGTCGTTGAGCGAATACCAGCGGGCCGGGTCGTCGAAGCCGTCGACCAGCCGCCAGCCGCCGCCCTGGCCGGCCCGGACCGAGTCGAAGGTCAGGGTGACGCTGACCGCGCCGGTCACCCCGGGCTCGCGCTGGACCCAGAGCCGCTGCAGCCGCCAGGGCCCCCCGGCCGGGTCGAGCCGGCCCCGCATGGGGCGCACGCCCCCGGCCTCCAGGCGTCCCAGCTCGACCCGGGCGGCCCGGCTCGGCCCCTGGACCAGCGCGACCAGCCGGACCGGGCCGTCGGACCGGACCTCACCGGCCCCGACGGCCACCTCCAGCTGGTCGGCCCGGCCGAGGTCCAGGGGCGCCACCGGCGACTCGCTGAGCGCGGCCAGGTTGGCGGCCAGCGGCCGCCCGGCGAAGTCGTCGCGCCAGAACCCGACCGCGGGATAGCGGTCGGGCTGGACACCGACCAGGGTCGCCCGGACCGCCGGGGCGTCGCGCATGGTCGCCGGGTAGCGCAGCACCGACATGGCCGCCGCGCCCGAGGGGTCGGCCTCGGCGACCCGTTCGGGCCCGAGGGCGTCGCGGGGAACGGCCACCCGCAGCTGCTCGGCCGCCCCGACCTGGGTCAGGGCCCGGTCGTGGCGGTTGTGGGCCATGTCCTGGCGGACGGTGACGGCGAACGCGACCAGCCCGAAGGCGGCCGCCAGGGCGATCACCACCCGCAGGGCGGGGCCGCCCCGGCGGGCCACCTGGCGGGACCCGACCCAGGTGGCCACCCCGGTGGAGCGGCCGGTGAGCCGGACCAGCCAGCCCGCCACCAGGGGCAGGGAGCGGCCGGCGACCAGGGCGGCGGCGAGCACGGCGAGCCCGGGGGCGAGGGTGGCGAGCACGTCGTAGCCGCCGCTCGCCTGGCGGGTGCCGGAGGCCCGCAGGTTGGCCAGGGCGGCCACGGCGACCAGCAGCAGGACCACGTCGAGGACGACCGCCCGCCGGCCGATCCGGTCCGAGCGGCCGCGGCGCCACTGGTCGAGGATCCGCCGGCGGACCGCCCCCAGGCTGGCCAGGCTGGCCGCGGCCAGGGCGACCACGGTGGCGGCGATGGCGACGGCGACCGCCGCCGGGGTGACGACCACCGGGATGCCGGGCTCGAACTGGTTGCGGGCCAGCAGCCAGGCGCCGAGCCAGCCCACGGCCAGCCCGGCCGGCAGGGCCAGGGCGGCGATGACCGCCAGCTCGAGGGTGGCCAGCCCGAACGCCTGCCCGCTGGTGGCGCCCCGCACCTTGGCCAGGGCGACCTCGCCCGCCCGGGCCTCGGCGGCCATGGCCGCGACCACGACCAGGATCAGCAGGGCCAGGGAGGCGAGCTGGACGTCGGCCAGCAGCACCGGCACGGTCAGGGCCTGGCGGTCGGCCTCGGCCTTGGCGACCAGCCCGGCCAGGCCGGTGAGCACGACCGCGTTGGGGTTGTTGATGCGGAGCACCTCGGCCGCCCTGCTCAGGGCCGGGGGGACGGCGGCGGTGTCGGCCAGGCGCAGCCGCTCGGGCTGGATGAAGTGGTCGAACCGGGCCCGGATGTCGAGGGTGCCGTTGTCGAGCACCGGGAGCAGGTCGCCGCCGGCCAGGAAGACGGCGTCCATCGGCGGGAGCTCGTTGCCGAGCGGCGGGGGCGGGAAGTAGGCCGGCTGGGCGCCGAACCAGTAGGGGTCGGCCGCGGTGGGGGTGTAGATGGCGGTGACCACCAGGTCGCGGGCGGCCGCCCCGGCCCCGAACCCCTTGGCCTGGAAGCGGTCGCCAAGGCCGAGGCCGAACCAGTCGGCGGCGCGGCGGCTCAGGGCGGCCTCGGCCGGCAGGGTCAGCGGACGGGCCGACGGGCAGCGGCCCTGCTCGATGACCAGGTGGGCGCAGAGGCCGTCGCGGCTGGCCAGGTAGGCGGCGCCGGGCCGCCCGCCGGTGGCCAGGATCGCGATTGGGGTGCGGGTCTCAAGGCCGGTCACCGGCGGGGCCAGGGCGGGCACGGCCGGCCCGGCCGCGGCCACCGACTGGGTGAGGCCGCGCAGCTCCCGTCCATCGGCCACGACCTGGCTGACGTGCAGGCCGGCGGTGTAGCTGCTGGCGCTGCGGAGGTTCTGGGTGAGCAGCGACTCGCCGGCGGCGCGCAGGTAGATCGCCCCGGCCGCCCCGACCCCGACGGCGAAGGCGGTCACCGCCAGCAGCGCCGCCGACAGCCCGGCCCTGGCCAGCAGCCCGCGCAGCGCCAACCGGAACGTGCTCATCGCCCCGGCTCCGGGACCCAGGTGGCCAGGCGGCCCGGGGCGGGGTAGCTGACCTGCACCGAGGGGTCGTCGGCGCGGACGAACCGCCAGGTCGCCCCGGCCAGCAGCAGCCAGGCCCCGTCGGGGCTGGGCACGACCGCGTACACGCCGTCGTTGGCGATGCCCGACCGGAGCAGCTGGGGCGGCCGGCCGCGGGGCAGGTAGGTGGCCGTGCCGGCGCCGCCGGTCCAGACCAGGCCGCCGGTGGGCAGGAAGGTGAACCAGCCGGGCAGGTGCTCGGGGACCGGCTCGGCCCGGCCCCGCTCCAGGTCGACCAGGGCCAGCACCTCCTGCTCGGGTCCGGTGCGGGCGTCGCCCTCGGCCAGGCCGTCGGCGATCCGGACCAGGGCCTGGCGCCCGTCCGGCCCCAGCACGGCGGTCACGATCACCAGGCCGCTCGGGTCGACCCCGGGCTGCACGGTCCGGAAGACAGCCACCACGTCGTCGAAGCCGAGCACGGGCCGGAAGCCGCCGTCGCGCCGCCACAGCCGCAGGCCCCTGGTGAGCTGGTCGGAAGGGCCCATCGGGGGCCGCTGGAAGAACTGGCCGCCGGGCACCGGGCCGGCCAGCCGCCCCTGGGCGGGGTCGGCGACCAGGGCCGAGGCGCCGTCGGCGGCCACGTCGTACAGGCAGCCGGGCAGGCTGGCCAGGCGGGTCCCCGACCCGTCGAGGACCCAGCTGGCGGCCGCGGTCACCGACGGCACGTCGCCACCGCCGACCTTGTAGCCGCAGACCCCGACCACGCTGCCGTCGGCCGAGTGCCGCGGCGGTCCGGGCGACCGCCACCCGGCCGGGGTCAGCCGCCGCACCGACCCGTCGGCCAGCCGCCCGACCGCGGCCGCCCCGTCGGTGGTGCGCAGGTACACCACGTCGGCGTCCGGCCCCAGCTCGGCCGCCCGCCCGTCCGGGGGCGTGGCCAGCCAGGTCGCCGCCTCCTCGAGGTCGAAGCCCGAGGACGCCCGCCGACCGGCCAGCTCGCCGAGCTGGCCCAGCACCCGGTGGTCCCGCCCGTCGGCCGCCTGGGCGTGCGCCCGCCCCTGGGGGTCGGTGAACAGCAGCACGCCGGCGCCCTTGAGCTGCTCGATGGGCCCGGCGGTCCCCGTCGGTCCCGCCCAGGCCCCGCCCGCGGCCGCCCCGGCCGCGGCCCCCCGGGCCGCCGACGGCCGCCGGCCCACCACCCGCTCCCCGGCCACCCCGCCCGCGGCCAGCCCCGCCACCACCGCCGCCACGGTCACGACCAGGGCCAGGCGGCGCCGCCCCTGGCCCGCCTCGGCCAGCGGCTCCGGTCCCCGGTCGGCGCGCCGCAGCACCTTCACGGCGACCCTCCGGACGGCCAGGCCAGCAGGGTGCCGGTGACCGGGCTGGCGGTGCTGTAGACGACGTCGGCCTGCTTGACGATGAACACCCCGGCCGGGGCGGACACGGCCACCGAGTCCCCGTCCGAGGACCAGGCGAAGCCGTCGGCCGCGACCATGGGCACGCCCGAGGTCAGGACCCGCGCGTTGCCGTCGGTGGGCTGCCAGGCGAGCACGTAGCCGCCCGCCTGCCGGGCGGCCAGCTCGGCCGTGGCCAGCTCGCCACGGCGGTCCACGGCGGCCACGGCCAGGGTGGTCGAGCCCTGGCGGTCCGACCAGCCGACCCAGGCCGGCCGGTGGCCGGCGGCCAGGGGGATGGTGGCCACCCGGCGGCCGTCGGACCGGACGACCAGCACCTGCCAGGACCGGCCCGGCCGGCCGGCCGACACCGCGACCAGCTTCCCGTCGGGACTCAGGGCGAGGCCGTCGACCACCGCCCCCTTGCCGGCCGCGGCCGCCAGGGCCTTGGCGTCCAGCAGCACCCGGGGGCGCCGGCCGGGCCGGCCGAGCAGCACCGAGCCGCCCTTGGGGGTGGTCGCGGCCCGCCGGAACCCCTCGACCCGGGTCCAGGGCCCGCCGGCGCCGGCGAACACCCCGGCCCTGGCCGCCCAGGCGACCGGGCAGCCGACCTTCACCGGCTTGGCCCGCCCGCCGCCCGCGTCCAGCAGCAGGCTCCGGTCGACGGCCCGGCCCTCGGGATCGGGGCAGGCCAGCAGCCGCCGCCCGGTCCCGACCAGGTTGTCGGCCACGAAGCTGGCCGGCCCGAGCCGGCGGGTGGTCCCGTTGGCCTCGATCCGGGTGATCACGCCGCTGTCCAGGGCGACCAGGACTCCGGCCCGGTCGGGGCCGACCACGGCGCCGGCCCGGACGTTCTGGGCCACGACCCGGCGGTCGGTCCCGTCGGCGTTGACCTCCTCGAGCCGGCCCGACCGGGTCAGCAGCAGCGGGCCGCCGCCGAGGCTGGCGCTGTACAGGGTCTGGCGCTCGACCCGGAGCTTGGGCGCCTCGGCCGAGGGCGGCAGCCGGACCTCCGGGGGCGGCGGGGCGGGCCGCGGGACCACCGCGAACGCCACCAGCAGCCCGGCCACGGCCCCGATGGCCAGCCCGGTCAGTCCCCGCAGGGCCGGGCGGGGGCGGGCCGGGTTGTCGTCCCAGACCTCGGGCTCGCCGAGCAGTCGTCCCACAGCCGATTCCCTACCTGAAATGACGCGATTGTCGAGGACTGCGGTGACTATAGGAACGGAACCTGAGAGTTTGCTGAGGTTCGTTGGCCGCCGTCCCTGCCTGGGTGCAAGCTTGGCTGCCGGAGAGGAGCGTGTGCCCGTGCCCGACGCCGTTGCCCCACTGACCAGCGACTACCTCGACCTCGTGTTCGAGACCTTCCCGACCGCGGCCACCGTGTTCGGCCGCCACGAGCACGATGGGCGGCTGGAGGAGCTGACCGCCGGGCGGCTCGACGACTTTACCCGCCGCCTGGCCGAGCTGCGGCGCCGGGTCACCGCGGTGGTGCCGGCCGACGAGGAGGAGGCGGTCGACCGCGACGCCCTGGCCGCCGCCATCTCCGACGCCCTGCTGGCCGAGGAGGCCGAGCGGCCCTGGCGCCGGAACCCGTTCGAGGCCGCCACCGCCGTGCCGGCGGCCGTCCTGCTGCTGGTCGCCCGGGACTTCGCGCCCTGGAGCAGCGGCTGGCCGCCGCCGCCGAGCGGCTGGAGGCGGCCCCGGCGTTCCTGGAGCGGGCCAAGGTGCTCCTGGACGAGCCCTGCCCGGCCCTGTGGCGCCAGATGGCCGTGGGCGCGGCCGGCGGCGGGGCCGAGTTCCTGGCCGGGACCCTCGGCCCCCTGGCCGCCGGGACCCCGCTGGCCGGCCGGGTCGAGGCGGCCTCGGCCACCGCCGCCCAGGCCATGCGCGACTTCGCCGCCTGGCTGGCCGGGGAGCACGCGGCCCGGTTCCCCGACGACGCCCCGTTCGCCATCGGCGAGGCCGCCCAGGCCCGCAAGCTCCGCGAGGTCCACTGCTTCGACACCACCCCGGCCGAGTTCACCCGCCTCGGCCAGGCCCACATCGAGGACCTGGTCGCCGCCCTGACCGAGCAGGCGGCCAAGCTCGCCGGGCCCGGCGGGCCGGGCGCCTCCGGCGGGCCGGGCAGGAACGGCGGGTCGGGCGGGGCCGGCGGGTCGGGCGGGGCCGGCGGGGCCGACTGGTCGGCGACCCTGGACCGGCTCAAGGGCGACCACCCCGACGCCGACGGCCTGCTGCCCGCCTACCGGCGGGAGCTGGAGCGGCTGGAGTCGTTCGTCTTCCAGGAGGACCTGGCCACCAACCCGGACGCCGAGGCCCGGGTCGAGCCGACCCCGGAGTTCCTCCGCCCGGTGATGGGGTTCGCCGCCTACCTGCCCGCGGGACCGTTCGACGCCTGGCAGCAGGGCTACTTCTGGGTCACCCCGCCCCCCGACGAGGCCGGCCTGCGCGACCACGCCTTCGCCACCATCCCGGCCGTCGCCGCCCACGAGGGCTACCCCGGCCACCACCTCCAGATGACCAGCGTCAACCGCATCCCCTCGCTGACCCGGCGGGCGATCCGCTCCCCGGTGATGATCGAGGGCTGGGGCCTCTACACCGAGCAGCTCATGGCCGACGTCGGCTACTACGACGACGCCGCCCGCCTCGCCCAGCTGGCCATGCGGCTGCTGCGCGCCCTGCGGATCGTCCTCGACATGGAGCTACAGTCCGGCGAGCTCACCTACGAGGCGGCCGTCGAGCGGGCCGTCTCGGTCGCGCGCCTCGAGGAGTCGACCGCCCGCTCCGAGGTCGCCCGCTACACCATGACCCCGACCCAGCCCTTCAGCTATCTGGTCGGCGCCCTGGAGCTGGAGCGCCTCCGCGCCGTCGCCCAGGCGCGCCTGGGCGACGCCTTCCGGCTGCGTCGCTTCCACGACCGGGTGCTGTCGTACGGCCACATGCCCCCGACCCTGGTCGCCCGCGCCATCACCGCCGCCGACCAGGCCGAGCAGCGCCGCCCACCGGACGACGCCTGACCCGCCCCGGGGTGCCCTGGGGGCGGCGCCCGGGCGGCGGGGTGGGTACGCTGGGCTGGCAGGGAACGGCCGAGGGCGGGAGGCGGCGATGGCGGGTCGGGGGGTTGCCGAGCGCCGGGTGCTCAAAGTCCGGGCCGGGGGCGAGGCGCGTCGGGCCCGTGACCGGCTGGCCGTGGAGGAGCCGCTGGAGCTGCGGGTCGCGGGCCGGCCGGTCGGGGTGACCATGCGCACGCCCGGCAACGACTTCGAGCTGGCCATCGGCTACTGCATCAGCGAACGGCTGGTCGCGTCGCCCGAGGACATCGAGGCGGTGCGGTTCTGCGCCCCCGAGGGCGAGGCCCAGGAGTTCAACGTGCTCACCGTGGACCTGCGGCCCGGGGTCCCGGTCCCCGACCCCTCGCTGGACCGGCTGGCCGTCACCTCCTCGTCGTGCGGCGTCTGCGGCAAGGCGTCGATCGAGGCCGTGACCGTCACCTGCCCGACCCTGGCCGGCGACGGCCTGGCCGTCCCCGCCCCGGTCCTGACCGCGATCCCCGGCCGGGTCCGGGACGCCCAGCGGGTGTTCGAGCAGACCGGCGGGCTGCACGCGGCCGCCGTCTGCGACCCCGGGGGCGAGGTCCGCTGCGTCCGCGAGGACGTCGGCCGCCACAACGCCGTCGACAAGGTGATCGGGTGGGCGGCCACCGAGCGCCGCCTGCCCCTGGCCGGGACGGTCATGTTCGTGTCCGGGCGGTGCTCGTTCGAGGTCGTCCAGAAGGCCGCGGTCGCCGGCGTGCCCCTGGTGGCCGCCGTCAGCGCCCCCTCCAGCCTGGCCGTGGAGCTGGCCGAGCAGGTCGGCATGACCCTGGTCGGGTTCCTCCGCGGCGACACCATGAACGTCTACACCCATCCCCAACGGGTCACCCTCCCGGCTCCGGCTCCGGCCTCGGCTCCGGCCTGACCGCCACCTCGGGAGCGGAGTCGGGACCGGAGGGCCCGGTCAGCTCGTCGTAGACGTGGAGGAAGGCGGCCCGGCCGGCCTGGGCGCCGAGCACGCCGCCGACGGCGGTGAAGGTCGGGCAGACGATCAGCCCGGCCCCCTGGGTGGCGGCCGCCTCCCCGCCGCAGGCGGCCAGCCCGAGGCGGCCGCCCAAGTCGGCCCCGACCGCGCTCCCGAGCGCCCCGGCCAGGGCCCGCGGCAGCGGCTCGCCGTTCCGCACGGCGGCCGTGAGCTCGAGGACCGGCGCCGCCAGCGGGAGGGCGGCGATGATCCGCCCGTCGACCATCGGCCGCCCGGCCGCCTCGGCCACCCGTCCCGCCGCCGCCCGCACCGCCGGGTCGTCCGCCGCCGCCGCCAGCCGCCCCGCCGCCGCCACCCGCGCCTCGGCCGCCGACACCAGATGGTGGGTCGCCGTCGCCACCTCGGCCCCCAGCTCCAGCGCCCGGTTCACCGCCCCCTCCACCGGCCCCCCGCGCTGGTCCGCATGCGCGGCCTCCGCACCATGCCCTGGTGCGCGGGATGGGGACCGCGCCCCGCCGGACGGCGGCCCGATGGCCGCGGCCGCCTCGTCCAGGCGGGCGGCGGCGACCCGGCGGGCGGCGGCCGCGTCCTGCCCGGCCGCCTCGGCGATCCCGAGCGCCTCTCCGGCGACCAGCGAGGCCGCGGGATCGACGGCCATCGCCGGCGAGCTCACCCCCGACCTCGACCCCGGAGCGCACGTGCCCCCGGCGGGATCGAGCTCGATCCCGGCCATGGCGGCCAGGCGGCGGGCCCGGTCCCAGCCGGCCTGGGCGTGCTCCAGGCGGGCGGCCAGCTCGGCCAGGGCGGCCGCGGCCTGGTCGAGGCTGGCGGCGGCGCGTTCGAGGCGGACCCGCGACCCGGCACCGTCGGCCGAGAACGCCTCGCTGGCCGGGCCCGTCCACACCCCGGCGGTGGCCACCGACGAGGTCGTCCCCGCCACCCGCCGGCCCACGTCCCGGAGCGCCCCGGCGGCCGAGCTGATGGCCCGCGACCCACCGGCCACCGCTCCCGGCTCGCCGGCCGGCCTGGTCATCGTCCCGACCCCGGGGACGGCGGCCAATGGGGCATCGGCGGCTCCTTCGGACATCGGCGGCGGGGACCGGTCAGCGGCGGAGACCGGTCAAGGACACGACCCGAGTTGTAGCCGGGCCCGCACCACCCGACAACCGGCCGTCCACACCCCCCACCCGGGCGACCGCCCATCCCTCGGCCGCGCAACCGTCCGGCAAGCGACCGGCGAAGACAGCAGGAGGATCCCGACAACGAACCAGGAGGCAAGGACCACGTGGCGGTCCAGCTTCAGCAGACCGTGACGGCCGCGCGCGAGGTCGTTCCCGAGCTCGTGCGCCAGGTCCGCCGGCACGACCTGGTGTTCTACGCCGCCGGCCTCACCTTCTACGCGGCCATCGCCGTGGTGCCCCTGCTGCTCGTCGCCTGGTTCGTGACCTCGCTGGTGCTGGGCGGCGAGGTGGTGCGGACCCTCACCACCACCCTGGCCGCCTACGCCCCGACCTCGCTGGGCCTGCGGGAAGGGGTGCGGTCGCTCGGCGAGGTGGGCCCCCGGCTCGGGATCGCGTCGTTCGCGGCCGCGCTGGTGCCGGCGACCAGCTACGGGGACGGGCTGGTGCGGGCGATGGACCGGGTCGCCGAGCGGGACCGGCGGGCCAAGGGGCTGCGGGGGCGGCTGCTGGGGCTGGTGTTCGTGGCCTCGCTGCCGCCGGTGGTGATGGCCGAGCTGGGGGCGGTGGCCGTGCTGCCGGGGGCGCTCGGGTTCACCGGGCGGTTCAACCTGGTCAGCGTGGCCGTGGCCTTCGTGGTCGGGTGGCTGTCGGCCGGGCTGCTGGTGGGGGTGCTGTACCGGGCGTTCTCGCCCCGGCCGCTGGCGGCGGGGCCGCTGGCCCTGGGAGCCGCCCTGACCGGGTCGTTCCTGTCCGGGATGTCGCTGACCTGGCTGTTCCTGCTCCGGTTCGGGGTCGACGTCGGCGTCGCCTTCGGCGACTCGGACCTGCTCGGGACCGTGGTCGTGGCCGGCGTCTTCCTCTACCTGGTCCAGGTGGTGCTGCTCGGCGGCTACGTGCTCACCCTGGTCCTGGCCGGGCTGGCCGCCCGCCCCGCGGGCCGGTCAGTCGGGCCGGTGGTCCCCGGTCGTCCCGTCGATGAGCTCGCGCAGGATGTCGACGTGCCCGGCGTGCCGGGCCGTCTCCTCGACCATGTGGATCAGCACCCAGCGCATGGTCACCGGCTCGCCGAACCAGGCCATGCCGGTCTCCTCGATCCCGATCTCGTCGATGGCCCGGTCGGCCGTGGCCCGGGCCCGCTCGTAGAAGGCCAGGATGTCGGCGGTCGTCTCCTGCGGCTCGACCCGTAGGTCGGCGTCGGGGTCGTCGTCGTCGAAGGGCAGCGGCTCGGTGGGCCGGCCGAAGGTGTCGCAGAACCACCCGTACTCGACCGCCGCCAGGTGCTTGACCAGGCCGAGCAGGCTGCTCCCGGACGGGACCAGCGGCCGCCGCAGGTCCTCGTCGCTCACGCCCTCCAGCTTCCACAGGATCGCGTCCCGGTGGCGGTCGAGGGCGACCTGGAGGCTCTCCTTCTCGCCGCCGGTGAACGGGACCCGCTGCACCATCTAGAACAGCTCGCTGGAGCCCTGGGGCAGCTGGCCCTCGGCCTGGGCCCAGCGCAGGAACTCCTCGAGCCCCTCGCCGATGTCCCTGGCGATGAACTCCGAGGCCAGCTCGTCGATGCGCTGGTCCGAGAACCCGGCCGCGCCCAGCTCGGGGCGGGCCTGGTTGGCCAGGAGCCGGGCGCTCTC
>Ga0307415_100000268_pt1 | contig 22428 bp, 30 predicted proteins | sample DK1Cmetagenome_FD_204524 | JGI IMG/M metagenome (GOLD analysis project Ga0307415, IMG submission 204524) | Maize rhizosphere microbial communities from greenhouse at UC Davis, California, United States - DK15-C-2 | ecosystem: Host-associated > Plants > Roots > Rhizosphere > Soil | place: USA... | reverse complement strand
TCTCGAAAGAGGATCTGGTTGCGGCGCTGCTGCTGCTTCGAGTTGAAATCCAACGTTGCCCTGACCCTTGCTCGCACCGATCTACCTGCTAGCGTTTGGACTCACAGACTTACGACCAGAAAGTTACGACAGGAAGGTTACGACAAATATGTCGTCTATGTCAAGCGGCCGGGATGAGAAGCACTGGCGCTTCGTGACAAGCCACACACAAGTGCTTCTCTGTATCGCCCGCAACCCAGAGATCAGGATTCGCGACGTTGCCGATTTGGTCGGGATCACCGAGCGGGCGGCGCAACGAATCATCGCCGACCTGGTCGAAGCCGGGTACGTGGAACGGAAGCGCGTTGGCAGGCGCAATCACTACCTCGTCAAGACTGACCTCAGGATGCGGCACCCGTTGCAGCGGACCCACGAAATCGGAGAGTTGCTCGATCTCTTGCTCCCCCCCACCGAATCCGCCGAGGCTCCGGGCGACTCTGAGTTGACGAAGCGACGTGCTCAGAGAGCCGACGCCGCCTCGAAAGGCGAACCGTCGAGCGATGCGACGAGCTAGCGAGTTGTGAGTTCTGCGCCGAATCCGCTTCAGGCCCACAGCGGGCGCGTTTAGGCCTCTGGTAGGCCTCGACGCGAAAGCCGATGACCGCCATCGAGGTCGAAAGAGGCCTGATTAGCGGGAACTTCCGAAGATGGAGCGTACGAGATTCGAACTCGTGACCTCCGGCTTGCAAAGCCGGCGCTCTCCCAGCTGAGCTAACGCCCCGCTGAGGTCACTCTAGCCGTCACCCACGACAAGGTGAGTGACCGGCACGCCGAAGCGCTCGGAGGCCTCCTCCGCGGAATCCTTCTCAAGCCACCCGGCTTTGTCGCCCGTGCGGGTGACGACGATGAGCTCGTCCGCCGGGAACTGGCGGAGGGCATCCTCGATCGCCTGGACGGGGTCCGAGTCGCCGACCTCCGTCTCGACACGACCGGCCTCGGACTGGACAGCTCGCTCGGCCGAGCGTGCGATGTCTGCGGCCTCCCCGCGGGCCTCGTCCTCGTCGGTCGCAAGCCACTCAAGGGGAGAGAGATCGGACGCCGGGGCGACAACCCGCACCTCCGCGTCCGGCCCTGCGTGCTCTCGCACGCGGTCGCGAAGGACCGTTTCCTCGACCGGCGCGGTCGCCACGACCAACAAACGCTTAACGCTCACGCCCAGCCGATACCCGAAAGGGGGAGGAAGGAAAACGAAGGACGGGCCGAAACCAGTACCTATGCGGTCCCTCCTGCGAGCGCTCCTTGCGACGATCGTCGTGGCCCTCGCCATCGCGGCCCCTTCGGGCGCGATCCTCAACGGCAAGCCGGACACCGCACATCCGTACGTGGGCATCCTCGTCACCGTCGTGGACGGACAGCGAGTGCCGGTGTGCTCGGGCTTCCTCGTCTCCCCGACGGTCTTCGTCACCGCTGGCCATTGCGTCGCTGCCCTGGGCGGAACGCTCCCCGCCTATGTCTCTTTCGACCAGGCCTACACGAGCGGATCCGTCCTCCGGTTGGGAAGGGCCGTGCCGAACCCCGCCTTCACGGGCGGAAGCGCACATGAGATCGCGGCGGTCCTCCTTCACGAAGAGGACACCGTCGACATTGAGGTGTACGCGCAGCTGCCCAGGCTCGGCCTGCTCGACTCCCTCAACAAGCGGAAGGGGCTCCAGGACCGCTCGCTCACGATCGTCGGTTACGGAGCCAACAACGTGATCAAGGGCGGCTATGACTTCCAGCTCGTTCGCAGCTTCGCTTCCTCGCGTCTACTCAACCTGACGAGCGCGAACGCGGGCGGCTTCAACCTGCAGCTGTCGAGCAACCCCGGACAGGGCAAGGGCGCGATCTGCTTCGGCGACTCCGGCGGGCCCGTCCTGCTCGGGAGCTCCGACGTCGTCGTCGGGATCAACTCCTACGTGAACAACCGGCAGTGCTCGGGGAACGCGTTCGCGTTCCGCCTGGACACGGCCGAGTCGCTCGGCTTCCTCGCGCTTTTACCCGTAGACCTGTAGAGCCGGCCCCGGCCCGGCGGTTTCTAGTCTCCCCAGTCGAAGTCGCGCGAGCGGCCCCAGAGGGTGTCCTCAGGATCCTGGGGCTGTGAGTCGTCCGTCGGCCAGGCGAGCACCTTGTTCGGATCGATCTCATCCACGCCGCTAAGCGTGTCCTCGACACGGGCTTGCTCTTCAGACTTGAACAGAGGATGGTTGTTGAAGGGGTCATCGACTCGGTACCGCTCTAGCGGCATGTTCCCGTCGAGCTCCGAGTTCTTGCGCTTCAGCTCGAGGTGTTCCTCGATGATGCGCGCAAAGGTCGAGTCCTTGTCGAACGTCATCCGCACCTCCGGTCTCGAGGTCGTTCCCGGCGCGAGATTCTAGACGACCTAGTCAGGTTTGTGGACGTTGAGCAAGGCCTCGACACTACTGACGTGCACGGACGGCTCCGTCGGACGAGGCACAGACGACGCAGTTCTTGCCGGCGGACTTCGCCCGGTAAAGGGCCTCGTCGGCGGCAGCGAAGAGCGTGGCCGGGGTCGCAGCTTCCGGGAAAGAGGCAACTCCGAAGCTGGAGGTGACGGTGAAGCTGACACCCGGGTCGAGCATAAGCCGCCGCGCCTCCATCGCCTCGCGCAGGCGCTCCGCGAGCCGCTCGGCTCCCTCGAGATCGGTCTGAGGCAGGAGAACGGCGAACTCCTCGCCGCCGTAGCGGGCGGCGAGGTCGATGTCGCGGACCGTGTCCCGAAGGACGTCGGCGAACGCCCGTAGGACATCGTCCCCGGCCTGGTGTCCGTAACGGTCGTTCACCTGCTTGAAGTCGTCGAGGTCGGCGAGGACGAGTGCAAGCGTGCCGCCAAAGCGCTCGGCACGGCTGATCTCGCCGGCGAGCGCCTCCTCGAAGTGACGCCTGTTGGCGAGGTCGGTGAGGCCGTCCGTACTGGCCTGGCGCTCCACGAGCCGGTGAAGGCGAACATTCTCGAGTGCGACGGCGGCCTGGGAGCCGAGCCAGAGCGCAAGCTCGCGAGACTGGTCGCCGAAGTCGGCTCCCTCGGGCGCGAGCAGCAGCATCGTGTTCTCGCCGCCGTCCGGACCGAGGGGGATGACGAGCGGACGGCCACCGCGATCGGGATCGCCCGCACGCGCCTGCTCCTGCCCGTCGACGACCAGCCGGCCGCCGGTCGCTCCTGTGGCCTCGACAGCGCTCTCGACGATGACGTTGAGGAGCGCGAAAGGATCGTGTGTCGCGGCCAGGGCCTTGCCGAAGCGGTCGACCGCCTCTTGCACGCGACCGCGCTCGGCGGAGATCTGCTCCGACATCTCGTTGAAGGCCCTGCCGAGCGTGGCGAACTCGTCCCTCCCGCGGACGGGGACACGCTGGCCGAACTGACCGCGAGCGACGGCGCCGGCGGCGTCGGCGAGCTCCTTGAGGGAGCGGACGATCGTCCGGCCGAGCAGCCAGGCGAGGAGAGCAACGATGGCCAGGGCCGCGAAGGCGAAGAGGAGGAAGCGCTCGCGTAAATCGCCGACCGCCGAGCGGATAGAACTCCTGGGCGTCAGCGCCACGAGTGTGACGTCGGGATTGCCGCTGAGGATCGCAGTCGACACGGCGCGGTACTCATTGCCGCCGAGCTTCACGTAGCGGGCCCGCTCGCCCGGGATTTCCCGGCTGCCGATGAACGACTCCGGCCCGGCGACGATTCGTCCGCCCGTCGCGAGGAGGAGCCTGTCTCCCGTCTCGAGCCCCGCGTTCGCACGAAGCTCACGCAGCAGGCTATTGTCGAGGGGAATCCAGACGACGATGCGGCCGAGCAGCTCCTGGTTCGTCGACATGACGCTGGACGTGCGCTTCGCCGCGAGCTTGGGCGGCGGACTGCCGGCCAGGAGCTCGTTGCGGGAGTAGAAGGCCGAGTTCGGCACGGCGCGAGAGAGGCGCACGAGCGCGGCGCGGTTCCTCGTCAGAAAGGCTCGTTGAACGCTCGTCGCGCGAGCAAGCGAGGCCGACGCGCGGGCGGCGCCGTCCCGCACGCTTTGCGTGTAATCCCGCACTGCGACTCGCATAGCCGCGTTCAGGCGAGCGTCCGTGTTGGACAACTCTCCGCGCGTCGACACCTGGCTGAAAGCCCACGAAGCAGCAAGCAGCGGCACCAGCGAGAGGAGCACAAAGTACGTGACGAGTCGAAGCTTGAAGCTACCCATTTGAAAGACCTACCCGACACGTCTATCGACGTTGCGGCAATCCCTCATTAGAGGGATCCCTCCCCCGAATTGGGGACTCCCAGGTGCTTCCGCAAGCCCTCCTAAAAGACGGGCCGCTCGAAGATGACCGAGACGATCATCCCGGCCAGCCAGCAGCCGGTCGCGATCGCGACCGCAAAACCCGCCAGCCTGCTCTGGAAACCGCCCATCGCGGCTGCGACAAGGGCAACGAGAATGGCGCCCGCGGCCACGCGCCCGGGGTAGTAGACGATGCCGACGATGCCGGCGAAGATCGCCGCGGTAGCGAGGAAGCCCGCGATGTAGTGCGAAGCCGGAAGCGCGTCCGGCGGCCGCTCCGTCTCCTCGAAGCTCACGAGGCCGAGGTGCGCTTCCGCGCGTGAACGGGAACCGGGCGCCTCGCGGGAACCCCGTGCGGACCGGGCCTACGGCCGGGAATCGGCTTGTGCGGGACGCGGCGACGGCTGGGGCCGCCGACTCCGCCGCTTCCGTTGCCGCTCTCTCCGGCACCGAATGCGGGTCCAGTCGAGGGCCCCGGAGGATCCTTGACCGCCCACCAGATGACGTAGCCCAAGTAGGCGATCGGGATCTTCAGGATGACCAGAAACCAGATGCTGAACCAGAGCATCGGCGAAGGGTAAGTGTAACCTAGCCCGCTTCCGGTAAACACCAACGCAGGCGTGACGCCACTGCGGCCCGTTGCGGCGTCGCGCCTCCGGTCAGCTCCCCCGCCCAGGGAGCGACCCGTCCTGTAACCGACAAGGGGGCACTGCATGCGTAGTTCATTGCCCGCGCGCGGCCTGCTCGTCGGGCTCGCGCTTTCTTTCCTGGCCGCCCCGGCGGCTTTGGCAGACGATCCCGGGACAACGACCGAGACGAGCACGACTACAGAAACCACAACAACCACGACGACCGAGACAACCCCATGGGAGACGAAGGCCGCGCCCGATCCTTGGGCGGAGACCCCGGAGACACTTCGCCTCCGAGCGCGAGCCGTCCACTACCGGGCAGTCGCGCGGCGCTGGAAGGCCCTGATGGGCAAGCCGAGACCACGGCTCGGGATTGCCCCGATCGCCTTCGAGTCCCTGCTCGAGCGGCGGCGCTGGCGGGCACGGGCCTGGCGGGCCAAGGCGCGCGCCGCCAGACGGGCGGGCCACAACCCTCCCCATCTCCGGGCCTGGATCTGTATCCATGGGTACGAGGGCTCGTGGCGCGACCCGAACGCCCCGTACTTCGGCGGCCTCCAGATGGACCTCACGTTCCAGGGGCAGTACGGCCCCAGGCTCCTGCGGAACAAGGGAACCGCCGACCACTGGACGCGCTTCGAGCAGATGTGGGTGGCCGAGCGCGCGCACCGCTCAGGAAGAGGCTTCTACCCCTGGCCGCTGACGGCCCGCCGCTGCGGCCTCATCTAGGCGGCTTGAGCACGGCGAACTGGTCGGTGACCTCGAGGTTGCGCGTGCGAAAGCGATAGACCGCAGCCGGGCGGCCCCCCGCGCGGCCCGGCGGTCGCAGCTCTCCGATCGGCTCCAGCAGACGGCGGCGGAGGAGCACACGCTGGAGGTTGGTCGCCGACACGTCGTGGCCCAGCGCGGCGCGGTAGAGGCGCCGAAGCTCGGCGATCGTGAACGCGGGCGGCGCGAGCGCGAAGCCGATGTTCGTATAGGAGAGCTTCGCGCGCAGCCGCTCGCGCCCCGCGAGCACGACAGCCAAATGGTCGAAGGCGAGCCCTGGAAGGTCGTCGACCGGATGCCAGGCCGTGTCGGCCGGGACTTGCGGGTCGATGCCCGCCGGGATCAACCCGAGATATGCAGTGGCGACGAGCCGTTCGCCCGCGTAGCGCCCGGAATCGCTGAGCGTCTCGATTTGCTCGAGGTGCGAGAGCTCGCGGACATCCACCTTCGCGGCGAGATGGCGCCGGATCGAGTCCTCCAGCGTTTCGTCGGGGCCGAGCCGCCCGCCCGGGAGCGACCACGCGCCGAGGAAGGGCTCGCGCGCCCGCAACCAGAGCAGCGCCTGAAGCTGCTCTTCCCGCACCTGGAGCACGACCCCGAGCGCCTCGTGGGCCGCGCGATGCTCTGTGGTAGACTTTTCCATCGGTTATCGACTTAGAGTCGCAAACTAGGAGAATAGCGCGAATGGCCGTCGTCGAAGCACCAGTCTCGGTTCCTCCCAGCAGCCGGATGGACGTCGAGGACGTCCTCCGTGACGGCGGGTTCACGTCCTTTCACCGCCGGGCGGTCGCGATCACGGGCTTCGCCTGGACGTTCGTGGCGATGGAGATCCTCCTCGTGGGCTTCACAGTGCCCGTTTTCACCGCGATCTGGGGACTTTCCGGGAGCTTCGCCGGCTGGATCGCGGCGTCCGCGCTGGGCGGGTCGCTCGTGGGCAGCGTGGTACTCGGGCGGCTCGCCGACCGAATCGGTCGGCGGCGGATCTTCCTCGGCGCGATCCTCTGGTACGCGGTCTTCACGGCCCTGACCGCTCTCGCTTGGGGACCCGGCGCGCTGTCGGCCTTCCGCTTCCTCGCGGGCATCGGCCTGGGCGGGATGCTCGTCGTCGATCCCTCCCTCCTCGCCGAGTACCTGCCCCCGCAGCAGCGTGGCCGCTTCCTCGTCTTCCTGGACTTCTTCTGGCCGGTCGGGCTCCTGCTCGCCACTGGCCTCTCCTGGCTCTTCCTCGACCAGGTCGGCGGCGACTGGGGCTGGCGCTGGCTCTTCCTCGCGGCCTCGTTCCCGGCATTCCTCGCCTTCACAGCGCGACTCTCGCTCCCGGAGAGCCCCTACTTCCTCGTCCGCCGGGGGCGGCTCGACGAAGCCGCGGACGTTCTCGAGGAGATCACAGGCCGAAAGGTCGCGCCCGACGAGCTCGCGGCGCCCAAAGAGCCTCGGAGCGCGGTGCGCGAGCTCGTCTCGAAGCGCCTGCGCTCGACCTCGGGCCTGATCGTCCTCGTCTGGATCGCGCTCAACATCTCTTACTACGGGCTCTTCCTCTGGCTCCCGTTCGTTCTTCAGGGCGAGAAGCAGTTCTCGCTGAACGTCTACGTCCTCCTCGCGTTGTCGGCGCTCTCGCAGTTCCCAGGCTACGCGGCGTCCATCTGGCTCGTGGAGCGGATCGGGCGCAAGCCGACGCTCGCCCTCTTCCTCGCGCTGGGCGGGGTCAGCGCGCTGACCTTCGCACTCGCTGACTCGGCGCCCGTCTACGTCGCGGCCCTCTTCTTCGTCGGCTTCTTCAACCTCGGAGCCTGGGGTGCCGTCTACCCGTACACGTCCGAGCTCTTCCCCACTCGGGTGCGCTCGAGCGCCTTTGGCATGGTGGAGGGCTTCGGCAAGGGAGCAGCGATCGGAGGCCCGTACCTCTTCGGAGCGCTGATCGACTGGACGGGCGACACGGTCTGGTCGCTCATCTTCATCGCCGCCGTGATGGCGGTCGGCGCGGTCGTCGTCCTCTTCGGCCGCGAGACGCGCGGCGCACGACTGGCCTAGGCGACTTCCTCGTCGCCCCAGATCGAGGCCGACACGTAGACCAGCGCGATGGCGGCGAAGATCACGAGCGACGCCGTCGGGCTCACCAGGGCTACAAGCGTGGCAATGACGTACAGGGGGACGCCGGGCAGGTAGCTCCTGTTGATGCCGCTCACCTCGCGCCGATCGGCGTCGGGACGGAGAAGCCGCCGGGAGGCGTACTGCCAGAAGAGCTGGAACAAGACGGCGATGACAACGAAGGTGAGCCCGTACGCGAGCGCTCCCTCCCGGGCGCCTTCCTCTCCGATGTGCTCGGCGAACACTGCCGTCGGAAAGGGGACGAACGCAATGGCCATCAGCAAGAAGAGATTGATGAAGAGAAAGATCCGATCGGCCTCGCGTGTGAACGAGAGCACAACGTGATGGTTCACCCACATGATCCCGATGGAGAGAAAACTGAGCGCATACGCGAAGTAGGAGGGCCAGAGGTCCAACAAGCCCTGGCCGATGTCGTCCCCCGGCAGCTGGATTTCGAGCACGAGCAGGGTCGCGGCGATGGCAAAGACGCCGTCGGCGAAGGTCTCGAGGCGAGTCGTGGACACCGGTGCAACCGTAACGCGGGGGTAGGCTGGAACCCGTGAACCGCCTGGCGCAGGAAACCTCTCCTTACCTCCTCCAGCACGCCGACAATCCGGTCGACTGGTACCCGTGGAGCGAGGAGGCCTTCGAGCTCGCGCGGGCTGCGGACAAGCCGGTCTTGCTCTCGATTGGCTACGCAGCGTGCCACTGGTGTCATGTCATGGAGCACGAATCGTTCGAGGACCCGGAGACCGCCGAGTTGATGAACGAGCGCTTCGTCTGCATCAAGGTCGACCGGGAGGAGCGCCCCGACGTCGACGGCCTCTACATGGAAGCGGTCGTGACGATGACGGGACACGGCGGCTGGCCGATGACCGTCTTCCTGACGCCGGACGGGCGCCCGTTCTACGGCGGAACGTACTTCCCACCTGAGCCTCGCTACAACATGCCGAGCTTTCGTCAGCTGCTCCTGGCTGTCTCCGAGGCCTACCGCGAGCGGCGTTCAGAGCTGGAGCGCCAAGCCGACGCGCTCGTCGAAGCGATTCGCGAGGCAAGCGGTGTCCGGCCTTCGATGGAGCCGCTGACGACCGAGCTTCTCTCCCGAGCGGTCTCGGCGCTCGCGGCCCAGTTCGACCCGGAGCACGGCGGGTTCGGCCGCGCGCCGAAGTTCCCGCCGGCGTCCAATCTCGAGTTCCTGTTGCGTACAGACCGCGAGGACACGCTCGAGCTGGTGCGGAAGACGCTGGACGGGATGGCCGCCGGGGGCATGTACGACGTCGTCGGGGGAGGGTTCCACCGCTACTCCGTGGACGACAGCTGGCTCGTCCCTCATTTCGAAAAGATGCTCTATGACAACGCTCTGCTCTCAAGCGTCTATCTGCACGCGTGGGTCGTCACGGGGGAGGACCGCTACCGGCGGATCGTCGACGAAACGCTCGATTACCTCGTTCGCGAGCTGCGCCTTTCGGAGGGCGGCTTCGCCTCGGCGCAGGATGCCGATACCGCCGGCGTGGAGGGACTCACTTACACATGGGAGCCTGACGAGGTGGACGATCCCGGGTGGCTCCAGCCGTTCGAGGGGCGAGGAATCATCCGAGCAGATCTGCCCCCCGACGCCAAACAGAAGCTGCTTGAGGAGCGTCAGCGCCGAGAACAGCCTTTGAGAGACGACAAGGTCGTCACCGCCTGGAACGGGCTCGCGCTCGCCGCATTCGCCGAGGCCGCGTGGCGACTCGACCGGTCCGATTATCTGCAGGTGGCACTCGACCTCGCGCGCTTCCTGCAGGAGGAGATGACCGGTGAGAACGGGCTCCTCTTCAGGACGTATCGGGACGGCGCCGCGAAGATCGAGGGCTACCTCGAGGACTACGCAAACGTCGCGAACGGCCTGCTGGAGCTGCACTGGGCGACAGGCGACCTCCGCCGGCTGGAGGAGGCGCGGGCGGTGGCCGACCGGGCCGAGCGTTTCTGGGACGAGGAGCGTGGCGGCTATTTCGTCGACGATCACGGTCTGATCGCCCGGCGAAAGGAGTTCGACGACCACCCCACTCCCTCCGGGAACTCGATGATGGCTTTCGTTCTCCTGCGGCTGGGCCGCATCTACGGCGACGCCGAGATGGAGAACCGGGCGCTCGGCGTCTTCCGCCTCGCGCGGCCCCTCCTCGAGCGCGCGCCAACGGCTGTCGGCCACCTCCTGTGCGCGCTCCAGCTCCACTTCTCACCTCCCCGCGAGGTGGCGGTGGTCGGGGCCTCGGAGGAGCTCAGAAAGGCGGCCCTCGAGGGCTTCCAGCCGAGCACCGTGTTCGCGTTCGCCTCCGAGCCGACGGACGCCGTGCCGCTCCTCGCGGCGAAGGGCCTCGTAGGCGGCCGGCCGGCCGCCTACGTCTGCGAGCGCTTCGCCTGCCAAGCGCCCGTCACGAGCCCGGACGAGCTGCGCGCCGCCCTGAGCTCCTCCTAGAGGCCTATGAGTTTGTGTTCCACGAACACATATGGGAATCGGCCCGTGAAAAGATCGGCCAAGAGGCGGTCGAGCTCGTCGGAATTGCGCCGTTTTCGCTCGCGCTCGGCAAGCAGGATGCGGCGCACGGAGGAGTAGCTGGGCCGGGGAGTCCCGAGGCGGGTAGCAACCGGGCTGAGCAGCCGCCAAGCTTCGGCGTGGCCCATCCCGAAGGCGTCCAGAACCCGCAGGGCTAAAAGGAATTCACGCTGCACCGGAGGATGGAAAGTCACTCACCGAGCATGTGAGAAGGAACTTTGTGCGTGTGAAACACAATGCGTTTTGAGAGCGACGAGTTAGGCTCGAAGGAGCTTCGCGACGACTTTTAGATCCGCGACGAAGTCCTTCATCGCGGCCGCGCGGTCGTCCTCGGTCTCCTGCCGGAGGATGGACGAGGGATGCACGGTCGCGACGACGTACGGCGCGAGATCGGAATCCACGGGCACGCCGCGCTGCTGCGTCACCCGGAACTGACGGCCGAGGAGTGCCTGGGCGGCCGTCGCCCCCAGCGCCACGAGCACCTTCGGCTGCACGACGGCGAGCTCCGCGTCGAGCCACGGGCGGCAGGCGGCGAGCTCCGCCGCGTTCGGCTTCTGGTGGATGCGCCGCTTTCCGCGCCCAACCCACTTGAAGTGCTTGACCGCGTTGGTGACGTAGGCGAGCGACCGGTCGATCCCCGCCGCTTCGAGACCCTCGTCGAGGACGCGCCCGGCGGGGCCGACGAACGGCCGCCCCTCGAGATCCTCCTTGTCGCCAGGCTGCTCGCCGACGAAGACGATCTCGGCCGACTCGGCGCCCTCGCCGAAGACAGTCTGCGTGCCCGTCTTCCAGAGATCGCACGCCTTGCAGTCGGCAGCCGCCTCGCGGAGTTCGTCGAGGCTGCGTGTCTCCGGACCGAAGAGCTGATCCTGGGCCACGGGGGCCCTATACCCGTTACGGGCGAATGAAGACTGGCGTGCCGAGCGGGACGCGGCGCATGAGGACGCGGAGGTCAGCGTCCCGCGCGCGGAGACAGCCAGCCGAGGAAGCCGTGCCGATCGTGGACGGAGCATTCGTCCCGTGAATAGCGATGCGGTTGCCGCCCGGCCAGCCCGCGGGCAGGTATGGCTGATGCGCTGACAGAGCCAGGATGCAGCAGCCGTAGTAGGAACCGTAATTCGATCCAGCCAGCCTGTCCGTGACGGCGAAGCGCCCGGTCGGCGTCGGCGATCCGGACCGGCCGATGCCAACGGTCATTCGGCGCACGACCTGGTCGCCCTTCTTGAGGACGAGCAGGTGGCGCGACAGGTCGATTGTCAGGCTCTTGGGAGTGCTCGTTAGTCGAACCGCGCGGGCGCGCACCCACCCGGACCGCCCGTTGGGAAGCTTCGTGGAGATGACACGGAGCCATCGACCGCGGTTTCGGACGACGCCGAGTGTCTGCGGCGAGCCAAATTCCGTTGCGGCCCTCAACCGGGCGACGGCGGGGCCGCCGCGATATGCGTACAGAGCCACAGGCCGGGTCACTTGCGCGATCTCGAAAGCTACGGTGGGCTCCTCCGCCGGTGCGGGCGCGCTCGCAAATGCGGCGATCGTCGCTCCGACGGCGAGAGCACTGGCCATACCTCCTTCCTCGGCCGTGCGGGCGCCCTGCTCCTCCCCCGTACGGGGCACGGCGGCTCACCCGTTTGGGTTAGTCCGCGAGACCCAAATCCCGCAGAAATGCGCCTCCCCCGATCGTGCGCTCGGCTCGGCCGCCTGCGCGCTCCCGCAGGCCGCGATCCGACGTGACGAGCCAGTAGGGCTCCTCCAACCGACTCGCCTCGCGGGCGATCCAGTCGTCCGCGCTCTCGCCCGTCGTTCCGACTGCCCCCTCCGGAGCCCTCCTGTCGAAGACGATCACCGCGTCCATTCCCTCTCGCTCCGCCCAGGCGCGGATAGCCTCGACGAGCTGGTCCTCGGGAACGTTGGGCCAGCGTGAACGCAGGACGTTCCGCGCATCCACGAGGACAACCGTCACCGCTCGGCCGCCAGACGGAGGCCGAGCGCGACGAGCACGGCGCCCGTGACGCCTTCGAGCGCCCGCCGGATGCGCGGCCTGCGCAAGAAGTCGCCCGCGCGTGCGACGACCGCGGCGTAGGCCGTCAGCCACGCGAAGGTCAGCGTGCAGAAGACGAGGCCCAGCGCGACGAGGGCCAGGAACGAATGCCCAAACTGCGGGAGCAGGCTGACGAAGAAGACGGCCATCTTCGGGTTGCCGAGGTTGCTGACGAGCCCTTGCCGGAAGGCCTTCGCTGAGGCGAGGCGCGGCACGGCCACACCGCCCGTCAACTGCTCGCCCCTTCTGCGCATCGCACCGACGAGCGCCTGCAGTCCCAGGAACACGAGGTACGCGGCGCCCGCCAGCCTGAGCGCGAGGAAGGCGGGCTCGGACGCTTGCAGCAGCGCCGCCAGACCCGCGCTCGCCGCCAGCGTCCAGCACGCCTGGCCGACCGAGACGCCCGCAGCCGTGCAAACGCCGCTTCGCCTCCCGCCGAGCAGCGTGTTGCGAATGGTGAGGGCGGTGTCCTGTCCCGGCGTGGCGATGACGACGAGGGAGACGCCGAGAAACGCGGCGAGCTGGGCAAGCACGCCGGAATTCTTACTGCGGGAGGTCGAGCCAGACGTCGGCGCCGCCGTCCACGTTCGCGACATGCGCCGTGCCTCCGTGGGCGCGGGCGATGACCTCGACGATGGCGAGGCCGAGGCCGGCTCCGTGGCTTGCCCGTGCCGGATCGCCGCGGCTGAACGGCTCGAAGGCGTCCGCGATGAAGTCAGACGCGAAACCGGCGCCCTCATCCTGCACATGAAGCTCGACCCGCCCGTCCACGCTCCGGCCTTCCAGGAGGATCGTTCCGCCGCCGTGGCGTAGGGCGTTCTCGACGAGATTGCCGAGAGCCTGCTCGACTCGCAGGCGATCGACCGAAACCGAGAGACCGTCCTCGACGCGGAGCTCGAGCGGCCGCTTTACGTCCGCGGCACGACGCGCGTACCGCTCGCGCACGCCGTCCAGCACCTCCTGGGCAGACAGCTGCTCGAGCCGGACCGGAAGCTTGCCGCCGTCGGCTCGCGCGAGCACGAGCAGGTCCTCCGCAAGCTGCGAGAGGCGATCGGTCTCCTCCGCGGCCGACCGAAGAGCCGCCTCCAGCTCTTCTGGGGTGCGCTCGCGCCGCAGAGCGAGCTCGAGCTCGGTGCGAAGCGCCGAGAGCGGCGTGCGGAGCTCGTGACTCGCATCGGAGACGAAGCGCCGCTCGCGCGCCAGCGCCGACTCCAGGCGGCCGAGCATGACGTTGAGGGTTTCACCGAGACGGGAGATTTCGTCCCGCGCGGGAGGAAGGGGAAGCCGCCGTCCTGGCTCTGCGGCGGAGACCGCTTCCGCCTCGCGGCGCATCGACTCGACCGGGCGAAGAGCGGCCGCGGCGAGCCCGTAGCCGGCGAGCGAAGCAAGGAGCAGCGCCAGCGGGCCGCCGATGAGCAGCGCCAGGAACAGGTTCTCCAGTGCATCTCCTCGCTGCTCCAGCGACGCTCCGACGACGACGATTCTCGGTCCTCGTTGCGTGTCGAGAGGCGTGGCGAGGATGCGGGCGGCCTCGTCGGAATTGGGGACAGGGCGCTCGATCGTGACCGCCTCTCGGCTCGCCCGCGAGATCTCTGCGCTGGTCAGGAGCGGACGGCCAAGTCCCGGTGTGGCGGCCAACACTGCGCCTCGGGCGTCGATCACCTGTGTGATCCCTTCTCCTTCCTTGCCGAGGGAGTCCCCCCGGCGCACCAGAGCGCCCACGTCGGTTGCGCGGGCCCGAAGGCTTTGGTCGATCGTGCGGTCCAGGGCGGAGCCGAGACGGATGTAGAGGAAGAAGCCGGTGGCGGCGAGCACGATTGCCATCGCTACCGCGAAGGCCAGCGTCACGCGCAGGCGGATGGGAACGCGTGGAAGGAAGCCCACGGCTCAGTCGCCCCCGTCGCGTCGCAGCCGGTAGCCCACTCCCCGCACCGTTTCGATCGAGTCGACCGCGAAGGGTCGGTCGATCTTGGCGCGCAGGTAACGGACGTAGACGTCCACGACGTTCGACCGGTTCTCATAGCCGTAGTCCCAGGCGTGCTCGAGGAGATCGAGCCGCGTGAGGACGTCGCCGGGGTTGCGCATGAACGTCTCCAGGAGCGCGAACTCCTTCGTGGAGAGATCGACTTCGGCCTCGCCTCGCCACGCTTGCCGCGTCGCTGGATCGAGGCGCAGGGTTCCGACCTCCAGGACGGCGGGGCGCTCAGACGGGCCCCGGCGCGTTAGCGCCCGGAGCCGAGCAAGAAGCTCGGCGAAGGAAAACGGCTTGCTCAGATAGTCGTCTGCACCGCTGTCGAGCCCGGACACCTTGTCCTCCACCCCGTCGCGCGCAGTGAGCATCAGGATCGGTGACCAGACGCCGCTCTCGCGCAGCGACCGGCAGACCTCCAGCCCGTTCCGGCCGGGGAGCATGACGTCGAGCACGATCGCGTCGTAGGGCGTCGCGCGCGCCATCCAGAGGGCCTCCTCGCCCGTCCGGGCGACATCCGCGGCATAGCCCTCCTCGACGAGGCCGCGCCGGATGAGCGCGGCCATCTTCACTTCGTCTTCGACGACGAGCGCGCGCATGGCCTCATTGTGAGCCAGACGGGCCCCGAACGGGCCCTACCCGTCGCTGTTCGAGTCGTTCGTCTCCGAGTCGCCGTCGATGACGACGAGCTTGAAGTTGTCGTCGAGACGCACGTCGACCGTCTTGCCGTCGGTCTTCGTGACTTCAACCTCGTACGTGGCGCCGTGCTCGGAGTCCCGCTCGACGGCGTTCGCGTGACCGCCCCCGGTGATCTCGAGCGCGGCAGCCTTGGCACGGTCCGCCTGGGGGCCTGTGATGTGCGACTCGCCGTCGTCGAACGCTCCGGTGGCGCGGGCGATAGCGGCACCGCCGAGCGCGAGGACAAGCACACTCCCGACCGCGGCAGCGAGCTTGAGGATTCGTTTTCTGTTCATCGTCGGCCTCCTCGAAAGGTCCAGTTGTCATTCTGGCTGACAGTAGGGACCGCCGATGAAATGTTGATGAGAAGCCCGCGTAGCCGCTCTCACGGCCCTTTCATTCGCCGCGCCTAGCGTGGGGCCGACCAAGGAGGTTCGCCCATGCGTCACGCAGCTTTCATCAGCGCAGCACTCCTCATCGGCATTGTCACCGCCTGCGGCGGAGGAAGCTCGCAGTCCACCCAGCCGACCAGAAGCACCGCGACGGGCACCGCAGCCACGTCACTTCCCGTGGGAAGCAAGCCCTTGAAGATGAATCCGGCCGACTTCACGACTGAGATTGACCATCCCTACTGGCCGATGAAGCCTGGCAGCCGCTGGATCTTCCGCGAGACGGACGCTGAAGGGTCCGTTTCCCGCGTCGTCGTCACCATCCTGGACGAGACCAAGACGATCATGGGCATCGAGGCCCGGATCGTCCATGACCAGGTGAGCGAGAAAGGCGAGGTGAAGGAGGACACCTTCGACTGGTATGCGCAGGACTCGAAGGGCAACCTCTGGTACCTCGGCGAGGATACGACCGAGTACGAGAACGGCAAGCCGAAGACCAAGGAAGGCTCGTGGGAAGCCGGGGTCAATGGTGCCTTCGCCGGAGTCATCCTTCCAGCTCACCCTGAGGTCGGCATGACCTACCGCGAGGAGTACTACAAAGGGCATGCCGAGGATGGCGCCTCGATTCTCAGCGTGGACGCGTTCGCGAAGGTTCCCTACGGCACGTTCGATCACGGGATCCAGACGCGGAACTTCAGCGGGATCGAACCGGATGTGATCGAGGAGAAGATCTACGCGAAGGGAGTCGGCGTGGTGCTCGAGCTGACGGTGTCGGGAGGCTCCGACCGAACCGAGCTCGTGAGTTACAAGGTGGGTTAGCCGCGGTTGTGGTTCACGAGCTCGATGTTGTTTCCGTCTGGGAGGGCAACGTTGTCGAGTTCATTGCTTGTATGTACTGGCCGCGGTTTGAAGGGCGCTCCCGCGCGCGGGGGATGGGAGCGGGGCTTTGACGCGCTTCGCCTAGACGACAGCACTCCCTTGCGAGTCCGGCTAGGTCCTAGGAAACCGTCGCGGAGCTTGAGCGTCCACGGAAAGATGGGATAATCCGCCCTCTACGACTTCTAAGGAGGGTGTGACAATGAAGAAACGGCTCAGCGTCGTGACGCTTGCGCTCCTCCTCTCGCTCGGGCTGTCGGCGGCCGCCTCAGCCCAGCCCGCCGGCCCTTCGGAAAGAGCATGTCTCGGCACGTTCCACAGCAGCGTGGCTGGCCCCGGCTTTGCCGAGTTCGTGCCCTTCATCGCGCAGGCGTTCCATCCACTCGGCCAGACCGTCTCGTACGAGGCGACGACCTGCGACATCCTCTTCGACTGAGAAGGCGCGAGAGAGATGAGCGGAATTGCGGGTGGAAGAGTTAGGCCGACGGCAAGACGAACGAGGAGATCGCCGCGCTCGTCCCCGAGAGAAAGCATGTCATCGCCGAGCGGAGAGGCCACGACATCCACCACGAGCAACCCGAGCTCGTGGTCACCGCCCATCCGAGACGCGGTCTCGGCGGTCCGTGAGCCCGGCACCTGGAAGGCGCGGTACCCGCCGATGTTGGGCGGACGTCACTCGGAATCTTCCTAACCGACGTGCTCGAAGCGCTCCAGCACGAGTGATGGATGCCACTCGCCACCAACGGACCAAGTCGCCCTTCGAGAGCCGGAAGGGAGAGCTCGCATGAGCCACAAGAAGACACGTCGCGCGGGGGTCGCGCTTGCCGCCGTCGCCGTGCTGTCGCTCCTGTCAGCCGGGGGCGCGCTCGCGCAGGGTCCGCCAGTCGTAAAGATCACTGAGCGGCTTGTGAACGAGCCGACGACCGACATCGGCGTCCATCCCTGCACCGGGCAGCCGGCAGAGCTCACCCTGGTCGAGAGCGGCGTCATCCACTTCAATGCGTTCGCCGACGGCACTGTTCATTTCACGGGCACCCTGCGCGGTACCTTCTCCGTCGACGCCCTGCCCGCGGATGGAATCCCCGATGCCACCGGCAGGTTCGTCGAGTGGTTCGGCGGCAACGGCCTCCTCCTCGAGGAGGGCGGCGCCATCGGCAAGGGCGAGGGCTCGTTCACCCTCAACGGCAAAGGCACGAACGCGGACGGCTCCACGTTCAGCTTCCATCAGAACGGCCATACCGTCTTCGACGCCGGCGGTGTCCCGAAGCTGGACTTCTTCAAGGTCCACGCCCACTGCCCGTAGGCGTCGAATAGTACGGATCAATAGGGCAGAACCAGCGCTCGTTGCGTCCGTCACACCCGCGACTTATGCTCCGCCCACGGCGGCATCGCTTTCCAGATCACGTACAGGGGTCGCGGCGATTCTCGCCGGTGTGCTGATCTTCGCGGGGCAGGGCGGGGAGCTCGTCTTCGGGTCCCCCTCTGATCTCGTGGACGCCGTGTTCGTGGCGCTCGTTGGCGCGGGGATCGTCGCGCTGGGGGTCGCTCTCTGGGGCCTGCGTGACGTGATCGCGGGCACGCGGCCTGGGCGTATTGGAGTGTGGCTGGCGCTCGGCGGCGTTGGGCTCCTCGCGCTGTTTGCCATCCAGGCCATGGTCGAGGCCATTCGAACAGGGGACGTTCCCGAGAACTTCATCCTGTTCGGGCTCGGTTTCCTGCTCCTGATCGTCGGCCACCTGCTTTTCGCCCGCGATCTTCGCCCCTCCCTCAGGCGCGCGTGGCTCCTACCGATTGCAGCGGTGGCTGGGGCGATCGCGGCCGTCGTCACGGAAGCCGACCCGGTCCACGACATTGGGCTCTTCGTGTTCGAGGCCGCTTGGGCCTCGCTCGGTGTCACCCTGCTACGTGCGGAGCGCCGACCGCGGCCGGACATCGCGTCCGCTCTGGTCTAAACGCGCGAGTAGGTAGGCCAAATTGGCCGAACAGGAGCAGCCCGGTCAGCCCATCCAGCGGCAGGCCTCGTTCTGGCGAGAGGACGCTCGGACACCGTCGCGTCCTATCCCTTGACGAATGGAGGCTTGGCGGTCGGTTGATCTCGTACTCGCGTGGCGTGAAACTCCCGCGAGAAGAAGAGCCGATAGGCCAGGCCGCCCGCGAGCAGGCCCGCGGCAGAGATGCGCTCGCGCTCTAGCGCCTGCTCGACGAGCGACATCCACGGCACGCGCTCCCTCGCCCACGCGGCCGCACGCGTGGCGTTCTCGCGGGCCTGGTCGAGCCTCCGCCGCCGTGCCGGTGGCTCGGCGTCGCTCGGCGTCGAGGCCATTCCTAGTGGCCCGCGTCCGGCATCGTCCCGACCGGCTGAGCCGCCGCCGCGCGCGCGTGCCGGCGCCACGTGCCCGCGACGACGAGGCCGAAGACGAGCGTCGGGACCATCGTGAGGAAGCGGAAGACGAGCACCGCGGCGACGACGCCTGCGTTGTTCCCCCCGAACGCGACCAGCGTGCTCGTCAGCGCGAGCTCCACCACGCCGATCCCGCCGGGCGTGATCGGGATGCTGCCGAGCAGGCGGGCGAGCGCCCATGCGGCGAAGGCCTCCGAGAGCGAGACCTGGGAGGCGGCCACGTCGAGCGCCCGGAGGGAGACGAGCAGGACGGCGAAGACGCTGAGACTGCCCGCTAGCGACGCGAGCGTCAGGAGGTGCCAGCGCTTCCGCACGAGCTCGCCCGCGCTGTTGCGGAAGCGCTCGAAGCTCTCCCCGCCCCAGCCGACCGGCCCGCGCCGGAGCTTCCCCATCGCCCAGCTCGCCAGCCGCGCCGCAAGGTTGCCGACGTCGTGCGCAAGGCGGCCACTGGTCAGCGCGAGCACGAAGCCAGTGATGCCGACGCCGAGCGCCGCCACGCCGATGAACGCGGCGGTCGCGAGCAGCGCCGTCTTCTCCCCTTCGCCCGAGATCGTGAGGGCGAATACCGCGACGACGGGGTACAGGAAGTTCAGGAACTGATTCCACAGCGCAGTTAGGGTCAACGCACGCGTGATGCTGCGCCGCTTGAAGCCCGACCGCTGGAGCATCGTGAAGGAGGTCGCAATGCCGGCGGCCGGCCCGCCGGGGACGACCATCGAGACCGCCGTGGAGGCCTGCGTCAGCTCCAGCGCCTGGATGAAGCGCAGCCCCGGGAGGGCAGCCATCCACGGGGGCGCGAACGTGACGAGGTTGAGGGCCGTGGCGGCGAGCAGCGCCACGATCCACGGCCAGGAGAGGTCCTGCACGACGTCCCACACGTCCTCGTAGTCCGCGATCTTCGGGAGCAGGAAGAAGAACGTCGCGACGACGAGCCCGATCCCGAGGGCGGCCGGCAGGATGCGCTTGCGGTTCTTCCTCACTTCGCCCGCCTGCGGCGGACGAACCGCGCCGCCAGGAGCGTGCCCACGACCGTGAGCACGACTTTGATCGCCTTGCGGCCGCGTAGCTTCGACTCGCCGCCGGCGCGCTCGGCCATGTTCACCGGCACCTCCTCGAGCCGCAGGCCGGCGTCGACGATCCGGATCAGCGCCTCGACCTCAGGCGCCTCGGTCGTGAACGGCTCGGCCAGGAGCGGCAGTGCCTTCGCGTTCACCGCGTAGAGGCCGCTCGTCGCGTCGCCGAACGGCCGCCCCAGGACGCGCCCCATGCCCCGGCGGAGGGCCGCTGTGCCGAAGCGCCGCGCACGGTCGGGCTTGTAGCGGTAGGGCGCGTAGCCGTCGCCGGAGACGAAGCGCGACCCGACGGCCACGTCGCATGCGTCCGAGCGGACGAGCCCGAGTAGGCGCTTCAACTCTTCGGGCGGATGCTGCCCGTCGGCGTCGACGCGGCCACAGTAGGCGTAGTCGTGCTCGAGCGCCCAGCGGTAGCCGGCCGCGATCCCGACCGGCAGCCCGCGGTTCGTCCCCAGCGAGAGCACCTCGGCCCCGTGCTCGCGTGCGACGTCGGCCGTCCGGTCGGTGGAGCCGTCGTCGACGACGAGCACGTCCACGTCCGGCAGCTCGGCCTTCAGGTCCTCGAGCACTCCGGGGAGGTTGCCCTCCTCGTTCCACGCCGGGATGAAGACAACGGTGTCGCTCAAGGCTCGCCCTTCGACTTCAGCTCGGCCTCGGCGCCGCGTAGGTGCCGCCGGACCACCGGGATCGCCACGAGCTCCCACGCGACCGCGCGCGGGCTCGGCGGCAGGCGGGGCACGCGGAAGGAGGTCTCGATCCCGTGCGCGCCGTAGAGCCGCGAGAACAGGAAGCGGGTGCGAAAGAGGTGCAGCGGCGTGCAGACGACGTACGCGCGCTCGATCTGCCGCTCGACCAGCAGCGGCAGGGTGCGCACCGCGTTCTCCGCCGTTCGCGACGCGGTCGGCTCGACGACCAGCTCGACGTCGGGGCCCTCCCACGCATCGCGCATCTGCTCGGCCTCCGAGGGACCGCTCCCGCGCGTGAACCCGGTGAAGACGACAGCGTCCACGGGGTACTTCCGGGCGAGGCGCTCGGCCTCCCGCACGCAGTTGATGCAGGCGGCGCTGATTCGGTAGCCGCCGGCGACCCGGGACTCGTTCCCCGGCACGACGATCGCCGTGCGAGTGCTCACGACTCCGAGCCGCTGGCGCCGACGACGGCGGCGGGCTCCAACGCGGACCGGTACGGGATCTCCGCGTCGGGATAGCCGGAGCGGAGGATGAACCACCAGGCAAGTGCGGTGAACGTCGTCTGGACGGTCTGGAGCGCGAGCCCCGCGACGATGTACTGGACCGAGACCTCTGTGAGCGAGTCCCAGAAGTCGCTCAGCCAGCCCTTGACGTCGACCCCGAGGAGCTGGAGCACGAGCACGACCAGCGCGATGCCCACGAGCCACGCGACGACCTTCGTCATGCGCCGCCCGCGAGAGCGGTCGTTGAACGGCGTGACGGCGCTCGCGGCGCTGGTCATGAGGTCACTGTCTCACGACTCGGGGTCGAAAGCTCAAGGGTGCCGCCGACGGGCACGATGCGCACGTCCGTCGCAGGGGCGAGCTCGCGCGCGAAGCGGGCGAAGTCGTCGGCCGGCGCCTGGAGCGCCTCCGCGTCTCCGCGGACGCCGATGCGGCGGTACGTGCCCCAGTGGATCGGCACCGCCACGCGCGGCTGGAGGAGCTGCAGGGCCTCCGCGGCGCGGCGCGGGTCGAGGTGCCCCGGCGGCAGCCGAGGGCCCCAGCCGGCGACGGGCAGCAGGGCCACGTCGAGGTTCGGCGCCAGCGCGCGCATGTCGTCGAAGAGGTCCGTGTCGCCCGCGAAGTACAGCCGGGCGGAGCCGCTGATGAGGTAGCCGACGGCCGCGGCTCTGGCGAGCAGCGGCCCGCGGCTCCCCTCGTGCTCGGCGGGCGTGGCCCGAATCGTGAGCGGGCCGACGCTCGTCTCCGCGCCCTCGTCGAGCTCGAGGATCCGCGAGAACCCGCGGCCGCGCAGGAGCCTCGCGGCGCCGGTCGGGATCACGACGGGCACCTTCCGGCCGAGGCGGCCGAGCGACCCGATGTCGAGATGGTCGTAGTGCAGGTGGGAGATCAGTACGGCGTCGAGCTCCCCGAGCGCGGCGAGATCGGCGCGACCGGCGACGCGCATCAGGAACGAGACCCGCGGCCGAAGCATTGGGTCGGTCAGCAGCCGCACGCCGTCGAGCTCGATCAGCACTGTGCTGTGGCCGACCCAGGTCACGCGCAGCTGCGGCTCCATCGCTCCCCATGAAAGCAGCCTTCTGTTGTTTGTGCTGAACCCCCAGTAGGGAGAGCCTCACCGGCGCCGATGAGGAGCCTGGGCGACACCGTGTGCGGGCGTCGAGTGGGGTAACTACGATGCGTTCTACCGAGCGACCGGAAGCCCCAGACGTTGCGCAGAAGCTCTTCCTTCCTGAAGACCCGTTTGGGATCCTCGGCCAGAGCGACGAGGAGCTCGTACTCCTTCGCCGAGAGTTGCACCGTCTCGCCGGCCAGAGTGACGACTCGGGAGGCGAGGTCGATCTCGAGGTCGCACACGGTCAACCGCGGGTGCCGCGGCCCGTTCGAGCGGCGGAGGACAGCACGCATCCGCGCGAGCAGCTCGTCGTAGACGAAGGGCCGCACGACGTAGTCGTCGCAGCCCCGCGCGAAGCCGCGCACTCGGTCGACGGGATCGCCGCGCGCGCTCA
>Ga0307415_100000267_pt1 | contig 22470 bp, 20 predicted proteins | sample DK1Cmetagenome_FD_204524 | JGI IMG/M metagenome (GOLD analysis project Ga0307415, IMG submission 204524) | Maize rhizosphere microbial communities from greenhouse at UC Davis, California, United States - DK15-C-2 | ecosystem: Host-associated > Plants > Roots > Rhizosphere > Soil | place: USA... | reverse complement strand
CCTTCCGGAAGACTGGTAGCCCGGCCCTGGGCGTCAAGTGGCGCGCCCCGATCAGGCCACGTCGGGTCCGACATGGGTGTCGACCTCGTAGTGGGCGGTGGTGAGGTCGCGCTCGACCAGGAACCGCTCATCCTCAGGGTAGAAGACGGCCGTCTCGGGGTCGTCGCCGGCGAACGCCTTGACGGCCTCCAGCGAGTCCCAGAGCGTGAACATCACGAACTCGGTCCGGTCGCCGACGTCGCGGCGGAGCATCCACACGCCCCGGTTCCCGGGCGTCCCGGCGTAGCCGGCCACGCCGGTGTCCTGCATGTAGCGGGCGTAGGCGTCGCCGTCGTGCCGGCGGACGGCGCCCTTCCAGATGCGGGCGATCATCGCTCCTCCTTCGACGGGTGCGGGTCGTGATGCGGCGCCAGCAGGTCGTCGAGGTGCTGCGGGCGGCGCTGCAGCCGCTGAGCTGGGTCAACGCGGCCTGGCTGGGCGGCTCGGACGCGTTCGGGCGGGCCGACGAGCTGTCCGACGTCGACCTCCAGATGGACGTGGACGACGGGTTCATGGCCGCCACCTTCGGGGCGGTCGAGGCCGCCCTGGCCGCCGCCTCGCCGATCGTGGCCCGGCTGGTGCTGCCGATGCCGACCTGGCACGGCCACGCGGCCAAGCTCCCCCGGGCCGAGCGGCTGCTGCGCGAGCTCCTCGACGAGCTCGGCCAGCGCTAGAACGGGAACGGCCGGGTCCCGCTCTGCACCGTCACCCACTTGAGCTCGGTGAACTCGTCGACCGCGGCCTGGCCGCCGAAGCGGCCCCAGCCGCTGTCCTTGACCCCACCGAAGGGCATCTGCGGCTCGTCGCCGACCGGCTGGTCGTTCACGTGGACGATGCCGACCTGGAGCCGGTCGGCCAGGGCCAGGCCGCGGTCGGGGTCGCCGGTGAGGATCCCGGCGGCCAGCCCGTAGGCGGTGTCGTTGGCCCGGGCCACGGCCTCCTCGGCGCCGTCGACGACCTCGACGGTGGCCACCGGGCCGAAGGTCTCGACCCGAGCCAGGTCGCTGTCGGCGGGCACGTCGGCCAGCAGGGTCGCCTGGAAGGCGTTCCCGACCCGCTCGCCGCCGGCCAGCACCTTGGCCCCGCCGGCGACGGCCTCGCGGACCCGGCCCTCGACGGTGTCCAGGGCCCGCTGGTTGATCAGCGGCCCGATGATGGTGCCGGGCGTGGCCGGGTCGCCGACCTTGAGGCCGGCCGTCTTGGCGGCCAGCCGGTCCAGGTAGGCGTCGGCGATCCGCCGGTCGACCAGCAGCCGCCTGGCCGACATGCAGATCTGCCCCTGGTGCAGGTAGGCCCCGAAGGCGCTGGCGTCGACGGCGTAGTCCAGGTCGGCGTCGTCCAGCACCAGCAGCGGATTGTCGCCGCCCAGCTCCAGCACCACCCGCTTGAGGTTGCGGCCGGCGGCCTCGGCCAGCTTGCGGCCGGTGGCGGTGGAGCCGGTGAAGTTGATCCGGCGCACCGCCGGGTTCTCGACCAGCTCCTGGCCGATCGGGTCGGCCTCGCCGGGGGCGTGGGTGACCACGTTGAGGACGCCGTCGGGCAGGCCGGCCTCGGCGAAGATCTCGGCCCAGAGCAGCCCGCCCACGAAGGGGGAGTCCTCGGACGGCTTGGCCACCACGGTGTTGCCGAGGACCAGGGGGGCGGCGATGCCGCGGGCCGACAGGATCAGGGCGGCGTTCCAGGGGAAGATGGCGCCCACCACCCCGACCGGCCGGCGCAGGCCCATGGCCATGGCCCCGGGCAGATCGGAGGGCAGGATCTGGCCGAGCGGGCTGTAGGCCAGGGCCGCGGCCTGGCGCAGCAGGCCGGGCACGAAGCCCATCTGAAACATCCCGAACCCATAGATGCAGCAGCCGGTCTCGCGGGCCAGCAGGCCGACGACCTCGTCGGAGCGGCGCTCCAGGATGTCGGCGGCGGCCAGGAAGACCCGCTGGCGCTCGGCCGGCGGCGTCTGCGACCAGGCGGGGAAGGCGGCCTTGGCGGCCTCCACGGCCTTGCGGGCGTCCTCGCGGGTGCCGGCGGCGACGGTGGCCACGACCTCGCCCGAGTACGGGTTCAGGTCCTCGAAGGTCGCCCCGCCGCTGGCGTCGGTCCAGTCCCCGGCGATGAAGTGACGGTACTCGGTGGTGGTCATCGGCGACCTCCTGGTTCCACGTTCGGCTGGCGGGATCCTATCGCGTGTTAGCGTCCGGCCCATGGGGACCGGGAGGCGCCGGGGGCAGGACGCGCTGCTGCTGGCGGGGCTGGCGGCGCTGGTCGGGGTGGCCGCGCTGCTGGGCGCGGCGCTCGTCCGGTCGGAGCGGATCACCCGCCTGTGGGCCGGGGCCGACGTCGGCGCCGGCGGCGCCGCCCGGATCGTCGAGGTGATCGACTACGACTTCGGCAACCGGGAGCGCCACGGCATCTTCCGCGACGTGCCCGGGCTCGACCCCGGCGACCCGGTCGAGGTGTCCTCGCCCAGCGCCCCCGCCCAGGTCCAGGCGACCGGCACCGCCCAGCAGACCCGCCTGCGCATCGGCGACCCCGACCGCGCGGTCAGCGGCCGCCACCGCTACCGGATCGCCTACCCGCTGGCCGGGGTCGCCCCCGGCGGGCGGCTGGCCTGGGACGCGGTCGGCACCTCCTGGCCGGTGGAGATCGGCGCGGTCGAGCTGCACGTGGTCGCCCCCTTCCGGCTGGAGGAGGCCCGCTGCGTCCAGGGCGCCACCGGCTCCCAGACCAGCTGCCCGGTCAGCCAGCCCGAGCCCGGCCACCTGGTGGCCGCCGTCGACGGCCTGGACGCCGGCGAGGGCGTCACCCTGTACGCCACCGCCGGCGCCCGCCTGGCCGCCGCCCCGGCCCTGCCCGCCCCGCCGGCCGGCGTCCCCCCCGACCCCGGCACCGGGCCGGTGCCGCCCACCGTCGTCGCCGCGGCCGCGGCCCTGCTGGCGGCGGCCGGCACCTCGCGGCTGGTGCGCCGGGCGGGTCATGAGTCGGTCGCCCCCGGCGGCGCCACCCAAGCCGCCTTCGCCGACCCCGGCGCCACGGTGCAGCGGATCGATGCGGCCGACCTGGCCCGGCTGGCCACCGTCGAGTTCACCCCGCCCCGGGAGCTGACCCCGGCCCAGGGCGGGGTGCTGCTGACCGAGACGGTCCTGCCCCAACACAAGGTGGCCTGGCTGATCGGGGCGGCCGTGGACGGCTACCTGGAGCTGGAGGAGGCCGACGGGGCGGTCACCCTGGTCCGGCTCCCCCGCCACCACGGCGCGGCCAAGTACCTGCTGGACGTGGCCTTCGCCGGCCGCGACCGGCTCACCCTGGGCGGCTACGACCCGAGCTTCGCCTCCGCCTGGCAGCAGGTCGGCACCGAGCTGGCCGGCTGGCGGGAGACCAGCGTCCTGTGGGACCCGGCCGGCGACCGCCGGCGGGTCCTGGCCCGCTCCCTGGGCGTGGTCGCGGGCGTGGCCGGGCTGCTCCTGACCGCCCTCGGCGCCGGCCTGGCCAGCCGCCACGGGCCCGGCTGGCTGGGCCTGGTCGCGGCCGGCGCTCTGCTGGCCGGGGCGGGCGGGGCCGCGGCCCTCCGCGCCTGGGAGCTGCGGGTCCGGACGCCGGCGGGGTCGGGGCTGTGGCTGCGCACCGAGTCGTTCCGGCGCTTCCTGGCCGCCTCCGAGGCTCACCACGCCGAGGAGGCGGCCAAGCGCGGCCACCTGCGCGAGTACACCGCCTGGGCGGTGGCCGTGGGGGAGCTGGACCGCTGGTCGCGGGCGGTGGCCGCCTCCTCGGTGGGGGCCGTGGACCCGGCCGCGGCCCGCTATTCCCGGCTCGCCCCGGCGATGTTCTCGGACACCTCGCGGTCGGCGACCGAGCCGTCCTCCGGTGGGTCGGGCGGCGGGGGGTTCGGCGGTGGCGGCGGCGGCGTTGGTGGCGGCGCCGGCGGTGGCGGCGGCGGGTCCTGGTAGCCGCGATTGCGGGATTGCCCGAGATATCGATTAGCATCTTCGGGCGCATGAGCCTGCCCAACCCGCCCTGGTATCGCCGCTGGTCGTTCATCCTGGCCGGCGTCATCGGGCTGGCCGCGATCGCGGCCCTCGTCGGCTGGCGCGGGCTGCAGGAGTTCCCCCCGGACACGACCCGCCCGACGGTCGCCGTCTCGACCAGCACCACGACCACGACCACGACCCCGCCGACCTCGCTCCAGCCGCCGACCACCACCAGCCGGCGGCCGGGGGTGCTGTGGACCGAGACCGGCAGCGACGCCGCCAAGAGCTCGGGGTTCCGGGCCCCGCGCCGCTGGCGCATCGAGTGGAGCTTCGACTGCAGCAACTTCCGCGGGCTCGGCGGGGGGAACTTCAAGATCACCGGCGACGGCGCCTTCGAGCGGGTCGAGATCCAGCGGTTCGCCGTCGAGGCCCGGGGCCGCCAGGTGTTCTCCTCCGGTGGCTTCGGCCACCTGCTGATCGACTCGGTCTGCAAGCGCTGGACCGTGACGGCCCGCGACGATTGACCGGGCCGCCGATGGGACCGCTGGCCATCGTGGGCGGCCGGGTCATCCCGGTGGCCGGCCCGCCGTTCGAGGACGGGGTGGTGCTGGTCGCCGGCGGCCGGATCGAGGCCGCCGGCCGCGACGTCCGCGTCCCCGAGGACGCCGAGCGGGTCGACGCCACCGGCAAGGTGGTGCTGCCCGGCCTGGTCGACGCGCACGTGCACGTGGGCGTGCACTCCGAGGGCGACGGCTGGGCCGGCCAGGACACCAACGAGCTGACCGACCCGGTCACCCCGCACGTGCGAGCCCTGGACGCCATCAACCCGGCCGACCTCGGCTTCGCCGACGCGCTGGCCGGCGGGGTCCTGACCCTGAACGTCAACCCGGGGTCGGGCAACCCGATCGGTGGGCAGACGGCCGCGGTCCGCAGCGCCGGCCGGACGGTCGACGAGATGCTGCTGCGCGCCCCCAGCGGCATGAAGTCGGCCCTGGGGGAGAACCCCAAGCGGGTCTACGGCGAGCGCAAGCAGCTGCCCTCGACCCGCCTGGGCACGGCCGCGGTGATCCGCGACGCCCTGGTCAAGGCGGCCAACTACCTGGCCAAGGCCGAGCGGGGCGACGACCCGCCCGAGCGCGACCTGCGCTGGGAGACCCTCGGCCTGGTCCTCCAGGGCGAGATCCCCTGGCGCCAGCACTGCCACCGGGCCGACGACATCGCCACCGCCCTGCGCCTGGCCGACGAGTTCGGCTACCGCCTGGTCATCGACCACGGCACCGAGGCCGTGCTGCTGGCCGACCAGCTGGCCGAGCGCGGCGTGCCCGTCCTCATCGGCCCCCTGCTCACCTCCCGCTCCAAGGTCGAGCTGCGCAACCGCTCCCTGGCCAACCCGGGCCGCCTGGCCGCCGCCGGGGTCGAGCTGGCCATCATCACCGACCACCCGGTGGTCCCCGTCCACCTCCTCCACGTCCAGGCCGCCCTGGCCGTCCGCGAGGGCCTCGACCCCGCGGCCGCCCTCCGCGCCGTCACCCTCACCCCCGCCCGCGTCCTCGGCCTGGACGACCGCCTCGGCTCCCTGGAGCCCGGCAAGCACGCCACCCTCTGCATCTGGTCCGGCGACCCCCTCGACGCCCGCTCCCGAGTCGAAGCGGCCTGGATCGAGGGCCGCCAGGTCTACGGGGCCGATCCGGGCAACCCGCCGTTCTGACACCTGACGCCGTCGGAATCGGGCGCTCAGGCGCGGTCCAGGGCCTCGTGGACGACGGCGGTGACCTTGGCGACGGTGGGGACGACGGCCTCCTCCAGGTTGGCGGCGAAGGGCAGGGGGACGCAGGCGCCGGCGACCCGGCGGATGGGGGCGTCGAGATCGTAGAAGGCCTCCTCGGCGACGATCGAGGCCAGGGTGCCGCCCCAGCCGCCCTGGTAGGGGTTCTCCTCGACGATGACCAGGCGGCTGGTGCGGGCCACCGAGCCGAGCACCGCCCGGGCGTCCAGGGGGATCAGGCAGCGCAGGTCGATCACCTCGGCGTCGACGCCCTCGCCCGCCAGCTGCTCGGCCGCGGCCATGGCCGTGGGGACGGTCGAGGCCAGGGCGACCAGGGTGACGTCGGCGCCGGGGCGGCGGACCTCGGCCTCGCCCAGGGGGACGAGGTGGTCGTCCGACGGCGGGGGCTCGCCCTTGGTGGCGAACAGGGACTTGTGCTCGAACACCAGCACCGGGTCGTCGCTGCGGATGGCCGCGGCCATCAGCCCGACCATGTCGGCCGGGGTCGAGGGGGCGACGATCTTGAGCCCGGGGACGGCGAAGGCCCAGTTCTCGACCGCCTGGGAGTGCTGGGCGCCGAAGCCCAGGCCGCCGCCGTTGGCGGTGCGCACGACCAGGGGGACGCTGACCTGGCCGCCGGTCATGTAGCGCATCTTGGGGATCTCGTTGGCCACGTAATCCCAGCAGCAGGCCAGGAAGTCGGAGAACATGATCTCGGCCACCGGGCGCAGCCCGGTCATGGCCGCCCCCATGGCCGCGCCCACGATCGCCTGCTCGCTGATCGGGGTGTCCCAGACCCGCTCGGGGCCGAACTCGGCGAACAGCCCGGCCGCCGTCTTGAACACGCCCTCGGCCGCGCCGATGTCCTCGCCCAGGCAGACCACGGTGTCGTCGCGCCGCATCTCCTGGGCGATGCCGGCCGCCACCGCATCCCGGTAGGTGATCAGGTTCGCCATGCCGGACCTCCATCGGCCTCCCGGTAGGTGATCAGGTTCGCCATGCCGGACCTCCATCGGCCTCCCGGTAGGTGATCAGGTTCGCCATGCCGGACCTCCCTCGGCCTCCCGGTAGGTGATCAGGTCCGCCATTGCGCGCCTCCGTCCGCCCACACGTCGGTGAAGGCGGTCGACTCCTCGGGCGCCGGGGCCGCCTTGGCCGCCTCCGCGGCCGCGGCCACCTCCTCGCGGGCCCGGGCGTCGACCTGGTCGATGGCCGCCTGCTCGACCCCACGGTCGCGGAGGCGCTCGGCCAGGACCAGCAGCGGGTCGCGCTTGAGCCAGGCGTCGACCTCCTCCTGGGGCCGGTACTTGCCCGGGTCGCTGCGCGAGTGGCCGTACTGGCGGTAGGTGAGGGCCTCGATCACGGTGGGGCCGTCGCCGGCCCGGGCCCTCGCGGCGGCGGCGGCCACCGCCTGCTGCACGGCGACCACGTCGTTGCCGTCGATCACCTCGGCCGGGAGCTGGTAGGCGGGGGCGCGGCCGGCCGCCGGCTGGGCCACCGAGGTCACCGTCTTGATCGAGGTGTACTCCATGTAGAGGTTGTTCTCGCACACGAACAGCACCGGCAGCTTCCACACCGCGGCCAGGTTGAGGGCCTCGTGGAAGGCGCCGATGTTGGTCGCCCCGTCGCCGAAGAAGGCCACCGCCACCTGGGAGGTGCCGCGCAGCTTGGCCGACCAGGCGGCCCCGCAGGCGATCGGCAGGTGGGCGCCGACGATCGCGTACGAGCCGAGCATGTTGTGGTCGGCCACGGTCAGGTGCATGGAGCCGCCCTTGGCCGCGCACAGCCCGGTGGCCCGGCTCATCAGCTCGGCCAGGCAGGCCTCGGGGCTGGCCCCGCGGGCGATGGCGTGGTGGTGGCCGCGGTAGGTGGCGAACACGTAGTCGTCCGGCTCCAGGGCGGCGCTGGCCCCCACCGCCACCGCCTCCTGACCCGAGGCCAGATGGGTGGTGCCCTTGACCAGGCCGGCCATGAACAGGTCGTAGGCGGCCTTCTCGGTGGCCCGGATCACCGCCATCCGCTCGTACAGGGTCAGCAGCTCCTCGACCCGGGGCTCCTCGGAGACGACGGTCATGGGGTCACCCGCCGGTTGTTGCGGTGGGACTCGGCCTCGCGGGTGGCCGGCAGCGGCCCGTCGCTGGCCCAGTAGCGCTGGCCGGCGACCAGCAGCTCCTCGGCCGGGAACTTGGTGATCACCTCGCAGCCGTCGGCGGTCACCACCACCTCCTCCTCGATCCGGGCCGCCGACCAGCCGTCCGAGGCCGGCCAGTAGGTCTCAAGGGCGAACAGCATGCCCTCCTCCAGCACCTCGGGGTGGTCGAGGGAGACCAGCCGGCTGAAGATCGGCTTCTCCCAGATGGACAGCCCGACCCCGTGCCCGTACTGGAGGGCGAAGGCGGCCTCCTCGTCGGGGAAGCCGAACTCCTCGGCCCGCGGCCACACCGAGACGATGTCGGCGGTGGTCGCGCCCGGCTTCACCAGCGCGATCGCCTCGTCCATGTAGTCACGGCAGCGGACGTAGGCGTCGCGCATGGCCGGCGACGCGCTGCCGACCGCGAAGCAGCGGTAGTAGCAGGTCCGGTAGCCGTTGTAGCTGTGCAGGATGTCGAAGAAGGCAGGGTCGCCGGGGCGCAGGATGCGGTCGGAGTAGACGTGCGGGTGGGGCGAGCAGCGCTCCCCGGAGATGGCGTTGACCCCCTCGACGTGCTCGGAGCCGAGGTCGTAGAGGACCTTGGCGACCAGCCCCACGCACTCGTTCTCCCGGACCCCGGGCCGCAGGAAGCGGTACAGCTCGTCGTAGGCGGCGTCGACCAGCGTGGCCGCGGTGGTCAGCAGGGTGATCTCGTCCGGGGTCTTGATCCGGCGGGCGTCCAGGAACACCTGCTGGCCGTCGACCACCGTCAGCCCGGCCGCCTCCAGCGCGGTCAGCACCGGCAGCTCGACCAGGTCGACCCCGATCGGCTCGCCGGTCAGGCCGTGCTTGTCCAGCTCCCGCCTGATCTTGGCCGCGACCCCGTCGGCGATGCCGGCGTCGGGGTTGAAGGCGCCGCGCAGGGTCGAGATGCCGGCCCGGGCCCGGCCCTCCTCGGGGGCGTCGGTGCGGCCGTCCAGCCAGGGGTTGTAGAGCTGGTGGTGGCGGGCGGCCGAGCCGAAGTCCCAGACGACCGGCTCGCCGCCCCGGGGCAGCAGGGCGAAGCGGATCAGCTTGTCCATCGCCCAGGTGCCGATGTGGGTCGAGGTCATGTAGCGGATGTTGTGGAAGTCGAAGCTGAGCAGGGCGCCCAGCTCCGAGCGGTCCAGCGCCTCCTTCAGCCGCCCCAGCCGCTGGGTGCGGAGCCGGTCGACGTCGACCCGCTCCTCCCAGTCAACCGCGTTCGGCCCGTATGTACGGATGCCCATGGCGCTCTCCCTCGCCGAACGTCAAGTGTTCCTAAACATTGGCATGGCGTCCGAGGATGCACCAGATGGCGTGGACCGGATCGGGACCGTCGTTGCCGAGCCGGTGCGGGGTGGTCGCCGGGAAGCTGATCGAGTCCCCCGGGCCCAGCTCGTAGGTGTCGAAGCCGACGTCGACCCGCAGCCGCCCCGACAGCAGGTAGCCGAACTCCTGACCGGCGTGGCGCATGAAGGCGCCCTCCCGCGACGAGCAGGCGCCCGGCCGGTACTCGACGCGCAGGAACTCCACCCCCGGGAACGACCCGGCCGTGAGGCGGCTCCACTGCACCCCCGACTCCAGCTCCAGGGCCTGGTGCTCGCCCCGGCGCTGGAGGGAGAAGAACCCCTCCTGACCTCGGCTGACCGCCACCGGCGGGACCTCGCCGCCGGCCAGCAGCCCGTCGACGGAGACCCCGAGCAGGTTGACGATGTCGAACAGCTTGCTGACCGACGGCTGGGCCTTGCCGGTCTCGATCTGGGACAGGGCGCTGGCGCTGATCCCCAGCCGCCTGGCCATCTCACGCAGCCCGATCCCCTGGCCGAGCCGCTCGGCCCGCAGCCGGCTCCCCAGGTCGAGGGCGGGAGCGGCGGCCGCCTCGGGGCGGCCGGCCCCGCCCTCCGGGATGGACGTCATGTCAGCAGTGTACCCAGCGAGCCCTACTGTTCACCGTCACTGGACAAGCGTTATGCTCCGGCCCGACACGGGTTGCTTCAGCGAGGAGGACAACCATGGCCGACCGGCTCCTGCTGCGTGGCGGCACCGTCCTGACCGTCGACCCCGACCTCGGCGACCTGCCAGAAGGCGACGTCCTCATCGAGGGGGACCGGATCGCCCAGGTCGCCCCCCAGATCGACGCCGACGCCGAGGTGATCGACGCCAGCGGCCGGATCGTCATCCCCGGCTTCGTCGACACCCACCGCCACACCTGGGAGGCGGCCATCCGCGGCTCCGCGCCCAACGCCACCCTCGGCACCTACTTCGTCGAGATCCTCGACTCCTTCGCCCCCCTGTACCGGCCCGAGGACGTGTACGCCAGCAACCTGGCCGGGGCGCTGGAGTGCGTCAACGCCGGCATCACGACCCTGGTCGACTGGTCGCACATCAACAACACCCCCGAGCACCCCGACGCCGGCATCCGCGGGCTCCAGGAGGCCGGCATCCGCGCCCAGTACGCCTACGGCAGCGCCAACACCTCGCTGAACGACTACTGGAACAACAGCAAGATCGCCATCCCCGCCGACGACGTCCGGCGGGTCCGCGACACCTACTTCTCCTCCGACGACGGCCTGCTGACCATGGCCCTGGCCACCCGGGGGCCGACCTACTGCAGCGACGAGGTGGTGAAGGCCGAGTGGGCGCTGGCCCGCGAGGTCGGCATCCCGATCACCATCCACGTGGCCATGCACTCGGCCGGCCGCTTCGGCATGGTCAAGCAGCTCGGCGACCTGGACCTGCTCGGGCCCGACACCACCTACATCCACTGCTGCCACCTCACCGACGACGAGTGGCGGCTGGTGGCCGACAGCGGCGGGACCGTCTCGATCGCCCCCCAGATCGAGGCCCAGATGGGCCACGGCTGGCCGCCGGTGCTCAAGTCGCTGGAGCACGGGCTGCGGCCCAGCCTCTCGATCGACGTCGTCACCACCGCCCCCGGCGACATGTTCACCCAGATGCGGGCCGCCTTCGCCTGCGACCGGGCCCGGGTCAACGCCGCCGGCTGGGAGGCGGGCAAGGAGGGCGAGGTCGCCGACGACATGCTCACCGCCCGCCAGATGCTGGAGATGGCCACCATCAACGGCGCCCATGTGGCCGGGGTCGAGGACCGGACCGGCTCGCTCACCCCGGGCAAGCAGGCCGACGTCGTGCTCATCGACGCCACCGCCCTCAACGTCGCCCCGGTGATCGACCCGGTGGCCGCGGTCACCAACTGCGCCGACGTCTCCAACGTGGAGACGGTGCTGATCGGCGGTCAGCTCCGCAAGCGCGACGGCAAGCTGGTCGCCGACGCCGACGCGGCCCGCCGGCTGGTCGAGGCGTCCCGCGACCACCTGCTGGGTGAGCTGGAGCGCAAGCGGGCCGCCGCCGCCCAGGCATGACCGAGCGGCACCTGGTCGCCCGGGCCGGCGAGGCCGACCTGGCGACTCCGGAGGCGTACGCCGGCCACGCCCAGGGCTTCGGCCGCTGGGCGGTGGTCGGCGAGGCCACTGGCGCCGCCCACACCGGCTTCGGGCTCTGCGCCCTGGAGGCGGGCGGCGCCGTCGACGCCCACGTCCACTCCTTCGAGGAGAGCGTGTTCGCGCTCGAGGGCCGCCTGGTCCTGGACACCCCCGAGGGCTCGGTGCTGCTGGAGCCGGGCGACTACGGGCTCGTCCCGGTGGGGGTGCCCCACGCCGTCCGCAACCCGGGGCCGGGGCCGGCCCGCTGGGCCGACATGCTGGCCCCCCAGCCCCGGGCCCGGCTGGCCGACGACACCTTCTTCGTGCCCCCCCTGGCCGCCGGTGAGCCCGTCCCGGTGGACGTGCGCGACCCGCGGACCCGGTCGTTCGGGCACATCGAGCCGGCCAACATGGACCCCGGCCGCCAGACCCAGGACCAGCTGGCCGCGTCGGCCAGCATGCGCACCGCCCTGCTGGTCTACAGCGGCATCACCGTGAAGATGATGGTCGACAGCGACCTCGGGGCCCAGCTCCAGACCATGTTCATGGTCCAATACGAGCCGGGCGGGGTGGCCGGCACCCACGACCACCCGCTGGAGGAGACCTACCTGGTCCTGGAGGGCGAGGTCGACGCCAGCTTCGACGGCCGCACCTACCGGCTTGGGCCGGGCGACACCGCCTGGGCCGGGGTCGGCTGCGTGCACGGGTTCTCCAACCCGGCCGACCGGCCCGTGCGCTGGCTGGAGACCCAGGCCCCGCAGCCGCCGGCCCGCCACTCCTACCGGTTCACCCGCGACTGGGAGTACCTGCGCTCCCGGCTCGCCTGAGCAGCCCAGCGCAAAGGAGCAAGCCATGCCGGAGCCGGGAAGCGTGGTCGTGATCGGCGGCACCCAGGGGCTGGGGCTGGAGGTGGCCCGCCACTACGCCGGCCAGGGCCGCCAGGTGGTGCTGTCGGGCCGCGACCCCGAGCGGGCCGCGGCCGTGGCCGGCGAGGTCGGCGGCAAGACCCGGGGCATCGGCCTCGACCTGGCCGAGCCCAGCCAGCTGGCCGAGCGGCTGGCCGATGTGGACGGGGTCGGCCACCTGGTCCTGGCGGCCATCGAGCGCGACGAGAACCGCATCCACGCCTTCCAGCTGGCCGGGGCCACCCGGCTGGCCACCCTCAAGCTGATCGGCTACGCCCAGGTGGTCCACCTGCTGGCCCCGCGGATGGACCCGGCCGGGGCGGTGGTGCTGTTCGGCGGCCGGGCCATGGACCGCCCGTATCCGGGCTCGACCATGGTGTCGACGGTCAACGGCGGTGTCACCGGGCTGGTCCACTCGCTGGCCGTGGAGCTGGCCCCGATCCGCTGCAACGCCGTTCACCCCGGTATCGTCGGCGACAGCCCCTACTGGAGCGCCAAGGGCGAGGCGGCGCTGGAGCCGGTCCGGAACCGGACCCCGGGCGGCCGCCTGGTGACGATGGAGGACGTGGTCGGGGCGGTGGTGTTCCTGCTCGAGAACCGGTCGGTGAACGGCGTCAACCTGGCGGTCGACGGCGGCTGGCTGCTGCTCTGAGGGGTGGATGCGATGGATGGCGGACCGAGGGTCGCGGTCGTCGGGGCCGGGCGGATGGGCGGAGCCATGGTCGGCACCCTGTGCCGGGCCGGCGTCGAGGTGGTGGTGTTCAACCGCACCCGGTCCAAGGCCGAGGAGGTGGCCGAGGCCACCCGGGCGACCCTGGCCGCCACCGCCCGCGAGGCCGCCGCCCAGGCCCAGGTGGTGCTCAGCTCCCTGGCCGACGACGCCGCCGTCGGGGCCGCCTACACCGGCGGCGACGGGATCGTGGCCGGCCTCCAGCCGGGCGCGGTCGTCTGCGAGGCCTCGACCATCGACCCGGGCACCGTGCAGCGGCTGGGGCCCCTGGTCGAGGACCGGGGGGCGTCCCTGCTCGACACCCCGGTGTCGGGCAGCGTGTCCACGGTCGAGGCCGGCCAGCTCACCATCATGGTCGGCGGCGACCCGGAGGTGCTGGAGCGGGTCCGCCCGGTGCTCGAGCCACTGGCCAAGCAGATCTTCCACGTCGGCGACCTGGGCTCGGGGGCGGTGATGAAGCTGACCGTGAACTCGATCCTGCACGGCCTCAACCTGGCCCTGGCCGAGGGCCTGGTCCTGGCCGAGCAGGCCGGCGTCGACCGGTCCACCGCCTACGAGGTGTTCGCGTCCAGCGTCATCGCCGCCCCGTTCGTCCACTACAAGCGGGAGGCCTTCGAGCACCCGGGCCGGCCCCCGGTGGCCTTCAGCCTCGACCTGGTGGCCAAGGACCTCGACCTGATCCTGGCCCTGGCCGAGACGGCCGGCGCCGCCATGGAGCAGGCGACCACCAACCGCCAGGTCGTGCGGGCGGCCGTGGCCACCGGCCTCGGCGACCACGACCTGAGCGAGCTGGCGACCTACCTCCGCGCCCGGCGGGACGGCGCCTGAGCGCCGCCCGGGGTCAGGGGTTCTGCTCCCCGGTGCCGGTGTCCTCGGCCCGGAGGTCGTCGTCCTCGTGGGCGGGCAGGCCGCTGCTGTCGGAGAGGCCGGTGTCGGTCATGGCGGCGACCTCGGCGGGGTCGTCCTCGCCGGTCCCACCGGCCTGGACGCGGCGCTCGTCCCGCTCGTGCTCGGGCAGCCCGACGTCCTCGGTCCGGGTCTCGTCCCTGTCCTCACGGCTGTCGTCCGGCCCCATGCTCACGATCGCACCTCCTGAACCTCGCCAACCCGCTCCGACGCTGCTGCCTTGCCCCGCGAGCCCGGCCCGAAACGCGCCCGGCCGGTCCGTGTCACCATCGTGGCCATGAGCGACCCGATCCTGTACCTCGTCGACGACCGGCCGCGGGTGCTGGAGGCGCTGGCCGCCGACCTGGGCAGGCGGTTCGGGGCCGACCACCGGATCCTGGCCGCCACCGACCCCGGGAAGGCCCTGGACGAGCTGGAGCAGCTGGCCGGGGGCGGCGAGGAGGTGGGCCTGGTGGTGGCCGGCCAGAAGATGGCCCAGGTGCCGGGGGTCCTGCTGCTGTGCCGGGCGCATGAGCTGCACCCCTCAGCCAAGCGGGTGCTGCTGGTCGGGCGGCGGGAGTGGACACCCACCAACCCGGCCGTGCGGGCCATGACCCTCGGCCAGATCGACCGACACCTACCTGTTCGAGCCGACGGTCCCAGTCTCATGCCCGTCGTAGAAACGAGCTGCTGGGTTCCCGCTTCGCGGCCACCTGCCCATCAGGCTGGGTCTTACGGTCGGCTCCACGGGCATTTAGCGTCTCCCAGCCGCTCTGGGCGACGTGCTCTGCGAGCTTGGCGAGGTTGCGGGCGGCGTTCAAATCCCGGTCGAGCCGCAGCCCGCAGCCCTCGCAGGTAAAGGTGCGCTCAGCCAGGGTGAGCTTGGCTTTCACCCAGCCGCAGGCCGAACACGTCTTGGACGAGGGATAGAACCGGTCGGCCACCACGACCCGGCTGCCGTACCAGATGGTCTTGTAGGTGAGCTGCCAACGCAGCTCGGCCAGGCCAGCATCGGAGAGCGCGCGGGAGAGTTGCCGGTTGCGGACCATACCGGCCAGGTTGAGCTGCTCGACCACGATGCTGCCGTGTTGGGTTGCGATGGCGGTGGTGAGCTTGTGGAAGGCGTCATGTCGCAGGTTGGCCGCCCGGGCGTGGACCCGCGAGAGCTTGCGCCGGGTGATCCTTCTACCCTTCGAGCCGAGCTTGCGGCGGGCGAGTTGCCGGTTCAGCCGCCGCAGCTTGCGCAGCGAGTGTTGGAGGGCATGGGGGTTAGGAATCACCACGCCGGTGGACATCACGGCCAGATGGCGGATGCCGACATCGACCCCGACGACGGTGTCGTGACCGTTGCCTTCTGGGATGGCCCGCTGGACCTCGACGGTGAGGGAGACGAACCAGCGGTCGGCGGTGCGGCTGATAGTGGCGGCCAGGACGCGGGCCGTGCCCCGCTCCAGGTGACGAGCCAGCTTCCGGGTGGACTCGTGGGTCTTCAGCACGCCGATCCGCGGCAGCTGGATGTGCTTGCGGTCGGGAAGCACCTTGATGGCGCCGGTGGTGAACCGGCAGGCATCCCGGCAGCGCCCCTTCCGCTTCCTGCGAGGGAACCTGACTGGCCGGCCCTTACGGCGGCCAGCCTTGGAGTCCGAGTAGTTCCTGAGGGCTCGGGCGAGCCCGTCCAGCCCGCTGTTGTAGGCCTCCTTGCTGTTCTCGGCCCACCAGGGAGCAACCTGGTACTTGACCCGGTTCCACTCTCGGCGGAGGGCGGGCAGGGTCCAGGGAAGCTGGACGTCCTCACCTGCGCGACGCTGATCCAATCGGGTCGTCACCAGCTCCAGGCCCCAGTTGTAGGCCACTCGGGCAGCCCCGCAATGGGAGGCCAGGGCTCGGCGCTGTCGTGGGGTGGGGTCGAGGGCGAATCGGTAGGCCTGGGTCACCGTGGTCATGGCGCCAGGTCCCAATCCGACTCCGTCCGCTTCATCCCGGTAACAGTAGGGCTGGGCTGGGACAACACGAGCCGGGCATACACAGTCGTCGTTGCCCGACGTCGTCCCATCGAGCCGGTGGCGGTCCAGACACCCCAGACCTCGAGGCGGATGCTGCTAATCCCAGACCTCGAGGCGGATGCTGCTATCGGGTGGTATTCGGGCGAGGGCGCCGTTGGAGGGCAGGTCCACGTCGGTCTCGCAGGCAGGCAGCTGGCCGCCTTCAGAGTCGCTGATAATCCAGGCAGCTTGCTCCAGGAAACCGAACAGCACAGCGGCCGGGGGTCATCGCCGACGCGGGGGATGGCTGCCTGTCGCGCTCGGTTGGTCTGGCAGATGGGGCGTCGGGCCTAGTCATGGCCGACCCCGCTCGGTAGGTAGCTGCTGGTGGTCGCCTTCGAGGGTCTTCCAGATGATGGCGTCGCGGCGCTGTTGCAGATCGACCCGGCGGATCTGCTCACGCTGGAGCTCCAGCCGGAAGGCGCCGCGCCGCTCCAGACGCTCCGGCAACCCGTCGATTTGGCGAGCGGTTGAAGCTCGCCCAGCAACATCCCGCCCCTGTAACGGCGGACCGGTACCGCGACGGCGATGGACCCCCTTTCCGTCCGGCGCTTACGATGTGGGCATGACCCAGCATCCAGCCGCCGATTCCCGCCCGACCCGACACGTTCTCGTTGTCTGCGCTGGGAGCATCTGTCGGTCACCGACCGCTGAGGCCGTGCTTCGAGCCCTGGGAGCGGACGATCCCACGATCGACCTTGAAGTCCGCTCCCGCGGCACCCACGACTGGAACGTCGGCAGGCACGCTCACCCAACGATGGCGCGGATCGCCGCAGAACCCGGCTACGATCTCTCCCGGCACATCGCCACCCAGATCACCGCCGACGACCTAGCGTGGGCAGATGATGTTCTGGTGATGGACGACGAGAACCATCAGCAGCTTGCCCGAAGGTATCCGAACCTCATTCAGCATGTCCGGCTGTTGGACGCCACCGCCATTCCAGACCTCTGGTTGGTCGACCAAGACCCGGCCTACGCCGACTCTCTCGACCGCATCGAGCAGGCCGCCCGGACCTACCTCGCCAACCTCCAGACAAATGCCGAACGGCGCTGACCCTCAACCGATCCGGACGGCCGCTGTCAGGAAGTCCGCTTTCGCCTATTTAAGTCGCTTTCCCCTATTGAGGATGGTTGAAGGCTCCGCCGGACGTACCGGACCGGCTTCCGTGTCACCATCGTGGCCATGAGCCAACCCATCCTGTTCCTGGTCGACGACCGCCCACGAGTGCTGGAGGCACTTTCTGGCGACCTCGGCAGACGGTTCGGGGTCGACCATCGCATCGTCACCGAAGCGTCGCCCACGACGGCCTTGACTGCGCTGGAGCGGCTGGCCGAGGCGTCTGAAGAAGTGGCCCTGGTGGTGGCCGGCCAACGGATGGTCGAGCTGCCCGGTGTGGACCTGCTGGTGCGGGCCCATGAGCTACATCCGGGGGCCAAGCGGGTGCTGCTGGTGGGGCGACGCGAGTGGACATCGACCAATCCAGCGGTGCGGGCCATGACCCTTGGGCAGATCGACACGTATTTGTTCGAGCCCTGGCTGCCGGTGGCCCGGTTCCTGTACCTGCCGATCAGCCAGGTCCTGGCCGACTGGGTGCCGGGGCAGGGGCGGGCGTTCGAGGGCATCCGCATCGTCGGGCCGCGCCTGGGCAGCCGCTCCCACGAGTTGCGCGACATGCTGACCCGCATGGGCATCCCCCACGGCTGGTACTCGGCCGGCTCCGCGGCCGGGCGGCGGCTGCTGGAGGAGGCCGGCGAGGACGGGGCCGAGCTCCCGGTGGTGGTGTTCCACAGCGGCCAGGTGTTCGTGGACCCCTCCGACGCCGAGCTGCTGGCTGCCCTTGGGTTCGGGACCCGGCCCGCCGCCGATTCGTACGATCTGGTGATCGTGGGGGCCGGGCCGGCCGGGCTGGCCGCGGCTGTCTACGCCGCCTCCGAGGGCCTGGACACCCTGGTGGTGGAGCCGCAGGTGCCGGGCGGGCAGGCCGGGGCCAGTTCCATGATCCGCAACTACCTCGGCTTCCCCCGCGGGGTGGGCGGCGGCGACCTGGCCAACCGGGCGCTCGAGCAGGCCTGGCTGTTCGGGGCCAACCTGGTCCTGGCCCAGCAGGCCACCGGGCTGCGCGTCGACGGCCGGCGGCGGCTGGTCCGGCTGTCGGACGGCAGCGAGGTCGCCGCCGAGGCGGTGGTCGTGGCCAGCGGCATCGCCTGGCGGCGGCTGGGGGTGCCGCGGCTGGAGGCGCTGGTCGGGGCGGGGGTGTTCTACGGCGCGGCCGGGGCCGAGGCCAAGGCCCTGGAGGGCCAGCAGGTGTTCGTGGTCGGGGGCGGCAACTCGGCCGGCCAGGCCGCCCTGCACCTGGCCAGGTACGCCGCCTCGGTGACCCTGGTGGTCCGGGGGGCCGACCTGGCCGCCAGCATGTCCGACTACCTGATCCAGGAGATCGAGGAGGCCCCCAACCTCGCCGTGCGCCTCCGCACCGAGGTGGTCGACGGGCTCGGCGGCCGCAGCCTGGAGGGGCTGCGGCTGCGCGACAAGGCCGACGGGTCGACCGAGGAGGTGCGCGCGGCCGCCCTGTTCGTGATGATCGGCGGCGAGCCCCGCACCGAGTGGCTGGCCGGGGTGGCGCGGGACGACCGCGGCTACATCCTGACCGGCCACGACCTGCTGGGCCCGGACGGCCCGCCCGCCGGCTGGCCCCACCAGCGGCCCCCGCTGCTGCTGGAGACCAGCATCCCGGGGGTGTTCGCGGCCGGCGACGTGCGCCACCGCTCGGTCAAGCGGGTCGCCTCGGCGGTCGGCGAGGGCGCCGTGGCCGTGCAGCTGGTCCACCAGTACCTGGGTCGGCAATAGCGCCGGGGCGCGGCGACCGCCGCGGCCCGGGTGCCGTTGTCGTTGTGGGTCAGGGCTTCTGGTCGTCCGAGACGTTCTGGTCCTCGGTGGCCTTCTGGTCCTCCGTGACCTCCTCGACGACCTCCTCGGTGGGGTCCATGCCGCCGTTGTTGGTGAGGGGGAAGAACTCCTCGGTGGTGCCGCCGGGGCCGGTAGCCCGGACGACCAGGTGGGCGAGCGGCACCTGCTCGGTGTAGCGCCAGCGCGCCGTCCAGCCGTTACCGCCGTTGCGGTCCTCGCCGAGCCAGAGGGCCTTGTCGCTCACTGCGGTGCCGGTCGGGGCGAGCCAGAACTGGGCCCGGGTGGCGTTGTCGATGTCGAGGATGAAGATCACCTCGCCCGGAGCTGGGGGCAGGTGCAGGGCGGTGCCGATGTGGGGCGAGTCCGGGATGGTGCCGAGGCCCTGGAAGACCGGCTTGGGGGCCGCCTTCGGCGGCGTGGGCTTCGTCGTGCGGGTCGGCTCGATCCCCCCGGACGGGCTGCTGCCGCCGGAGGGGGCGTTGACCGACGGGGCGCCGCCGCCGGCACCCTTGTCCGAGGCCACCTGGACGTCGGGGGCGGACGGGGCCTCGGTGATCGCCGGGTCGGCCCCGGACTGGCCGTGGCCACCACGGGCGCCCAGCGCCCAGCCGGTGAGCCCGACCGCGATCACGGCGATGAAGACGAGGACGATGCGTACGGGCCGCATGGTAACCACCCTCCCAGCCTCACTGGTGTTGCCACCATGCTGCGCCCGAGCGCCGGCGGCGGCAGTGCCGAAAGGCACCGGCCGCTGGTGTCGTCGATCACAACCTCAGACGGCGGGGTCGGCCAGGCACGCGGGTGGGAGGGTGAACCAGCGCAGGGACTCGAAGTCGGCGGACAGGCCGGGCAGCTCGCCGGGGTCGCCATCCCCGCCGGCGGGGCGGGCGGCCAGCAGGCGGCGGGCCTGGTCCAGGTAGTCGGCCAGGGCGGCGTCGCTGGCGGTGGCGTGGGTGGAGACCGAGCGGAGCCGTCCCTGGTCGTCGTAGCGCAGGTCGCCAAGGCGCAGGGGTGGCTCGACCGGGCCCCGGCGGTGCCGCCAGAGGCCGCTGGCGGGGTCGAAGCGGTAGTCCCCCAGCAGCTTCCAGCCCTGGTCGGCGACCAGGTGGACCGCGTCCAGGAGGTAGCGGAACACCTCCTCGGAGATGAAGTAGTTGAAGTTGACCCGGACCCAGCCGGGCTTGATGCCCTCGCAGCCGCGGGTGATCTCGCGCTCGAACCGGTGCGAGCGCTCGATGTCGATGCCGAGCAGCCGGTGGCCGTAGGGGCCGGCGCACGAGCAGCCGCCCCGCGACTGGATGCCGAACAGATCGTTGAGCAGCGCCACCACGAAGTTGTGGTGCAGGTAGCGGCGGCCGTGGCGGACCACGAAGGAGACGATCGACAGCCGCTCGGCCTCCAGGTTGCCGAGCAGCTCGATGTGCGGGTTGGCCTGCCAGGAGGCGATCGCCCGGCGCAGCAGCGACCGCTCCAGGGCCTGGATGGTGTCCGCCCCGACGGCCTCCTTGAGCTGGAAGACCAGGCCGGCCCGGATCGACTCGACGATCGCCGGGGTGCCGCCCTCCTCCCGCTCGACCGGGTCCTCCAGGTAGCGGTGCTCGGTCGGGTTGACGTAGGCCACGGTACCGCCGCCGGGGACGGTCGGGACCCGGTTGCGCAGCAGCTCCCGCCGCGCCACCAGCACCCCCGGGGTGCCGGGGCCGCCGATGAACTTGTGCGGCGACAGGAAGATCGCGTCCTTGTAGCTCAGCGGGTCGTCGCCGGTCGGGCCCATGTCGATCTGGACGTACGGCGCGGCGGCGGCGAAGTCCCAGAACGACAGGGCGCCGTGGCGGTGCAGCAGGCTGGCGATGGCCCGGGTGTCGGAGACGATGCCGGTGACATTGGAGGCGGCCGAGAAGCTGCCGATGCGCAGCCGGCGGCCGGCGGTGCGGCGCAGCTCCTGGGAGAGCTGGCCGCGGTCGATGTGGCCGTCGGCGTCCTCGCGGATCACCACCACCTCGGCGATCGACTCCCGCCAGGGCAGCTCGTTGGAGTGGTGCTCGAACGGCCCGGTGAACACCACCGGCCGCTCCTGGGGCGGGATCCGCGCCGAGAGGCCGTAGCGGTCGTCCAGGTCCGCCGGGATGCGCAGGTTGAGGATGCCGATGAGCTTGTCGACGGCGCCGGTGCTGCCCGAGCCACAGAACAGCACCAGGGTGTCGTCGTCGCCGCCGACGGCGTCGCGGATGATCCGCCGGGCGTCCTCGCGCAGCCGGGTCGTCTGCAGGCCCGTGCCCGAGCTCTCGGTGTGGGTGTTGGCGTAGCGGGGCAGGACCTCGGCGCGGATGAAGTCCTCCAGGAACGACAGGGCCCGGCCGGAGGCGGTGTAGTCGGCGTAGACGATCCGCCGCGGCCCGTACGGCCCGTCCATGACCTCGCGGTCGCCGATGACCGAGGCCCGGATCCGCTCCACCAGCGGCGCGGCGGCCTCCTGGGGCGCGGCCCCGTCGGCCCGGGGCGGCTCGGCGCCGGCCAGGGGCGTGGGGGTCGGCGAGCGCCAGGGGCGGAGCCAGGCGACCTCGCCGGGGCGCAGCGCGGCCCCGCAGTGGCTGCACACCTCCGAGGTGGTCGAGGTGTGCCCGCAGGCCTGGTGGACGATGCCGAGCCGCTGGCCGGGGACCGGGGCGGTGGTGTGGGCGTTGCCCCACTGGGCCAGGGCGTGGAGCACCGGCAGGAGGTCCGCGCCGGCCTCGGTGAGCTGGTACTCGAAGTAGGTGCGCCGGGCCCCCCGGTAGGGCGCCTGGCGTAGCAGCCCGGCGTCGACCATGGCCTGGAGGCGGCGGCTGAGGACGTTGTCGGCGATCCCCAGCTCGTCGCGGAACTGCTCGTAGTGGCGGGTGCCCAGCAGGGCGTTGCGCAGGATCAGCACGACCCAGGGGTCGCCGACCACCTCCAGCGAGCGGGCGATCGGGCAGACGTTGGTCGACCAGTCGGACCGCAGGGGCATGGCCGCTCCTTCAGGATTGCTTCAAGCAAGTCTAGCCCGATCGGCGGCGGGAGGTGCCGGGCGCTCAGCCCTTGACCGCCCCCATGGTGAAGCCGCTGATGAAGCGGTCCAGGAACAGATTGAACACCAACGCGATCGGGACCGCGACCAGGATGGCCGCCGCCTGCAGGGACTGCCAGAAGAACACGTCGCCCCGGATCAGCTCGGTGGGCACGCCGGTGGAGACGACCTTCTCGGCGGTCGGCGAGACGAACGCCAGGGCGTAGATGAACTCGCTGGCCGTGAGGGTGAAGGCGAACACCACCACGGCCACGATCCCGGGGAAGGCCAGCGGCAGGACCACCCGCCAGAACGCGGCCAGGCGGCTGTAGCCGTCCACCATGGCCTGCTCCTCCACGTCCCTGGGGATGGCCTTGAGGAACCCGATCAGCAGCCACACCGACACCGGGATGGTGATGGTCGGGTAGACCAGCACCAGCGACCAGGTCGAGTCCTGCAGGCCGACGGTCACCACCAGCCGCGACAGGGACAGGAAGAGCAGGCTGGGCGGGATCAGGTAGACGAAGAAGATGGCGATGGCCATCGGCCCCGACCAGGGCCGGTCCAGGCGGGCCAGGGAGTAGGCGGCGGGCAGCCCCAGCAGCAGGGTGATGGCC
>Ga0307415_100000266_pt1 | contig 22490 bp, 20 predicted proteins | sample DK1Cmetagenome_FD_204524 | JGI IMG/M metagenome (GOLD analysis project Ga0307415, IMG submission 204524) | Maize rhizosphere microbial communities from greenhouse at UC Davis, California, United States - DK15-C-2 | ecosystem: Host-associated > Plants > Roots > Rhizosphere > Soil | place: USA... | reverse complement strand
GCTCGACGAAGCGATCTGTCTCTTCGGCCTGGGCGCCGTGTTCCCCGCGCAACGTTATGGGAAGACCGACGACGATGCGCTCCACGTCCTCCTCACGCGCCAACTCGACGAGGCGGGCGATGCCGTCCTCGCTTGCGGCCCGTTCGACGACCCCAAGTGGCCGCGCCACTGTTCCGGTCGGGTCGGAGACCGCAACGCCCGTCCGCGCCGAACCGTAGTCGAGGGCGAGCACCTTCACCGGCGCGCCAGTCTAGGTGAGCGCTTCGAGGAGTGTCCGTTCCGCCCGCGCGAGCGCCTCGCGCAGCTTCTCGGGATCGCGCCCGCCCGCCTGGGCCATCGTCGGGCGTCCGCCGCCTCCGCCGCCGACGAGCGCCGCCGCCTCACGCACGACCTTCACCGCATCGAGCCCGCGCTCCTCGAGCGAGCGGTCGAGGTTCACGAGGAGGTGGACACGTCCGTCGTCGCGCGCGCCGAGCACCACCGCCGCGGGGGCGTTCTGCTGCATGAGCCGATCGGAGAGCTGCAGCATTCCCTCGGGCGTCGTCGCGCCGAGCTCCATGACGATCACCTCGACCTCGCCGGCCTTGTTCCGCCGCTCTTCGACGATATCCGGTTCCGTCGCGCGAGCCTTCTTCGGCTCCCTGTGGACCCGTTCGAGCTCCGCGGCTAGCTCGTCGGCTTCCTCGGCCTTGGCATGCATGTACGCGAACGCTTCCCCCGACGTGACGGCCTCGATCCGCCGAACTCCGGCGCCCACCGAGCCCTCGGAGAGGATCACGAACGGCCCGACCTCCGCCGTCGTGCGAACGTGAGTGCCGCCACAGAGCTCGCGCGAAAAACCGGGGATCTCGACCACGCGGACGATCTCCGCGTACTTCTCTCCGAAGAGCATCATCGCGCCGAGGTTGCGAGCCTCGTCGATAGGCGTGAGGAACGCATGCACCGGCAGGTTCTCGAAGACCCGCTCGTTCACGATTTCCTCGACCCGCTCGCGCTCCTCAGGAGTCAGCGCCTGGGGATGAGTGAAGTCGAAGCGGAGTTTGTCGGGGCGAACCGCCGACCCTGCCTGGCGAACGTGGTCGCCGAGCACCTGCTGGAGCGCCTTGTGCAGGAGGTGCGTGGCCGTGTGATTTGCCATCGTCGGGAAACGCACCTTCCAGGGAACCACCGCTTTGACGCGATCGCCGGCAGCGAAGCCCTCGCCGCGGAAGAGCAGCGCCTGGTCCTCACCGAAGCGGAAGGCGCCGGCGAGCTCGGCTCGCACTCCGTCCTTCTCGATCCAGCCCCGATCGCTCACCTGACCGCCGCCCTCGGCGTAGAACGGAGACTCGCGGAGCTTGACGAGAAAAGTTCCGTCGCCGAAGGGTTCGAGAGCCCCGATCTGCGTCAAGACTTCGGTCTTCTCCCAACCGACGAAGTCGGTTGCAAATCCGGCTTCGCGGGCGAAGTCGGCTGCTCGCTGGATCTCCGCCCTGTCGCCGCCGGCGCGCGAGATCTCCCGGTGCTCCTCCATCAGTCTTGCAAAGCCATCATCGTCGACCGCGAGGCCGCGTTCGCGCGCGAGTTCCCTCGTCAGCTCGACCGGAAAGCCGTATGTCGCCGTCAGGGTGAATGCGTCCTCGCCGGAGATAGCGCCCTTGGCGGCCACCTCCTCGAAGAGGCGCATGCCCCGGGCGAGCGTCTCCGAGAAGCGCTCCTCCTCGGCCCGGAGGGTGTCCTGGATCTGGCGTCGGTTCTCCTCCAGCTCCGGGTACCAGGCCGCGGTTCGCGCGACGACCACTTCCGAGAGGCGCCAGAGATCCTCGAGCCCGATCTTGCGAGCCTGCTGGACGGCGCGCCGGATGACCCGGCGTAGGACGTAGCCGCGCCCCTCGTTCGACGGAGTGACGCCGTCGCCGACGAGAAAGGTCATCCCCCGCCCGTGGTCGGCGAGGATGCGGTGCGCTTTTGTTGCCGTCTCGTCCGCGTCCCAGGCGACGCCGCTCTCCTGCTCGATCCAGGCCATGATCGCCTGGTAGCCGTCGGTCTCGTACACGGAGCGGACGCCCTGCATGATCGCGGCCAGCCGCTCGACTCCCATGCCCGTGTCGACGTTCTGCCGGGGAAGAGGCATGAGCGTCCCGTCGGCGCGCAGCTCGTACTCCATGAAGACGAGGTTCCAGAACTCGAGGAAGCGGTCGCAGCGCGGGCACGCGGGCGCGCATCCCGGTTCCCCGCAGCCGTACTCCTCGCCCCAGTCGAAGTAGATCTCGGAGTCGGGGCCGCAGGGTCCGGGACCGCCGACCGACCAGAAGTTCTCGAAGCTCGGCAGCGGAACGATGCGCTGCCGTGGGAGCCCTACGTCCTCCCAGAGCTGGATCGACACCTCGTCCTCCCCGAGCCCGAGCTGCGGGTCGCCGGCATGGACGGTCGCCCAGATGCGGTCCCACGGGAGCTCCAGATGAGCCTGGATGAACTCCGTGGCGTACTCGATGGCGCCCTGTTTGAAGTACTGCCCGAACGAGAAGTTGCCGAGCATCTCGAAGAAGGTGAGATGGTGACCGTCGAGCCCCACCTCGTCGATGTCGGGCGTGCGGAAGCACTTCTGCACCGTCGTCGTGAGCGGTGCCGGGGACGGCTCACGCCCGAGGAAATACGGCATCTGCGGCTGCATGCCGGCCGAGGTGAGGAGCGTCGAGTGGTCGTCCGCGCGCGGAATCAGAGGCCACGAAGGCAGCCGCTTGTGGCCCTTCGCCTCGAAGAAGGCGAGAAAGCCCTCGCGAAGCTCCGCCGAGGTGCGCATGTGACGGATTCTACGTTTGAGCCCGACGGGCCCTACGACGCGCGCCGGCCCAGGCCATGAAAATCCCGAAATCGGGGTCAGACCCCGTATGTCCTAGGGAGCCGTTGCCGAAGAGGACGACATGGAAGCCTGAGCCGGCCCAGCGCCTCAAGTTTGCGACCGTGGCTATCTCGACCATCAGCCACAGAAGTGCCAAGCGACATGGCTCCTAGAGCCACGGCCGGGGTCAGACCCCGTTGTCTTATTAGGACTAGGAGGCGCGCCGCTTGACCGTTTGCTCGGCGGCGATCTCGTCGCGAATCTTCTCCAGCGCGCGGCGAATCAGTCGCGAGACGTGCATCTGGGAGATCCCCACCTGCTGGGCGATCTGCGACTGCGTCAGTCCCTCGAAGAAGCGCAGATGGAGGATGCGGCGTTCTCGGTCATCGAGCGCCCGGAGCCCTGGCGCGAGCACGGCCCGGTCCTCGCTCACCTCGTACTGGTGCTCGAGCTCGCCGAGCGACTCGAGCGGGTCGAGGTCGGACCCGTCGTCGCCGCCGCCCCCGCCCGGAGCGGAAAGCGACAGCGTCGCGTAGGCCTGCCCGCTCTCGAGCGCTTCGAGCACCTCTTCCTCCTCGACGCTCGCAGCCTTCGCGAGCTCTGCGATCGTCGGAGAGCGTTCGAGCTGGACGGTCAGCTCCTCGACGAGATGCGACAGGCGTACGTTCAGCTCCTGGAGGCCGCGCGGCACGCGGACCGACCAGCCCTTGTCGCGGAAATGGCGCTTGATCTCCCCGATGATGTTCGGGGTCGCGTAGGTGGTCAGCTCCACGCCGCGGTCGATGTCGAAGCGGTCGATCGCTTTGATCAGGCCGATGCAGCCAACCTGGACGAGATCCTCGAGCTGCTCGCCCCGGTAGGAGTAGCGCCGGGCGAGCGAGCGGACGAGCGGCAAGTACTGCTCGATCAGGCGCTCGCGCGCCTCGAGATCCCCGCGCTCGTGGTAGCGGCGGAGGAGCTCGCGATCTGCCTGTTCCTCATACACGCTCACGAGACCCCTCGCTCCGGACGGCTGGCACGCGCTTTTCGAGCCGCAGCCAGTCTCCGTCCTCACGGCTCTCGACGCTGACGTCCTCGACGAGAGTGCCGAGTAGCCGGCCGAGGGCGAGCCGGTCGTCGCGCTCGTCCTCGAGGTCCGTCTTCAGCGCCGCACCGTCGAGCGGCCCGACGATCATCGCCAACCCTTCGTCCTGCACGTCGAGCTCGACGGTGACCTCCGAGGTCCTGGCGTAACCGCCGTTGTCGAGCACGCTCTCGAGCGCCAACTGGAGGTCTTCGAGCTGCTCGTAGGAAACGTTCAGCCTGGCTGCCAGACCCCCGACCACGAGCAGAGCGATCCCGTGGTAGGAGGACTGGTGAGGAATCTTGAGCTTGATCGCGCTAGTCACGCCGCCTCGCCGCCGCGGTGGAGCTCCTCTTCGATCTCCCGCTCCCGGCGGCCGGCGGCAGCACGCGCACTCTGGTAGGCACCGCGGAAATCGCGCCGCGCGCGGAGGGTGGCCACGCCGTGGGCGAGGCCCGCCGCCAGGCCGGAGATCTTCTGAACCGGCCGGGTAAGAGCGATCGTGACAGCGCGCACGGCGGTGTCGAGGTTGTCGGCGGCGTCGACGGCACTGTCCGTGACGCGATCGAGCTTGTCGAGCTGCCCGTTCACGCGGTCAACCGTTCCTCCGGCTTTGTTGATCAGGGGGAGCACTTCCTTTTCCAGACCTTGGACCAACGAGGAAACGCTCCGAATGGTTGCGGCCAGGCGAACGAGCGCATAGGCGAGCGCGAGACCAACGACTGCCAGGAACCCGCTCAGCGCGATCCAGAGAACGTCGATCGTCTCGAAGGCAGCCAGGGGCACGGCGCGATCCTACGTCAGTGGGCGGCGGTGATGAGTCCTGCGCCCACCACGACCTCGCCCTCGTAGAGGACCGCCGCCTGTCCCGCGGCAACGCCGTAGGCAGGCTGGTCGAGCGCGATGCGGAACCCGCGTCTCTCGTCCTTCACGGTCGCCGCCATGGCGGGAGAGCGATAGCGCAGCTTGGCCTCGACGCGGCCGACCGGAAGGAAGAGGCGCCCGTTGCCGACGCGGATTTGACGGCGCGCGAGCGCTTCTCGTGGGCCGACGACCACTGCGTTCGTGCGGGGGTCGGCGCGAAGTGCATACAGCGGCTTCCCGGTCGCGACACCGAGGCCGCGACGCTGTCCCGGCGTGAAGCGCCAGAAGCCTCCGTGACGGCCGAGCTCGCGCCCTTCCTCGTCGAGGACCGGGCCGTCCCTTTCGTCCAGTCCCTGGCGAGCGAGAAAATCCCTGTAGTCGGCGCCCGCGAGGAAGCACGCCTCTTGACTCTCGGTCCGGTCCGCAGCCTCGAGACCGGCTGCACGTGCCTGCGAGCGTGTCTCGGCCTTGCTCTGGCCCCCGAGCGGGAACCACAGGCGAGGCAAGACGCGCGGATCCAGACGGGCGAGCATGTACGACTGGTCCTTCTCCGCATCAGCTCCACGGGCGAGCAGCAGCCGGCCGCGATGCTCGGCGAGGCGCGCGTAGTGTCCCGTGACCAGCTTCTGAGCCCCGATCCGGCGGGCGAAAGCGAGCAGGGCGGCGAAGCGGAAGCCGCCGTTGCAGCGAATGCACGGGTTCGGCGTCTCCCCGCCGGCGTAGCCGCTGACGAAGGGCCGGACGACCGCCTTCCGAAAGCCCTCGCGCAGATCCAGCGTGACGTGCGAAAACCCAAGTCGGTGACAGGTCTCCCTGGCTGCGAGCACGGACTCGGGCGAGCAGCAGGCCCGGTCCGAGCTCGGCCCGGCAGGGTCGGTCCAGAGCCGCAGGGTCACCCCGACGGGGTCGTGACCCCCGTCGCGGGCGCGGAGGAGAGCCACCGCGCTGTCCACCCCGCCGCTCATGGCCACGGCCACGCGACGCTCGTCCATGGGCGCGGTCATCGCGGGGCCAAGCGCATCGTGGAGCGCGTCTCCCGCCAACGACTCCCCGGGAACACCCGCAGCGGCGAGCGTCGTCAGCCCGCGCACCGCGGCGCAGAGATCAGCGACTCCTGGTCCCTCCCCGGTCGCCCCGACGAGACGACCGTCGACGACCTCGAGTCGGACCCACGCGACGTCGCCGTCGCGCGCCGAGTTCCCGATCAGCTCTGTCATGGCATAGGGCGTACCCCACCCCGCCGATGAAGCTCTGGACGTGAGGAACCTGGCGAACCAGGTGGGTGCCCTGCCAACCGGCGCCGACGGCGGCGGTCGGACCCGAGCTCCCTCTCAGTAGCGTGTTGGTTCTACATTGCGCCCAGAGCCACGCACGGGGTCGAGCACGCACTTTTCACTCTAGCGGAGTCGCTACTCGGCGAAGCGCCACCGGATCGTCTCCCGCCCTTGCACGCCGAGCTCGTCGGCGAGGGCTTGCGTCAGGTCGAACGCGCGCCCCCCTCCCACAATCCTGTGGTCGACGACCTCGGTGCGCACCTCCTTGCTGCCGAGCGAGAGCACGAGGTCGACCCCACAGGGAAGCACGGGGTGCGCAACCCCTAGCGTTCTCGAATCGAGCGTCGTGCCGCAGGTCGTCTCTCGCGTGTGGGCGTCCGGACGCAGGACTCCGACGATCGCCGACTCCCAGCGCACGGCCGAACCTACTGGATTGAGCGGCGCGGCAGCTTCTCTCTTTTCCCGGAGAGCGAGCACGCCGAGCGTTGCGAGTAGCGCGACTGCGGCCAACGCGGCCTGTCGCTGGAGGAGGGTCGGGCTCACGCCCCGTGCGGGCGCTCGAGCATGCCGGCAAACGATTCGCGGACGAGCCCGTCGAACTCGGTCGGCAGGGATCCGTCCGCTTGCGCGAACTCGCGCAGGTGCAAGAAGAGGTAGGACCACTCGTCGCGACGCTCGGGATGCTCACGTACCTCCTCCCGGGCGATGCGCTCGAGATCCCAGAGGTTCCACTGTCGAGGCTCGATCGTGCGCGGGCGAAACTCGACTACCGAGGCGTTGGCCGGCGCCGCGGCTACGGGCTCGGGTGCGGGCTCGGGCCGTGGCGAAGGCACAGAGCGCAGGCGTAGCAGGCGGGAGCGGAGAGGCTCCGCCCGAGTCGGCGGCGACGCCTTCTGGACGGGCGCTGCGACGACAGGCTCCGGCGGCGGCTCCGGGACGGGCGGCGACGAAGGCGCAGGCTCGGGTTCAGTCGGCTGAGACGGCGGCGATGGTTCCCGTTCGGGCTCGGGCTCAGGTTCCGGCCCAGACTCCGGCTCCGAAGGAGGCTCGGGCTGAGGCTCCGGCTCGGACGGAGGTTCCGGTTCGGACGGAGGTTCCGGTTCGGACCGCGTCCGGGCGAGAGGCGCGAACACCTCGGCCGATGGCGGCTCTTCGACCGGCGTCGGAGGAGGGGCTGCGGGCGGCGCGGCCGTCTCGCGCACCGCTGTCGTCGCCAGTGACCCGCGCCAGGCCACCCATTCAATCGTCCAGGCAATGAGCAGCGCGCCAGCCATCACCGGCGGGACCACCCACCACACCACGTCGAGCAGCCAGAGGCCGACGGCAACGAGGCCGATGAAGACGAGCAGCGCGGCGAGGCGAAGGATGGCCAGCTGGTCCGGCACGCGTGAGTGCGTACCAGCCTACGGATTCTTAGGCGTCTCGTCCTCCGGAGCGGCCTCCGAGGCTTCGTCGGCCGGGTTTTCCTCAGCGGGAGCGCTCTCGGCCTCCGCCTCGGGTTCGGGCTCGGGCTCGGGCTGAGTCTCGGGCTCCGCCGCGGGCGTCGTGACCGGTGAGGGCCGGTTCGACGCCGGCTGCGGTGAAACCGACGCCTCGGCAGCGCGGACGATCGCGTCGATCGCTTCGTGAATCGCCGCATCGCCGTGACCTGCGGCGGAAAGGAGCTGCTCAGCGCCCATGCGAGAGCGCGCGACGATGACGTCTGCCTGCGCCCTGGCCCATTCCAGTGTCTGCTCGACCTCGGCGCGTGCCGCATTCGTGAGCTCGGTGGCCTGGTGTCGCGCCTGCTCGAGGAGGCGGGCGCCCTTCGACTCGGAGTCGCGGAGCTCCTGACTCGAGTCGCGATTGGACTTCGTGAGAATCTCGCGCGCCTCGGTTCGGGCCGCGTTCAGGATCTCTCCGCGCTGGCGCTCGGTTTCCTGACGGATGCGCGCGATCTCTGCCTCGCGCTGCTGCAACTCCATCTGCGACTCGCGAATCTCCTGCTCGGCCTTCCCGACCTGCTTGGCCGCTGCTTCCTGCGCGTCGCGCTCGATCGTGTCGGCGAACTCGGCGGCTGACCGGATCAGATGGAGTGCGTCCATGCGCACGGCATGGCCGGACGGCTCGGCGATCGCGCTCCGTGGCGCGGACTGGAGCACTCGGAGCTGCGCTTGGAGCGCGGTCACGTGCCGGCGGAAGGCCTCGAAAGCCTCCTCGACCTTGCCCCGGTCGAACCCGTCGCCCGCGCGCGGGATGTCCTCGACGCGGGGCAGCGACGTCAGCGCTGGTCCCTGGGCTCGCCGTGGGTCTTGAGTCGACATTGCGTTACGCCTCCACTCCCCCGTGCTGCACGGGTGTCGCCGAAAAGTATGACCGGATCATCGGCCGGAAAGACAGCTTGCCTTAATCGGGTTTGGGACGCAGCTGAATTCCGAGCTCGCGCAGCTGTTCCTCCTCGATCTCCGAGGGCGCGCCGCTCATCGGATCGATCCCTGCCTGGTTCTTCGGGAACGCGATCACGTCGCGTAGGTTCGGCTCGCGCGCGAGCACCATCATCATCCGGTCGATACCGAAGGCGATGCCCCCGTGCGGCGGGGCGCCCATGGCGAGCGCGTCCAAGAGGAACCCGAACTTCGTGCGCTGCTCCTCCGGCGAAAGCTCCAGGAGGTTGAAGACACGGGCCTGGAGCTCGGGCTCATGCATCCTGAACGACCCGCCGCCAAGCTCCTGCCCGTTGCCGACGAGGTCGTAGGCATACGCGACCGCCGATCCGGGATCCTGGTCGAAGGTCTCCTCGAACTCGGGTGCGGGCCGCGTGAACGGATGGTGGCGAGCCGTCCACTTCCCGTCGTCCTCGGACCACTCGAACATGGGAAAGTCCGTGATCCAGACGAAACGCCAGGCCTCCTCGTCGATCAGCCCCAGCTCGCGGCCGAGGTGCAAGCGGAGGGCCCCCAGCACCCGCGACACGCGCTCCGGCTCGTCCGCGGCGAAGAGGACTGTCGAGCCGGGCTCACCACTGAAGGCGGCCAGCTCTTCCTCGGAGAGGAACTTCACGATCGGCGAGCGCACCTCGCCGCTCTCGTCGAAGACGAGATAGGCGAGGCCCTTCGCCCCCCACTCCTTGGCGAAGGCCTCGAGGCGCTCGAGCTCGGCCCGCGAATACTCCTGCGGGACGCGGATGAAGCGCACGCACGGGGCCTTGGCAAAGACTCCAAACTCCGAGCCGCGCGTGAGGTCGGTCGCGTCCTCCAGCTCGAGACCGAAGCGGAGATCCGGCTTGTCGGAGCCGAAACGGCGGTCGGCTTCGTCCCAGGTGAGCCGCGGGAACGGGATCTCGAGATCGACGTCGACCGTCTCTCGCCAGACGTCACGGACCATGCGCTCCATCAGGTCGAAGAGGAACTCGCGGTCCGGAAACGCCATCTCGACGTCGAGCTGGGTGATCTCCTGGACGCGGTCTGCACGCAGGTCTTCGTCCCGGAAGCAGCGTGCGATCTGGTAGTAGCGGTCGAAGCCGGCGATCACGAGCAGCTGCTTGAGAATCTGAGGCGACTGCGGCAACGCGAAGAAGCGGCCGGGCTGCAGGCGGCTGGGCACGACGAAGTCGCGGGCCCCCTCGGGGGTCGGCTTGAAGAGGATCGGCGTCTCGATGTCCGTGAAGCCGTCTTCCTCCATGACCCGGCGGATCGTCGAGACGAGACGCGCGCGCAGGCCGAGGTTGCGCTGCATCTTCGGCCGCCGCAGGTCGAGCCAGCGGTAGCGGAGGCGCAGCGTCTCGTCGACGCCCTCCTCCTCGAGCTGGAAGGGAAGCGTCGTGGAGCGCGCGAGGACATCGAGCCGATCGACCTGCAGCTCGATCTCCCCGGTCGGAATATTGGGATTGACCGCCTCGGGCGCCCGGCGGACGACCTCGCCTTCGGCCTGGAGAACGAACTCGTTGCGGACCGTGTGCGCCGTCTCCGCCGCCTCCGGCGCGCGCTCGGGATTCATGACGAGCTGGCAGAGCCCCGTCTTGTCGCGCAGGTCGATGAAGACGAGACCGCCGTGGTCGCGACGCGAGTCGGCCCAGCCCGCGAGCGTCAGCCGTTGCCCGACGTGCTCGGGGCACACCTCGCCGCACATGAGGTCGCGCCATCTCATAGAGCGAGCTCGTCCACGCGGGCCACCTCGACGTCCTGCTCGCCCCGCTTGCGCACGGTGAAGCCGCGTTCGTGTGCGATCACGACCGTGGCCGCACCGAGCCGCTGAGCCTGCGTCAGCTGACCCTTGAGGGAGCGCCCCGCGTAGTCCGTGTCGGAGGATCGGCCCTCCGCGCGGAGCTTCGCCATCGCCTGGAGAACCTCGGAGCGGCGCGCGGGGTTTTCCACGACGAAGAACACGTCGATGGACTCCGGCTCGGCAGGCGCGTCGCCGAGAGCAAGGTGGAGCCGTTCGATCCCGGCCCCGAAGCCGACTCCAGGTGTCGGAGGCCCCCCGATCTCTTCGACGAGGTAGTCGTAGCGGCCACCGCCGGAAATCGAGCTCTGCGCTCCCTCCTCAGGGCCGACGAACTCCCAGGTCGTCCGCGTGTAGTAGTCGAGGCCGCGGACCAGACGGTGGTCGGTGTTGTGCTGAACTCCGTAGTCGTCGAGATACGTCCGCACTGCGTGGAAATGCTCACGGCATTCATCGCAGAGGTACTCGTCGATGGCCGGGGCCGAGGCCAGCACCGCGCGTACGTTCTCGTTCTTCACGTCAAAGACGCGGAGCGGGCTCGCTGCCTTCTTCTCGCGCGCTTCGTCGTCGAGCTGGTCGTCGTTCGCGTCCAGCCAGGCGACGAGGGCCTCCACGTAGCGGGGCCGGCAGTTCCGGTCCCCGATCGAGTTGAGATCGAGCCGGTACTCGGTGACGCCGAGCGCGCCCAGGAGTGCGTCGTAGAGCTGGATCAGCTCGGCGTCGATCGCGGGGTCAGCGGATCCGATCGCCTCGACGGAGAGGTGCCAATGCTCCCGGTAGCGGCCGCGCTGGGGGCGTGCGTACCGGTACATCGGGACGATCGTGAAGAGCTTCTGCGGCTGTGGATCGTGGTGCAGGCCGTGCTGGAGGTAGGCGCGCGCGATCGGGGCGGTGCCCTCGGGCCGGAGAGTGAGGGATCGCTCGCCCCGATCGAGGAAGGTGTACATCTCTTTCTGCACGACGTCGGAGCCGCTTCCCGAGGTGCGCTGGAAGAGCTCGGTGTCCTCGAAGACCGGCGTTGCGATCGGGCGGTAGCCATAGGCGCGGCAGACCTTGTCGGCCTCGCGCAGGATCCGCTCCCAGTGCGGCCAGTCTTTCGCCAGGACGTCGTGCGTCCCCGGCGGAGCCTCGAACTTCACGTTCGTGCGCGAAGCTCGGCGAGGAACGGATTCGTCTTGAGCTCGTACCCGAGCGTCGTCTGAGAGCCGTGGCCGGGATAGACAACCGTGTCCGGCGGGAAGCGCTCGGCGAGCCGCCCGATGGACTCCATGAGCGTCTCCCAGTTCCCGTTCGGCCGGTCGACGCGCCCCACCGACCCGGCGAAGAGCACGTCGCCTGAGAAAAGGCAGCCATCTGCCGCGTAGGCGAGATGAGCCTCGGTGTGCCCGGGCACGCGCACGGTCTCGAAACGGACGCCGGCGAACTCCAGCTCCTCGTCGCCCCGAAGGCGCACCTCGGGCTCGTAGGGCTCCAGGACAACCCCTGCGAGCGTTGCCGGGACAAAGTCGTTGATGCGCTCCAGGCGGTCGCTTTCCTCAGCGGGAATGTGGACCGGCGCGCCGGTCGCGTGCGCGACCTCGGCGACGCCTGCAACGTGGTCGATGTCGCCGTGCGTGATCAGGATGGCGGCGCAGCGAGACTCGCCAAGAACGCTCTGAACCTCGCTCCACGCCCCGGGCCACCCCGGGTCCACCACCACGGCCTCGTCCATGCCGGCGGCTCGCACGACGTAGCAGTTCTCGGCGAAAGGGCCCAGCTCGAGCTGGGTCACGTCCAGGCTCATCGCGCGGATGAGTCTAACGTCGCCTCGTTAGACTGCCGCCGCCGTGGAAACGTGGAATCTGCCCGAGATCGAGACCCCCAAGGGCAGCCGCTCACCCGTCGTCCTCAAGAGCGAAGACGAGGCTCGCGCCGTGCTCATCGGGCTCGAGCCCGGGCAGGAGCTCGGCGATCACCAGGTCAAGGAGCACGCCTGGGTGCTCGTGGTCGACGGACGGACGCGGATTCGCGCGGGCGCCGAGGAGATCGATGCGGGGACGGGGACCCTCGCGCATTTCGAGCCCGACGAACGGCACTCGGTGAGCAGCGACGAGGGTGCCAAGGTCCTGCTCCTGCTCGCGCCCTGGCCCGGCGAGGGCCACTACCGGGGCAGGTGAACCGGTCTCAGCCGCGCTTTTCCCGCGCCCGTTGCTGCCTGCGGGAGAGCGTTCGGTACATGACGACGTCGACGAGATAGCTGAACGGGATGAAGAAGGCGAGTAGCGTGACCGCCGTGTAGACCTTGGCGGCGACACTCGTGTCCTTCGCGCTCGTCAGGAAGACGACCACGAGGATGAGCGGTGCGAAGATGGCCGTGCGCCGGAGGACTCGTTTCAGAGTCGGCTTGGGGATCTCGCGGCCGCGGCGATCGCGAGGAGAGCTGGTCGCCGTGCTCTTGCCGTCCTTGGCCGGCTCGGCCGTCGGACGCTCGACCACGACCTCGTCGCCTTCCTCGGTCTCGAGGACGTACTCGTATTCGTGTCGCTTCAGCTTGTCGCGGCGGCGCCGCACCTTCCGACTCGGCATGAGTCGATTATGCCGCGGTAGGACGTGTCACCGCGTCCAGGCGACTACGCCCTCCTTGATCACAGCAGCCACGATGTCTCCGGCGAAGTGGTACGCGAGATGCCGCCAGTCGCGGCTGTCGAGCAGAACGACATCCGCGTCGTACCCCGGCGCGATCCTTCCGACTCGGTCGGCGCGGCCGAGAACGTGAGCGGCGTTGACGGTGCACGCGGCCAGCGCGGCCACCGGCCCGAGCCCCATCTGGGTACACGCGAGCGTCATCGTCACCGGCAGTCGTTCGCAGAACGCGCTGCCAGGGTTGAAGTCCGTGGCCAGAGCGATGATCGCGCCGGCCTCGAGCAGATCGTGCCCGGGCGGCATGGGACGCTCGAGGAAGAGTGCCGCCACGGGTAGGAGAACGGCGGTCACGTCGCTTCGAGCAAGCGCTTGCACGCCTTCGGGGCCGGTCGCCTCGAGGTGATCGACCGAGCGGGCGCCGAGCTCGATCGCGAGCGGGACGCCTCCCCCCTCCGTGAACTGATCGGCGTGAAGGCGAAGGCTGAGGCCCGCATCGCGGCACGCCTCGAGGTAGCGGCGCGCCTGGGCCGCGTCGAATGCGCCCCTTTCGAGGAAGACGTCAGCGGCCTCGGCGAGGTGAGCCGCCTCGGGAAGGACCTCCTCCAGCGCGAAATCGAGGTACGCATCCGCGTCCGAAAACTCAAGCGGGACCGCGTGCGCGCCGAGCCACGTCGGGATGCCGCCCGCCTCTCGGATCACGCGCAGCTGCGCCAGCTCGGTGTCGCGGTCGAGGCCGTAACCCGACTTCGCCTCGAACGCCGTCGTCCCGGCGGCCAACATCCAGCCCTGGTGGCGGGCGAGCGCCTGCGCGAGGCCTTCCTCGCCGGCAGCGCGGGTCGCCCGGACGGTGGAGAGGATGCCCCCGCCCGCCGCGTGCAGCTCCTCGTACGTCGCGCCCGCCGCCCGCCTCGAAAACTCGTCGGCGCGATCCGCGGCGAAGCAAGCGTGTGTGTGGCAATCGACGAGCCCTGGCACCGCGGAGCGGCCGCTGCCGTCGACCTCCTCCACCTCGCCGTCGAGCGTTCCGAGGTCGCGCATGCGTCCCACGGCGCTCACGCGCCCGTCCTCGCAGAGGACGTATGCGTCCTCGAAGGTGTCGAGCGTGCTCATTTCCGCCGGGCCTCGGAGCGGCGCGTGAGTGTCCGCCGGCGACACGACCTCCGCGAGATCACGGATCAGGAGCTTCGCCATCGCCGCGGGACCCTAGACCGCCGGAGCTCTGCGGACGATTGCAAGCGGCTTGACGGACGACGGGCGTGCCCTTATGCGTGTCGTCTTCCTGGCAATTCGGGACAACAGGCAGACGAGCGTGAAGTCGCTGTCGAGTTCGGGGTGCGGTCCCTTGACGGTGATCTCGGAAGAGATGAACTCGCCTGTCTCCAAATCGAAGGATCGGCGAACGTGACGAAGCCGGCGTCGCGGAGGAGGACGGGCCCGTTTGCCGTCTGGATCTTCTCCGGGAGAGCCTGAAGGAGGTCAGGAACGTGATCGTGCCCGCCTCCTCGGCCACGATCGGCGCCGGTCCTCCTCCTCTCGCTGAGCGAGGAAGTCAAAGAGTGGCAGGGGAGCGTACTAGCCGCTCCCCTGCCTGATGCTCATCGCCTTGGTGGTTACGCCGTGGACGGGCAGGTCAACGGCCCAAACGACAACACGAGCGGCGACGGCGAGTTGAACACACCGTCGTTGATCGAGTCCTGATACACGCACAGGGTGTTATCCGTGAACGAGACATCGTCGATCACGACCGTCCAATTGTTGTTCGGACACCCCGCGTCCTTCGCGCTCGTGGGTGGCGTCGGCGGATTGGTCGTGACGTTGAAATGGAGCGTGCCGTTCTTGATCTCGTTGCCCGCGATGTCCTGCGTGCCGCTCACGACCACTGCCGGCTGCTGGCCACCAGGCCGATGCTCGCCGGTCCCCGGGTTTACGCAACCGGCGGTCGGCGTGCCCGTAGCCAAGATGCGGATCCTGACGTCGCCGTTGCCCAGGCCGGCGATGTCACCCGACGCGGTCAGGGTCGTGCCATTGTCCGTGAACGTTGGACTACCCTTCTTGAAGTGCGGGCTAGACGCCAGCGCCGCCGTGGCTGTCATGCCCACGAGGAGCAACACTGTCAGGCCAATAAACATTCGACGCATCTCTGTACCTCCTCAGAAGATGGTCGGGGTGGGACGCACGCGAGCGGTATCCTCGGCGCTCGCGGCGCAAGGGACAAACTTCACTCTTCCCGGTCGACACCTCCCTTCCCCGCAGGTAACCCCGTAGGCAGAAGTTTTGCGCCGGCGCTGGGTCTTCAACAGGGGCGCTTGCCGGATTTCCGCCGTGTTCGCTTTTGCCCTAAGAGACCGGTGCAATCCGTACGGCCTTGCAATCCGTACGGCCTTGCAATCCGTACGGCCTTGCACAAGGGGTGCAAATGCGCTAGAAGCGGTCAACCCCTCTGCAGGACGAAGGAGCGCATATATGACGACTGCGGCGCTGATCCTCATCGTGGACGGCGATCGCCAATGCCGCAGTCTCATCTCGCGCGTGCTAAAGCGGGTCGGCTACCGCACCTACGAGGCTGAGACCGGCGAGGAAGCCCTCGCTGCGGTCAAGCGGGAGCGACCCGCGCTAGTCGTCCTCGAGGCCCTTCTCCCGGGCGTGTCCGGCTACGAGGTCTGCCGCGAGCTCAAAGATGAGTTCGGCGAAACACTGCCGATCGTCTTCGTCTCGGGAACTCGCACGGAGCCCGGTGATCGGGTGGCCGGCCTCCTCGTCGGCGGCGACGACTACCTCGTGAAACCGTTTGACCCCAACGAGCTTCTCGCACGTGTGCGAAGGCTCCTTCCTCCTCGCCTCGCCCGGGGAGAGACGACGCGCAAGCTGACGCGGCGGGAACTCGACGTCCTCTCGCTCCTCGTCGAGGGGCTCAGCCAACCCGAGATCGCAAACAGGCTCTTCATCAGCCCCAAGACCGTGGGCAAACACATCGAGCACATCCTGTCCAAGCTAGGCGTTCATAACCGGGCACAGGCGGTTGCCCGGGCCGTTCGTGACGAGCTGATCGAGAATCATCGCCCGGCCCCGGACGTAACCGCGTCATCACTCGTTCGCTACTGATCGCCCTTGGGCCAGATCGTCGCCTTCTCGACAGTTCGCGACCGCCCGTCGCAGTATCCGCAGCGCCGTCGGCGGGGAATGGCCCGGTCAGCCGGGCTGACCGGGTACCTCGAGACCGTGCTCCTTCGCCGCGTCGCGCGCCTCGTCGTAGCCGGCGTCCAGATGACGGAGGACGCCGATGCCCGGATCGGTCGTCAGCACCCGCTCCAACCGTTCCGCAGCGTCGTCCGTGCCGTCGGCGACGACGACCATCCCTGCGTGAATGGAGTTGCCGATCCCGACGCCGCCACCATGGTGGACACTCACCCACGTCGCGCCCGCTGCCGTGTTGAGGAGCGCATTGAGGATGGGCCAGTCGGCGATGGCATCGGAGCCGTCCTGCATCGCCTCCGTCTCGCGATACGGCGAAGCGACCGAGCCCGAGTCGAGATGATCGCGCCCGATCACAACCGGAGCCGACACGTGCCCTGATCGAACGAGCTCGTTGATTCCCAGCCCCGCCTTCGCGCGGTCGCCGTAACCGAGCCAGCAGATGCGAGCGGGAAGCCCCTGGAAGGCGACAAGCTCCGGAGCCAGCTCCAGCCACTTCTGGAGGAGCCGGTCGTCCGGAAAGAGCTCACGCAGCATCCCGTCGATTGCCGCGATGTCCTCGGGGTCGCCGGAGAGTACGGCCCAGCGGAAGGGACCGATGCCTCGGCAGAAGAGGGGCCGGATATAAGCCGGGACAAAGCCCGGGTATGTGAACGCATCCTTGACGCCTGCCTCTAGCGCCTCCCCTCTGAGGTTGTTGCCATAATCGAAAACATAGCTCCCTTGCCGGACGTACTCGAGGAGCCCTTCGACATGGCGGGCGATCGACTCGGCGGCGCGGCGCAGATACTCGTCGGGATCACGCTCTCGCAGCTCGGTCGCCTCTTCGACCGAGAAGCCCACCGGGATGTAGCCGTTGAGAGGATCGTGCGCAGCTGTCTGGTCCGTGACGAAATCGAAGTGCTCTCCGCGCTGTGCGAGCTCCGGAACGATTTCCGCCGCGTTGCCGAGAAGGCCGACCGAGAGCGCGCGTCCCTCCTGGGCGGCTTCCCGCACCCGGGCGAGCGCCTCGTCGACCAAATCCGTCGACTCGTCCAGGTAGCGCGTTTCGAGCCGTCGCTGGATGCGCGTCGGATCCACCTCGATGCAGAGGGTGGCGGCGCCGGCCATGGTGGCCGCGAGCGGCTGCGCACCGCCCATGCCGCCGAGCCCGGCGGTAAGGACCGTCTTTCCGCTCAGATCGGGCGAGCCGAAGTGCCTCTCGCCGGCCGCGGCGAACGTCTGATACGTGCCCTGGAGGATTCCCTGCGTGCCGATGTAGATCCAGCTCCCGGCGGTCATCTGGCCGAACATCGTCAACCCGAGCGCCTCGAGCCTGCGGAACTCCTCCCAGGTCGCCCACCGCGGAACCAGGAGCGCGTTGGCGATGAGGACGCGCGGCGCCCCGGGGTGCGTCCGAAAGACGCCGACCGGCTTCCCGCTCTGAACCAGGAGCGTCTCGTCTTCGCCGAGCGTGAGCAGCGAGCGGACGAGCGCCTTGAGGGCCTCGTGGTTACGCGCGGCCTTGCCGGAGCCGCCGTAGACGATGAGCTCCTCTGGCTTCTCCGCCACCTCGGGATCGAGGTTGTTCAGCAGCATCCGCAGCGGAGCCTCGGTCTGCCAGGAGCGGGCGTTCAACGTTGGCCCTCGGGGCGCGCGAATCGAGGAAAGGTCGCCGCAGAGTTCTTCGACGACGGCTTCGAGAGAGCGGACGCTCACGAAAGCTCACTCGTTTCGCGCTCGACGGCCGACACGAGCTCTCCGGAGCGAATCGCCTCTGCCACCCGCTCGATGTCGGGAGCGAGCGAACGATCCTCGTCCAGCGCGGGCGAGAGTCCCCGCACGAAGGAATGCGCGGCGCGGACGCCCATTCCGGGCTCTAGCGGGGCGAGAAACTCGACGCCCTGAGCCGCGGCCAGCAGCTCGATGGCCAGAGCCCGCTCGACGTTGCCGAGAACCACCCAGCACTTCAGAGCCGACGCATTTCCCATCGGGACATGATCCTCTTGCCCCGCGCTCGTGGGGATGGAGTCGACGCTGGCCGGATGGCAAAGCACCTTGTTCTCGCTGACGAGTGCGGCCGCCACGTACTGAGGGATCATGAACCCTGAATTGAGGCCGCCGTCGGCGGTGAGGAATGCGGGTAACCCCGACAGCGAGGGGTTGACGAGACGCTCGACGCGCCGCTCCGAGATCGAGGCGAGCTCGGCGAGGGCGATGGCCATGGAGTCGAGGGCGAAGGCCACGGGCTGGCCGTGGAAGTTTCCGTTCGAGACCAGCTCGCCCTGCTCGACGAACACGAGCGGGTTGTCCGTCGCCGAGTTCAGCTCGATGGCGATCGTCTCCTCGGCGTAGCGCAGGAGATCGCGGCTCGCGCCGTGCACCTGAGCGGCGCAGCGAAGCGAGTAGGCGTCCTGCACCTTGTCGCACCACCGGTGCGCCTCGATGATCGCCGAGCCCTCCACCAGCCGAACGACGTTCGCGGCCGATTCGCCCTGGCCGCGGAGAGGGCGGAGTGCGTGGATCTCTGGCCTGAAGCTGACGCGAGAGCCCTGGAGCGCCTCGACCGAGAGGGCGCAGGCGATGTCCGCCGCCTTCATGAGCCGGCGGGCGCGCACCAGCGCGAGCGCTGCCACGGCTGCCATGAACTGCGTTCCGTTCACGAGCGATAGGCCTTCCTTCGCCTGAAGGCGCACCGGCTCGAGGCCGGCAAGGGACAGGGCTTCGGCTCCCGGGACCGTGTCCCCGTTGACGGTCGCCCAGCCCTCCCCGACGAGGGGAAGCGCGAGATGGGCGAGCGGTGCGAGATCCCCGGAGGCTCCGACCGAGCCGCGGCTGGGGACGACTGGCAGAACCCCGCGGTTCAAGCACTCGAGCAAGAGCTCCACGGTTTCGATCCGCGCGCCGGAGTAACCCTTCGCCAGCGTGTTCGCGCGCAGGAGCATGGCCGCGCGCACGACCTCGTCGGGGTAAGCGTCGCCAACCCCGCAGGCGTGGCTGCGCAAGAGGCGAAGCTGGAGCTCCTCCGAGAGCTCGGGCGGGATCGTCTTCTCGACGAAGCGTCCGAAGCCGGTGTTGATCCCGTAGGTGTGCTCGCCCGCCGCGCCGCTGGCCGCCTTCTCGACCAGCTCGCGCGCGGCGCGCATCCGTCCGCGCCCGTCCTCGGAGAGCCCGGCGGGCACGCCATCGATCGCGACCGCCCAGACGTCCTCGACCCGGAGATCGTCGCCGTTCAAGAGCACGGCCGTGGTAACCGCCATCGTGAGCAAGTCTAGAGCGCGGCTGGAGAGATCCTCGCGCCCGCGCGCGCTCAGTCGTCAAGCAGACGGAGCTCGAGCACCCGGGTCGAATCGAAGCCGTCGATCCTGAGCACCGCCCCCGCGGCGTCGACTGCGGCTCCGGCGGGCATCAGGCCCACGAGCTCGCAACCGACGACCCCCGCGCCTCGAGCGTGGGCCTCGGCGACGATACGCTCGACGATCTCATGCAGCGCCGAGGCTTCCCAGTCGGTCACGTTCATGCTCACCTGAACGAGCCCAGCGCTCGGCAAGTCGAGCCCGAGTGCTCGGACCCCGGGGAAACCCCCGTCGCGCTCCCGGACGATGGCGGCGATCTCGCGCGCGACCTGGGCGTCACGCGCGCGGAGATTGACGTTGAAGGCGATCAGGGGCCGGCGGACGCCGACGAGCACTCCACCGGCGGTCGGATGGAGACGGTTCGGGCCACGGTCCGGGGACAACTCGCCCTCGTCGACGCGCCGCTGCAGTTCTTCCGGCCCTCCCCGGCGATAGAACGCCGGCTCGCGTCCGTCTTCGGTCAGCCGGCCGTAGAAGAAGACCGGCAGCTCGAGCTCCGACGAGATCCGGTCTGCCAGCTCCACCGCGGCCGCCCGGGCGTCCGGTTCATGCTCGGGCCGCAGGAAGACGAAGGGGACGACGTCGGCGGCGCCGACGCGGGGATGGGCGCCCTGATGGCGGCCGAGATCGATGAGCTCCACGGCACGGCGAATTCCGGCCTCAAGCGTGTCGACGAGCTCGTGGTCCGAGCCCACGAGGGTGTAGACGGATCGGTGGTGATCGGCGTCGGCATGCACGTCGAGGAGCCGCGCCGGCCTCGACATCGCCTCGCGCAGAGCGGCGAGCGCGGAGCCGTCTCGGCCCTCCGAGAAGTTGGGCACGGACTCAAGCGGAAGCGGCACGGCGCCAGCATAGAAGGGTGAAAGGGGGCCGTCGCTAGACTCGAAGTTGGTGTCCATCGAGACGACAAAGCACCCTCATCTCAGGATCTTCGCGCGGTTGCTCGGGTTCCTGCGCCCGTACCGGTGGTCCCTCTTCGTCTCGATCGTGCTCGCGGCTGCGTCCCAGGCCGCGTCGATCGCGCTCATCCGCCTGACGCAGAGCGTCATCGACGACGCGATCCGCCCGCAAGACCACCGCATGCTCTGGATCCTGGTCGGTGTCATCGCGGGGCTCGGAGCGGTGAAGGCCCTGCTCATGGTCGGCCGGCGCTTCATCTCGGGAAGGCAGGCGCTCGGCGTCGAGTTCGACATGCGAAACGCCCTCTACGGGCACCTGCTCCGTCTCTCCTTCGGCTTCTACGACCGCCACCAGACCGGGCAGCTGATGTCGCGCGCCACGGTCGACCTCCAGGGCGTGCGCTTCTTCCTTGGCTACGGCCTCATCTTCTTCGCCCAGAACCTCTTCACGATCATCGGCGCGACCGCGATCATGTTCTGGACGGATTGGCGCCTGGCGCTCGTTGCGCTGGCGATCACGCCGATCCTGATCACCCTCGCCTACCGGTACAGCCACGTCTCGCACCCGGTTCTGCGCGATGTCCAGCAGAAGATGGCCGACGTCGCGACGGTGGCCGAGGAAAACATCGTTGGCGTCCACGTCGTCAAGTCGTTCGCGCAAGAGGAGAAGGAGCAGGAGAAGTTCGCGCGCCGCTCGGAGGCCGTCTTCGAGCGGACGATCGACGCGAACCGGCAACGGTCGCTCTACGTCCCGCTGCTCGCGTTCATCCCGCTCCTCGCGCAGGCGGCCATCCTCCTCGTGGGCGGGTGGATGGTCGTGCACGACCAGTTGACCGTCGGCGAGTTCTTCGCCTTCAACCTCTACGTCTCCATGCTGATCATGCCGCTACGGATGCTCGGCATGTGGATCGGGCAGTCGCAAAGGGCGACGGCTTCCGGCGAGCGCATCTTCCAGGTCCTCGACGAGCCCGAGGAGATCGCCGACCGACCCGGGGCCGTCGACCTTCCCCCCGGCGAGGGGCGCATCATCTTCGAGGGCGTGACGTTCGGCTACGACCGCGAACGCCCGGTGCTGGACGGCATCGAGCTCGAGATCGAGCCGGGCAGCAATGTGGCGGTGATCGGCCACACGGGCTCGGGCAAGACGACTCTGACGGCCCTCGTCCCGCGCTTCTATGACGTCACGGCAGGCCGCTTGACCGTGGACGGCGCCGACGTGCGCGATGTGACCCTGACCTCCCTCCGCCGCGCGATCGCCGTCATCTCGCAGGATCCCTTCCTCTTCTCGACGACGGTGCGCGAGAACATCGCCTTCGGCGCGCCGGCTGCCACGGACGAGGAAGTCGAGCAGGCCGCGCGACGAGCTCAGGCTCACGAGTTCATCGCCGAGCTACCGCAGGGCTACGAGACGGTCATCGGCGAGCGCGGTATCACGCTCTCCGGCGGACAGCGGCAGCGAATCGCGATCGCCCGCGCGATCGTCACGAACCCGCGCATCCTCATCCTCGACGACGCCACTGCCTCGGTCGATGCGACGACGGAGGCGAAGATCAGGATCGGCCTCCGCGAGGCGATGGAGGGCCGGACGACATTGATCATCGCCCACCGCCTCTCCACGATCTCGCTCGCGAACGAGATCGTCGTCCTCGACCACGGCCGGATCGCGGCGCGCGGCACGCAGAGCGAGCTCGCCGAAACCAGCGCGGTCTATCGCGAGATCTACGAGCACGGGATGATCGAGACGGAGTTCATCGCCCGGCTAGAGGCGACGGCGTGACGACGCGCTTTTGGCACGAGCGGTGCGCCACGGGCGCAAATTTCGGCGTTAGGCTGACGCCGTCGGGTTGGGGAGGTGGGTTTCCCACACTCGCGCGCGTAATTCGTGGGAGCCGGCGATGAGAGTCTGGCAGCCCGGAAGCCACTTGACGATGCAGCGCGGCGCCGAGGTCGCCGACTGGTCCTGGCGCCGCACGGCCCGCCGCATCTCGACGCTCGCCCGCCTCGCGAGCCGCTACAAGCTGCGCACCAGCCTGGCCGTCGCGAGCCTCCTCGCGGCAACGCTCACCGCGCTCGCACCCCCGTACCTCGCCAAGCTCGCCCTCGATGATGGGATCCGCGACCAGGACTACCGCGCCGTCGTCATCGTGGTCATCGTCTTCGTCGTCGCGGGCCTCCTGAACTGGGTCGCGAGCGCGGCACAGACGTACTTCACCGGCTGGA
>Ga0307415_100000265_pt1 | contig 22542 bp, 16 predicted proteins | sample DK1Cmetagenome_FD_204524 | JGI IMG/M metagenome (GOLD analysis project Ga0307415, IMG submission 204524) | Maize rhizosphere microbial communities from greenhouse at UC Davis, California, United States - DK15-C-2 | ecosystem: Host-associated > Plants > Roots > Rhizosphere > Soil | place: USA... | reverse complement strand
CCTCGACCGCGTTCGGGGCGGTCTCCTCGTTGGCGTCCCAGACGTGGTCGAGCAGCTCGGTCTTGGAGACCACGTCCCCGGCCCGCCGCATCAGGTACTGCAGCAGCCCGTACTCGCGGGTGGTCAGGGCCACGTCGGCGCCCTCGAGCGTGACCCGGCGCCGGGCCGGGTCGAGGCTGAGGCCGCCCACGTTCAGCACGGCCGGACGGGGGGCGGCGCCCCGGCGCAGCAGCGCCCGCAGCCGGGCCAGCAGCACGACGTAGGAGAACGGCTTGGTGAGGTAGTCGTCGGCCCCGCAGTCCAGCCCGTCGGCCTGGTCGTGCTCGCCGTCCTTGGCCGAGAGCATGAGCACCGGCAGCCAGTGCCCCTCGGCCCGTAGCGCCCGCACCACCCGGTAGCCGGACAGGCCCGGCAGCATCACGTCCAGGATCATCGCGTCGTACTCGCCGTGCCGGGCCGCCTCGAGCCCGGCCGGCCCGCTGGCGGCGATGTCGACGGCGAAGCCCTCCGAGTGCAGGCCGCGCTGCAGGGCCGTGGCGAGCCTCGCCTCGTCCTCCACCACCAGCACCCGCACGCTGTCCAGGGTGTCACGCCGCTCAGTCGCCTCACAGGTACCCTCAGCGCGTTCACAGCCCCGACGGCGCACTCTCTATGCGGGAGGTGGCACAGAGATGTCCGTATTCACCACACGTCCGGGCCTTCGCTGGCTCGCGCCGGCCGCGGCCGCGCTCGCCGTGCTCGGCGGTGGCGTCGCGATCGGCGCGATCACCGCCGCGGCCGACCCCGCGCTGCCCACCCGCGGCGCCGCGCAACTGTTGGTCGATCTCCAGACGGCCCGCCTCGAAGGGCTCTCCGGGACCGTCGTGCTGCGCTCCGACCTCGGCCTGCCCCCGCTGCCCGGCCTGACCGGTGACGGCGACGCCGACCTGGCCTCGCTCGTGTCGGGCACGCACACCATGCGCGTGTGGTACTCCGGGCCGGACAAGGCGCGCGTGGCCATCCTCGACACCCTGGGCGAGACCGACGTCATCCGCAACGGGAACGACGTGTGGACCTGGAACAGCCGCAAGAACGAGGCCTCGCACGCGACGCTGCCGCCCGGGGTCATGGGCCTGCCGTCCACGTTCACCATGCCGGGCACGAACCCGGAGCAGGTGGCCCGGGCCGCCCTGGCCCTCATCGAGCCGAGTACCCAGGTCAGCGTCGACGGCTCGGCCGAGGTGGCCGGCCGCGACGCCTACGAGCTGGTGCTGGTCCCCCGCGACCGCGCCTCGCTGATCGGCTCGGTCCGGCTGGCCATCGACGCCACCGAACACCTGCCGCTGCGGGTCGCGGTGTACGCCCGCGGCGCCGACCAGGCCGCCATCGAGGTGGCGTTCACCCGGATCAGCTTCACCCGCCCCGACCCGGACCAGTTCGTGTTCAACCCGCCGCCGGGAGCCAAGGTCGTCGAGGAGAGGCCCGACACGCCGGCGCCCGGCAAGGCCGACCCCAAGGCCGACCCGAAGGACAGGCCGGACCTCCGTCGTGCGGTGGTGGGGTCCGGGTGGACCAGCGTGCTGGTCATGCGCGTCCCCAAGGAGATCGACACCGAGGTCGGCGAGAACCCCAAGGGGGCCGAGCAGCTCCAGAACATGATCAAAAGGCTGCCCCGGGTGAGCGGCTCCTGGGGCGGCGGGCACGTGCTGTCGAGCGCGCTGTTCAGCGTCCTGGTCACCGATGACGGGCGGTTGCTCGTGGGCGCGGTCACGCCGGCCCGGCTGGCCGAGGCGGCGGCCGATCCGGCCGCGAAGCTGGCCGACTGAGACGGCATGATCTCCCCGCCCCCCAGCCCTTCGGGCCCACCCCCCTTGGCGGACGGGACCGCGATCGCCAGCCATGGCCTGACCAAGCGCTTCGGGCGGCAGACGGCCGTCGACGGCATCGATCTGGCCGTGCCCCGCGGCGCCGTGTACGGGTTCCTCGGCCCGAACGGCTCCGGCAAGACCACGACGATCCGCATGCTGCTCGGCCTGATCCGGCCCACCGCCGGCACGCACGAGCTGCTGGGCGAGCCGATGCCGGCCGGAGCGGCGCGGGTCCTGCCCCGGGTCGGCTCCCTTGTGGAGGGTCCGGCCTTTCATCCGTACCTGTCCGGCGCGGCCAATCTGGCCCGCCTCGACGCGGCCGACCGTACCGCCGACCCGGCCACGGCCCGGTCGAGAATCGCGGCCGCGCTCGAGCGGGTCGGGCTGCTGGCCGCCGCCGGCAAGCGCTACCGCGCGTACTCCCTGGGCATGCGCCAGCGCCTGGCCCTGGCCGCCACCCTGCTCACGCCGCGGGAGCTGCTCCTGCTGGACGAGCCGACGAACGGGCTCGACCCGCAGGGCACCCGCGAGGTGCGCTCGCTCATCACCGCGCTGGCCGCCGACGGCACCACCGTGATGCTGTCCACCCACCTGCTCTCCGAGGTGGAGCAGATCTGTGGCCACGTCGGCGTCATGCACCTGGGCCGGCTGGTCGCCCAGTCGCCCCTGGACCGGCTGCGGGGCCAGGCCGCGCCGCGGGCCCGGGTGGAGACCGACCGGCCCGGCGACGCGGCGCGGACGCTGCGCGAGCTGGGCCTGACCGACGTCGTGGTGCGGGGGCGCGAGGTCACCGCCCTGCTCGGCCCCGTCGCCCCGGAGAAGGTGGTGGCCGGCCTGGTCCACGACGGCATCGGGGTGCGCGGCTTCGGCGTCGTCGCCCCCGACCTGGAGGAGATGTTCGTGGCGCTGACCGGGGAAGGCTTCGATGTCAGCGGTTGAGGCGCCGCGTCGCCCGGCCCCGCAGGCGCCGCCGGCGACGCTCGCCCCGCCGCGCCGGCCGAACACCCGGTTCCTCCGGTCCGAGCTGCGGCTGATCTTCGGACGGCGGCGCAACCTGGCCGGCCTGGCCGTGCTCGCCGGCCTACCGGTGCTGCTCGCCCTCGCGGTCCGCCTCGACGGCGAGGCCGGCGAGGGCGGCGGTCCGGAGTTCGTCGCCCTCATCGCCGGCAACGGCTTCTTCGTCGCCCTGGCGGCGCTGGGCATCGAGATGGGCCTGTTCCTGCCGATCGCGGTGGCGGCCATCTCGGTCGACACGATCGCCGGCGAGGCCAACCAGGGCACGCTGCGCTACCTGCTCGCCGTGCCGGTGTCGCGGACCCGGATGCTGGCCGTGAAGTACGCCGCCGTGGTCGTCTTCGCGTTCGTGGCGACCGTGTGGGTCGCGCTCGTGGGCCTGCTCGTCGGCCTCGTAATTTTCGGCGGCGGCCCGGTCACCCTGCTGTCCGGCGCGCAGGTCGGGTTCGGCGAGGGGCTGCTGCGGCTGGCCGCCGTCTGCGTCTATCTCGCCGTGTGCCTGTCCGCGCTGGGGGCGATCGGCCTGTTCGTCTCGACGCTGACCGAGCAACCGATCGGGGGCGGCATCGCGGTGGTGATGCTGAGCGTGGCCAGTTTCATCATGGACAGCATCCCGCAGATCGCGTGGGTGCATCCGTACCTGCCGACGCACTGGTGGCTGGCCTTCGGCGACCTGCTGCGCGACCCGGTCGCCTGGGACGGCATCCGGTCCGGGCTGGTCTCGGCCGGCGCCTACATCCTGATCTTCGGCGCGGCCGCCTGGGCCCGGTTCTCGGGGCGCGACGTGACGAGTTGATCAAGGGGGATGGGCCCGAAGGGCCGAGGTGGGGGAAATCCTTGACCGGGTGACGCGGCACCCATAGGTTGCCGTCAACGTCTGATCACCGGAGAGATCGACCCCATGTCCGTCCGCCTCCCCCGTCTCGAGCCCGGGCTCCTCCCGCGCGGCCGAGCGGTGCCCCTGGCCGCGGTGACCGCGGCCGCGCTCGCGGCGGCGGCGACGTTGTTCGCCGCGTACTCCACCGGCGTCGGCGACTACACCGACGCCCGGCAACCGGTGCCGGCCCGGGTGGACGACCTGCTGGCCCGCATGTCGATCGACGACAAGATCGGCCAGATGACGCAGGTGGACCGGGCCGCCCTGTACGCCGCCGGCGACATCGCCGCCTACCGGGTCGGCGCCGTCCGGGGCACCACGACCGCCGACGGGTACGACGCGCTGCAGCGTACGGCGCTGTCGACCCCGCTACGCGTACCGATCCTGCACAGCGTCGAGGAGGCGTCCGCGACCGGCACGGTGTTCCCGGCCAACATCGCGCTGGGCGCCTCCCGCGACGCCGACCTGGCCCAGCGGGTGGGCCGGGCGATGGCCGAGGAGCTGTCGGCCACCGGCGTGGACTGGGCCGACGGACCCTGCCTGTGCGTGGCCCGCAACGACCGCTGGGCCCGGGCACCCGAGTCCTTCGGGGAGAAGCCCGAGATCGCCAACGCGATGACCGCGATGGTGACCGGGCTGCAGGGCGGCACACTCGGCGGGCCCGCCTCGGTGCTGGCCACCGCCACGCACTTCGTCGGGGACGGCGGCACCATCGACGGGATCGACGCGGGCGACACGCTGACCTCCGAGGCCGACCTGCGGGCGATCCATCTGGCCCCGTTCCGGTCCGCGGTGAGGCTCGGCGTGGGCAGCGTGCGGATCTCGGCCGGGAGCTGGAACGGCCACCGGCTCCACGCGCACCACTACCTCATCACCGATGTCCTCAAGCGGGAGCTCGGCTTCGGCGGCATCGTGGTCGGCGACGGTGACGGCCTGGACTCCATCGACGGCCAGGAGGGCTTCACCGAGACCGAGGTGGCCGACGCCATCAACGCCGGCGTGGACATGGTCGTGGCCAACGACTACCGCCGATTCGTCGCCCTGCTGCGCTCGGCTGTCCGATCAGGACGGGTCGACCCGCAACGCGTCGACGACGCCACCCGGCGGATCCTGACCAGGAAGTTCGAGCTGGGCCTGTTCGAGCACCCGTACGCCGACCGCAAGCTGGCCGCGACCGTGGGCTCGCCGGCCCACCGCGACCTCGCCCGTGACGCCGTGCGGCGGTCGGTAGTGCTGCTGAAGAACGCCGGTCGCGTGCTGCCGCTGTCTCGCCGCGACGGCAAGGTCTTCGTCACCGGCGCCGCCGCCGACGACCTGTCCCGGCAGGGCGCCACCGCGATATCGGGCCGGACCGGCACGACGATCCTCGACGGCGTCCGCGCGGCCGGCGGCGCCGTCACCTACCACCGTGACGGTGTCGGCGTCGACTCCTCGTACCGGGTGGCGGTGGCCGTGGTCGGCGAGGCCCCGGCCCCGGACGGGGCGGTGGGCCGGCCGTCGACGCTGGTGCCCGACCCGCGGGACCTCGCCGCCGTCGACCGGATCCGCGCCGCCGGCGTCCCGGTCGTCGTCGTGCTGGTCGCCGGACGACCCCTGGACGTGGCCGCCCGGCTGCCGGGCTGGAACGCGCTCCTGGCCGCCTGGCTGCCCGGCACCGAGGGCCGCGGGGTGGCCGACGTGCTGTACGGCGAGCACAACCCGACCGCCCGACTGCCGGTCACCTGGATGACGGGCGCGGCCCAGCAACCCATCAACGACGGCGACGGCAAGCCGGCCCTGTTCCCGTACGACTTCGGCCTCTCCTATCCGGTCACCGCCACCGCGACGCCCCCGCCGACGGTCCGGCCCACCGCCCCGGCGACGCCATCCGGGCCGGCTGGCCGGGGCGATGGGCCGGTGTGCTCGGTGGCCTACCGCGTCATCAACCAGTGGGACGTCGGCTTCCAGGCCGACGTCACCATCCGCAACACCACTGCCGCCGCGGTCGACGGATGGCGGCTGGTGTGGCGGTTCGGCAACGGCCAACGGGTGACCCAGCTCTGGGGCGGCGTGGTCACGCTCACGGGCACCACGGTCACCGTGCGGAACGCCGCCTACAACGGCGCGTTGGCGCCGGGCGCGTCGGCGACGGTCGGGTTCACGGCCAGCCGCGACGGAGCCAACCCGACCCCCGCCGGCTTCAGTCTCAACGGCGACCCCTGTCAGGTCCGGTGACAGGCCCACCGGGCACGGTCGGTCGGCGCTGCGACCCCCCAGGGCCTGAGTTACGGTGAAGCGGCGCCCGCGGTACCCGGGTCGCAGAAGGGCTCGACCACCCCATGGCGTCCATCACCTCCGTCGAGGGCCTCGCGCCCGGTGACCACGCCTGCCTGACCTTCTCCGACCCCGACGAGCGGCTCGACATCGTGTCCGCGTTCGTGCGCGACGGGATCGAGGGGTACGCGAAGGTGGTGTGCCTGACCGAGGCCCTGTCACCGGAGCGGCTGGAGGCCGAGCTCGCCGACCGCGGCGTGCCGGTGGCCGGGGAGCTGCCGCCGGGTCAGCTCACCGTCGCCGGCAGCGAACGTCCGCTGCTGGCCAGCGGGATGATCACCGCCACCGAGCTGGTCGAGCGGCTGGGCCGGCTGGTCGACGAGTCCGCCCGGGAGGGCTTCGCCGGGCTGCGCTTCACCGTCGACATGTCCTGGGCGACCCGACCCGGCGCCGCGGCCGACCAGCTCCCGGTCTTCGAGCGGGCGGTGAGCAAACTCTTCGCCGACGGCCGGCTCACCGCCATCTGCCAGTACGACCGGGAGACGTTCGACGCGGTGACCCTGGCCGTCGCGGCCGAGGCCCACCCGCGCGCGGTGGCGGCGACCGTGTACCACGAGGACCCGGTGCTGCGCATCTGCCGCCAGCACAGCCCACCCGGGCTACGCGTGGCCGGCGAGATCGACTTCAGCCGCGTGGAGCCTCTGGCCGTCGGGCTGACCGAGGCGCTGCGCCTCAACGGCGGCGACGTCCAGGTCAACCTGGCCCGGCTGCGGTTCATCGACGGGGCGGCGGCCGCGGTCATCCTGCAGACGGCGCTGGCCCGGCCGCCCGGGCACTCGGTCACCGTGGTCTGCCGCGACCCGGTGCGACGGACGCTGAAGCTGCTCGGCGCCGATGAGCTGCCCGCGCTGCGCCTGCTGGGGGTGCCCGGTGACGCCTGAGCGCCCCACCTCCACCGGCCCGCCCGTCCCGACCGGTCGGCCGCGCAACGGCGTGGCGCTGGAGCAGCCCTTCGACGACACCAACCTGTTCGCCCTCCGGTCCGCGGTCGCCGCCCACGGCACGCAGCTCGGGCTGAGCGCGGACCGGGTGGCCGACCTCGTGCTGGCCGCGCAGGAGCTGGCCGCCAACGCGATACGCCACGGCGGCGTCGCCGCGGCCGCGCCGGGGCGCCTGCGGTTGTGGCGCGAGGACTCCCGGGTCGTGTGCGAGGTCACCGACGGTGGGCCGGGGATGGCCGATCCGGACGGCGCCGGCCTGCGGCGCGCCGCCATCGGGGCCAGCACCGGCCGCGGGCTCTGGATCGTGCGGCAGGTCGCCGACGGCTTCTCCATCGCGTCGGGACCGGACGGGGTCAGGGTGACGGTGGCGTTCGGAGTCGGGTGAGCACCAACCGGTCGGAGTCCCGGCCGGCCGGCCAGCCGTCGACGAACAGCCTCGTGACGCCGTCGGCGTCGCCCACCTCGACCGTGCCGTCGGGGCCCAGCCGCAGCGCCACCCCGTCCGGCCCGAACCTCACCGGCAGCGGCCCGGTCCGCCCGTCAACGCTCAGGCCGACCTCGGTCCCGGTCAGGCCGAAGGCCCGGATCCGGCCCGGGCCGGCCGACGGGACCTCGGGTGGGCGCAGCCACCGCCCGTAGGCGACGTCGGAGTATCCACTGTAGATCTGCCAGGGCTCGAACAGCGGCGTGTACGCCTCGTACAGGTGCCGCCGGCCGCCACCGAACTCCAGGACGAGGTCGACGCCCGGACGGTGCATGGTCACCCGCACCGGGCCGGCGGCATCGGCCAGCCCGACGGCGACCGCCTCGTCGGCCGCGACGCCGGCGTCGGCGTACACCGTGGCCCGCGGGAACAGCGCGGCCAGCCGCCGCCCCACGTACGGGATCCGGCTCATGCCGCCGGCCAGCAGGACGTAGTCCACGTCGTCGGCCAGGTCGGAGCGGCCGACCGCGCGCAGCTGGGCCGCGGTCAGGCCGTCGCGGGCCCGGGCCGCCCGCAACGCCGCGGTGGTCAGCGTCTCGGCGCCGTCCATCGCCCCGCGCAACGCGGCCTCGAGGCGGGCCCGGCCGTACCGCACCGCGCGCGGGTAGGCCAGCGCGGGCGGGAGCACGACCGGATGTTCGTCCACATATGACAGTCGCGTCTTGGCCTCGCGCGCGGCCCGCTCGATCAGCGCCCAGGCCAGCTCCGGCCGCGGATGCAGCGTCACATCGACCCGGTGGGCCGCCAGCTCGGCCGCGATGTCGCGGGCCATCTCGATGTCGAGGGCGTCCCCGGCCACCGCGGCGCCGGCCGCGGCCAGCACGGCCAACCGCGGGCGAGGTCCGGCGGCCACGGCCATGACCGCCACGTCGAGCGTGCCGCCGCCCATGTCGAAGACCAGCAGCCGGCCGGCCGGCCGCTCGTCGAGGCCGAGGTAGCGGTGGGTCAGCCAGGCCAGGCCGGCCGCCACCGGCTCCTCCATCAGGTCGACGGCCAGCCCCACGCCGGCGGCGACGTCCAGCAGGCGTCGCCGCTGGGCACCGTCCCACAGCACCGGGCAGCCGAGGCGCACCTCACGCCCCGGATCGGGCAGGGCGAGCCCGGCCGCCCCGGCCCGGCGCGCCGCCTCGGCCAGGATCGCCGCGATCACGGCGTCGGCCTCGACGGTGACCGCGGTGCCGTCGGGCCCCCACCCCGTCACCGTGGTCCGCCGGTCGGTGATGGCCCGCTTGACCGACCGGATCGGCCCGGCACCGTCGTCGTCGGCGTCCTCACCGACAACGATCGCGGGACCGTCGGCGCGGGCCAGCGAGGGCAGCCAGGCCGTCGACCGTCCTATCGGGACGATCGCCGCCGGGCCGGCCGCCTGAGCTTCGGCGACGAGTGTCGTCGCCGTTCCGAAGTCGACTCCGACGGCCGCGCGCCGCCCGGGTGCCCGTTCCGCGGTCACACGGGCACGACCCGCGCCCGCTCGATGAGCAGCGTTTCGCCTTCCCCGCCGCCCTGCCCTTCGGGCCCACCCCCCGGGCCGCCGGTGCGCCAGGCATAGCCGGGCCGGATCACGCTGACCCGCGCGCCGACCGGTCCGGCGCCGGCGACGACCGCATGGCGGGCCCCGTCGAAGGCCGCCTCCTCGCCGGCCCGGCCGATCGGCTCGAGGTCACACATCCGGACCAACGCGCGGACCCGCTCCACCATGACGGCCGGCCGGGCCCCGGCCGCGGCCAACTCCTCCACGTCCATCGCCACGCGGGCCAGCGCCCGTACCGCGTCCACCCGCGCCTGGCGCTCGCGGGCTCCGCGCGCCTGGAAGGACGTGCGGTACGCCTGGCGCAGCCGCGTCTCCAGGTCGTCGCGCTCGCGCAACGCGGCCCGCACCGTCTCGGCCAGGCGGACCCGGTCGGCCGCCCGTAGCCCGGCCCCCGTCAGTTCGTCCAGGGCCCGCTCCGGCGCCAGGCCCGGACCGGCCTGGATCCACTCGTAGGTGCGGGCGCCCGGATCGAACCGGGCGAGCCGGCGCAGCGCGCGCTGGGCCCGGCGCCAGGCCTGGTCGGCGTCGGCCCGCTCGACGCCCAGTTCGCCCAGCCGGCGCTTGAGATCGCGCGCGGACATCGGCGCCCGGGCGTCGCGCAGCAGGTCGAGAAACACCGCCACCGAAGCGGTGCGCAGACGGTGCATCTGCCGGACTCTAGCCGCGCCCGGTGGCGGGCGACCTTTATCGTCGGACGTCCATGCGGTTAGTGTGGAGGCGTGGCTATGTCCTCACTGATGGTGGCGCTCGGCACGCCCGCACCCGACTTCGAGCTCCCGGACCTGACCGGGAGGACGATCCGGCGTGACGACTTCGCCGACGCGCCCGCGCTGCTCGTGGCATTCCTGTGCAACCACTGCCCGTACGTCAAGCACGTGGAAGCGACCTTCGGCCGGCTGGTCGGCGACTACCCCGACCTCGCCGTCGTCGGGATCTGCACCAACGACGTCCAGTCCTATCCGGACGATGACGCGGATCATCTGGCCGAGCAGGCGAAGCGGGCCGGCTGGACCTTCCCCTACCTCGTCGACGCGACCCAGGACGTGGGTCGCGCCTTCCAGGCGGCGTGCACGCCGGACTTCTTCCTGTACGACTCGGGACGCCGCCTGGCCTACCGCGGGGCGATGGACGGCTCGACGCCGGGCAACGGAGTTCCCGTCACCGGCGAGCTGCTCCGGGGCGCGATCGACCTCGTGCTCGCCGGTCAGCGGGTACCCGAGCCGCACCGCCCCAGCATGGGCTGCTCCATCAAGTGGCGGGCGTGACGCCCAGCGAACGGTCGGTCGACTCACAGCAACGCGCGCTAAAGTCCTGACCATGGACGAGAACCGCGCCCGACGAGTGGTCGACGCCCTGAGGAATCGCGGCGTGCCGGCCCATGTGGCCCCGGCCGGCGCATACGCGTTCGGTATCCGCGTGGTGCTGCGTGACGAACGCGAGGCGATCTGGGACAGCGACGGCACCGCCGGACTCGAGGCACAGGTGTTGCGCAACGGCGTGCTTGTCGGTTTCGTGCCCACGATCGAGGGCTCCGAGGACTTCGACGACGCGCAGGTGATCGACGCGATCGCCCGTACCGACTATGACCAGCCGATCGCCCGGCAGCGGCCGGTGGCGCCACCGGCCGCGCCCGCGCTCCCCCACGAGGGCGGCTTCTTCCGGCGCTTCCGCGAGGGCTTCCGCGAGCGCTGACCGCCGCTCCGCACACGCCTGCCTGCACACCTGGGCGCGCGGGAGGGGAGCGCGGCCGACCACCCGGCCAAGATCACGACAACTTCCCGGGTAAGGATGATCGCGATCCTGAGGACAATCAGTGAAGCCCAACTGCACATTTGTCCTGAGGATCGCGATCTCGCACGCTGGCGCGCCCGCGGCCCTGGCTACCACCCCTACCTGAACGGTCACCTTTCCGGGAGTTGTGGCCTCGCGGCCCGAGCCCCGCGGCCCGTCGACACGCCGGTAGCGCGCAGGTGTGCAGAGCGGATGCAAAAAAGTGAGACACCCCAGGCCGCCCGCGACACGCCGGCCACGCCGCGACACGCCGACATCGCTCCGACGCGCCGGCTAGCCGAGATCGACCACCTCATCGGCCACCGCGACCAGCACCGGGTCGTGGGTGGCGGCCACCACGGCGGTCCCGGAACGGGCGGCGGCCGACAGGGCGGCGGCGACGATCTCCGCGTGCGCCTCGTCCTGCCGGGACGTCGGCTCGTCGAAGACGGCCAGACCCGGCTGCGCGGCGAGCACCCGGGCGGCGGCGACGCGCTGCCGCTCACCGCCGGAGAGCACTCGCACCGGCCGGCGGCGCACCGGCGCCAGCCCGAGCGTCCGTACCCAGTGCTCGACGAGCGTGGCGTCGGGTGGCAGTCCCCGGGCCAGCCGTACCAGGTCGAGGTTCTCGTCCACGTCCACCGACTCGACCAGGATCGTGTCCTGCCCGCCGACGCAGACGTGGCGGCGGCGCAGCGCCGCCCGGGCCGAGCGGTCCAGCCCGGCCAGCTCGACCCCGGCGATCCGGACCGATCCGGCGTCGGGCCGCTCCAGTCCGCAGAGCACGCGCAGCAGCGTCGTCTTGCCGGCACCGGACCGGCCGCGGATGACGGTGAGCGTGCCGGCCCGTACGGTCAGCGCGGCGCCGTCGAGGATGCCGCGGCCGTCGCGGGCCACGGACACCGCCTCCAGCCGCGCCACGGTGCTTCTCTGCGCTCGCTCCGCTCGCGCGGGCTCGGGCGCCTTGAGGTGCCGCCTTCCCTCCTCGCTCCGCTCCTTCGTCACCGCGCTCGTCAGTCCAGGCGACGCCGGCTCCGGAGCCGGGCTCAGCACGATCGACTCCGGCGCGCCGGCCGCCCGGACCCGGGTCCGCACGCCGGCCCCCCGGCGCAGCGGCTCGGGCAGCCGGACCCAACCCCGGTCGTCGACGACCAACGACTCCGCGTCCGATCCGGTCCACTCCTCGGACAGGCGGCCGTCGCGGATCCGCACGATCCGGTCGGCCACCCGGGTGGCCCGGGCGTCGTGGGTGACCAGCAGCAGCGCCGACCCGGACGCCGTGACCGCGGCGGCCAGCTGGTCGTAGACCTCCTCGGCGGAAGCCCGGTCCAGCTCCCCGGTGGGCTCGTCCGCGAGTACCAGCGAAGGAGAGTGGGCGACGGCGGCGCACACGCACACCCGCTGGGCCTCACCCCCGGACAGCGTGGCCGGCCGGCGCGCGGCCAGGTGGCTCAGGCCCAGCGACTCCAGGGCGGCGCCGGCCCGGTCCCGGGCCGTGCGGCGGCCGGTGCCGGCCAGCCGAAGCTGCAGGGCGACGTTGTCGAGCACCGATATCTCGGGGCGCAGGGTGCGGGCGTAGTGCTGGTCGACCAGGCCGAGCCGGCGACCCCGCAGCCGGGCCCGGTCCGCCTCGACCGCGCCGACGAGGTCCACCCCGCACACCTCGACGATGCCCGCGCTCGGCGCGACCTCGCCGATGAGCACGCGCAACAGCGTCGTCTTGCCCGAACCGTTGGGCCCGTGCACCACGACCCGCTCGCCGGCCGCCACGTCGAGGGTCAAGCCCCGCAGCGCGGCCACGTGTCCCCGCGGCGTCGGGTAGAGACAGAACACGTCATGGGCCCGGACCGCGACCGTCACGGCGACACCTCCTCCGGCCGCCGCGGGGCTCGCTCCCGCAGCGAACCGCCCGCCACGGCCGCGCAGACGGCCAGCGCGACCGCCAGGCCGAGACCGAGGCCCACCACCGTCCACATAGGAGATACGGCGAACCGGAGCGGCGGCACCGGTTCGGTGCCCACGGCGGTGACCCGGATCAGCGCCGCCGTGACCAGGGACAGCAGGGCCCCGATCGCGACGCCGGCCGGGACCCCCACCGCGACCACGGCGACCGCCCGCAGGAACAGCGCCCGCCGCAGGGTACCGGGAGCCACGCCGTCCGCCTCCCAGGTGTAGAGCTGGGCCGCGTCGTCGCGCCGCTCGGCCACCACGAGCAGCACCAGCGCGACGAGCGCGACCGCGAAGCACAGCAGGGCGCCGCGGGCGAGCAGGTCCGAGGCCCCTCGCGCCACCGGATCGCCGGCCAGGCGGTCCAGCCGCGCCTGCCGCAGGTCGACCTGTACCTGGTCGAACGGCGGGCCGGCCAGGGCCGCGGCCAGCGCGTCCGGGCGCGGGGCCGACAGCCACAGTTCGCGGACCGAGCCGGTACCCGGATCCCGGGCGTCCAGCGCGTCGGCCAGGGCGGCCGCGTCGGCCACGACGAACCGCGCCCCGACCGTGGGGAACCGGGGCAGCACACCGGCGACGCGGGCCGGCACCGGCGGGCCCGAGGTGAAACGCAGCGACAACACGCCCCCGTTGGCCGCGCTGGCGGTGGTCGCGTCGGTGTACACGGCCAAGGGCCCCGGCGTGGGGCCGGATCGGACCACCACCTTCTCGCCGGTCAACGTGTACTCGACGGACAGTGTGGCGCCCGCGGTGACGGTGGCGCCCTCGGACGCCCACCCGGTCCACGCCGCGCCGCCGGATCCGGAATCGAACCGGGCCGGGCCCAGGTCGACACGACCCTTCAGGGATGGCAGGTCCCGGCCCTCTCCGATGTGGTGCTGCCGATGGGTGGCGGCGAAGGTGCTCTCGGACAGCGTGAGCGCGAAGAGGTGGGCCGGCGCCGGCAGCGGCGCGTCCAGCCGCCCCGCCAGCCGGCGGCCGGACGCCGTCAGCGGAATCCCGATGTCGCGCCCGTCGGGCAGGCGCAGCCAGGCGGAGATGTCCACATCGGAGAGTGTGCCGGTCGCGTCGAAGGACAGGGTACGGGTGCCGCCCGGGACGAGCGACCGGGTCGCGTCAGGTCCGGCCGAGTCCGGCCCGGCCGACGGGCCGGGCCGCAGCCCGCGCGCGACCTCGGCCGGACCGGCGGCGCCGACAACCGCGTCCCAGTACCGGATCGCGGGCAGCGCCCCGGGATCGACGCCGACGACCGCGGGGGTGTGCGAGCGGGACGCGTCGATGCGTATCGTGGCCGGGCTCCGGATCACCGGATGGGCCGACGCCGCCGGCACGGCCTCGGTCAGCCGCCGCGGCGTCACCGCGTCGAGCGGGGAGCGCTGGCCCGGCCCGGCCCGCAGCGTGGCGTCGAGCGGCACGGCGAACGTGGCCTGGTCCGCGGCGCCCTGCCGCAGCGTGGCCTGGTATCCGCCGGCGAACCCGACCACGCCCACGGCGGCGGCCAGGAACGCCACGGTGGCCACCGGGCGCAGCGGCCCGCGGGCCGCGCCGAGCAGGCCCAGACGCGCGGAGAACCAGTGCCGCGGCAGCAGGCGGGCCACGCCGCCGGTGACGAACGGCCAGATCCGCCCGGCCAGCAGCCCGCCGCACACGACGGCCAGCACCGGCAGCACGAGCAGGAGCGGGTCGGTGCGCTCGCCCAGTCCCCCGGCGGTCACCGCGCCCCGGGCCACGGCGACCGCCGCGACCACGAGGCCGGCCACGACGGCGACGTCCACCGCGCGCCAGGCCAGCCCCGACGCGCCGTCGAACCGGCCCGGGCGCGGACCGCCCAGCGACAGGGCCACGGCCACGACGGCCGCGGCGGCCAGCGCGCCCAGGCCGACCTCGGTGGCGGCCGCGCCCAGGGCCGAGACCGCGGTCGCGGCCGGATCGAGGCCCGCCGATCGGGCCAGCCACCAGACGAGCAGGGCGCCGAGTCCGGCGCCGGCGACCGTACCGAGCGCGACCGGGACGCTGGCCGCCAGCACGACCAGGAGCGCGGTGTGGCGGCGCCGCCCGCCGCGACGGCGCAGCAGGGCGACCGTGGCCGTGTGGTCGCGCCGCAGTCCGATCGCCCCGATGGCGGCGAACCCCAGCAGCAGCGCGGTCGACGACGCGGCGAGCAGGGCGAACCGGCGCGACGACCCCTGGGCCCGGGCCGCCTCCTCCCGCAGCACGTCGTCGGGCGCGGTCAGGGTCAGCCGGGCCGGGTAGAGGTCGACGGCGACCTGGGCGCTGCGGGCCAGGTAGGCCTCGACCCCGATGGCGTTGACCGCGTCCAGATCCACCGGCGCGACCCAGGAGTACGCCCGCTGGAAGGCCGACAGCGACTCGAGTTGGGCCCCCGCCCGTACCCCGTCGGCCAGGAGCATCGGGGCGGCGTCGCCCGGGTCGTGCGTACCGCTGAACAACAACGGGTCGGCCCGCTCGGCCCGCCCGACCACCACGATGCCGAGGGCCGGGTCGGGCGCCGGCCCGTCGCCGAGGGCGAGCACCTCGCACCGGGTCGGGGTGCACGACGCCGGCGGCCGGCCGTCGACAAGGCGCACGAGCGACGGCAGGTCGTCGGCCGCGCCGAAGTGGAACACGCCGCCCCGGCCGTCGGAGATCTCGTGGGTGAGCATCTGCAGGTGTACCCGCCCCGCGGACAGCCGGGCCAACTGCCCGCGGGCCTGCCGGTCCAGCTCGTCGATGGCCGCGACCGGTTCGCGCACGCTCTGCCGGTTGGCGGCGATGCTGCGGTCACCGGCGGGCAGCGACTCGAGGCCGTGGCGCAGGGCGGCCGCGCCGACCACCGTGGCCGTCCCCTGGGCGCTGACCGGGAGCACCGTGGCGGCCGCCACGCCGAGGCACACCAGCAGCCACCGGGTGGGCCGGTGGCGCAGGCGGGCCCAGGCCAGCGATACGGCGGCTCGCACCCGACCTCCCGTACTAACCGATAACCTGTTATCTAGAGGTTAGCCCGTCGAGGTTAGCAGGAGGCGATACGGCGTGGCGTCGGTTGTCGTCGACGGGCTCGTCCTGCCGATCTCCGTGGCCGGGCATCCGGCGCTGGACTTCTGCAACACCCGGGCCGGCTGGGGCGAGCCGCGGCCCAAGGAGTACCTCCACACCCACGCCCATCTCACCGTGTGGGCGTGTCAAAACGGCTTCATCGCCACCTCGGCCGTCCGGGGGTTGCGTCGGGCCGGCGAACGCGACCCGGCCGGGGCGTCCGAGATCGTGGCGCGGGCGGTGGCCTTCCGCGACGCGCTGCGGGCCGTCCTGCTCGGCCCCGCCGCCCCGGCGACGTGGACCGCGGTCAACCGGGAGGTCCGCCGGGCCGGTGCGGGCGCGGCGTTGGGGCCCGCGTCCGGCATGGCTGGGGCGGCGGCCTGGACCCTGGACGCCGGGATCGAGCAACCCCTGCTCGCCGTCGTCTGGTCGGCGGCGCAGCTGCTCACCTCGCCGGACGCGCGGCGCGTGGCCGCCTGCCCCGGCCCGGGCTGCGGATGGATCTTCGCCGACCCGCGGGGCCGGCGCCGGTGGTGCTCCATGGCGTGGTGCGGCAACCGCGCCAAGGTCCGTCGCTTCGCGCAGCGGAGGCGCACCACGGCGTGAGTCACGCCACGTGCAGAACCCGCAAACTTTCGGTGAACGAAAGTCATTGCCAACCGCAGGGGCGGATCGCAGACTGAGGCAAGCGCGGGCCCGCAGCGGGAGGAGGGCACCGGCGTGTCCATGACGCGGGCTGGCGTCGGGGCGGCGAGGCGCGCCGACGTGATCGGGTTGCGCCACATCGTTCCCGGCCTGATCTCCGATCCTCTGCGCGCGTTCGAGGAGATCGGCGCGCGGTCCGGCGGGCGCGTCGTCCGCCTCGATCTCGGCCCGTTCCGGCCGTACCTGGTGACCCGGCCCGAGCACGTCGCGCACGTGTTGCGCGACAACGGCGCCAACTACCGGCGCGACGGCATGATGTGGCGGCCGCTGCGGCGGCTCTTCGGCGACGGCCTCGGCGGCGAGGGCGCCGAGTGGGAGCCCAGCCGGCGGCTCGTCCAGCCGCTGTTCTCCTCGCGCCACATCGGCCGGCTGCTGGCCGCCATGGCCGACGAGATAGCCGCCGCGGTGGACGAGCTGGCCGGGCGCCGGGGACGCGTCGTCGACGCCGAGCAGGCGATGACGCGCATCGTGCACGCCGTCCTGGTCCGGATCTTCTTCGGCGGGCGCCTGTCCATCGCCGACGCCGAGCGGCTCGGGCGGGCGGTGGCCACCGCGTTCACGTCGATGGCGGCCCGCATGCTGCTGCCGTTCGCGCCCGCGTCGGTGCCGCTGCCGGGCGATCGCGCGTTCCGGGCCGCGGTGCGGACCGCCGACGAGATCCTGTTTCCGTTGGTACGCCAGATCCGCGCCCGCCCCGACGCGGAAGCGACCGATATCGTGTCGCTGCTGTGCCGGGCCACCGACACCGACGGCCGCCGCCTGTCCGACCAACGGGTGCGCGACGACATCGTGGCGATATTCGCGGCCGGCACCGAGACCACCGCGGTCGCGCTGACCTGGCTGTGGGTCGTGCTGCGCGCGAACCCCGACGTGGCGCGGCGCCTGCGCCGCGAGGTCGACGAGGTGGTCGGAGCCGGGCCGGCCCGACCCGAGCACCTGCCGGGTCTGCGCTACGCCCGGATGGTCTTCTCCGAACTGCTGCGGCTCTACCCGATCGGGTGGGTCATCCCCCGGACGGCCGCCGCCGACGACACCATCGACGGCGTGCGGGTCCGTGGTGGGTCCACCGTGATCCTCAGCCCCTACCTCACCCAGCGGTTGCCGGACGTCTGGCGCGACCCGACCCGCTTCGACCCCGAACGCTTCGCCCCGGCCCGCGAGAACCAACGGCCCCGGTTCGCGTACTTCCCGTTCAGCGGCGGCGCGCACGCCTGCCTGGGCGGGCATCTGTCCACTGTGGAAGCGCAGCTCGTCGCCGGCACCATGCTGGCCCGGTTCCGGCCGCGGGTCCGGGGCGACCCGCCGGCCCCCCGGGCCGCCGTCTCGCTGCGGCCGGATAGTCGGGTGCAGCTCGTCCTGCGGCCGGCGCCGGTCAGTCGGGCCAGTAGTCCGCCACCGGGTAGAAGCCCAGGTTGAACCGCACGTGGCGGTCGAGGTACGCGACCGGATCCGGATGCGCCGCCCGCAGGCGCTCCAGGCGAGCGGCGCAGTCGGCCAGCAGCGCGTCCAGCCGCCGGTGCACCTGGGACCGGTCCGGCCCGAGGCGTAGCACGTTGAGGTCGCCGCTGGCGAGGTCGGCCGAGTACGTGCCGAGGTCGTTGGCCAGCCGGACCACCCGCTGCGCGGCCCGGCCGGCCCGGACGAGCGCGCCGGCGTCGCGGGCGGTGGCCGGGGTGGCGGTGGAGGCGAGGAAGCTGACGAAGACGAAGGAGAGGCCGAGGTTGTCGGCGTTGTCGAGGTACTCCTCCACGGTGGGCCGGGGGCCGCCGCCGTGAACCCAGCGCCATTCGCGGGCCATGCCGGACAGCATCCGGGACAGCTCGCGGCGCCAGGCCGGGCCCCAGCTCTCGTACCCGCCACCCGCGCTCAGCTCGTCGCGGATCTCGGCCAGGAAGGCGCCGGCGCCATCGCCCGGGTCGGGCGCGGCCCCGGCGGCCACGGAGCGGCAGCGGGTGGCCAGCGCCGTCACCTCGCGCCGCGACGTGGCCACCGCGTCGACCAGGCGGTCGACGGCGAAGGCCCACAGCGCCGCCCGGTTGGTCAGGCGCAGGCGGTCGGAGTCCAGCCAGGGCGCGCTGAACGTGATGGCCAACGAGACCACGCCGAACAGGGCGGTGTCGAACCGTCCGGGCGGGAACAGGTGCGGGTACGCCGCGGCGCGGCCGGCCAGATCCCGCTGGCCCTGGCCGGCGACGGCACAGATCCGGCCGGCCTCGCGGGCGTCCGGTGTCTCGACCGATCCCCGCGAGCCATCGTGAGTATTTGGGAAGGCGGTGTTCATACCGTGTTGAAGGAAAGCACGATCGCCGGTTGGCCGGCGAGGATTGCGCCCGATCGCGACACCGCCGTGCGCGCGCTGTGGCGCGGTGTGTACGAGCAACCCTGGGGTCAGGTCTCGCCCTCGATCTATGAGACCGGGCGGCTGGTCGCACTCGCGCCGTGGCTGCGCGGCCACGACGAGCGCCTGCGCTTCCTGGCCCGCACCGCCCGCCCCGCCGGCGGCTGGGGACGCGGCAACGCGTACGGGCTCGTCCCGACGCTGAGCGCGGTCGACGCCACCCTGGCCGCCCTCCGGCGTGGTGAGGCCGTCCCGCCCGGGCTCACCTCGGCGGTCGACCGCGGCCTGGCCACGCTCATCGAGACCCTGCGCGGCCCGCTCGACCTGCCCGACACGCCGGCCATCGAGGTCATCGTCCCGGCCCTGGTGGCCTCGGTGAACGCGCACCTCGACGGGCCGTCCCCGGACCGGGCCGGCGGGTGGTTCGACCGGCCGGGTAGGCCCGGGCCGCTGCCGGTCCCGCCGGACCTGCCCGATGTGGCGGGCGCGTTGCGATACCGGACCGGGCTGCCGGCCAAGGCCCTGCACGCGCTCGAGGTGCTCGACGCCCCGGCCGCCCTGCTGCGGGCCCTGTCCCCCATCGCGCCCGGCTGCGTCGGCGCCTCCCCGGCCGCGACCGCGGCCTGGCTGGCCGCGCACGAGCCGCGCCGGCGCGGCGCGGAAGCCGTGCGGTACCTGGAGGCGCTGGCCGACCAGTACGGCGGGCCGGTGCCGAGCGTCGTGCCCATCGCCACGTTCGAGATCGCGTGGGTCGCCGCCTGGCTGATCGAGGGCGGGGTGGCGGTGCCGCAGTACTTCCGGGTCCTCCTGGACGCCGCGCTCGGCCCGTCCGGGGCGTCCGGCGGGCCCGGACTGCCGCCGGACGCCGACACCACCTCCGTGGTCCTGGCCGTGCTGAGCCGGGTCGGCGACGAGCCGGATCTGGACTGCCTCCTGGCCTATGACGGCGGCGGCCACTTCCGGACCTGGGCCGGCGAACGTACGGCGTCGGTGACCACGAACGCGCACGTGCTGGACGCGCTCGGCGGTCGGCTGGCCCGGCGGCCCGCGCTGGCCGTCCGCTACGGCGCGGCCCGCCGGCGGGTCGCGGCCTGGCTGTGCGGGCAGCAGCGCGACGACGGCTCGTGGACCGACAAGTGGCACGCCTCGCCGTTCTACGCCACGGCCTGCTGCGCGCTGGCCCTGTCCCGGTTCGGCGGCACCGCGGCCCGTCCGGCCGTGGCCCGGTCGGTACGTTGGCTGCTCGATGCCCAGGCGGCCGACGGTTCGTGGGGGTGCTGGCGCGCGACCGCGGAGGAGACCGCCTACGCGTTGCACGTCCTGGCCGGTCGCCGCCACACCGTGCGTGACCGCTCGGTCGCCCACGCCGTGGCCCGCGGCCGGGCCTGGCTGCTGGCCCGCCCTATCGGGGAGGAGCCGGCGCTGTGGCACGACAAGGACCTCTACCGCCCGGACGCGGTGGTGCGGGCGGCCGTGCTGTCGGCGCTGCGGGCCACGCGGCGCACCGAAATCCGGGCCGGCGTGCCCACCGCCCGCAGATTGTCCACATTGGAATGCACACAGGGGACGGCCCGATGACCACGACCCTGCGTCAGCGATGGCGCACACACAGTCCGCCTCGCGCGGCGGGTACCTTGCCAGCATTGGCGGGCCTTGCTACGTTGCGCGATGACCTGGTTGCCGGACGGTTCGCCGCCGGTCGGCCCCGACGCACAGACGGCGTCGGCCGCAACGTACCGGCCTCGTACCCCTCGCGTGTCTGGAACGGGTGAGATGAAATCCCGCGGTTCCCATGTGCGGACCAAGATCGTCGCACTGCTGGTCTCCCTGGCGGCCCTATGGGGGTTCGCCGCGTACGTGACGCTGCAGGACGGGCTGAACCTGCTCTGGGTCAGCACCCTGGACCAGAGGGTGGGGCGACCGACCGACGACCTCATCACCGCGCTCCAGGCCGAGCGGCGGCTGTCCCTGGTGTACCTGGGCAGCGGCCGCGTCCAGGGCCGGACGGCGCTGGACGCGGCGCGGGGGCGCACCGACGCGGCCGCGGTGGCGCTGCGGGAGTCGATGAGCGGGGCCTGGGTGCGGTGGGCGGCCAGCGACGCCGCCGAGGCTCGCGTGTCGACCATCCTCGATCTCGTCGCCGAACTGAGACCGACCCGGGCGGCGGTGGACGCCGGCGTCGACGGCCGCATCCCGATCGCCCGCGCCTACACCCGCGTCATCGACTCCGGGTTCCTGGTATACGAGTCGATGACCCAGTTCGCCGACGAACAGATCGCGGCGCAGGGACGCACCCTGGTCCACCTCACGCGCAGCCGTGACCTGGTGGCACAGGAGGACGCGCTGCTGTCCGGCATCCTGGCCGGCGGCACGTTCTCGCCGGGCGAGCCCGAGGAGTTCACCAAGATCGTCGGAGCCCAGCGGGCCTTCTACGCCGACGACGTGGCGCGGCTGGTCCCCGAGGACCGGGCCCGCTGGGAGCAACTCCAGCGCGGCGACAGCTACGTCCGGTTGACCGCGATCGAGAACCAGGTGATCAATAGCGCCCAGGTCGGCGACAAGCCCGTGGTGGACACGGCGGCCTGGCGTTCGGCGATCGACCCGGTGCTGGCCGACACCCGCACCCTCGAGCTGAGCCTGACCGACGCCACCATCGCCCGGGCCCAACCGGCGGCCATCTGGACCATCGTCCGGCTGGCCCTGGCCGGCGGCCTCGGCCTCATCGCCGTCATCGCCTCGATCGTGGTGTCCATCACCACCGCGCGGAGCCTGGTGCGCCAACTGGTCCGCCTGCGCAACGCCGCGCTGGAGCTGGCCTCCTACCGGCTGCCCCGCGTCGTGGACCGGCTGCAGCAGGGCGAGCGGGTCGACGTGCAACGGGAGGCGCCGTCGCTGGACTTCGGCGACGACGAGATCGGCCAGGTGGGCCACTCCTTCAACATCGTCCAGGAGACGGCGGTACGGGTGGCCGTCGAGCAGGCCGAGTTGCGCCGCAGCATCCGCGACGTGTTCCTGAGCCTGGCCCGTCGCAGCCAGGCGCTGCTGCACCGACAGCTGTCGCTGCTCGACACCATGGAGCGGCGCACCACCGACTCCGAGGAGCTGGCCGAGCTGTTCCGCGTCGACCACCTGGCCACCCGGATGCGCCGCAACGCGGAGAACCTCATCGTCCTGTCCGGCGCGACGGCCGGCCGGGCCTGGCGCCGGCCGGTCCCGATGATCGACGTGCTGCGCGGGGCCCTGGCCGAGGTGGAGGACTACACCCGGGTGACCGTGCTGCCGGTCGGCCCGGCCTCCCTGGCCGGGCGCGCGGTCGGCGATGTGATCCACCTGCTGGCCGAGCTGATCGAGAACGCGGTGTCGTTCTCACCGCCGCAGACGGTGGTGCGCGTCGGGGGATCGGTCGTCGGCAACGGCTTCGCCATCGAGATCGAGGACCGCGGGCTGGGCATGAGCGAGGAGGAACGGCGGGTCGCCAACGAGCAGTTGCGGTACCCGCCCGAGTTCAAGCTCACCAGCACGGCCCGGCTGGGTCTGTACGTTGTGGGCAAGCTGGCCGAACGGCACGGCATCCGGGTCCGGCTGACCGAGTCGCCCTACGGCGGTACGACCGCGATCGTGCTGCTGCCGGCGAGCCTGATCGCCGACGACACGGACGACGATCTGGACGACGGCGGACGGGCCCTGGCCGCGATCGGTGCCGGCCCCCGCCCCTCCCCCCGGCACCTGGCCGAGGGCACGG
>Ga0307415_100000264_pt1 | contig 22656 bp, 22 predicted proteins | sample DK1Cmetagenome_FD_204524 | JGI IMG/M metagenome (GOLD analysis project Ga0307415, IMG submission 204524) | Maize rhizosphere microbial communities from greenhouse at UC Davis, California, United States - DK15-C-2 | ecosystem: Host-associated > Plants > Roots > Rhizosphere > Soil | place: USA... | reverse complement strand
TCGAAAGGCGCTGTTGGTGAAGGCCGACAGCGCATTGGCCGACGCGAGGTCGGCCCCGCGGCCGACGACCGCTGGCGTCAGTGCCGCGATCGCTGGCCGCATGAAGCAGACCGCGACGTTCTCGAGGATCAGCCCCACATAGACGACGGTGATGCGATCGGGCGTGGTTGCCAGCAGCATCAGCGATACTGCGACCGCGGCCGCGACATTGGCTGCGACCAGGACCCTCTTGCGGTGCCAGCGATCCACCGCCACACCCGCCCACGGCGCCACCAGGACGGCAGGCAGAGCCTGGAAGGCGAGCGCCAGTCCGGTCGACAGCGCCGATCCGGTCAGGGCAAAGACCTGTAGCGGCACGGCCATCACCAGCAGCCAGGAACCAAACGAGTCGATCGTTGTGGCTGTCCAGAGTCGACGGAAGTCCCGGTTGCGGAGCACAGCCGCCCCCATGCTTTCGGACTCTATTTTGTCAGAAGACACGTGGCAAGATATGTTCCATGGAAATATCCGACCTCGGTGCCCGACTTCGCAGCCGCCGCACGGCCGCCGGACGTACGATCGCCTCGGTCGCGGCGGACGCGGGGCTGTCTGTGCCGTACATCGCCAACCTGGAGAACGGACGAGGCAACCCGACGCTGTCCGCTGTGACCAGTCTCGCCGCCGCGCTGGGAGCGCACCTGATCGTGGATCTCGCTGAGGACGCTTCGCCGGCCCGAGGGACGCCGGCTGCGCTACCCGACTCGCTGGTGCTGTTCGCCAGGTCAGCGCGGTTCTCGATCGAGGCCGGGCGACTGGCGAGGGCGGCGAAGGTGGCAGAGACCGTCATGCGTGAACGCCTGCTGCAGGCCATGGCCGGCTTGGGTTCGCTGGTGGCGATCCGGCCGCTGTCGGAGCTTGACTGGCACCGGATTCTCGATTCCGCGGTTCTGATCGCTCGCGCCTGATGCCGGATGGCAGGCGTTACACGAACGGCCCCCGACCGCTCACGCGGACATCGGCGGTTCTTCCCTGCCATCTCCGTCGAGGAGCAGCCGCGCGGCCACCGTCGCCCCGTCGGTGCGGATCGTGCCGGCCACGGCGGTTGCTCGTGCGCGAGTCCCGGGGGCAAGGGCCGTGCTGAGCGCGGCCGACAAGGACTCGGCGGTCGGATTCGGACCGTCGTGTGTGGTGCCGATGCCGAGGTCGGCCACCCGGCCGCCCCAGTACGGCTGGTCCGCCATCTGAGGTACCACCACCTGGGGCGCGCCCGCCCGGGCCGCCGTCGTGGTGGTGCCCGCGCCGCCGTGGTGCACGACGGCGGCCACCCGGCGGAACAGCGCCTGCTGGTTGATCTCGCCGATGACGAGGCAGTCGTCCCGGTCGTCGATCGGGGCGAGGTCGGCCCAGCCGCGGGCGACCAGCGCGCGGCGACCCTGGGCCTGGATCGCGTCGATGGCCACGCGGGCGATGTCCCTGGGGGCGCGCATGCTGCCGAAGCCCACGTACACCGGTGGTGGGCCGGCGTCCAGGAACGCCTCCAGCTCGGCCGGGAGCAGGCGTTCGTCGCGGACCATCCACGCGCCGGTCTGCACAACGTCGAGGTCCGCCGTATCCGGCCACGGGCCGAGAACCGGGTCCGCCGCCAGCCACGGATTTGCGGTGTAGACATGGTCGCGGACGTTGTCCAGCGGGGGAAGACCGATCGCCGTCCGATGGGTGTTGACCGCGTCGCCGTACACCGCGTTGTAGTTCTCGATATCCAGCTCGTTCAGCACCCGGTTGTCGGTCACGTCCGGTGGCACCGACCGCCCCGGCAGGGGCTGCGGCCGGTGGTGGGGCGACGGTAGATAGATCGGACAGTACGCCGCGAACAGGTACCGGATGCCCAGCCTCTCGGCCACCGACCGCACGCTGGCCGCGACCGGAAAGAGGCCGGTCGCCACCAGCGCGTCACACCCCTCGGCCTCCGCTGGAAGCTTGGCGAACTGCTCGGCGACCAACTCGGCTATGCGGCGGGGCACGTCCGCCATCGACGGCGGCGTCGCCCCGTGCATCAGTGCGCGCACGGGCGGGCCGATCGGTACCAGCGGTACGCCGTACTGGGCCAACCGCTCCGCCCAGTCGGGCGGCGCGCACACCCGCGCGTCCGCGCCGAGCGCCCGCAACCGTACCGCCAGTCCCACCAGCGGTTCGACGTCACCGCGTCCCCCGTACGTCGACAACAACACACGCACGTCACATCTCCCATCTCCCCCAGGACTTGGCCTCGGCCAGCGATTCTGCGTCACAACCCCGGTCTTGCCGCAAGTCCCCCACTGCGATATATGTTGAGAACGGAGGGAGCACGCGGCTTGCTCGTCCCCCGAAAGAGACCGGTTCGCCGACGGCCTGTGGTGCTGCTATACGGTGTGGCCATCGAGGTGGACCTGGGCCGGCCCGACCGGTAACGGTACCAAAGTGGACGGTCGGGTGAGCGCGAGCAGGACCAGACCGGCCGCGCACAGACCGGCTCCGATCAGGTACGAGAAGCGGTATCCGGCGATCTGAACCGCGCCGACGATCAGGCCCGCGAGCATGGCGCTGAGCCGATAGGTGTTGGTGAACATCGTGGTGGCACGGCCGAGCCGACCGGGCAGCAGATCCTGGAAGTAGGAGATCCCCAGCCCGGTGACGGCCGCGACGAAGCAGGCGTTGAGCGCCTGGGCGACGGCGACGTGCCAGACCGCCCCGGTCACGGTCATGGCCGCGAAATAGGCGACGCCAATTCCGGCGCCCAGCAACAGCAGCCGGCGCAGCGGCCACCGCAGCGCGAGAGCGCCGAAGAGCAGCATGAACGGTATCTCCAGGCCCGCGCACAGGCCGAGGATCAGGCCGGCCTCCCTCACATCTCCTCGCAGGTCCACGCTCACGAACAGTGGCATCGACATCACCCCCAGGGTGCCGGCGCACTGAAGCAGGACGAACGCGCCGCTGGTACGCAGGAGTTGCCCTCTCGTCGGATCGGTCGCGCCGCCGGCCAGAAGGAGGTCGCCGCTGGGCGATGCTTCCGGACCAACCGAGGTCCGGAAGCGGATGAGCACCGGCAGGACCGCGAGGTTCATCGCGGCCGCCACGATGAACAGGCCACGAAAATCAATGGCACCGATCATGTACGCGGCCAGCGGCGGCCCGGCCACCCAGGCGAGCGACAGCAACGACCGCAACGAGCTGATGGCCGTCGCGGCTCGCGAGGGTTGGGCCCGGTCGAGAAGCGTCCGGCTGAACGCGAAGACCTGCGGCATGAGCGCCGCCGCCGCCGCGAGGAGCGTCAAGGCCACCGCCAGCGACACCCAGTACGCGGGTACCAGCGCGAAAAGCAGGAACCCCACGCATCCACCGGCCGCCGCCAGGGTGAGGATCCGGTGGCGCATCCCGGGCCGGTCGGAGATCCGGCCGACCCCCGTCGCGACTCCAACCGCGGCCAGCGGCATGAGGAACAGGAACAAGGAGACCAGGCCGGGGCCGGCGCGGAGCTCCTGGCTGAGGTACAACGGCAGAAACGGCGCCACGAAGGAGGAAACGAGTCCGACGACCGTCACCACGAAGCCGAGCGGAGCAAGCAACCGGATCAGCGACACCGATCTCTCGTCAGCCATGTGCGGCGCCCGCCCTACGGGGTCCCATCGACCAACGGCGTCACGAATCGGCGGGTTGGAACAGCTCGACGGGATTGCCGGACGGGTCGTCCATGACGATCTGCCGCCCGCCGGGCCCGGAGACGACGTCGTTGCGGAAGGGTACGCCGGCCGAGCGGAGACGGGCCACCTCGGCGGTGATGTCCTCCACGATGAGGTGGATCCGGTTCCAGCCACCGGGTTCGGGGGTACGGCCGTCCGGCATGGGTCGTCCGGCGGAGCTCTTGGGTCCGGACAGCAGCAGTCTCAGATGGCCGCGCCGGACATCGGCGAAGGCGGGCGGCATGGCCGCGTGCACGGTGAAGCCCAGATGTGCGGTGTAGAAGTCGATGGCGGCCGGCACGTCGCCAACCATGTAACGCACGCTGACGAGATCGTCGAGTGGGGTGGTCATAGCGCCTCCAATATCGGTGGGACAGCGATGCGGTGTACCAGGTATCCGATCCGGTCCTCCAGATCGCCGGCGACTCGCTCGAACGCCGCGCGTCCGTCAGGCTCACGGGCCGGATCGGGGATGCTCCAGTGCGCGGGCTCGGGAGGACCCGGAAACTCGGGGCAGACCTCGCGGACCCGGTCGCACAGCGTGATCACGTACTGGAACCGGTCCCCGGCCAACTCGTCGAGATGCTTGGACCGGGCGCCGCTGATGTCGATGCCGCGGGCGGCCATGACGACGACCGCGTCCGGATGCAACGGCTTCGGATGCGATCCGGCGCTGCGCACCCGTACGCCGGTGCCGGCCCGCTGGCGCAACAGGGCCTCGGCCATCTGCGAGCGGGAGCTGTTGCCCGTACACAGGAACAGGACCGATGTCGGCGCGGTCACCGCCGGGGCCGGTGGGGGCGCCAATCGCAGCCCGGGATGCAACGCCGCACCAACGCCGGACAGGAGCTGCCCGCAACGGCTGAGGTCCACGCGGTAGTAGCTGTCCCGGGCATCCGCCGCGCTGCGTCGCGAGGTGACCAGCCCGGCCCGGCGAAGCTGGCCCAGGTGGTAGGAGACCAGGTTCTGCGGCTGCCCCAACGAAGCGGTCAGCTCATGCACCTGGCGATCGCTGCGGGCGAGTTCGCCCAGGAGCCGCCACCGCAGCGGATGGTCCACCGCGCGAAGGAACTCCAGCGGCCGGTCGACATTCACGTCCTCAATATACATCAAATGGATTTGATGCAATTGGGTACCCTTACAGGCGCTAAACTTCCCTATCAAGTCGTCAAGCGGAAGCGAATGAGGTAGTTTACGGAGTCATGGGTCAACCGATGTACTCCGTCGAGCAGGTCGCGAACCTCCTCGGCCTGCACGTAAAGACCGTGCGCACCTACGTGCGCGACGGCCGCCTGACGGCGGTCCGGATCGGCAAGCAGTACCGCATCTCCCGCGAAGACCTCGAGGGGTTCACCGGCCATCCGGTGCCGGCGACCGCCCGCGAGACGGCCCGGCGCGAACGGCACGTCGAGGTGTCCTGCATCGTGCAGGTCGACGCGATCAGCCAAGCGGCGATGAGCCGCCTGACCACGACCCTCACCGCCTCCGTCGCCGGCGAGCCCCACAGTCCACAGGTACGGGTCGAGGCCGTCTACGACGAGGAGCGCGGCCACCTGAAGCTGATCCTGCTGGGCGGGCTGGACACGGTGGCCTACCTCCTGAAGATCACGGAAACGCTTCTGGAGGAGGGACAATGACCACGATCTACGCCTCGGCGGCCGGCGCGCACGCGATCGAACTGGTCCGAGTCGATTGAGCGCGCCATCCGGTCTAGGCTCGCGTGAGCAACGGATCGTGGAGCGATCTCGCGAGCCTAGCCGGATGGCGGCCGGTGCTACCGGACGGCACGCCGAGTCCCCGGTGTGATATCCCCAACGCCCATCGATGGCCGGCTCAGACGACCTCGACCGCCGGGGATTGATCCTCCCGGAGGACGACCGAGGGGCGGGGTCGGGTGTCGACGTGGAGCTGGAAGATGTCGGGCCGGTGGTAGTGGCCGACCGGGTCGAAGTAGCGGCGGGCGGCCCGCACGGCGGCGGGATCGATCTCGGCGTACAGGATGGTCTCCTCACGCCGGGCCGGTCCGGCCAACGGGCTCCCCCCGCTCGGGCCGATGATGACGCTGTTGCCGGGCTCGACCCACGGATTGTCCTCCTCGGCCTGCCAGACCTTGTCGCGGTGCGGGAAGCCGGCCGGGATCTGGTCGATGTGGAGGCACGGGTTGACGCCAATGACGTAGCAGCGGTTCTCCGAGGCGATGTGGCGCATGGCCGCGATCCAGCCGTCGCCCTGAGCCAGGGTCGGCGCGACCCAGATGTCCACGCCCCGGCTGTAGAGGTAGAACCGCGCCAGCGGCATGTAGTTCTCCCAGCAGGTCAGCCCGGACAGGCGGCCGTACGGGGTCTCGATGACCGGCAGGGTGGAGCCGTCACCCATGCCCCACACGGTGCGTTCGGACCCGGTCGGCATGAGCTTGCGGTGCTTGCCGAGCAGGGCGCCGTCGGGTCCGAAGTAGAGGGTCGTGTTGTAGATCGTGGTGCCGTACGGTTCGCGTTCCTCCACACCGATCACCAGATAGACGCCGGCGTCGCGGGCGGCGCCGCCGAGCTGGTCGGTCACCGGCCCGGGCACGACCACGGCCTGGTCGACCAGCAGGGCGTACCAGTCGTCGTCACCGTCCCAGATCGGGCGGGAGTCGATCCAGATCGGCGTGCCGGGTATGAAGACCTCCGGAAACACGACGATCCCCGCGCCGGCGCTGGCCGCCTGCCGCAGCAGGCCGAGCACCTTGTCCACACACGCCTTCTGGTCCATCAGCGTGTACGCCGCCTGCACGGCGGCCACCCTCACGGATGCCATCACGACTCCTTCACCGGGTGGCGGAGATGACGAGCATCTCGCACGGGCCTTCGAATCCGTCCGGTCCTTCGAACTCGGCCAGGGCCTGGCCGATCTCGTCCCAGGCGGCCTGCCGTTCCGGTGCGGGCAGCCCGGCGAGCATCTGGTGCAGGGCGCCGAACGACTCGCGCTCGAACCGGACACAGTCGGCGGCGCTGGCCATTCTCAGCGGCGACGGGACCGGCTCGACGCTGATGTCGTGGAACCCGGCCAGGGCCAAGGCGGCCTCGGCCACACCGGGTGCGCCGAGGCTGAACGGGCCGGGCTGTCCCGGCGCGGGCGGCGGCAGCTGGGCGCGGCGCCGGATGATGCCGACCGGAACGGCGAAGAACGCGTTGCGGTCCGCCGTGGAGTAGACGACGGCGGACAGGCGTCCGTCGGGTCGCAGCGCCCGCCGCATGCCGGCCAGCGCGGCCTGCTGGTCGGGAAAGTAGATCAGCCCCACCCGGGAGATGACGGCGTCGAAGCCCCCCTCGTCGACGTCGAGGAGTTCACCGTCGAGCTCGCGGGTGGCCACCGTGGTCAGACCGGCGTCGGTGGCGGCCTTCGCGGCGTACTCCAGGATGGTCGGTGAGATGTCGGTGGCCAGGACCTGCCCGGCGGGCCCGACCCGCCGCGCGGCGGTCAGGCTCTGCCCCCCGGCGCCGGCGGCCACGTCGAGCACGCGGCTGCCGGCGCCAATGGCCGCGGCGTCGAGCATGCGCTCGGTCGCGACACCGAGCCACTCCTCGATGACCGGACCCCACCGGTGCCAGGCCTCGGCGGCGTCCTCCCACTGCGCCCGCGTGGTCGTCTTGTACAGACCCGGATCGAAACCAGCGCTCACGGATAGATACCCCCATCGGCTCGAAACCCTGTTGCCACGTACGCGCCAGAACCCAACTGGCACCCGCCAGAACGCGACTAGCACCTGCTGGGAGGTGACCGGGCCCCCGGCGCGGTGGCCCTGGCCGCCGGCCCGACGGAGGCCGGTGGGCGCTGCTTGACCAACCGGCCCCGACCTCGGCCGCGGATTGCATGGAGAATTCTTTGTCGCCACGACATTGACGTGGGACCGCTTTTAGGGGGGCCGTTGGGGGAATTCCCCGATCCCTCCGCATCGTGGCTCCGGGCATTGTCTCAGGCATCATTTTTTGACGAAAGGAGTGGTCCAGATGACCACGAGAATCAGGCCGATGGTTCGCCGCGCGGCCGCCGTCGCGCTCATCGCGGTTGCCGGGGTCGGCATCGCCGCCGGCCCGGCCGCCGCGGCGGTCAACGAAACGTGCCGCATCCACTTCCGGACGATGGACCTCGCGCGGAACGGCTTCATGGCGGCGTACGACGCGTGGGACCAGGCCGGAATGGACATGTGGCTGGATGTCTACGAAAATGCCATCGACAACGCCGAGGCGGCTGGCTGCTGACACTCCCGGCGAGGCGGAAGGGGCGGCCCGAGGAGGGCCGCCCCTTCCGTCTTGTCAGTCGACCGTCACGTTCGTACAGGCGCAGGTGTTGAGGCAGGTCAACCACCAGGGAGAGCATTCGGTAAGGATGCAGGTCGGGCTGCACATCGCGCCCGGAATGTCGGGGATTTCCGAGGGCAGCAGTTCCAGGGCGCTGATATCCGTGGCCACGATTGTGCCTCCATTCGTCGCAGGGCCAGGCTCGACCGACGATTATCCACGCGCGAGCTGAAATATCGCTGAAACGCCGCTGAATCGGGTTTCCGACCTAACACCATTTCCATGACCGCGGGTACGGTGTCCGCACCGTCGCCGACATCGAACCGGAGGGCGTGATGGACGATTCGTTGCTCCTGGCGGGCATCGTCCGCGCGGTGCTGGCCAACGACGGCGGCACCGGATGGACGGTCGACGTGCGCGACTTCTGGTGCGTGGTCACGCCTCCCGCCGCGGGCCGACGCCGGCAGGGCTGGAAGCTGCACGTGTCGGCCACCCAGCTCGCCGCTCCCGTGGTGCTGGATCGCGCGGCCCGGGTCTGCGTTGCCGCCGGCTGCGCGTTCAAATTCGCCCGGGGTCTGGCCGAGGTCGCCGAGCTGCTGTCCAATCGCAGCGACCGGCATGAGGGAGGCAAGTTCATCACCGTCTACCCGGCCGACGACGCCCAGTTCCGCCGCCTGGCCGCGGACCTGGACGCCGCGACCGACGGGTTGCCCGGGCCGGTGATCCTCTCCGACCGGCGGCTGCGACCCGGCAGCCTGGTCCACTACCGCTACGGTGCCTTCGCCGCCGAGCCGGTGCTGACCAATGACGGCAGCTTCGAGACCAGGCTCGCCGAGCCGGACGGCCTGCGGGTGCCGGACGTGCGCCGGGCCTGGTTCACTCCACCGGCCTGGACCGTTTCCCCATGGGGGCCGGCGCCGCCGGCCAGACCCGCGGTCCCCGAGGCGGTTCTGATCGGCGACCGCCTCGAGATACGCCGGGCGATCCGGCACTCGTACCGCGGAGGCGTCTTCCGCGCCACGGACCGCCACACCGGGGATGAGGTCGTGGTGAAGCAGGCGCGCGCACACGTCCAGTCCTCGCTCGCCGGCACCGATGCGCGCGACACGTTGCGCCATGAGGCGGCCGTTCTCGACCGACTCGGCCCGACGGGCCTCGCGCCGCGCACGGTCGCGCTCGTGTCCCATCAGGACGACCTGTTCCTGGCCGAGGAGTTGGTACCCGGTGCGACGCTGCGACTCTGGGCGGCCGGCCAGGCCCTGTCGACCTGGCGCGGGCAGGGTGCGCCATTCGCCGAGGCGGTCGACCTGGCCCGCCAGCTGGCCGAGATGGTCGCCACCGTGCACGCTCACGGTCTGGTGCTGCGCGACCTCAACCCCAACAACATCATGGTCACACCGGAGGGTCGGCTGCGACTGGTCGACCTGGAGCATGTCGTGGCCGAGGACGTCCGGGTCGCGCGGGCCTACACGGTGGGGTACGCGGCCCCGGAGGTGATGTCGGCCCCGCCATTCGGGCCGGCCCCGTCGCCACGGTCGGACCTGTTCAGCCTCGGCACCACCATCCTGTACCTGGCGTCGGCCGTCGATCCGGTCCTCCCGGCCGACATCCCCGCCGACCGTCCCGTCGGTGTTCGGCTACGCGAGCTGGTCGATCTGCTCGGCCGCCACATGGAAGCGGTACGGCGCCTGGCCCCACTCGTCCTGGGCCTGACCCTCGACGATCCGCGGGCCCGGTGGTCGCTGACGCGGGCGCGCGATTTCCTGTCCCGGGCGCCGACCGTCGAACGTGGACGGCGCCCGCCGCCCGTGGTTCCCGGGCCGCTGACCGACCGACTCGTCGCCGACGGCCTGCGGTTCCTGGTCGACACCATGACCCCGACGGACGGGCGGCTCTGGCCGGCCACCGGGTTCGCAGCCACGACCGACCCCGGCAACGTTCAGCACGGCGCCGCCGGCGTCCTCGGTGTTCTGACCCGCGCGGCGGGCCAACTCGGGCATGACCACCTGCGCGATGCCGTGGCGAGGGTCGCCGCCTGGATAGACCGGCGCCTGTTCGACACTCCACGGTTCCTTCCGGGCCTGTACTTCGGCCGATCCGGCACGGCCTGGTCGCTGTATGACGCGGCGCGGCTGCTCGGCGACGACGCAATGGCGGCCCGCGCCGTGGAACTCGCCGGGCGGCTGCCGGTACGGTGGCCCAACCCCGACGTCTGCCACGGCGCGGCCGGCGCCGGCCTGGCGCTGCTGCACCTGTGGGCCGGCACCGGCGACCCGGAGCTGTCGCACCGGGGGATGCTGGTCGCCGACGGTCTCCTGGCGGCGGCTTGCCAGCGCGACGGCCAGTGGTTGTGGCCCATCCCGGCCGACTTCGAATCGGCCCTGGCCGGCCTGGTCCACTATGGATTCGCCCACGGCGTGGCCGGCATCGGCACGTTCCTCCTCTACGCCGGCGTGGCGGCGGGCCGGGAGGACTGCGTCGACGCGGCTCGCCGGGCCGGTGACACTCTTGAGGCGGTGGCCATGGTGGAGGACGGTGCGGCCTGGTGGCCCAGCGGTGAGGGCGGCGGCAACGGGGGTGGGCCCGATGGGCTGGGGGGCGGGAAGATCGCTGACCGAACCCGTCACTGGTGCAGCGGCTCCTCCGGTGTCGGCACGTTCCTGGTCCGGCTCTGGGCGGTCACCGGCGAACGCCGGTTCCTCGACCTCGCCACGGCGGCGGGTGCGGCGGTGCGGCGGGACCGCTGGCTGGCCGGAACCAGCGCATGCCACGGGTTGGCCGGCGACGGCGACTTCCTGCTGGACCTGGCCGACCTCACCGGCGACGAGCGGTACCGGGAGTGGGCCGGTGAACTGGCCGAAGTGATGCAGGCCCGCAATGCGATCAGGCGCGGCCTCATGGTGATACCGGACGAGTCGGGCCGCACCGTCAGCGCCGGATACAACACCGGGCTCGGTGGCGCCGTCGGCTTCCTCCTGCGCCTGCGCCACGGCGGACCACGATGGTGGTTGCCCGACATGGTCCTCACGCGTGATGACGCGAGCGTGGCCACAGGATGACCTGCCCACCGGGCCGCTCGATCAGGTGGGCGCGGGCATGGCGTGGCGCTGGTTGTGATCCAGGATCCGTTCGAGCATCGCGCGCCGGTGGGACTCGGTGTCGTCGAGTTCGGCGCGTTCGAGGGCGTACGCGCGCAGCAGGTCGTGCATCGCGTACCGCCCGTCGGGCTGCTCGGTGACGAGGTTGGCCCGCACGAGGTCAGCCAGGAGTGCCCGGGCCCGATCCAGCGGGACGGCGGCGCCGGCGGCCGTGGCGGCCAGAGAGATGTCGGGCCCCGGATACACGCCCAGCATCCGGAACAGTGAGGCCGCGTCGCGGCTCAAGGTGGCGTACGAGGCGAGGAACACCGCCCGCATGTCTGTCATCGCGTCACCGCCGCGCAGGGCGTCCAGCAGGCCGACGCCGCGGTCCAGCTCCTCGGCGGCGTGGGCCAACGACAGTGCGGGCCGACCGGCGGCCCGGGCGGCGACGATGACCAGGGCCAGCGGTAGGCCGGCGCACCGCCCCACGATGTCCGCGGCCGCCGTGGGCTCGGATGCGACCCGTTGGGCGCCCAGCCGTCGTCCGAGCAGGTCCGAGGCGTCCGCGGTCGACATCGGGTCGAGCGGCACCGTGACCGCGCCCTCGGTCGCGATGAGCGGAGTCAGCCGATCGCGGCTGGTGATGAGCACACAGCAGCCGGCCGACCCGGGCAGCAGAGGGCGGACCTGCTCGGCGCCGCGGGCGTTGTCCAGCACGACCAGCATGCGCCGGCCCGTCATCAGGCTGCGGTACGCGGCGGCCCGCCCCGGCAGGTCGACCGGGATCCGCTTCAAGGGCAGTCCCAGCGCCTGGAGGAACCCGTGCAGGACGCGGGACGGGTCGACGGGTCGGCCACCGGGGTGGAAGCCCCGGAGGTTCACGTAGAGCTGACCGTCGGGAAACCGACTCGCGACCCGGTGCGCCCAGTGGATGGCCAGCGCGGTCTTGCCCACTCCGGCGGTGCCCGACACGGCCGCGACGACGACCCCGGCCGGTGGGTCCCGGTCCGTCTCGGCCAGGGCTGCGTCCAAAAGAGACAACTGGCGTTCGCGGCCGACGAAGCCCAGCACCGCTGGCGGGAGCTGGGTTGGTGTCGACACCGCCGGAAGTCCCGCCACCGTGATCGGCGCGGCCGGCGGGTCCAGCGCGCGGTCCTGGCGCAGGATCGCGGCCTGGAGGTCCCGCAGCGCCGGGCCGGGGTCCACCCCGAGGTCGTCGCGCAGCGTGCGCCGCAACTCCTCGAAGGCGGCCAGCGCGTCGGCCGGGCGGCCGGTCCGGTGCAGCGCGAGTATCAGCTGGCGGTGCACGTCCTCGTCGTGGGGATGCTGATGGGCCAGATGCTGCAGCTCGGGCAGCACCTGGGCGTGCTCACCGACCAGCAGGCGCGCCTCGGTCAACGCCCGCCTGGCGCTGTACCGCAGCCGGCCCAGACGTCGAGCCTGCTCGTCCAACCAGGGCAGGTCGCTGAGATCGATCAACGCGTCGCTGCGCCACAGGGCCAACGCGGACCGAAGGCGGGCCACCCGCTGGCCCGGGTCAACGATCAGTTGACTCTCACGGATGAGCGTCTCGGCACCCCGCACGTCGGTAGCGTCACCCTCCAGATCCAGAAGGTAACCACGACCGCTGGCGACGACGAAGGCCCGGTCTCCCGTCAGGCGGCGCAGGTGAGAGACGTGTCGCTGCAGTGTGTTCAGCGCCGTCGCCGGCGCCTCGCCACCCCACACGACGCTGACGAGCCGTTCGGTGCTAACCACCTCGCCGGCCTGCAGCCCGAGCACGGCCAGCACGGCCTTGCGCCTCCGCCCCGACACCGGACGCGCCGCGCCGCCAACCATCACGTCGATGGGTCCGAGAAGCCTTACCCGCACCGCTGGCCGAGCCGTCGGTTCACGCGCTTCCCTGTGCTGCCATGGCGACTCCCTTCCCTGACACCACCTACGCGCCAGAACGCGGCTGGCTTCCGCCAGAACCCGACTGGCACCGCGGCCACGCGGGCATGTCGGCTGCGGGACAATGCCGCTGTGCCCGCCTTCGTCGGTCGTACCGAGCCACTGGCCAGGCTGACCGCCGCCTATCAGGCCGCCACCGGCCGCGCGGCCGGTCCGGCCTCGACCTGGGCCGGGCTGGTCCTCGTCACCGGTGAGGCCGGCATCGGCAAGACGGCGCTGCTGACCCAGTTCGCCGCCCGCGTCGCGGCCGAGGGTGGCACGGTGGTGTGGGGCACCTGCTGGGACGGCGACCTGGCTCCGGCCTGGTGGCCCTGGACCCAGGCCCTGCGGGCGTTGGTCGAGCACCAGCCGGACGCGGCCAACACGGCCCCGCCCGAGCTGGCGGCGATCCTGCCGGAGCTGGCGGCCGAACCGCCCGCGATCGGCTCCGACGACGCGGCCCGGGTCCGGGTGCTCGACGCGGCCGGGCGGGTCCTGCGCCAGGCGGCGGCGGCCGGACCGGTGGTCGTCGTGCTCGACGACCTCCAATGGGCGGACAAGTCCACTGTGGATCTCCTGCGGTTCGTGTCCCGCCAGCCCCAGTCGCGGTCGCTGATGCTGATCGGCGCCTACCGGCCGGATGAGCCGCCACCGTTCATCGCGGCGGCATTGGCCGACCTGGCCAGTACGGCCGAGCTGGTACCCCTGCGGGGCCTGTCCCCCGACGAGGTGGCCGACCTGGTGCGGGCGGTCACCGGCCCGGCGGCGCGGCAGGACTGGGCGCGCCTGGTCCATGAGCGCAGCGGCGGCCACCCGTTCTACGCCCGCGAACTGTGCCAGCTCCTCGCCGGCACGGGCTCGGCCACCGGGGTACCCGCGGCGGTCCGGGATGTCATCGGTCGCCGGCTGGCCCGCCTGTCGCCTGGGTGCGTCGCCCTGCTGGACGCCGCGGCCGTCGCCGGCGGCCCGCTGCTGCCCGATGTGCTGGCCGAGGTGACCGGCCGGGACGCGACCGAGGTCGTCGCGCTGACCGGCGAGGCGGTCACGGTCGGAATCCTCGCCCCGTCCAGCCGGCCCGAGGCAGCCACGACGGTCGGGTTCGTCCACGACCTGTACCGGGAGACCATCTACGCGGCGCTGGGTCCGGCCCAGCGGCTCGATCTGCACCACCGGGTGGCCACCGCCCTGCTGGGCCGGTACGAGCGGGGCGCCCCGGTGTTCGCGGCCGAACTGGCGCGGCATTTCACCGCCGCCCTGCCGGCGGCCGGATCCGCCGCCGCGGTGGCCTGGGCTCGCATCGCGGCGCGGGCCGATGCGGCCCGGTTCGCCTTCGTCGAGGCCGCCGATCACCTCGGCCGGCTCCGATCCGCGGTGGCCGAGGCGGGGACGGCTCTGCCCGACACCGATCTGCTCGGCCTGCTCACCACGGAGGCGGATCTCCGGCTCCGCTCCGGCGACGCCGCGGAGGCGCGGTCCCTGCTCGACATCGCCTGGGCCCGGGCCACGAGCAGCGGTCGCGCCGATCTGATCGGCGCCGTGGCCCTGGGCCTGGATCGCATCGACGCCCGTTTCGCCATGCCCCGGGCGGATCTGGTGGCCGCTCTCGACGCCGCCCGGCACGCGCTGACCGGGACGGGGACGACCGCCGAGGCCGCGGTGACCGCGGCGCTGGCCCGCCAGCTCCAGCATTCCGTACCGGCCGACCGCCCCCGAGCCTCGCCGCTGGCCGACGAGGCCGTGAGAATCGCCCGTACCCTCGACGATCCGGCCACACTGGCCGGCTGCCTCCTCGCCCAGCACGACACGCGGTGGACGCCCGGCACCGCCACCGCCCGGGCCGAGATCGCCGCGGAGATCGCCACCCTGGCCCGGCGGGCCAACGATCCGGAGCGGCACGCCCAGGCCCTGCTGCTGTCGGCCACGGCGCAACTGGAGAACGCCTCACCGGCCTTCCGGGCCACCCTGGCCGAGTACGCCGACCTGACCGGCCGGCTGCGCCAACCCCGACACGACTACCTGCTGCGCACCCGGCAGGCCGCGCTAGCACTGCTCGACGGCGACATCGACACCGGCGACCGGCTCTCCGCCGAGGCCGCCACCCTCGGTGAGTCCATAGGGGAGGGTGACACCGGTAACGTGCGTATGTCCCAACGGCTGGAGATCGTCCGCGCTCGCCACCGGCCCGACGAGCTGCGCGACCTGGCCGCCGAAGCGGTGCGCTGGTGGGTCGGCGTCCCGGCCCACGCCCACGCCGCCGCCGCCGGCCTCTACGCCCGGGCCGGCGACCTCGACGCGGCCCGGCGGGAGCTGGACACGGTCCTGGCCCTGGACTGGCGGACCGACCGGTCCTACATGTGGTCGGTGTTCATCGGCGAGATGGCCGTCGCCGCCATCGCGCTGGACGACCGTCCACTATGTCGCATGTTGCTCGAGGACCTGCTTCCCGTGGCCGACACCTGCGTGGTCAACGGCGCCGTCGTGTGTTTCATGGGCGCCCACGCTCACCGGGTGGGGCTGCTCCATGCCGCGCTCGACCGGCCCGAGCCGGCCCACGCCTGGCTGCGCCGGGCCCGGGAGATCCACCGCCGGCTGGGCGCGGGGGCCTGGCTCGCGGAGACCGACCGTGCGCTCACCGAGACCGACCGTGCGCTCACCGAGACCGACCGCGGGCCGTCGAGGTCCGGCGAGCGGGCTCCGCGGATCCCACCGCGGGCCGCACCGGAGTCCGAACAGGACCCGGCCCGGCTCCGGCGGCTCGGCGACATGTGGGAGGCCAGCTACCGGGGACACACGGTCTACCTTCGCGACGCCAAGGGGCTGCACGATCTCGCCGCCCTGCTCGCCCGGCCGGGTACCGACCTGCCCGCCCTCGGTCTGGCCGGCGCCGAGGCGGGTTACCCCGCGCCCGCGGCGCGGACCGACCCCATGGTGGATGCCACCGCGCTGGCGGCCTACCGGCGGCGGCTGGCCGAACTGGACGAGGAGCTGGCCACGGCCGAAGGCCACGCCGACCTCGCCCGCCAACAGCGGGCCACCGATGAACGCGAGCAGCTGCTCGCCGAGCTGCGCCGCGCCACCCGACCCGACGGTTCGGCCCGCGCGATGGCCAACACGGCCGTTGAGCGCGCCCGCAAGGCGGTCACGGCCCGCATCCGCGACGCCATCCGTCGCATCGCCGACGCCCACCCCGATCTCGGCGCCCACCTCGACCGAACCGTCCGCACCGGCACGACCTGCCGCTACGAGCCCGCTCCGCGATAGCCGGCGCCGTGGCGACTACTCGATTTCCACGTCCTCGTCGTCGTACCCCGAGAGATCGGGCGGTCGCAATGCGTCGAGGAACGTCGGCCAGTCCTTGGCGCGCCGCTCGATGTTCTCCTCGGTGGGCGGCTCGTCCTCGTCGGCCTCCCACTCGTGGTCCCAGAACCAGACCGAGCCGCGGTCGGAGTCACGCAGCGATACGGCGAACAGGTTGCCGGCGGCGTCCGACGCGACGGGCAGCAGCCATGTCGGCACGCGGTCGTCGTAGACGTCGAGCTTCTGCCACATGCTGGCCCACTCGGGCGCCTCCGGACCGACGCCGAATATCTCGTTGACGGCCTCGGAGTTGTCCTGGAGCTGCCCGCCGTCGTGCTGGCGGAGGTAGTCGCGATAGGAATCGGGGAGCGGACGGCCGATGCGACGCTCCAGGCGCTCGATCTGGTCGGCGGGCGCGGGCGCGGCCTGCCTCCGGTACCCGACGGACACTGCCTCCGCTACCTCCCCAGGTTCGCGATGCCGCCGGCGTGGCGGATCGCCTCGTGCAGGTCGGTCGGGATCAACTGCAGCCGTCGACCGTCCTGATGATGATGCCATGTGTACCCGGGGGGCGGGTCGAACATCCGATTGGCGAAGGCGATGTCGCCGGCCCGGTCCTTGAAGCCCTTCTTGAAGGTGATGGTCTTGATCGCGTACGGACCGAAGTTGGGATAGCCGTCCCGGGTGAACCGCACCCCGTCCGGGTATTTGCGCGCCAGTTCGGGCGTCCACTTCTTGCCACGGTAGATCTGCCCGGCCCACCGGGCGTTGGGCGGATAGCGGCCGCTGGGCAGCTTCTTCACGCCGGGCGGCGGCGGGCCGTAGCGCCGGAGTGGGCGGGCGCCGCGGTTGGGCAGGCTCCGCGGCATCCGAAGCTTCGCGCCGGCATTCTTGAAGATGCCCTTCGCCACGCCCGCGCGGCGGGCCGCCTTCCGCAGCGCACGAAATTTCTTACCCATTGAGCAACTTCTCGATCGCGAGCTGGAATGCGGCGTCGATCGCCTGCACGGCGATCATGCGCGCAATGATCACCGCCGCCACGGCCCCGACGGCCGTCCACGGCGTCTTGGCGGCCATCGCCGCGAGGTAGAGCACCCGGGCGAACGCCGTCAACTCGAGGATCACCTTGCCCTTGAGGAGCAGCACGATCTCGGCGGCGACACTGAGGGCGAGGGCGATCTGAGCGGCGGATTCGGCCGCGTCGCGCAGGTTGGCCAGCGGCGCCTCCGGCCCGGTCCAGGATTGCTGGAACGTGTCGATCGGCAGTCCCTTGTTGCCGTCCCAGACCGCCTTGGCATGGCCCTCCGCCTCGGCGATGAGGCCCTTGAGCGTGCCGGCGAAGCTGGACCAGGCCTGCCCCATCGCGTTGAGCTTGTCCTCGTCAGCGTCCGGCCAGTCGAAGCCGACCAGGCTCAGGGCCTCGCGGAGTTCGGAGGGCAGCTCGAGGGTCATCGCTAGGGCCTTGCGCCCGGGAAGCGGTCGGCGAACTGCTGCGCGAAGTAGTCCAAGCCGGACTCGATCTGCTCTTCCAGCTCGGCCAGATCGTCGGCCATGCCGTCGAGGCCGTCGGCGTACTCGCTCATGACCTCGGCGTTGGCCTCCAGCGAGCTCATCGCCAGGTCGTGAATGTCCAGGTACAGCTCGCCCAGAATGGGTCCGATGAGACCGGTACCCCACGGGGCGCCGTACCCCCGCAGCTTGGTCTCCAGCTGGTTGAGAGCCTCCCCCAGACGGTCGACCACGCCGACCAGACCGTCGGCGCTGCTTTTCAACACCGGCGTCGAGATCTTGAATTCGGCCACGTCGCTCCTACGATCCGAGGTGCCGAAGCGCCTCGTTGATCGACTGGTTGTACTGGCGCATCTGGTATTCGCTCTGCTCCTGCACCTGCGCCAACTGACCCTCCAGCGCGGCCAGGTCAAAGGTCGGATAGGACGGCACCGGGTACTTCGACTCCAGGTCCGCCAGCGCCTGGTTCGCCGCCGCGGTGAAGGCCTCGGCCAGATCCTGCGACGCCATCCGCGTGACGCGAGGATCAAGTTCCACATTGGATAGTCGCCCGTTCACCACGGTGACCCGCACCAGGCCGTCGGCCCCCTCGCCGTACCCCTCCGGTGGCTCGCCATCGGCGCCGCCGGAGGCGTTGGCCAGATCCCGGAGCTCGCGCCGTACGTCGTCCAGCCCGCCACCGAACCCGCCCGAGACCACGCGAGACCTCCGATCTCCCTCAGGGAGTCCTGATGGTATCCAGGCATCGTCATGGCTGTCGATGCTGCCGGACATGCGATCATGGGCCTCTTTGGCGGCCCACCGGCGCCGCCGCCGAGTGAAACCGGTTTCGTTCCCCGGCCGCCCCGGCTTGCGCTTTCGTAACCAGTCCGCTACGACAGGTAAGCGTGGTGCGGTCACGGCGGGACCGGAGGCGTTGATGGGGAGAGGGCGCGTCACGCTCCTCCAGCGTCTGATGGAGGAGCGCCACCTGACGCACGCCGACACGATCCGGTTGTTGGAGCGGCGGGCCCGCCAGATGGGCGCGGCGGACTTCACGCTCGGTGAGCGGACGCTCGATCATTGGCTGTCCGGCGCCCTGCGGACCGCGCCGCAACCGGTGCGCCGCCGCGTTCTCGAGGCGGAGTTCGGCCACAGCGTCTCGGATCTGCTCTCGTTGATCGATGGCGATCGGCCGCCCGTACGGGCCGGCGACACCTCCGCCGGCAATGGTGGCGGTCCATCAGCCGGCCCATCGGCCGGCCCATCCTCCGGCCCGTCCGCGGCCGCGGAGGCGGTCGCGGAAATGCTCGCCGGCACCGTCGCGGGAACCGAGGTAGCCGAAGATCCGGCCGCCGCCGTCTCGGCGGCCGCCGCCCGATCGGCCCGGTTCGGGCAGCGCGCGGACGGGAACGCGCTGACCGAGCTGGCGCTCGAGCAGCTGCGCCTGCGGCTGCGCCAACTCTCGGCCGGCTATGTCCACACACCGATCTGGCCGGTCTTCACGGAGCTGACCGCCCTGCGTGACGAGGTGTTCGATCTCCTCGAGGCGCCCGACCCCCGCTGGGCCACCGACCTCTACGTGATCGCCGGCACGACCTGCGCGATGCTCGCGCACGCCTCGGGGAACCTCGGCTTCCTGGACGAGGCCGCGCTGCAGGCGCACACCGCGTTGATCTGCGCCCGCCGGGTCGGCCACGGACCGCTGGCGGCCTGGGCGCTCGGTGTTCGCGCGCTACAGGCCGAGTGGAACGGTCGGGCCGTCGATGCGCTGGGTCACCTCGAGCGCGCCGGCCTCGAACTCGCCCGCGACTCCCGGGCCGGCACGATGCCCGTGTGGCTGGCGGCGATCGAGGCGCGCGCGCAGGCCTCCCTCGGCCGACGGCGTGAGGCCATGGCCGCCCTGGGCCGGGTCGAGCGCGCGGCACCGGTCGGATCCAACGACCTGGACGCGATCGGCGGGATCCTCACGTTCCCGGAGCCCAAGCGCGTGTTCTACACGGCCTCGGCCCTGCGCCGCCTGGGCCAGCTGCGCGTGGCCGAGTCCGGTGCGCTCGACGCGATCGCCGAGTACGCGCGCGGTCCGGCCGAGCAGCGCTCGTACGGCGACGAGGCCCTGGCCTGGCTCGAGGTGGCGATCGCCCGCGCGGGCCGCGGCGAGCTGGACGGCGCCGTCTCGGCGATCGAACGGGTCCAGCACATGCCGCCCGAGCGACATCTGGCGTGGTTGCTGCGCCCGCTACGGGAGCTGGGCCGGTCCGTCTCCACGGTCCGGCTGCACTCCGCGGTGGCGGCGACGGGAATCAGAGAGGCCGTTGAACTCCTAAGCACCTCGATTCGGCGGCAGGTGTCCGACGCTGGGGCATGACCCCGGTACCGGTAACCACCACCCACGTTCCATCCGATCTCGACGACACCCTCGTCGTCGCGTGCCGCGCCGCGGGATTCCCGCACCGCGACCGCCAACTGCTGCGTAACGTAGCCAACGCCGTCTATCTGCTGCCCGAGGTGCCCATCGTCGCCCGGGTCGGCCACGGCCCGGGCGTCGTGGCCCGGTCCCGCCGGGCGATCGAGGTCGCCCGATGGCTGGCCGGGCGTGGCTTCCCGGCCACGGCGCCGGTCGAACCGCCGACCGGTCTGAGCCAACCGCTGCGGTTCACCAAGCGAGGCCAGAGCCTGGCGGTGACCTTCTGGCGGTACTACCCGCAGGATCCCGCCGAGCCACTCGACCCGGGCCAACTCGCCGCCGTGGCCCATGATCTGCACGCGCTGCCCGACGTCCCGCCCTTCCCGCTGCCGGCCTACTCGCCCCTGGTGGCGGTGCGCCGAGCCCTGGCCGACCCGGCCTCGGCCGACGCCCTGCCCCGGGCCGACCGGACGTGGTTGAGCCAGCGCGTCTCGCAGGCCTGCGCCGAATTCCAGCGAATGGAGTCCACGCTCGGCTTCGGCCTGCTGCACGGAGACATGTATCTGGGCAACCTCCTGCACGGCGACCCCGGCGTGGTGCTCGCCGACTGGGACACGGTCTGCGTCGGTCCCCGGGAGATCGATCTGGCTCCGACCTACACGGCGGTGCGGTTCGGGCTGGCACCAACCGCCGTCGACCGGTTCGCCGAGGCCTACGGCCACGACCTGAGGGGCTGGGCCGGATACCCGACCGTGCGCGCGATCCGCGAGCTGAGCACGCTCGACACGCTGATCCGGGCCGCACCCACCCGACCGGCCTCAGCGGATGAGCTCCGGCACCGAGTCGGCACGCTCCGCTGCGGGGACACCGTCACACTCTGGCATCCGCAATAGGTCGTCGGCGGGAACCGGGCGCAGTCCGGCCGGCCGGACGAAGACCGACCGGACCGGCGCCCGCCGCCGGGCAGCCGGCGGGCCAAGGACGGCGACCGTGAGCCATGCCCATCCCGGCAAGGTCGGCCGCTTGTCGACCTCGAGGATCCGGACGGTCAGGCCACGGTCGCCGTCGAACTGAACGCTGGCCGCTCGGCCCAGCCGAACGACCTGCCCGGGGCGCGGGGGGTTGGGAATGACGCTCATCTCAGTACTCCGAAGGCCGGCGAGACCGGCCGGGGGTCGTAGTGACCATCGCCGTCGACCAGTTCGCGCAGGCGTTCCACCTCGTAGGCGAAGGCCGCGACCACGCCGCCGAGTTGGCTCTCCACCGCCGGCAGCTGGGCCTGGATCGCCGTCAGCGTCCCCAGGAACGTCTGCAGGATGGCCAGCCGGCGGCGCAGGTCCTCCCCCTCCGGGCTGTACGCCATGCCGGCCGTGGCCCGGTAGGCCTGGGCCGCCCGGTCGGCCTCCAAACGGGCGGAGTCCACGATCGCCTGCGCCTGGGCACCGGCGTCGCCCACGATCGCCCGCGCCTGGTCGTGCGCGGTGGCGACCACGAGGTCGGCCTGGTGTTGGGCCCGGGCGAGCACGCCGACCGCCTCGGCGGAGATCCGCATGTCCGTACTCGGGCCGTTGCCGTTGTTCTGGTAGTGCTGCGAACGGATCCAGTTCTTCAGCCGTTCGATCTCCGCCCGCTGGCGGGTCACCTCGTCGATCCACAGCTGCACGTCCGCGGCGACCTGGGAGATGAAGTGGTCCACGTCGGCCCGGTCGTAGCCGCGTCGCCCCGAAGGCTGGAACCGCTTGTTGCGCATCGCGTTCGGGCTCAGGGGCAGCCGCGGTGTCATTGTCCGTCCGCCGTTGGTCGTGGCGGGGACGCCGTTGCCGTCATTCATGCCTACCTCGCTCCCGCCGCGGCCGCGAGGGGCCGCACGCTTGGGATGTACCCCTGCCCGTCGAACTCCTCGACGTGCATCCGCTCATCTGGCACGCCCGCCTCGCGCAGGCGCGTCATGGTGTCGGCCACCATGGCCGGCGGTCCGCACACGTACACCTCGTGATCGGACCAGCGACCGGCCCGCAGGGCCGCCTCGACCGGTGTGCCGCAGTCGCCCCGGTAGTACCGATCGTCGGAGATGACCGGCAGCACGTTCAGCCACGGCCGGCCCTGCCGCAGCTCGCTCAGGGTCGTCATGTCGTAGAGATCGGCGGCGACCCGACCGCCGTGGAAGAGCGTGACGCGGCGCGGCTGCCCGGCCGTCCCGGCCTCGGCGGCGACCTGCTCGACCAGCGCCCGCAGCGGGGCCAGGCCGGTGCCACCGGCGAGCATCAGGATGTCGCGGTCGGGCTCGGCGGCGTAGAGGGTCAGGGCCGAGCCGGTCGGCGGGCCGAGCCGCAGAACGTCGCCGACGCCCATACCGAACACCAGGGCCGGCGACAGGGTCCCGCCGGGCCGGGCCCGGATGTGGAACTCCAGGGTGTTGTCGGTCCGGGGCGCGTTGGCCGGCGAGTAGTGCCGCCACACGCGCGGCCGGCGCA
>Ga0307415_100000263_pt1 | contig 22741 bp, 23 predicted proteins | sample DK1Cmetagenome_FD_204524 | JGI IMG/M metagenome (GOLD analysis project Ga0307415, IMG submission 204524) | Maize rhizosphere microbial communities from greenhouse at UC Davis, California, United States - DK15-C-2 | ecosystem: Host-associated > Plants > Roots > Rhizosphere > Soil | place: USA... | reverse complement strand
ACCGGATGTTGGGCACCAATTTCGGTGCCTGTGCCGTGCGGGCGCTCGCGAGCGGGGAAACCGGACGGATGGTCGCATTGCAGGCCGGCACGATCACGACGGTTCCGATGTCGGAGGCCTGTGCGAACATCAAGACCGTCCCGATCGACGGTCAGCTCGTCCGAACGGCCCGCGACATCGGCATCTCGTTCGCGGCCCCGATGGAGACGGAACTTTAGTTCCGAGTTCCCGGTTCCGGGTTCCGAGTTAGCTCGACAATCAACCGGGGACGGGGAACTCGGAACCAATATTTATGGAAGCAGTCAGGAAAAAATTGCAGGACGAGCTCGACTCACTTGAGGAGGAGCTGCGTTTCAAATTGCCGAAGGAGATCCAAAAAGCTCGCGAGTTTGGCGACCTTCGCGAGAACGCCGAATACAAAGCGGCCCTCGAGCGGCAGTCGATCGTGCAGGCTCGGATCATGCAGGTCCGCCAGCGCCTGAGCGAGGTCCAATCGATCGATCTTTCGAAAATACCGATCGACAAGGTCGCCTACGGCTCGACGGTCGTACTCTTCGACTTCGAAAAGGAAGAAAAGCTGACTTACAGGCTCGTCACTTCGGAAGAGAGCGACCCGGAAAACGGCAAGATCTCTACCGTGTCGCCGATCGGCCAGGCCTTGATGGGACGGGAAGAGGGCGACGAGATCAAAGTGAAAACACCTACCGGAATGCGGAATTTCGAGATCAGCCGGTTAACCACGATACACGAATCCGGAGAGTAGTCCGTGGGAGGTGGTCAGTGATCAGAAGATCCACTGACGACCGCCCACTGTCCACCGACCACTATGTTAGGAGCGAGCATAGGCCGCGGAGCGATGCGCATCATTAATGCGATGGTGCGCGGGCTCGCGTCGGCCGGTGTCCATCCGAACATCCTCACCGCGATCGGCGTTATGATCAACGTCGGCTGCGGCGTGCTGTTTGGCCTCGGCGAATTCTTTTGGGCCGGGGTCGTCCTGATCGTCGCCAATGTTTTCGACATGCTCGACGGCAACGTCGCACGCCAAACAGGCAACGTCACCAAATTCGGCGGATTTCTCGATTCCACGCTGGACCGAATGTCGGACATGGTCGTTTTTCTCGGCATCATGGTCTTTTACGCCGGCAACTCGCCGCAGCACTCGCTGCTGAACGTCACGCTGGCCGGCGTCGCGATGATGACGTCGGTCTTGGTGAGCTACACGACGGCCCGGTCCGAGGGCCTTGGCGTAAAGGCGAATGTCGGCTTTCTTCAGCGGCCCGAACGGGTGGTCCTTTTGATCATCGGCGCTCTTTCGACCTGGGATTGGGACAGCCAGAGCATTTGGTTCAATCGCATGCCGCAGGTGCTGTGGGTGCTGGCGGTCGGGTCGGTCTGGACGTTCGTGCATCGGATGTATTACATCTGGACGGAATTTCGCAGAATGGGGGCGGCTTAGGCTTCGGATGGAATGGCTCTCCGATCTTTGGGCGTCTTTGACCGTCGGCCGGGTCGCGATCGGCGTCGCCCTTTTTTTGTTGTCCGTTTCGGTTAGCCTTTTGGCGGCCGCGGTCGTGATGGTGAAGATCCCGGCCGATTACTTTCGTTCTGATTACGAGCACCATTTTTTGTCAGACCGACATCCCGTCTTGCGCGCCGTCGCGATCGTCACCAAGAATGTTATCGGGGCAATTCTGATCGTGGTCGGCTTGATAATGTCGATCCCCGCGGTGCCGGGACCCGGCCTCCTTACAGTATTTATCGGACTGATCTTGACCGATATCCCCGGGAAACGAGCTCTCGAAGCAAAATTCGTGCGGCGGCCTTCCATCCTGGCCGCGGTCAACCGACTCAGAAGCAGGTACAACAAAACCCCGCTCGTCCTCGACTAGAATGAGACTCTTCTCACGACGGAAAATCCAGGTCGACCCGCACATCGAACGCATCCGCCTGCTCCTGCAGCACGGCCGGATCACGGACGGACGCATCATCGACAGCGAAACGAACGGCCGGGGCGAGGAGATCGTGTTTTACGTTTACACGCTGAACGGCGTCGATTTCGAGTCGTCCGAGCTGCTCACCGACGAGCAGATGCGAGATCCTTTGCGGTACGCGCCCGGAGCCAAAGTCGGCGTGCGTTACGATCCCAAAAATCAGGGCAATTCGATGCTCGTCTGAAACGAATGTTCTCCAAGATCCTAATAGCCAACCGGGGTGAGATCGCCTGCCGCATCGTCAGGGCCTGCCGCGAGATGCGGATCGGGACCGTGTCCGTGTATTCCGAAGCGGACAAGGACGCGTTGCACGTTCGCATGGCGGACGAGGCCTACCCGATCGGGCCGCCGCCCTCGGCCGAAAGCTATCTGCGCGGCGATAAGATCATCGCGGCAGCCAAACTCGCGGGCGTGGAGGCGATCCATCCGGGCTACGGATTTTTGTCGGAAAACGCGGAGTTTGTCCGGTTGGCGAACGCCGCAGGGATCACGTTTATCGGCCCGCCGCCCGAGGCGATGGAATCGATGGGCGGCAAGATCGAGGCACGGAAGATCGCGATCGAAGCGGGCGTACCGGTGGTGCCGGGAACGACGGAGCCGTTGGGATCGTTCGACGACGCGAAAAAAGTTGCCGGCGAGATCGGCTACCCGATAATGCTCAAGGCCGCGGCCGGCGGCGGCGGGAAGGGAATGAGGCTCGTTGCGGCGGAGGAAGAGCTGCGGTCCGCCCTCGAGACCGCACAGTCGGAAGCGCGGGCGAGCTTTGGCGACGATGCCGTGTACATCGAAAAGGCAGTCGTCCGGCCGCGGCACATCGAAATACAGGTCTTCTCCGATTCGCACGGGAATCACGTGCATTTGGGCGAGAGGGAATGCTCGATACAGCGGCGGCACCAAAAAGTGATCGAGGAGGCACCATCGCCGATCAACTCGACGGAGCTTAGAGCGAAAATGGGCGCCGCGGCGGTGAAGATCGCTGAGGCGGTCAATTACGTGGGTGCCGGGACGGTCGAGTTCCTCGTGTCGGACGTCGACAGATCTTTCTACTTCCTGGAGATGAACACGCGGCTGCAGGTGGAGCACCCGGTGACCGAACTCGTTACCGGCATCGACCTCGTCCGCGAGCAGATCCGTGTCGCGGCGGGCGAAAAACTCTCGTTCACGCAGGATAATGTTTCGCTGACCGGCCACGCGATCGAGTGCCGCATCTATGCTGAGGACCCGGAAAACAACTTTATGCCTTCCCCGGGGAGGATAACGCGTCTGCGTGTGCCGCACGGACCCGGAGTCCGCGACGACGGCGGCGTTTACGAGGGTGCGGAAGTTTCGATCTACTACGACCCAATGATCTCGAAATTCGCCGCATACGGCCGCGACCGGGCCGAGGCGATCGACCGGATGCGGCGTGCACTGGCCGAGTACGAGATCGGCGGGATCAAGACCACACTGCAGTTTTTCCGCGACGTCATGGAAGACGCGGAATTTGCCGCCGGAGATCTCGATACCGGGTTTATCCCGAGATTTTTCGAGAGGCGAGGCAAGTCAGAACCGCCCGTGGTAAAGGGCGGGTCACACGTCGGAGGCTTGGCAAGCTTGACCGAGGTCTCGGCGGACTCTGTCGGACATCCAACGACATTGGAAATCACCGTAGTCGCCGCCTGTTTGGCACACGTCGACAATTCCAAAAGCTCAAAGACCGCGCCCGTCTCGAATAAGCCCAGCCAATGGGTCGTCGCGGGCCGAAACTGGTCATGACGGCCGGCATACCGTTCGGAACCACACATGCACAAGCCCGACCGTGAGGGAGGGCGATATGCGGGCGCTAAGTGTGATACCGGGCTTGAGCATATCGCCCTTGCTGACGAAGCTTGTGCATGTTTGGTGGGCACAAAAAGGGCAGGCCCGAAAGCCTGCCTTTTGCCTATTTCCCCACGACCAAAGTGGGAGTTTGAAACGGCGGGGTCGGCCGTTTGAATTTCCGGCCCCGCTGCCTTCCGATCCCGATGCCTAGAACGGGTTAGCGATGAAGTCCACGTCCGCCAAATTGTCGTTCAACGTATAGAACTGCGTCGGCGACGAGAACGTGTACCCCTTGGCGTTGACCGACACGGCGTAGAAGCTGGCCGTGTCAAGACCCTCGAACGTATACCAGCCCCTCAAATTGGTGCGGGTGAACCGCATCTCGCCGGTCGCCGCATCCAACACGGTAACGTACGCCCGAGCGATGCCCTTATTGTTCGAGTCCAACACCCGGCCGCTGATGCTGGCCGGTGCCGCCGTCACGACGTTTTCACCGTTCGTGAACGTGCAAACGACATCCTCGCCTTCGTCCAGAACGATAGTTGCCGTAGGCCCGCTCGTGGTCGTGTTGGCACCGCCGCCGCTGCAAACCAGACTCGTAAGCGTAAACCGGCCCCCGATGACCTGGCTTTCCGTCACGGTGATCGTATTCGCCGCACCGAACGCCGTGATTCCGCCCTTGGATACAAAACCACCACCAAGCTGAGCCGGATCGCTGTCAACGAGCGTGAAGCTGCCGTCTCCATCAAATCGGAGGTCCGGATTAGTGAATCCGAAAACGAATGTCGATCGGAACCGAGGGTCGCAGGGGTCGCCCGCAGTGCAACCGACCGGAAGCGGGTCGAGAGTATTGACCAGCTTGACGATCTTCACAGTAGCCGGTGCGATCACCGCTTCAGCCGAAAGCTGCAGGTCGCGATTACCGTTGTTGGTGTCCGGGATACTGGTCGCCGATACGAAGTTGTGATACGGCGAGCCGGAAATGAAGATAGCCGAGTGGCCGACTCCCCAATCTTGCCGGGTGGAGATGTGCGATCCATAAGCGATCACAACATTCGACTGCTGGGCGGTAAATGTGATCGTCACGAACTTTGAGCTGTCCCCGGAGGTGTCCGACACAAAAGTAGGCACCGAGATCGCGGTGATCGTGCAACCAAAGCACGAAATAGAGCCGCCGATCTGCGTAATGTCATCCGCGGTCATTGAAATTCCGTCATAACCGGCCGCCACCTGCGGATCCGGAGTAATCGGGAATAGCTGTTCCGCTCCACAAGCTGTCACACCGACGCACGGGTTATTGCCTGGCCTCATTTCAGTCCTGTCAAAGCTGGTCAGGTAGTCCGTAGCGTACAGGCCGCCTTTGGTATAGTCATAACCGACAGTTATTGTGTACGACGTTCCAGTTGTAATGCCTTCTAGCAAGATCCTGATGGGCACCGAATCGCCTTCAAGATAATGCGACTTACTCGCTACCAGATTACCTCGTGTGTAGCCGTCATTGGCCGAGGCCACGTTACATAGTATCGGCGCCGTGACCGGTCCATTGGCGCACTGTTCAATGTTGAGGCCGACCGATTCAGGTATCGGTGCCAGGCTCCTCGAGGTGGCCTGAGCGAAAGCTGCCAAGGCCATCGCGGTGATGACAACCAAAACCGCCAACAACCTTGTCGCCATTGAATTCAGAAAAGATTTAGTTTGGGGAAACTTCATAATTTACTCCTGTTAATTAAGACCCGGCTTGCGGTCAGTTTTCTTGTCCTTATGGAACGGCAGAAATTGCGAATCACCGCACGCTTCCACAAAAAAAGGCCAAAAAAGGAGAACGCCTTCCGGGCTGCAAAAACTTCAAGTTAAAAGGTGACACGACTGTTTAGCAGAACTCCGAGAACGAAGTCAAGGAATTTCTCCCTCATCGTTTAACACCTTTGAACAATGATAGCTCAAATAACCTACAGTTCTCGACGTCCGAACACGCCTGTAACTCTGCTCAAATCGGCCAAAACGCCGAAAGAACCCTGTCTAGGGCGGTTCCTACTTGAGAAACGTGCTTACTACTATGCGGACAATATAACACGATTTCGGAAAAATTCCAGATATTTCTTCGCATCGGTCGGGAGGCCGGTGGATGGACATGCTTTGCCCTTTCTCCGAGGCGCGATTCTGTATTTTCCGGGCGCTGAACGATTGACGGTTCAGGGAGGACATTTTTGCGGAAAGCCGGGTACGCATGCACAAGCCCGACCGTGAGGGAGGGCGATATGCGGAAGAGAATTGTTACTCGGAGCTTGAGCATATCGCCCTTGCTGACGCGCGGGCTTGTGCATGTGTGGCGAAGACGAAAAAAGACGAAGGCCCGAGCCTTCGTCTTTGAATGCGGTCGGTCTGTTGTCCGCGGAGCTACCTGAAATTATCCATTGCCGTGAAATTGACCCCGGCCAGGTCGTCATTCAAGGTGAACGTCCGGACCGGATCGCTGATGGACACCCGCTTCGTAGAAAACGCGGTGAGCTGGTAAAAGTCCGTCACGTTCAGGTTCGAGAAGCTGTAGAAACCGAACGAATTGGTGACTGAGACCAATGTCTCGCCAGTGCCCGCGTCATAAAGGGTCAGATACACGCCGCGAACGCCGCGTCCGCTCTGATTGACGATCCGTCCGCTCACGGTCGCGTCGGCGGCCGTTGGGGCGACGGGTTCGCTCGTGAACGTGCAGTCGATCGTCTCGCCCTCGTCGGCGTTGATCGTCACCCGCCGATTCACCAGATCGACGGTTGAGTTAGGGTTGTTTTCCGTGCAAGAGATCGACACCAATTGGAAGCCCTCGACCGAGGCCTCGGTCACGTTAATGTTGCCCTGCTGATTGCTGGGCATCACGCTGGCGTCCGTAAAAGTCTCATTGTCAGTCAAGGCGAAGCTCGGGGTCGGCAGGTTGACAGTGGAATACGGGAACGCGACCGTCGACGTCGTGCTTGTTGAGTTCTGTATGCGTTTCCGGACCCTTAGCTGCGCATGCTGAACGGGCGTCGGCGAAGGTGTCGGAGTCGGGTTCGGCGTCGGGGTGGCTGTCGGCGAAGGCGTCGGTGTCGGTGTGGGCGGCGGAGCTCCCGTTACGAAAGAGTAAAGCAGCTTGTTGGGCGAGCCGGCCCCAAGGTTGGTCATCACGCCGGCGGTCGATGAATTCTTGATCGCCGCTTCGACGGTGGCGGAACTTGCTGTCGGGTTGGCCTGCAGGTATAGAGCGGCCACGCCCGCCACCATCGGGGCCGACATAGATGTGCCGCTAAGCTCGCGAGCCGCCGTGTCACTGCCGATCCAGGAGGAAATCACCTGGTCGCCGGGGGCGAAGATGTCAACGCAGGAGCCGTAATTCGAATAGAGAGCCCGGTCATCGGCGTTTGCCGAGGCCGCGACAGTGATGGCCGCCGGTGTACGGGCGGGAGAATATCCGCAGGCGTCGCCGGCGCTGTTGCCGGCCGCCACGGCGTAGGTAACACCCGAGTTTACCGAGTTTGTGACAGCGGTTTCGAGAGCACTGACCGAACCGGCCACGATAAAGCTAATGTTCACAACGGCTGGGTTGATCCGGTTGGCGGTTACCCAATTGACGCCGGCAACCATGTCCGAGACCGATCCGCTGCCCGAACAGCCGAGAACGCGAACCGCGTGGAGCGACACACTTTTTGCAACGCCGTAGGTGGATCCGCCCACTATGCCGGCGACGTGGGTGCCGTGCCCGTTGCAGTCCTGGCCGTTCTGTCCGTCCCCGATCGGGTCATATGCGACGGAAGCTCGTCCGCCGAATTCGGCGTGAGTGGTCCGGATGCCGGTATCCAACACATACGCGTGGACGCCCGCGCCGGTCTGTGTATAGTTGTAGGTCGTATTCAGTGGCATGCTCCGCTGGTCGACGCGGTCGAGGTGCCAGCCGGGCCCGATCTGGGTCGATGCGATCGAGACCTCGGCGTCTTCTTCCACATAGAGAACTCTCTCGTCGAGGCTGAGGGCTTCGGCCTGCTTCGCGGACATCCTGGTCGCAAAGCCTTTGAGGGCGGACGCATAGACGTGCTTGACGTCGCCGCCGTAAACCGACGAAAGATACGCGGCCTCGGTCTCTATCACCGGTTCGACGGCCGACTCGCCGACGATGTGCTCGTTGAGGACGACGATGTATTGACCGGGGATCGGGTTTTCGACCTTTCTGAGCTTGTTCCTTTGACCGGCCGTTTTGACCGGCATCAAGGCGGCGGCGAGCGACAGCACGACCGCGCACACTAGCGAAAGCGTCCAGACTTTTTTCATTTGAGGGGGTACTCCGTGAAGTAAAAACTTGGTTTTGAGAGGGAAGGACGGGAGTTGATGTTTGGGAGAGCGGGAATCCGCTCGTAAAACAAGTTATAACACCGTTGAGACAGTGTCAACAAAAAGATTGAAATTCGGTCATGCCGTCTGTCAAATTGACCGAACAGGCGGCGGGTCTGGCTATTGCGTTCGGGGCGGATTACAATTGTCGCTCGAGAAGATCGTTATGGAATCATTATTGAATGGCTTGATAGGTAAGACTATCGATGTGAGCTGCGGCCGAACGGCCGTGCTGCGCGGCGAGGTGATGGAGATCAACGATGGCGTCCTGTATCTCAAGGACGAGGACGACAAAAAGGCATACGTCTCGATCGCGAAAATCGCCACGGTCTGTGAGGTCAACGACGCGCATTCGCGGCCGGGCTTCGTGAGTCGCTAGGCGACCGCATAAAGGATCGCGGAAAAAAAAGGCCCGGAGCTCTCACTCCGGGCTTATTTCTTTTGGGTTAGGAGATTCTTACTTTTCGGTCGCCTTGGCCGTCGGTGATGCGAGGCTCGGCGGGGCCGCCGGCGTGTTGGGAAGACGGCGGAAACCAACGATCCTTTTTTCCCAATATCCCTTGAATGGCGAATAGGTGATGCCCTTGCTCGACGAGGCGTGATAGAAGCCGTTCTCGTCGGCGACGATGCCCATGTGGCCGAGACCGTTCAAAAACACCAGCGTACCAAACTTGTACCGCTCATCGCCCTCGACCGGGGTCGACATCGACCATAGGGTGCGGGCGCTCGACCTTTCAAAATCGATCCCGGCGTCCTTGAACACCGCCCAAACGAAACCCGAGCAATCGTAACGGTTCGGGCCGGTCGACCCGTAAAGGTAGGGAATTCCGAGCCGATTCTGTATGCCGCCCATCATCTTTAGCGACGCCGACGGGTTATAGACCGTCCGGCCGGCTGCCAGCGATGTGGTCGCGGCGCTCATCATTGATGTTTTCTTTACGAGGGGTTCGGCGGCGACTTCGATGCGGTTGGTGAGGGTGGGGCGGCTCTCGGCTGTTCTGGAAACGGGTGAAGAAGTGGTTTTCTCGGTTTGCGTCGGCCGCGTTGCGGGCGGCTGGTTGATCGGGCGGCTCGACATCGTACTTATGACACGCGGCCGGTCCTGGGCGGAGGCGGCGGTGACCAAAGCGGTCGAAACAAAAAAAGCGCAAAACGACAGATACGAGATCTTCTTCAAATTCTTCAAAACTTCGAGCTCCTGATTGTTTTTTTCGGCGAACTGGGGAAAGCCTTAGGAAAGCAGGTGATGGGCACCTGTTTAAACCACACGGTCAACGTGAACGGTTTTCCAAAAACCAATATTCAAATTGAACGAACTACCCTGGTTGTGTGTGTGATCTGACTAAAGGCAAATCGAATTATGCCCCATCTGAAGTTTAGATGCAAACCGTAAATACAAAATCTCGGATTTCCCAAAATTTTGAATATTTCCGACTATCGAAATGGTCGGGTCGGCCAAACGAAAAGGCACGTCGGTGAGACGTGCCTTTTGATAAGTACAATCGTTGTAAGACTTAGGCCGAGAACGAAGTTCCGCAGCCGCAGCCGCCGGAGGCGTTCGGGTTTTCGAAAGTGAAGCCCGAACCCATCATGTTAGACGTATAGTCGACCGTCACGCCGTTCAGATACTGGGCAGAGAACATATCGACAAAAAGCTTGATGCCGTGCTGGTCGAGGACGAAATCGCCCTGACGCGATTCTTCCTCGATGTTGAGGCTGTATTGAAACCCGGAGCACCCGCCCGGCACAACGCGGACGCGAAGCCCGGCCGTTTCCGGCAGATCTTCCTCGCTCGCCAGGAACTTCTTGATCTCGACCGAAGCGTTCTCCGTCACGTTCAACTCGACGGTCGGTGCTGCAACTGCTGACATTGTGTGATTTATCTCCTGTTAAATTGTCACGACCGCCTACGCGGCGAATCCTTATCTTAATGTAAATATTACCCGAATTTAGGATGAAAAAACAAGTTTTCCAGTTCGCCTAAATTGGCCCGAAACCTATCTCGCCCGGCTCATGATAACGAGTTCAGGCTTCATCGCCTCGATCGACACTTGCCGTGCGACCTCTTCGGCGACCTTTCGGAAAGCGGCCGACTGCGGCGATCCCGGGGCCGATATCACCACCGGAACGCCCTTATCGCCGCCCTCGCGGACCTCCATACCCAGCGGAACTTCGCCGAGGAAGTTGAGGTTGTATTCGTTCGCCAATTTCTGGCCGCCGCCCTGCCCGAAAATTTCGTACCGATTTCCGGTGTCGGGGGCGATGAAGTACGACATATTCTCGATCACGCCGAGCACCGGCACGTTGACCTGCTCGAACATTTTTACCGCACGTCTCACGTCGGAAAGCGAGACCTCCTGCGGCGTCGTGACAAGCACGGCACCCTGCACCGGCACGAGCTGCGCCAAACTCAATTGGACATCACCCGTTCCCGGCGGCATATCGACGATCAGGTAATCGAGCTCGCCCCAATTCACATCGCTGAGAAACTGTCGAACCACGCCGTGCAGCATCGGGCCCCGCAGGATCATAGGTTTGTCCGGGGGCACGAGCAGGGCCATCGAGATCATCTTGATGCCGTGGGCGTGGGCCGGCATAAGCTGATTTTCCCGGACCTCCGGCTGCGAGCCGGTCGCGCCAAGCATAAGGGGTACGTTCGGACCGTAAACATCCGCGTCCATGAGGCCGACCTTGGCCCCGTCTGCGGCGAGGGCGACGGCGAGGTTGACCGCGACGGTCGATTTGCCGACCCCGCCTTTGCCGGACGATACGGCGATAATGTTTTTGACGCCGGGGATCGCGACGTTGTTTTTTATGCCGCGGCCTTGCGGAACCTCGGCATCCATCGTTACGGCAACGTTTGCGACCCCAGGCAGGACGCGCACGGCCTCGCGGGCCATGCCTTCCATTTCCTCTTTGACCGGGCAGGCCGGCGTCGTCAGCACGATGCGAAAAGAAACGTCGCCCTCGGCGATCTCCAGATCGCGGACGAACCCGAGAGTGACGATGTCTTTTCGCAGATCCGGGTCGATGATCGTGCGAAGTGCGTTCAGAACTGAATCTTCGGTAACTTGGCTCATTATTTTGACTAAGACCTTGGGCCAAATGGCGCCCCGATTCTCATGTTAGTAAACTAACGATTGTACCAAACACGACTATGCCCTTGTCCAAAGTAGTTCGATTCGAGGTTTTGGCGGCGGAGGCCCGCGCGTGTCGCGTCTGCCCGAACCTCGCCGACAAAACCGCCGTATTGAGCGAACTGAACGGCACCTTGACGCCGAAGATAATGTTCATTGGCGAGGCTCCCGGCCGTGTCGGTGCCGATCGCACAAGGCGGCCGTTCTACGGCGACAAATCGGGGAACAATTTTCAGGCACTGCTCGATTCGATCGGCCTGTCGCGCGACGACATTTTCATCACTTCGGCCGTGATGTGCAGCCCGCGTTCGGCGACGGACGCGAATCGCCGGCCGACGAGGAGCGAGATCAAGAATTGCGCGGCGCATCTCGAACGTGTTTTGGCGTTGATCGACCCGCCGGTCGTCGCTACCCTCGGCGCGGTCGCCCTTGAAGCTCTCAAACTGATTGCCTATCATGAATTTACGCTGCGTGAACATGCCGGGATGGTGCAAAATTGGAGCGACCGTACGCTCGTCCCGCTCTACCACCCTAGCCCGCAGGTGGTGGCGTCGCAACGCGGATTGGCGATGCAGCTTGGGCATTTTGAGATACTCGGTCGGATTCTCCGAAATAAGTTAAAAGTTAAAAGTTAAAAGTTAAAAGTTATTGGTTTCGTGGATATTGATAAATACAACCAAATTCGGTCGGGCGGTTCTGGTTTTCATGAGCAGAATCGGGGGCTAATAGCGGTGCATGGTAAAGAGGCCTTGCAGTTCCTCGACGGCATGGTGACCAACGATATGAAGACCCTGGCCGACGGAGCACAGATGCTCGCCGCCTTCCCGAATGCTCAGGGTAGGCTATTGGCCGTCGTGCGGATCATTCGGCACAACGACCGGTATTGGATCGAGACCGAAGTAGCCACGCGCGAGAAGCTGTATCAGAATTTGTTTCGCTTCACATATGCGGGGGATTTCTTCGTGGAGGACCTTTCGGACGGGTTCGCGTATTTCGAGATCTTCGGGCCGAAGCACGACGTGTATCATCCCGCGGTGGCCGGACGTTTTGCCGGGTCATTCGCGTTCGAGGCGCCGCACGGTGCGGCTTATTTTGTTCCGAACAACCTGGCAGATCCATTTCGGAATTTTCTTGCCGGTGACAACGGCTGCGTCACCATCGACGACGAGCTTTATGAGGTTCTCAGGATCGAGTCGGGTATCCCGAAATACGGCGTGGATATGGATGAGACCACGATCACTCCGGAACTTGGCCAGGAAGGGCTGATTTCCTACACAAAAGGCTGCTACGTCGGACAGGAGATAATCGCCCGAATCCATTTTCGGGGACACGTTGCAAAGCGTTTGACCGGTCTTTCGATGTCGGAGCCGGGAGCATTGCCGGGAAGTGAATTGCGATCGGCCGAGGGAAAGAACGCAGGCAAGGTGACGTCCGTGACTGTCTCACCTAAGCTTGGCAAGTCGGTCGCTCTCGCCTTTGTGCGATACGATTTTCTTGCCGCTGGAACCCAGCTTTTTCTGGGCGATGCGGCATGCAGCGTCAGCGACTTGCCGTTTGTAACGGCTTGAGCGTTTCAGTGTTTCAATAGGGTATAAAACGCTCCGGAGTTTGTAACAAAGGACTTAGCAGTTCCATTTAAAGAAAACCGATAAAAAAGTGACGAACCCAAGCTCCGATCTAGATCTGCCGAATGCACAGCTCGCATACACCATTATTCAATCACTGCTCGACGGGCATGAGGCCCTCAGCGACCTGCTGGTGGTGATGTCGCACGCGATGGACGAGGACGTGCTCAAGGCATTGACCAACACTAGCGAGTGGGAAAGGTATCTGGAATCGAAAAGAAACCTCGAGGGCACGCGGCTGCAGATGGAAAAATTTACCGAGGAACTGCGGAGGCTGGAGAGTGAAAAATAGCTGTTAGCTGATAGCTAAAAGCTGGAAGCTAATTCTTCAAATTCTTTGCTTGCACACTTGTATCAACATTGAGGCATGTACGATCTCATAATCATCGGTGCCGGGCCGGCGGGGATTTCGGCCGCTTACGAGGCGAAAAAGGCCAGGCTCGATTATGTAGTGATCGAAAAGGGCTTGATCGGGAATACCATTTATCACTACCCGGTCGGGCTGACCGTTTTTTCGACGATCAACGAGCTCGAGTTCGAAGACGGCGACCTAAAGCCCGCGAGGGAAAAGCCGACGCGCGAAGAGCTGCTCTCGTATTATGTCCGGTTCGTCTTGGATAATGAACTGAATATTCACACCGAAGAGTCGGTCGAAAATGTCTCCCCGTCTTCGGCGTTCTCGCCCTTTTCATCGTCGCCTATTTCATCTTCTTCATCTTCCTCTGTGGTTCCGACTGTTACCACAGAAGAAGATGAAAAAGAAGAGAAAGGAAGAAGCAAGAAACCCAAAAGAGACCGGGCATTTATCGTGTCCACCAACAAGGCCACCTATGAATCCCGAAACGTACTTTTCGCGATCGGGGCGATGGACTACCCGCGAAAGTTGAACGTTCCCGGCGAGGATTTGCCGAAGGTTTACGACCATTTCCGCGAGACATACCCGTGGGTGAAGAAGAAGGCGCTGGTCGTAGGCGGCGGCAACTCGGCGGGCGAGGCAGCGCTGTTTCTCGCCCAGGAAGGCGCCGAGGCGACGCTGGCGATATTCCGGGGCGATTGGGAAAATAACGACCCGAAACAGGGCTGCATCAAATATTGGGTCAAGCAGCCGCTCGAAGAGGAATTGAATGAGCATTGCCTCCGGCTGTTTTTTCTTGGTCGGGTCGTCGAAATTCGAGAAACGGAGATCGAGCTGGAAAACGAAACCGGCGAACGGGTCACGATGGAGAACGACGTCGTTTTTGTGCTGATCGGGGCCGACGCCGACCTGAAGATGCTGAAAAACCTCGGCGTCGAGACCGAAACGGCGAAATACGGCGAGGTGCCGGTTTATGACCCGGCAACGTTCGAAACCAACATTCCCGGCATCTATGTGGCGGGGCATTTCACGAACCAAAGGCACATCAAAGGCGCCATCGACGCCGGCAAAGCTCTAATTCCCGCACTCGCTGAAAAGCTCGGCAAAGCAAATAAGAAAAGCGTGCCGCAGGGCACGCCCTCCTGATCTATCGAGGTCCGTTGGCTATTTGTTCTCGGACCGCGTCCTCACCATCACCTTTTGGTTTGCGAACTTCTCGGCAATGTTGGCGGGGTTGATCTCGTAACCGGTCACATCGAGTGTCTCGGTCGTGCGTCCGCCGGTCGAGGTCGTCCATTTGAACGGCAGTTGAATGCCGCCGACGCTGCGGTAATCCGAGAATCGGACCTGAAACTCGGCCGCTTCCGGGGCCGGCCCTTCGATCTTGCGGTTGAACGTGACGACGTCCACCTTCGACTTGTCTGCGCCTTCGGGCGCACGCGTCATCTTGAACATCATCGGCGCGGCGTGGCCGGTGTAGCCGACCATAACGGGAAGGCTGGATTCCTTCGACAGATAAAGCTTGACGGTCGAGCCGGCGAATTCGGCGTTGACGAGGTTGCACGCGGTGCCGTCGACATCCGCTTCGCCTCCGTAGGTGTAGCCGACGTCCATGCCTTCCGGCGCCGTCAGGAACAGCGACAGCGTCACGCGAAGCAGCTCGTTGTGCCGCATGCCTTCATGGATGCTTTTCATGTCGTGCCCGCCGACGATGACCTTCTCGATGTTCGCACCCTGAGGATCGTCGCCGTTCCGGCGAATGAGCACCTTGTCGCCCGAATGTGCTTCGCCCGGAGCGGCGCCCTCGACGCGGCGGACGACGATCTTCTTACCGTCCTTCGTCGTGAACTCGCCGTCACCGCGGCCCGCGATCCGCTTTTCGATTTCGGGGTCGTCCTTGCCGTTGATCATCACCTTTTCGCCGCCTTCACCGTTTCTGAAGACGAGGACGTCCTGCTGGCGGCTGATCATTTTTTCACCGGCCGCGATGCCGTGATCACCGATCTTGATCATTTTGGAGAACTTGTCGGGAAGCTGCAGTGCAAGCTCGGTTTCGCCCTGCTCGGTCCGGTCCGTGTTTTCAAACCGGAAGGTGGTGGTCGTTTTACCCGCGATCGTCAGGCTGCGGACCGCGGCGATCGATTGCTCGCCACCGATGGCGATGCGGGCCTGGCGGATAAGCTCGAGGGCCTTTTCGTCCGATTTCATTTTGGCGCCGGCCTTGTCGACCAAGGCACCGAGACCGGCGAAAAACACCGCGACGGTCAGGATCGAGATAGTAAGTTTTTTCATTAGTAGCCTCCGGGGTTTTGAGATCTTAATATGCCGGACAACGCTGGGGCTTGAAAAAAGGGTTCTTAGGAGGAAGTCCTTATAAAAGCAGCTTGTCGCCCGGCAGGATGGATTATTGCAAAGCTTTCCGTCCCAAAGGTTAAGACGACGCAAAGAAATTGTAAAGAATGTAAAATGTGGCGAAAACGGATAGACAGCCGTCATACGACAATGGAGAATAGCCCTGATGACTGCGTCGATCTTTAATTATCCATCTTTTATTTTGTTGTAACTTGAAACGTACCTGGTTCCCAATATTTGTCGTCGGCGGGATACTGCTGCTCCTGGGCGGGCTGGCCGCGCTGCAATACCACTGGCAGCTTCAGGTGGCGGAGGCCGACAGGGAGAAGATGCGAAAGCGCGTCGAGATCGACGCCAACCGGTTCGCCGAAGATTTCAACCGTGAGATACAGGCCATCTACCTCAACCTGCAAACCGATTCGGATGCGTGGAACAGCGGCGACTACTCCGAATTCAACGCCCGCTTCGATTATTGGCGCACGAAGACCGACTACCCAGAGATCGTAAGGGGCGTTTACTTTATCGGTTCGGGCGCCGACTCGCCGGTCCTCAAATACGACGAGCAGAAAAAAACCTTCACCGCAGCGGACGTTCCGCCGGAAGTGACCGATCTTAGCGGGCGGCTGCTGGCCGGCAAGGACATCCGACCCGTTTACGAGGACATTTACACTCTGGCGTTGCCGGTGCACGACACCGAAAGGCACATCGAACGCATCGTTTTGTCCGGGCAAGAGACGCACCTGCCGGGCGTTTTGCGCGGGCCCTCGGCATTTGGGCATCTTGCCGTTTTGCTCGACCCGAAAGTGATAACCGAACGCCTTTTGCCCGATCTCGCGGCGAAGTACTTCGGCGACGGCGAGTATGAAGTTTCCGTGACCGGAGCGAACGACGAGCGGATATTCGGGTCGACAACTGGCTCGGACGCGACCGCCGTGCTGTTCGACCTCTCGCCCGACCGCTTCATCATGTTCGCCGGTCGGGATGGGCTGCCGGGCACGGTGGAAATGCGGAGAAACAGCGTCTTCAACCAAAAGGTCGAGAGCATAAGCCGGACAGACGCCCAAGGGCCGGGCGAAGCGGCGAACACCTTCAAGGTCGAGATCCGGAGCAACGTTTCGAAGCCGCGCACTTCGATGATCACAGCGGTTAGGCAGCCGGAAGGCGGCTGGAAGCTGAACGTGCAGCACAGCTCCGGATCGATCGCGGCGTATATCGATTCGCATTTTCGGCGTAACGCGGCGGTCGGGGCGGGCGTCTTCTTTTTGCTGGCGGCCGCGATCCTCGGCATTTTCTTTTCGTCGCAGAAAGCTCGCCGATACGCACAGCGGCAGCTCGATTTCGTGTCCTCGGTCTCGCACGAATTTCGCACGCCGCTGGCGGTGATCTATTCGGCCGGAGAGAACCTTGCCGACGGCGTGGCCGCCGACGCGAAACAGATCGAAGGTTACGGCGAACTGATCAAAGGCGAGGGCAAAAAGCTTTCCACGATGGTCGAGCAGATCCTGGAATTCGCCGGTGCCGAATCGGGCAAGCAGAAGTTCCATTTCGCCGAGACGTCAGTTGCAGGATTGATCGCCGAGGCCGTGGCCGAATGCGATCCGCTGCTGCGATCGCAAAATTTCGAGATCGAGACAAAGATCGCCGACAGCTTGCCTCCCATCGCGGCGGACAGGGCGGCACTTTCGGGCGCTCTGCAAAACCTGATCGCGAACTCGGTGAAATACGGCAACGGCTCGAGGTGGATAAAGATCTCGGCCGCGAACGGCGGTTCGAATTTGCGTATCGCGGTCGAAGACAAAGGTCGCGGCATCTCGGCGGCGGACCTGCGGCACATCTTCGAACCGTTTTACCGGTCGAAGGACGTCGTCGACGCCCAGATCCACGGGAACGGGCTCGGCCTGGCCCTGGTCAAACGCGTCGCTGAGGCCCACGGCGGCCGCGTGACGGCGGCAAGCAGCATCGGGAAAGGGAGCGTTTTCACGATAGAGCTGCCGGTAGATCGTTCATAGCCTCAATGCGCATCCTCCTCGTCGAAGACGAAAAAGGCCTCATCATCACCCTCACGGACCGCCTGCGGAGCGAGGGCTACGACGTTGTTTCCGCCGACGACGGAAAAAAGGGTTACGAGCTCGCATCGGCCAGCGAATTCGATCTCGTCATACTCGATGTGATGCTGCCGAAAAAGAACGGCTACGACGTCGCCCGCGATCTCAGGCAAGCGGGCATTGCTACGCCGATCCTGATGCTGACGGCCAAGGGCGAGACGATCGACAAGGTCCTGGGGCTTAAGCTTGGTGCCGACGATTACCTTACCAAGCCGTTCGAGGTGATCGAGCTTTTGGCCCGCATCGAGGCACTCCTGCGGCGGGCACCGGCCAGATCGAACGGGCATTCAAGTGGGGCGTTCTGCTTCGGCGACGTCACGATCGATTTCAAGCGGGCCGAGGTTTACAGCGATAAGAACGCGGTCGATCTGTCGGCGATGGAGTTCAAGCTGCTGCAATATCTGATCGAGAACCGCGGCATCGTTCATTCCCGCGATCAACTGCTCGATGCCGTTTGGGGCTACGACGCAATGCCGTCTACGCGAACGGTGGACGTGCACATCGCGTGGCTGCGGCAAAAGCTCGAAAAAAATCCTCGCCACCCGCAATTCATCCAAACTATCCACGGGCTCGGGTACAAATTCGCCGATTAACCACCCGCGATCTTCCTGAACCTCAGGGCGTCGTCGAACATCTCGTTATTGTTGAAGAAAACGTACGAGAGTCCGCCTTCGGGCAACAGGGAAGTTAGCTCTGCGAGCTCTCCTTCCTCGTATTTGTAACGCCAGCCGCGGATGCCGTGAAGGCGGTAATAACAGCGTTCGGGCGTGACGTTGCGGCGGACGAACGGGTCGACGCAGTGCCACAGATCGAGGTCGCCGCAGATCTTTTTGACCGTCTTGTCGTCCCACGTGTTTCCGCGCGGCTCCCAAACGAAATTCATTTCGCCCCGGTCGATCCTTTTGAAAAACTTGCGAATGTTTTTGATGTTGGTCTCGGTCTGTGTGAACTTGGCCGGGCATTGAAAAAGGATCGTCCGGGCCTTCAAGGCCTTGGCGGAATCCAAAGTGACCTGCCACCCGTGCTCGACGGTTTCTGTGGGCTTGAACGCTCCGGCTTCACTCGCTTCCTTTTCGGTCAGTTCTCGTTTTAACCTGCGATACGTCGGGCTGCCGCCTTCGTGCGTGATGAACTGCCACGCCTTGAGCGCAAATTCGAACGCGTCGGGCATCTCGGCCCGCCACTTTTCGAGTGTTTTTACCTGCGGCGGCTTATAGAAGGTGTGCTGGATCTCGACGCAATTCAATCGCGCGGCGTAATCGGGTTTTTTGGCGCGTCCGTACCCGCAGGTGCCGACGCGAAGATCGGTGGTCATTTCGTCAACATAGCACACGAATTGTTAAGATTGGGAACATGAAGTTATCGGGCAGCACAATCCTGGTCACCGGCGGGGCCAGCGGCATCGGCCTAGCATTTGTCGAGAGATTCCTCGAACGAGGGAACGACGTCATCGTCTGCGGCCGCCGCGAGGAGAAGCTCGCAGAAGTTAGCGATAAATATCCTCAGGTGCACACTATTATCGCGGACGTCGCGGACCCGGCGGCCCGGGAAAAGCTCTTCCGCGACGTGACGGGTCCGTTCCCGGACGTAAACGTTCTCGTTAACAACGCCGGAATTCAACGAAGTGTGGACCTGACCGCCGGCGAAGATTGGGAGCTTACGCGATCCGAAATTGCGATCAATCTCGAGGCCCCGATCCACCTTTCGCAGCTGTTCGTCGGGCACTTGAGTGCGAAGGAAAACTCGGCGGTCGTCAACGTAACGTCGGGATTGTCGTTCGTGCCGCTCGCGAACGTGCCGGTTTACTGCGCTACAAAAGCGGCCCTGCATTCATTTACGTTGTCGCTGCGCTGGCAGCTGCGAAATACACCGGTGGAAGTGGTCGAGATCATACCGCCGGCGGTCGACACCGATCTTCAGGCACCGGGTCTGCACAAATTCGGCGTGAATGTGGATGAGTTCGCCGATCACGTATTCGCCGACCTCGAAGCGGGAAAGGTCGAAACGGCATATGGAACAGCCGTGACGGCGAGCGTCTCACCGCCGCAGCGGCTGGCCGGGATCTTTCAGGAAATGAACGAGAGGTTTTCGAGCTGATCGGGCCGAGTATCAGACCGATGTGCGCGGGCTGACAACAGCCACGACGATCGCCGCGTAATGCAGCACGCTGCCGACGAGGACGAATACGTGAAATATCGCGTGATGGTGCCGGATGCTTTTCCAGGGAAAGAAAACAACGCCGAGCGAATAGGCCAGGCCGCCCGCGACGGCCAACGCGACGGGGGTGGTTCCGAGCGTATGAAAAAGGTCCGGCATGGCGATCGCGCCGATCCACCCCATCACGAGATATGACGAAACGAACAAAGCCGGGAAGCGGTTGCCTATCAGCAATTTGAGCAGGATGCCGACCACCGCGATCCCCCAGATCGCGCCCAGCATCGAGAATTTCAGCGACTCAGCCCCGATCGCTAGGCCGAACGGCGTGTAGGTCCCCGCGATCAGCAAATAAATGCAGCAGTGATCGACGACCTGAAGCTTCTTTTTTAGGAGCTGGGATGTGGTGCCGTGGTATATGGTCGAGGCGCCGTAAAGCACGACGAGCGAGAGGCCGTAGACGAGGCACCCCGCGATCAGGATCGGCTCGCCGCGAACGCAGGCCAACACGACCAGTGCGATAAAGCCGATAACGCTGAGAAACAGGCCGAAGCCGTGCGTTATCGTGTTCGCAAATTCCTCTACCGACAATGCCTGCAGCTTCGCTCTCACCATTCGACAATACCTGAATTAATCGTAGCAGAGTTCAGACGAGCGGAATGTAATAATTCTGTCAATAGACGATCAAAATTCCGTATCCGCGTTCGAGCGTTGACGCCTCGCGACCCCTGATTCATAAGCGGCGTCCTCGACCCGGGCCGCGACGGCCTCGCCGACGCGGCGATCGAAAACGGAGGGAATTATGTAATCCGGATGCAGCTCGGCATCCGTGATGATCTCGGCGATGGCGTGGGCCGCGGCGAGCTTCATTGCTTCGTTGATGCGCGAGGCTCGGCAATTCAGGGCGCCTCGGAATATGCCGGGGAAGCAAAGGACATTGTTGATCTGATTGGGGTAATCGGAGCGGCCGGTGGCGATGACGGCCGCGTGACCCTCGGCCTCCTCGGGCATGATCTCCGGGACCGGATTCGCCATCGCGAAAACGATCGGGTCCTTTGCCATGTTGTTGAGATCGGTCCGGTCGATCACGCCGGGTGCGGAAAGGCCGAAGAAAACGTCGGCACCTTTAATAATATCGTGGATCTTGCCCTCTTCACGCTCAGGGTTGGTGTGCCGGGCGTACCAATCCTTGACCCAATTCATCTTCTCGGTGCGGCCTTCGTACAGAGCACCGGTCTGATCGCAGCCGACGATATTTTTCACCCCGGCGGCCATCACGATCTTCGAACAGGCGACGCCGGCGGCCCCGACGCCGTTCACGACGACCTTGATGTCCTCCATCTTCTTACCGACGATCTTTAGGGCGTTGATCAACGCCGCCAGCACGACAACCGCCGTCCCATGCTGGTCGTCGTGAAAGACGGGAATATCAAGCTCCTCTTTTAATCGCTCTTCGATCTCGAAACATCTAGGAGCGGAGATGTCTTCGAGATTAATCCCGCCGAACGCGACGGAGATGCGCTTTATGGTCTGCACGATCTCGTGCGGGTCCTTGGTCGCAAGGCATATCGGAAACGCGTCGACACCGCCAAACTCCTTGAATAGCTGGCATTTGCCTTCCATCACCGGCATCGCCGCTGCAGGCCCGATATCACCGAGACCGAGCACGGCCGTCCCGTCCGAAACCACGGCGACCGTGTTCTTTTTTATCGTGAGGTTGAAGACCTTTTCCGGGTCCTTGTGGATCGCCTCACAGACGCGCGCGACTCCCGGCGTGTAGGCCATCGAAAGGTCCGAACGCGTCTTCAAGGGTATCTTCGACACGGTTTCGATCTTGCCGCCCAGGTGCATAAGGAATGTGCGGTCCGAAACGTTTACGACCTCGACGCCGTCGATGTTGTCCATCGACGCGATGATCTCTTTGTCGTGCGTTTCGGAGGCCGCATTAACGGTAAAATCGCGGACCAGAAAATCCTTTCCCACGCTGACGATGTCGATGCCCTCGATGTCGCCGCCCGCGTTACCGATCGCCGTCGTTATTTCGCCGAGCTTGCCTGGTTTGTTATGGATCTTTACGCGGAGAGTGAGGCTGTAACTTGCGTTTGGTGTCGGTGAATTTGCCATAGATCAGAACCGCCCGCTTCTGCCGACGGTTCTCTTATCGAACTCGTGAGTGAGCCTCGCAAAAAGACGCTCGCTCTGAAGAAAAGTATGACCAAAAATTTGACCATCGGCAAACCCGCGCTCGATTTGCAAAATGCGACCCAACAATCGGCAATAAACTGCATTTTGCGAATCTCGCTGAGGCGATGCTGCACAAAAACAAGGCTTTATCGGCATTTTACGAATGGCACATCGATTGAAGCGGTGTATGTCGATCAGGCCGGACGCGTCAAACGCCGGCAATAGATCGTCGGAGGGTCAAATATGGACATAATCATCGTAACTTACGCCACCTACGTCGCGATAAGCATTCTTTTGACCGTGTGGGTCGCACGGACGCTGCACAAGAACGGCAGGGTTTTCCTGATCGAGGTGTTCAACGGCGACGCGGCGCTTGCCGATTCGGTCAATCACCTTTTGGTGGTCGGGTTTTACCTGATCAATTTCGGATATGTGAGCCTCGCGCTAAGGATCGGAGGCGAGATAGCCGATACCAGGGCAGGCATTGAGGCCCTGTCTTACAAGATCGGATTGGTGCTTTTGGTGCTCGGCGGGATGCACTTTTTTAATCTGCTGATCTTTCAGCGGATCCATCGACGACCCCGCTTTTTCCGAAAGATGCCGGCGGCGGAAAGCGTTGTGCAATAGAAGGAATTCGGCCAATTATCGAGGATCAATTCGCCGGCCGAAGCAAGGCACG
>Ga0307415_100000260_pt1 | contig 22804 bp, 19 predicted proteins | sample DK1Cmetagenome_FD_204524 | JGI IMG/M metagenome (GOLD analysis project Ga0307415, IMG submission 204524) | Maize rhizosphere microbial communities from greenhouse at UC Davis, California, United States - DK15-C-2 | ecosystem: Host-associated > Plants > Roots > Rhizosphere > Soil | place: USA... | reverse complement strand
CACGAGACCATCGAGCCGCGCGTCGAGGACGAGACCGACCCGGCCGCGCGACCGTGTGCCTACTGTGGCCGCCCGGTGCCGCAACGGGCGTCGGCCGGCCGGCCGTTCCGTTACTGCCGTGACAACGACGACGCCTGCCTGCGGGCGGCCCGCAACGCGCGCATGCGCCAGCGCAACGCGCCCGGCCTGGCCGGCCAGGTGGCGCAGACGTTCGAGATCGTCGACCGGCTCGACCGCATGCTCGAAACGCTCAATGAGGCGTTGCACGACGAGCTGTCCCCCGACGGTGTGGAGCGGCAGCTGACCGAGATACGGGCCGAAACGGCCGCCCGGCTCAGCGCGGCGCACGCCGAGCGGGACGAGGCCCGCCGCGACGTCGAGGTGGCTCGCCGCGATGTGGACGAGGCGCGGACCGAGGCCACCCGCATCCACGAACAGGCCAAGGCCGAGGTGGCCCACGCCCGCGAGGAAGCCGAACGAGCGCGGGCCGACGCCGCCCGTACCGTCGAGGCGGCCCTGGCCGAGGCCGAGGCCGCGCGCACGGTCGCCGCCGAGGCCGTCGCCCTGGCCGACGAGCGGGTGGCCACCGCCCAGGCCGATGCGCAGACGGCCGCCGCGACGGCCGCGGACGCCGTCGCCCGTACCCAACAGGCCCAGGCCGAGCGCGATGAGGCCCGAGCCGCCGCGGCCACCGCGACCGCGCTCCGCGCCGAGGCGCTGCGGGAGCGGGACACCGCGCGGGCGACCGCGGCCGACGCGGCCCGCGACCGTGAGGCGGCGCAGACCGAGGCGCGGCTACAGGCCGCCGCCGCGCAGGAGGCCTCGGCCCGGGCCGAGGTCGCCCTGGCCGAGGCCCGCAGCGTCCGGGCCGCGGCCGAACACGCCGCCGCGGTCGCCGAGGAGAGGCGGGGCCAGGCGGCGGCCGAACTGGGTGAGACGCGCGACGCGTTGCGGGCGGCCGAGCAGCGCGCGGCCGACCTCACCGCGCGGCTCGCCGCCGCCGAGGCCGACCGCGACGCGGCCCGGCGGGAGGCCACCGGGGCCCGGGCCCATGCCGACCAGTTGGCCGAGCAGGTCGGTCAGTTGGCTGCCGCGCTGGGCCGGCTCACCGTCCGCGACTCCGCCATGGCCGGGTCGGCGGCGTCCGACGCCGCGCCACGACCCAGCCATGGCGACCGGACCGCGGGTACCAAGCGCTGACCGCTAACCATCGACCGTGACCGATGCCTGGGAAAGCGCCAGGGCCTCGGACAGGCGGCCGGCCCGAGCCTCGACGGCCCGCCGGTCGGCCACCGTCAGAGCCCGGAACGGGCGCACCGTCAGCGTGAGCCGGTTGCGGGCGGTCTGATGGCGCCAGACGCCGGCCACCTCACCCCCCAGCAGCAGGACGCCCGGGTTCTGCGTCGCCCGCCACACCTCCCGGCGACGGGCCCGGTCCGGCACGAGCAGCTCGCGGTCGCCGGTCTCGACGAACGGGTCGTACGGCGGCACGAGCACGGCGCCGCGGGCCGGCCGACCGGGTACGGCCTCGAGGTCGTCCGGGTGCATCCAGCGCCGGTCACCCTCCACATCGACCTCCACCACGGACGCCGCCTCCCACGGTGCCTTCACGGCGGCGGGCGTCAGCCCGAGCCACGACGCGAGCAGCGCCGGTGTGGTCGGCCCGGCCAGGCGCAGGTACTCGCGGACGAGGTCTCGTCGAGCGGTCGAGGCCGACACCTTGCGTACCCCGGAGGCCTTCACCAGCCGTACCGCCGCCGGTGACCGGTCGTAGACCAACCGAAGTCCGGCGGCCAGCGTCGCGTACCGGAACAGGCCGTCCTGCACGTGGTGCGCGCCGCACCCCTCGCACCACGGGCGCAGCCGCGCGTCGGTGCTCTCGATCAGGGCGGTACTGAGCTCGCCCTTGGTCCGGGCCACCCCGTCGGCCATGACCTCGCGCATCGCGGTCGCGACGTGGTCGACCGCCCAGTCGAACCCGATGCCGGCCGCCGCCAGTTCTCCCCCGAACGGGCCGAAGCTGGTCACCGGAAGTTCATCGCCGCCGCGCACCCGCAGCGCCGCCGCGAGCCGTCCGAGATGATCGCCCGCGTGTACGTGCATGGCGGCGCGGACGGTGTAGGCCAGCGCCAGCGTCCCCTCGTCGATCCGGGTCGCGATGTCGGCATGCGTGATCTTGCTCACCCGGCTCGCGACGGCCAGCGGTGCGGTCCGCCCCGGCGGTGTGTCCTGGGCACCGGTGGCCAGGACGGGGCACGCGCTCAGATCGAGCGCCGGCCGGTCCAGACCGTGGACGCGTACGCGATACGCGATCACGCGGGCCCGTGTCAGCGATACCGTCATGGGGCCACCGTATGGGAGACACCCGACAGTGATCTTTCGTGGGCGTACCCCCGTTGGCTCGCTACATTGGAAGTGACGACACCGCCAACGGGATCCGCGACCAGTGAGGATCCCGCGACGGGAATCGTCGGAGCACACACGGTCGTTACACCAACGACTGACCACGCGACCCGGGAGGAAGAGCCGATCATGGGCGAGCGCATGCTGCGCGGTAGCCGCCTCGGAGCGGTCAGCTACGAGTCCGATCGGAACACGGAGCTGGCTCCTCGACAGACTCGGGAGTACCTGTGTGCCCGCGGTCACCAGTTCGAGGTTCCGTTCGCCGTCGACGCCGAGGTGCCCATCACCTGGGAGTGCAAGTTCGATGGCACGCTCGCGCGGCTGATCGACGGCAACGAGCCGGAGCAGAAGAAGGCGAAGCCTCCGCGGACTCACTGGGACATGCTGCTCGAACGGCGCAGCATGGCCGAGCTCGACGACATTCTCAACGAGCGCCTGGAGGAGGTACGCGCCCGCCGCGGTCGCGCCTCCTGATCCCTGCCAACTGACCACGCCGACATACCGACGCCCGCCCGGCCCCACGGCCCGGCGGGCGTTTCCCATTGCGTCGATCATGGAGTTGGGGACGTCACATCGCGCCGATCATGGACCTAAGTCCATGATCGGCGCAGGGGCTAGCGGGCGGGGGGATCGATGATCTCGCCCTCGATGGCCTCGGGCCCGCCGACCGGTCCGACGCCGGACGGTCCGACGCCGGACGGGCCCGACGCCGGATGGCCACCGGCCGCCGATCCCTCACCGTAGGCGCCGCCGGTGCGGACCCTGACCCGCCGGGGGCCGAACAGCGAGGTGGCCGCCGTCGACGACATCCGCCGCGTCACGACCGCGAGCACGGCGGTGCGGGCCAGCCGACGGGTCGGTGGCGCGATGAGGACCAGGCCGATCACGTCGGAGACCAGCCCGGGTACCAGCATGAACATCCCGCCCGCCAGCACCAGCAGGCCGTCCGTGGCCGCGTTTCCGGGTGGGCGCCCGGCGTTGACGTCGGCCCGGAACGCCCGCCAGGCCCGGGCACCCTGCGTACGCAACAGCCAGCCGCCCAGCACCGACGTGCCCAGGATCAGCGCCACGGTCCAGCCGACTCCGATGACCTTCCCGACCGCGATCAGCACCGCGATCTCGATGGTCGGGATGATGATCAGGAGGGCGACGATGACGATGAGGCGGCGCATGGTCACTCCCCGGCCTGCTTCGGCGACAGCCACGTCGCCAGCGCCTGCAGGCGCGCCCGGGTTCCCCAGACCGTGACCCGCCAGAGCGCCTCCCGCACGATGGAGGAGCTCATCTTGCTCTTGCCGCGCTCACGTTCGGCGAACGTGATGGGCACCTCGACGACGCGGAACCCGTTGCGGTAGGCCCGCCAGGCCAGGTCCACCTGGAAGCAGTACCCCTGCGACGAAACGGTGTCGACGTCCATCTTGTCCAGTGCGGTCATCCGGTACGCCCGGTAGCCGCCGGTCGCGTCGCGGATGGGCATCCGCAGCGCCAGCCGCGTGTAGAGGTTGCCGCCGCGGGACAGCAGCAGGCGGTGCACGGGCCAGTTGAGCACCTTGCCGCCCGGCACCCACCGCGACCCGATCACCACGTCGGCGTCGGCCAGCGCGTCGAGCAGTTGCGGCAGCTCCTCGGGGGCGTGCGAGCCGTCGGCGTCCATCTCCACCACGGCGTCGAAGCCCCGCTCCCGGGCCCACGCGAACCCGGCCATGTAGGCGGCGCCGAGGCCCTGCTTGCCCTCGCGATGCATCACGTTGATCTTGGAGTCGGCCGCGGTGAGCTCGTCGGCGATCTCTCCCGTACCGTCCGGGCTGTTGTCGTCGGCGACGAGCACCTCCGCCTCGGGTACGGCGAACCGCACCCGGTCCACGATGTGGCGGAGGTTCTCGGCCTCGTTGTACGTCGGGATGATCACCAGTACCCGGCCGACCCCGGGATAGCCCTCGCTCAATCCATAGCCTCTCTTGCGGCCACAGCCTCTCTTGCGGTCCGGGGCCGGCGCCGGAGCACGACCGCCGTCACCAGTGCACCCAGCGCCACGACCACCAACGCTAGCTCGGGAAGGGCGCCGAGTTCAGTTGCCATGGTACGGGCCGAAAGCGGCCGAAGCTCGGACTGGATCACGGCACGGACGTTGAAGCCCGTCACTTTGTGCGCGGTGCCGGCGGGATCGACGAACGCCGAGACGCCCACGGTCGAGGCCATGAGGGCGGGCCGTCCGTGCTCGACCGCGCGCAGTTGGACCATGGCCAACTGCTGAGCGGCCTCGGCGGCGTTGAACGTGGCGTTGTTGGTCTGCACGACCAGCAGCCCGGCTCCCCCGGTCACCGTGTCGCGCACGACGCTGTCGTAGGCGACCTCGAAGCAGATCACATCGCCCACGGTCACCCGGCCCATGTCGAGCACGCCGGGTGTCGGCCCGGCCACGAAGTCGGACCGGACGAGGTCCACCTTGTCGGTGATCAGGCGCGCGAAGCTGCGGATCGGCATGTACTCGGCGAACGGGACGGGGTGGCGCTTGACGTAAACCTGGGTGGGTCCGCGGTCGGGCTGCCACACGATGCCGACGTTGCGGATTCCGTTGCCGGGACCGTGCAGCAGGCCGCCGACCAGGATCGGCACCCCGATCGCGCGGGTCGCGGAGTCGATCGCGGCGCGGGCGTCGGGGTTCTCCAATGGATCGATGTCGCTGGCGTTCTCGGGCCACACCACCAGGTCGGGCCGCGGCGCCCGCCCGGCGGCCACATCGGCGGCCAGCGCCAGCGTCGCGGCGACATGGTTGTCCAGTACGGCGCGGCGCTGCGCGTTGAATTCGAGGCCGAGCCGCGGCACGTTGCCCTGCACGATCGCGACCGACACGATCGGCCCGGTGCCGGAGTCGGCCGGCGCGAGGGGTATCACCACCGGCGCCGTCGCGAGCACCAGCGCCGCCGCCCCGGCCGACACTCCGCGCCAGCCCCGGCGAGCGCCGGGCCAGCCGTGGCGAAGTTCGATCGCCGACAGCGCGGCCAGCGCGAGCGCACCGCCCACGACCGCGACGCCGAACGTCACCATGGGCGCGCCGCCCACGACGGCCAGCCGGAGCAGCGGCGCGTCGGCCTGGCTGAACGCCAGGCGTCCCCACGGAAAGCCGCCGAACGGGGCCCGGTCGCGGGCCGCCTCCTGCGCCACCCAGAGCGCCCCGGTCACCAGCGGCCAGGTCCACCGCCAGCGGTCCACGACCGGACTCGTCAGCCCGGCGACGCCGCCCAGCAGCCCGATGAAGACGGACTCGCCGACCGGCAGGATGAGCCACACGGGCCCGACGTACCCGCCGGCCCAGCTCAGGATCGGAATGAAGAACGTCAGCCCGGACAGCAGCCCCAGCCCGGCACCGGCCCAGAAGCCGCGCCGGTGGGTGGCCAGGGCGAGCAGGCCCACCGCCACCGGAGCGAGCCACCACAGGTTCACCGGTGGGAAGGCGGCCAGCAACACCGGCCCGCTGGCCACGGCGACAACAATTGCGCTCGCTCCGCTCGCGCGGGCCCTCGGGCCTACGGGGCGTCGCCTTCCCTCGTCGCTCCGCTCCTTCGTCGCTGCGCTCCTCAGTCCAGGCGACGCCGGCCCGAGGGCCGACCCAGCCTCAGACACAGCAAACGACCGGCGCAGAACCATCCCGCAATGGTGCCCTACCAACCTGAGAACGGGTTCGGGGCGCGGCTCCGATGAGCCGCGCCCCGCCTCCCAGGCCCTTCCTGGCCGGTGGCAGATGCGCACCTGCCGCCTTCGGACCGGCCCGTGGCGGACTGGCTGCCCACCCGCGGGTCGTTGTCTACTGGCCGCACCGCGCCCCCTGCCCGTGGCAACCGCTCCACCCTGTAGCGGTCCCACGCCGTCGCGGCCTCCGACTCCAAGCCGGTCGCCCGCCCCCACTCACTGGTCCTGGCACGACCTGCTTCGCCACACAGAGGGGCGCGACGAGCATCGGTACTGGCCAGTGAGCGTTGCGCGAAGGCTCTCGGAAGCCGCCCACGGAAAAGGACTCATTGAAGGTACGCGGGATGAGGCCAATCGTGTCAACCACTCGGCCAAATCAATCCGCGTGGGCACGGCGTGTCGTCCCGGCGTGTTTTTCGTCAACCGGACGGACGGTGGCGGGGTGCGTCAATCCTGGCCGCCACCAAGGCCTGGCGCAAGAGCCGCGGAGGCGGATACCAGACGACGGAGCAGACCAAACGCGACGTCCTCGTGCTCGGCCGCGAGCAGGCCGGCCGGCGCGAGCACATACCGCGCGTCGACCACGACGGCGGCCGACCGCGGCAGCGGCCAGCCGCCGGCGTGATCGGTCAGCACCTCCGCGAGGGATGTTCCGGCATTATTCGCGTACCGGAAAACTCCCCCCGATCCCACCAGGAGGCTGACCCGGCTGAGGTCGCGCCCGGCCACATCCGGCGGTGCCGCGCGGGCGTGCCGGCGCAACGCCACGGTGGCCGCGAGCCGGCCCAGACGCATCTCGGTGGCCCGCTCGTGCGCGGTGGTGGGCAGGTAGGCCGGATCGTCGGCCCGCGATCGGGCCGCCGCCGTCAGGGCATCCCTCTCGTCCGGGGCGAGCAGGCGCTCGGCCGCCGCGGCCTCCACGATGCCGAGCGCACCGGCCCGTACCCCGAGATCGCCCTCGACCGTGCGGGCGCACCACAGCGTCCCGGCCACGTCGGCGCCGGGCCCGTCGGGTCGTACCGCGGAGTACACGTCGGTGGTGGCCCCGCCGACGTCGACCACGACCAGGTCGATGTCGGCCCGCGCGGCCAGCAGCTCGACGCCGGTGAGCACGGCGTCCGGGGTCGGGGCGCGCACCAGCGAGGCGAAGCGGCGCCCCCGGGACAGGCCCCGCCCGCCGATGACGTGGCGCAGGAACACCTCGCGGATGGCGGCCCGCGCCGGTCCCGGGCTCAGCTCGCCGATGCGGGGCAGCACGTTGGCCGTGGGTAAGGCCGGGACGCCGCCACCGGTCAGCGTCGCGACCACCTCGTCCCGGGCGTCGATGTTGCCGGCGACGACCACGGGCAGCCGGATCCGGGCCGCGGCCAGGGACCCGGCGTTGTGGCGCAGCACATCGGCGTCGCCACCGTCGGTGCCGCCGACCAGTAGCACCACGTCGGGTCGGGCCGCGCGCAGCCCGGCCACGCCCGCGCGGTCCAGCGGTCCGGCCCCGACATGCACGACGCGGGCCCCGGCCGACAGGCCGACCCGGCGCCCGGCCTCCGCGGTGACCAGCGGCTCGTACCCGACGACGGCCAGCCGCAGCCCGCCACCGGCCGACGAACAGACCTGCACGGTCGCGACCTCGGCACCATCGGGGACGGCCTCGGCGATGGCGGCGTCGAGGCCGCGCAGCACATCGGTGTCGATCGTCGTGCGGTGTTCGGCCCGGGCCAGCACAACGGCGCCGGCCAGGTCCACCACGGCCACCTTGGTGTAGGTGGAACCGACGTCGGCGCAGACCGCCACCGCGCTCACCCTGGTACGACGACCACGCCGGTCGCCGTGACCGCGACGATCGGTGGGTCGAGCACCTCGGCCGCCGACGGTCCCCGGTCGGGTCGGCCCCGACAGACGACCCGGCACTCGAAGTCGACGGTGCGGCTGCGGTTGCCGACCCGGGTGACCGTCGCCACCACCTCGACCACGTCGCCGGCCCGGATCGGGGCGCGGAACTGCACTTCCGAGTACGAGGCGAAGAGGCCCTCGTCCCCGTCGAGGCGGACGCACACCTCGGTGGCGACGTCACCGAACAGGCCGAGCGCGTAGGCGCCGTCGACGAGGTCGCCGCCATAGTGCGCGTGCGAGTACGGCACATACCGCCGATGCGTCACGGTCAAGCCAACGCTCATGCCTTACTCCCGTACCAGGGCGTGGACCAGATAGCTCGCGACCTCGCGGGGGGTGGTGCCACGCCCGAAGACCCGGTCCACGCCGAGATCCTCCGACGAGCGTTCGTCGAACCGGGGGCCGCCCACCACCAGCAGCGGCCGGCGGGCGGCCGGGAACGCCTCCCGGAACGCCGCCGACATCTCCCGGGTGTTGTGCAGGTGGGCATCGCGTTGGGTGACGACCTGGCTCACCAGGACCGCGTCGGCCCGCTCCGCCCGCGCCCGCTCCACCAGGGCCGGCACGCCGACCTGGGCCCCGAGGTTGACCACCTTCAGCTCCCGGTAGTACTCCAGCCCCTTCTCGCCGGCGACCCCCTTGAGGTTGAGGATCGCGTCGATGCCCACGGTGTGCGCGTCGGTGCCGATGCACGCGCCCACCACGACGAGCTTGCGCCGTAGGCCATGCCGGATGGCCGTGTTGACCTCCTTCGGCCCCAGCAGCGGGAAGTCCCGTTCGACGACATGGACCTGGCCGAGGTCGACGAGATGGTGCACCCGGCCGTACACGACGAAGAACGTGTAGCCCTCCCCCATCTGGCGGGCGTGCACCACCATCGCCGGGTCGAGCCCCATCTTCGCGGCCAGCTGCAGCGCCGCCCCCTCGGCCAGCTTGTCCAGGGGTACGGGCAGGGTGAAGCTCAGCTGGACCATCCCGTCACCCGTGGTGTCCCCGTACGGCCGCACGACCCTTTTCGCGTCGGTCCTGCTCATCCGTGACCCCGTGCCAAGATCGTGACAACTTCGTCAAAGTTGTCGCTTCCGAGGGCCCTCAACGCGACGATATCGTCGATATTGTCGCGATCATGGGGCGTCATGGCGGACCCTCCGCGGGCGGCGTTTCCAAGAGGTCGGTGGCGGGGTTGTAGTAGTCGTGCTCGTGCTTGGCCACCCCGTCCAGTCCCCGACCCCCGCCGGCCGGTCGTCGCATGATGCCGAATGTGCCGTCGCCGATCGCCTCCAGCAGACCGTCGTCGACGATGCGTTCCAGCAGGGTCACCGCCTCGGCCAGGACCTCGGCCGCCCGGCGCTGGATGAACCCACCGGGCGCGGGCACGAAGTCCTCGCGCAGACCCCCGCAGGCGCCCAGCACATACCGCACGTTCTGCAGGGCGATGTCGCGATCGGACAGCCAGGGCGTCACGACCGCCTCGGTCATCATGCCCACCAGCAGGATGCCCTGCCCGGTCATGGTGCCGACGAGGTTGAAGAAACCGTCGAGCAGGTTGCCCCGGAAGACGTCGCCCGTCATGTGCTTGGTCGGCGGCATCCACTTCAGCGGGGCGTCGGGGAACAGCTCGCGGGCCAGCAGGGCGTGGGCCAGCTCGAGCCGGAACGACTCCGGCAGGTCGGGGTTGATCTCGAAGGCGTGCCCGAGGCCGAGCTGGGCGTCGGCCAGGCCGGCCTCGTGCGCGAAGAACTCGTTGAGCAACTGGGACACGGTCACGGTGTGGGCCGCCTCCACCGCGTCGGCGGTGGTGAGGTAGTTGTCCTCGCCGGTGTTGATGATGATGCCGGCCCGGGCGTGGATCTGGCGGGAGAAGCGCTGGTCCACGAACGTCCTGATCGGATTGATGTCGCGGAACAGGATGCCGTACATGGAGTCGTTGAGCATCATGTCCAGCCGCTCCAGCCCGGCCAGGGTGGCGATCTCCGGCATGCACAGGCCGGACGCGTAGTTGGTCAGGCGTACGTAGCGGCCCAGCTCCTTCGAGGATTCGTCCAGCGCCGCCCGCATGAGCCGGAAGTTCTCCTGGGTGGCGTAGGTGCCGGCGAACCCCTCGCGGGTCGCGCCCTCGGGCACATAGTCCAATAGGGACTGTCCGGTCGACCGGATGACCGCGATGACATCGGCCCCGGCCCGGGCCGCCGCCTGGGCCTGCGGGATGTCCTCGTGGATGTCGCCGGTGGCCACGATGAGGTAGATCCACGGCCGCTGGCGGGGGTCACCGTGCCGGCGGACCATCCGCTCCCGCTCGGCCCGGCGCCGGTCGATGCGCCGGATCCCGGCCGCCACCGCGCGCTTCGCGGCCCGCCGGGCCGCCAGGGCCGCCCGACCCGTCGGCACTCCAAAGTGTACGGACCCGGCCGCCGCCTTCTGCGCCAGCAGCGTCACGTCGCCGATGCCCTCGGTCGCCAGGGCGTGCCAGACCGGCAGCGCCACGCCGTGGCCGAGGCCCACGTCGGCCCGGACCGCGTCGGCTAGCCGGTTCACCCACGGCAGCCCGTCCGGGTCGGCACCGGTCACCCCGGCCAGCCGCAGCACCGCCCGCTCCACCGCGACCGTCGTGTGGGCCCGGGCCAGGTCGACCACGGGCCGCCCGGCCCGGGCCGCCAACGCCCGCGCCCGGCGGACCTGGGCCTGGTCCAGGTTCAGCTTGCCGGTCACGCCGCCTCCTGGTCGAAGATGGTCACGCCCCGCAGCACCGTGCGCCGGCAGGTCGGCAGCTCACCGCCCGGCTCCAGCACCGGCAGGCCACCGGCGAGGTCGCCGGTCCGCCAGATGGCGAACGTGGCCGGAGCGCCGGGCAGCAGCCCGCCCTCGTTGTCGCGGTGTACCGCGCGCCAACCGCCCCGCGTGTGGGCGGCGAACGCGGCGCGCACGCTCATCCGGTACGCCGGGTTGTAGTGCCACGCCGCCGCGCGCACGCTGCCCCACGGGTCCAGCGGCGTGACCGGGGAGTCCGAGCCGAAGGCCAGGGCCACGCCGACGCCGTGCATCGCACCCATCGGGTTGGCCTCCAGCGACCGCTCGACGCCGAGCCGCTGGGCGTACATCTGGTTCGCCCCGCCCCACAGGCGGTCGAACGCCGGTTGCACGCTCGCCACGATGGCGAAGGAGACCAGCCGCCCGATGATGGCCTTGTCCACGATCTCCACGTGCTCGATGCGGTGGCGCCCGGCCCGCAGCCGGTCCAGCCCGACGACCCGGGCGGCGGCCGCGAAGCCGTCGAGCACGGTGCTGATGGCCTCATCGCCGATGGCGTGGAAGCCGGCCTGCACAGCGTGCTGCACGCAGTCGACGACGTGCTCGCCGACCTGCTCCGCGGTGACGTACCCGTGCCCAACCGTCCCCTCCGGACCGTCCAGATAGGGCTTTCGTAGGTGGGCCGTGCGGGACCCGAGCGCGCCGTCGGCGTAGAGGTCCCCGCCGGCGCCGACGGCCCCCATGCCCTTGGCCTTCTCGGCCGCCATCAGCTCGCCCCAGTATCCGTAGACCTCGGGCAGTCGGTTGGGCGCCCCGCCGAGCGCCAGCAGCCCGGTGAAGTCGGCCTCATCCGAGGTGCCGGGGCCGGCGCACTCGTGCACCGCCGCGATGCCCAGCGCTGCCGCGTCGCGCAGCGCGGCCGCCTGCGCCGCGCGCCGCTGGCCCGACGAGATCGAGGCCAGGGCGATGCCGCGCACGACATGGTGGGCCTGACGGCGCAGCCAGCCCGACTCGTCGTACCCGGGAACGTCCACAACGGACGGATCCGCCGCCAGCAGCGCGGCCGAGCAGAGGGCCGAGTGGATGCTGGCCTGCGACAGGTACGCCATCCGGCCGCCGGCGGCCCGGTCCAGCTCGGCCGCGTCGGGCAGGCGCTGCACCGGCCAGGTCGACTCGTCCCATCCGTGGCCGATGACCACGGCGTCGGCCGGCAGGCTGCCACAGTGACGGGCCAGGGCGTCGAGCAGTTCCTCGGCCGACCGGGTCTGTCCCAACCGCAGGCCGGACAGCGTGATGCCGGTGTTGGTGGTGTGGACGTGGGCGTCCACGAACGCCGGTGTGACGAGGCCGCCGTCGAGGTCGACCACCTCGTCGGCCTCCGGCGCCTGATCGTCGGGGCCGAGCCAGATGACGCGGCCGTCCTCGACGAGCATGGCGGTGGCCGTCGGATTGACGGGGGTGTACACGCGACCGCCTCGGTAGAGCACCATGGCCCTATCCTGCCCGTAGGCGCTGCTCGAACAGAGTCCGTACGGCCGGCTCGGCCCGCAGCAGGTCCAGGCTGAACGCCGCGTGCCCCGGCGTGTAGCCGTTGCCGATGAGCATCGTCACGTCGGCGGCCAGCCCCTCGGCGCCCAGCGCGGCGGCCGGGAACGACGTCGCCATGCTGAAGAAGATGACCGTCCCGCCGTCGCGGGTGGCCAGGATCGCGCCGTGCTCGCAACCGGGCACGTCGACGCAGACCACCGTCACGTCGGCACCGCCGCCCAGCGCACCGGTCACCGCCCCGGCCACGGCGACCGGGTCGCGGGCGTCGGCCATGGCTGTGTGGTCGCACAGCCCGCTGGCCGCGAGCCGGTCCCGCTCGGCCGCGGTGGGCACGACGCCGACCGTACGGGCACCGGCCCGCCGGGCGGCCGCGATCGACAGCGACCCCGACTTGCCCGCCGCCCCCAGCACGGCCACGGTGCTGGTCGGTCCGCGAGCCGACGACCGAGCGAGGGACGAGCGAGGCGGAGGTGAAGCTCCGGCGGATCCGTACCCGCGCACGACGCGGTCGGTGAGAGCGGGCGCGCCACACACGTCGAACACGGCCAGGGCCAGCTCCGGATCGAGATCGTCGGGCAGCGCGGCGGCCTGCGAGCGGGCGAACAGGATGGCGTGCCCGCGGGCCGGGACCTGCTCGGACCGCCCGTCCCACCCGGCCAGGTCGTCGGTGATGGCCAGCGGCGTGAGGGTCAGCGAGACCAGTGTGGCCACCCGGTCGCCCGGCTCGAGGCCGAGCGGCGAGTCCACGCCGACCTCGTCGACCGTACCGATGAGCATGCCGCCCGACCCCGTAACCGGATTGTGCATCTTGCCCCGTTCGGCGAGGATCGCCAGAACCTCGGCTCTGACGGCGGCGCCGTCGCCTCGGTGTTTGGTGGCGAGCTGGCGGAAGCTGGCCGCGTCCAGATTCAGTCGTTCGACCGCTATGCGTACCTCGTCCGGCCCGATCTGCGGGGAATTGTCCAATCTCAGCGCGGCCTGGGGTAGGGCGCCGCGCGGTTCGAGGACTCGGTGCAGCCCGACGGGCGACGTTGCCCGGGGCGTCGTGGCCACGCTCGCCTCCTCGACAGACCGAAGCCGCTGACAGGAAATCCTCCGGCAGACTAGTTACTCTACCGGAAGATCTCCAGTAGCCTTGTCGGCTTGGGCCCGTAGTGGAGGGACGACTCATGGTGACGGCAGCGCAGCCGTACGAGTACCGCCGGCGGGAGCTGGTCGAGCCGGACTGGACCCGGTTCCCCGGCTGGCGCGATGTCACCCGCGACCAGTGGGAGTCGGTCCAATGGCAGCGCGTCAACTGCGTCAAGAACGTGCGGCAGCTGCGACGCGTCCTGGGCGACCTGGTCGACGACCGCTTCTACGCCGACCTCGACGCCGACCAGGCCCACCACGCGACCATGTCGATGCTGCTGCCGCCGCAGATGATCAATACGATGGTTCCGTTCCCGGCGCCGGGCGATGACTGGACCGAGGCGCTGTACGCCGACCCGGTCCGCCGGTACATGGTCCCGGTCGCCTCCGACCGGCATCACGACTGGCCGTCGCACCCGTACGCGACCCGCGACTCCCTGCACGAGCACGACATGTGGGTGGCCGAGGGCCTGACCCACCGGTACCCCACGAAGGTGCTCGCCGAGCTGCTGTCGACCTGCCCGCAGTACTGCGGTCACTGCACGCGGATGGACCTGGTGGGCAACTCGACCCCGCTGGTGAGCAAGCTCAAGCTGACCCTCAAGCCGGTCGAGCGCTACGACGCCCACATCGAGTACCTGCGGGCGCACCCGGAGGTGCGCGACGTCGTGGTCTCCGGCGGTGACGTGGCCAACGTGCCCTGGCGCAACCTGGAGTCCTACCTCATGCGCCTGCTCGACATCTCCACCGTGCGCGACATCCGGCTGGCCACGAAGGCGCTGATGGCGCTGCCCCAGCACTGGCTGTCCCCCGACGTGGTGGAGGGCATGGAGCGCGTGGCCCGAACGGCCGCCCGGCGCGGCATCAACCTGGCCATCCACACCCACGTCAACCACGCCAACTCGGTGACCCCGCTGGTCGCCAAGGCGGCGCAGACGGCGCTGGACGTGGGCGTGCGCGACGTGCGCAACCAGGGCGTGCTCATGCGCGGCGTGAACGCGACCTCGTCCGACCTGCTCGACCTGTGCTTCGCGCTGCAGGACGACGCGGGCATCCTGCCGTACTACTTCTACATGTGCGACATGATCCCCAACGCCGAGCACTGGCGGGTGCCCGTGCACCAGGCGCAGGCACTGCAGCACGACATCATGGGCTACCTGCCCGGGTACGCGACACCGCGGATCGTCTGCGACGTGCCGTACGTCGGCAAGCGGTGGGTGCACATGGTCACCGAGTACGACCGGGAACACGGCATCTCGTACTGGACGAAGAACTACCGCACCTCCATCGAGGCGGCCGACACGGCGGCGTTCACCAAACGGTACGCGTACTACGACCCCATCGACACGCTGCCCGACTCGGGTCGCCGGTGGTGGCGCAAGCAGCTCGCGGCGGCCTGACCCCCCACATGCAGGGGCACCCTACGGGTCCTGAAGCGCTATAAGGGTGCCCCTACGGCACGGGGGTCAGGCACGGGGTCAGGGGGTGGAGCCGGAGACGAGCTCGGGCAGGCCGATCCAGAGGAGCTGCCCGACGGCCTCGTTGTCCGGGTCGACGACGACCCGCCAGCCCGGCGCCGAGATGTTCCAGTGGTCGTCGCGCCGGCTGACCCGCGCGGTGCCGAGGAACGTCGTGCCGGCCAGGCCGACCCCGCCGTGGGCGACGGCGCCGCGGAATCCGACCGAGCGGCGGAACAGGGCCTGCTCGAGGTGCAGGGGTCCGTGGAACGTGGCGCCGGCGAACCAGGCGTGCCCGTCGAAATGGGCGCTGGCGAAGCCGGCCTCCTCGGTGAACGTGGTCTCCCCGAACCACGCGTCACCCTGGAATGTCACCGCGTTGAGGTTGGCCGGGCCGTGGAAGGCGGACCGTTCGAACCAGGCGTGATCGTGGAACGAGGCGCCGCGCAGGCTCGCCGCGCCGCGCACCACGGCACCGCGGAAGCGCGCCTGTCCCACGAACACCGCGTGGTCCAGGCGCAGGCCGGCGTCGAACCGGCAACCGGACATGTCCACCTCGGCCAGCAGCGCCGTCGACAGGTCGACCGAGACACCCGACCAGTACCGGCCCTGGCGGGGACGCAGCCGGTCGGTGAGGACGCGTTGGGCCACCGCCCGCACCGCGGCGTCGTTGGGTTGCGGGGGCATCCGCAGGTACGCGCACAGGACGTCCACAATGGCCTGTCGACCGCGGTGATTGTGCTCGCCGAGAGCGTCCAGCGCGTACAGGGCGCCGACGCGCATGGCCGGCCGGGGGTCGCCGAGCAGGCTCAACGCCTGGGGAAAGGTCTCGGCGAACGGTAGCGCGTTGTGCCGGGCCGGCATCCACATGGTGACATCGTGGCCGAAGAGTCCCGAATTCGCCAGTACGCCGACCGTCCTTGACAACCCTCCACATGGCCACATACCTATCGTCGGATGGTGTGTCGCGTCACATCGTGGTCGCGCCGGGACCCGCCGATCGCATAGGCTCCGTGATCGCCCCAGGCCGGAAGGAGGTGCCGTGACGTGCGCCAACGAGTGACCAATCTGGTTGAGTCCAGCGTCTTTCAGCGCTCCATCATCGCTGTGATCGTGCTCAACGGCATCACGTTGGGCCTGGAGACCTCGGACAGGTTCGTCGCCGAGTACGGCGGTGCCCTGCACGCGCTCGACCGGCTGATCCTGGTCATCTTCGTCGCAGAGTTGACACTTAGGCTCTACGCGCACCGGTGGCGCTTCTTCACCGACGCGTGGAGCATCTTCGACCTGCTGGTCATCGCGATCTCACTGGTGCCGGCGGCCGGCAGCCTGTCCGTCCTGCGGGCGCTGCGGATCCTGCGGGCCATGCGGCTCATCTCCGCGGTACCGGGAATGAAGCGCGTGGTCGGCGGGCTGCTCTCCGCGCTGCCGGGGATGGCGTCGATCGTGATGCTGCTCGCGCTGGTCAACTACGTCGGCGCGGTGCTGGCCACCGAGCTGTACGGGCCGACCTCATCGACGCACTTCGGCAACCTGGGGCGGTCGCTGTTCACGCTGTTCCAGGTGATGACCGGTGAGGCGTGGCCCGACATCGCCCGCGACGTGATGGCCATCCATCCGAGCGCCTGGATCTTCTTCGTGATCTACATCCTGGTGTCCACGTTCGTGGTGCTGAACCTGTTCACCGCGGTCGTGGTCAGCGCGATGGAACCCGAGCGGCGGGAGGAGGCCGCCGTGGACGCGACCCTACTCATCGAGCTGCGCACGCTCAAGGGCGAGATCGCGGCGCTGCGGGCCGAACTGTCCGAACGGGAACTGATCCGGCTCTCCGATGGGGAACCGACGCCGGCCCTCGAGCCGGAACCGCTCGAGGAGCCGCCGACCGATCTGTCGGAACGAGAGGCCGCCGGGTCGGAACGAGAGACCGCCGGGTCCGCACCGGCCAGCGGGGCGTGAGGCAGCCTCACGCCCCGGCCGGCCGTCACTGTACGAAGCTCACCGCGAACGTCGTCGGTACCGTCGGCGGGTTGCCGAAGCGGTCGAAGCAGTTGACGCGCACGCCGCTCGACGAGGTCCAGAAGGCCACCTTGCAGGTGACGCGGCCCGCGCTGCGTCCGGTCCACCAGTTGCCGACCTGCACGTTGCCGCCGTCCAGCGACAGCGGCACCCGCAGGTCGTACTGTCCCGGGCCGACCTTGCTGATGAAGGCACCCGACGGGAACGTCCGGCCGCCCTCCACGCATCCGAGCGGGTCGGGCTGGCACTCCGGCGTCGCGTACGCCATCGGTCGTGAACCGGCCGGCGTGAAGAGGATGTCGCCCGTCTCGACGGAACTCAGCGTGAAACCGCTGTCCACGCGCGAGCCACCGGAGGAGAAGCAGTGCACCTCGGCGACCGTGTCCGCCCCGGCGCTGTCGTCGACGTTCTCGACGCTGCAGTACGCGGATCCCGAGCCGTACGCCGTCACCTTGACCTGCTGCGGGACGTCCGCCGGCGGTGGCGGCAGGGCCAGGCCGGGCAGCCGGACCGTGTACCGGCCCGTGCCGATGCGGGTCACGCGGTTCGCGGCGCCGGTGGAGTTGTAGCTGAAGTTCGGGTTGACCGGCCCGCCCGGCTGGTCGTAGAGCAGGTACGCCGACCGGGCCGCGCCCGGCGCCGGGAAGGTGTAGCTGGCCGTGAACAACGAGTCGACCGCGGCGCCGGTCCGGGTGAAGCACCGCACCTCCAGCACCGTGTCGTCGGGGCTGGACGGGCCGCCCGGGATGGCCGACCATCGACGGATCTTGCAACGATCGTCCGGCCGCGTGCTCGGCCCCCCGTACGCGGTGACCAGCGCCGTGCCGCGCGGTCCGAAGTCCGGGAACCGCACCGAGTACGCGCCGGTGCCCGTGCGCGTGATGGTGTTGACCCGGTTGGCCGAGTTGAACTGGTACATCGAGCTCGGCGTGTACGGCACACCGATCTGCGTCGACGGGCTGTCCGCCCACACGTACCCGAATCCGTTGTTCGGGCCGGCCGCGTTGGCCACCGGCCCGATCACGAGCGCCACCGTCGTGAGCGTGGCGGGGCCGAGGACCACGGCCGAAACAATCGAGATGACTCTTCGCCCTGTCCTCGACAACCGATGGCGACGGTGCGAGCGCGTCTGCATGAACGTGTCCCTTCCGAACTGGCGACGGTTCCGCGGCGTACCACCCGATCTGCGGGCGACGCCATCCCGCAGGGTGCTCCTGTCCGGAACCGTCCGGAGCTTTCCCGGACGGCCGGGCCGCAGCTTTCCGTACGGGTGTGGGCCGCGGTTGGCGGCGGCGGATACCATGCGTACGCGTGTCCGGCCCGAAGCCGGACACCGTTTACCGGCCATCACGAGGTACGACACGGATGAACGACGTTCGGCTTCGTGCCCTCACCGAGTTCGGCGGCGAGCTGCGGCGGCTGCGATCCCTGGCCGGGTCGCCCTCGCTCAACCAACTCGTCGAGCACAGCGTTGGGCACGACTGGCCGCTGCACCGGTCCACGATCAGCGACAAGGTGAACGGGAAATCGTTGCCCGACTGGGATTTCGTTGCCTCGTTCGTGCGCGCCTGCCAATCCTTCGCGGAGAAGACCGGCGTGCCGCTGGAACCCGACGAGGCCGATCTCGCCCGCTGGGACGCCCTGCACCTGCGCGCGCTGCGGGCCCTCGACGCGTCGCGGGACGACCACCGCATCGCGCGGGTGGTCCAGCGCGAGGCGGCCCGCCGGGCCGACCGCACCCCGGCGCGGGCGGACGGGGGGCCGGTGCCGCGCCAACTCCCGACCGCCCCGCGCGGGTTCTCCGGGCGGGACGCCGAGCTGGCCGCGCTGACCGCGATCGCCGGCGCCGGCGACGGGTCGGCCACGGTGGTGACCATCGACGGGATGGCCGGTATCGGCAAGACCACCCTGGCCGTGGCGTGGGCCCACCGGTACGCCCACTGGTACCCCGATGGACAGATCTACCAGGACCTGCGGGGCTTCGACCCGACCGGTTCTCCCACGCCCCCGGAGGAGGCGCTGCGCACGATGCTGGAGGCGCTCGGGACGGCGCCGCGGCAACTACCCACCACAGTGGACGCGATGGTCGGCCTCTACCGCACGCTCGTTTCCGGCCGACGCATCGTCGTGATCCTCGACAACGCCCGCGACGCCGACCAGGTGCGGCCGCTGCTGCCCGGTGATCCCACGCCGCTGGTCGTGGTGACCAGTCGCGAGCGGCTCACCGGTCTCGTGGCCGTCCACGGCGCGCATCCGATCACCCTCGGCCTGCTGAGCCCGGCCCAGGCCCGAGGTCTGCTGACCGATCGGCTCGGGGCCGACCGGGCCGCGCACGACCCGGCGGCGGTCGACGAGATCATCGAATCCTGCGCCCGCCTGCCCCTGGCTCTGTCCATTGTGGCCGCTCGCGCCGCCACGTACCCCACGATGACGCTGTCCGGCATGGCCGCCGAGCTGCGCGACATCGGTTCCCGGCTGGACGCGCTGAACGCCGGCGACACCGCCGCCGACGTGCGATCGGCGTTCTCCTGGTCCTACCGGCGGCTGCGCCCCACGGCCGCGCGGCTGTTCCGCCTCCTCGGCCTGCACCCGGGCCCCAACCTCGACGCCGCGGCCGCGGCCAGCCTGGCCGGGCAACCGGACGTGACCCGGCAGCTGGCCGAACTGGCCGGGGCCCACCTGCTCACCGAGCCGACGGCGGGCCGCTACGCCCTGCACGACCTGCTCCGCGTGTACGTGGCCGAGCGGACGCGGGCGGACGAGAGCGACGCGGAGCGGTCGGACGCGCTGCGCCGGCTGCTCGACCACTACGCGGGCACCGCGCAGGCGGCCGCGTGCCTGCTCAGCCCCCGTCGCGAGGTGGTGGCCCCGCCCGCCGACCCGGGCTTGGCCGACGCCGACGAGGCGTCGACGTGGTTCGCGGTCGAACGGGCCGCCCTCGTCCGGGCGGTCACCGCGGCCGCCGACGCCGGACTCACCGAGCACGCGTGCCGCCTGGCCTGGGTAGTCAGCGGGCTGCTCGACCTGCGCGGGCGGTGGCGGGAGCGCGCGGACGTGCAGCGGGTGGCGCTGGCCGCCGCCCGGCGCTCGGGTGACCGGCGCTGGCTGGCCCGCATCCACCGGGACCTCACGATCGCACTGGCCCTGCAGAACGAGTTCGACGACAGCCTGGCCCACGCGGAAGCGGCCCTGGCGCTGGACACCGAGGACGGCAACGAGCACGGCCTGGCCCGCACCCACAGCGCCGTCTGCCTGCTGATGGAGCGCTGGGGCCGGCACCCGCGGGCGCTCGAGCATGCCCGGCGCAGCCTGGAGCTGTTCCTGCGTACGGATGACAAGGCGGCCCAGGCGTACGCGTACAACACGGTCGGCTGGTACCAGAGTCTCGTCGGGTCCTATGAGGAGGCCAGCGCCAACTGCCGCCGCGCGGTCGACCTGCTCGGCGGCCTCGGCGACCGCGGCGGCGAGGCGACCGCGTGGGACAGCCTCGGCCACGCCCACCATCACCTCGGCGACCACGCCGAAGCGGTCCGCTGCTACCGGCGGGCCATCGAACTCATTCGTGAGGTGGGAAACCGGTACTTCGAGGCCCGCTCGTTGGACCAGCTCGGCGACGCCCACCACGCCCTCGGCCAGGCCACGGAAGCCCGCGAGGCGTGGCTGGAGTGTCTGACCATCCTGGACGACGTGCAACCGTCGGAGGCGGACGCGGTCCGGGCCAAGCTGTCCACTTAGTACGCCGGCCGGCATGGCAGCGGGGCGTGAGGGGGTCACATCGCCTCACGCCCCGGCCTATAGGGGAACTAGCTCTTGAACGCGTCCTTCACGTCTTCGGCCGTGTCCTTCACGTGCTCGCCGGCCTGCTTGAACTTGGCCTCGGCCTGCTCGCCGCGACCCTCGGCCTCAAGCCGCTCGTTGTCGGTGGCGTCGCCCACGGCCTCCTTGGCCTGGCCGACGGCCTCCTCGGCCTTGTTACGCATCTTGTCGTCCACGCCCATCGTGGTCCTCCTTTGTCGTCACCCAAGCATTTCCCCCTCGCGCATCGCCCAAACGTGACGTGCGCATCGGCGGCACCGGGCGTGACTGTAGGGGCACCCTTATAGCGGAAATGGGCCCGTAGGGTGCCCCTGCATACACGTAACCGAGGGGCCGGGCAGACTGGCGACCATGACGGGCGTCGCGGAGGCGGTCGACCGGGTCTGGCGCGGCGACTCGGCCAGCATGCTCGGCGTGCTCGCCCGCCGGCTGGGCGACCTCGACCGGGCCGAGGAGGCGCTGCAGGAGGCGCTGGCCGAGGCGCTCAAGCACTGGGCCGACGAGGGCGTACCGCCGCAACCGGCCGGTTGGCTGGTGACCACGGCCTGGCGCAAGGCGGTCGACCGGATCCGGCGGGAGGCCACCGGTCAGGAGAAGCTGGCCGCCGCCGCCCGCCTGGGCGGGACGGAGCCCCCCGAGCCGACCGACGACGACCGGCTGGCGCTGATCTTCGCCTGCTGCCACCCGGCGCTGCCCGAGGCGGCGCGCGTCGCGCTGACCCTCAACGCGGCCAGTGGCCTGTCGGCCGAGGAGATCGCCGCCGCGTTTCTCGTGCCGACGCCGACGATGGCGCAGCGGCTGGTGCGGGCCAAGCGGCGGCTGCGGGACGCCGGCGTGCGGTTCGAACCGCCCGAGCCGGAGGAGTACGAGGAGCGGCTGGCGGCCGTCCTGAAGGTCGTGTACCTGGTGTTCAACGAGGGCTACCTGGCCAGCGGACGCGAGACGCCGCAGCGACGCGAGCTGGCCCGGGAGGGGCTCGACCTGGCCCGCCAGCTCGCCGACCTCGTACCGGCGCAGCCGGAGGCCGCCGGGCTGGCCGCTCTGCTGGAGCTGCACGAGGCCCGCGCCGCCACGAGGTTCGACGGATGGGGTCGGCTGGTGCTGCTGGAGGACCAGGACCGCGCCCGGTGGAACCGGTCGCTCATCGACGCCGCGATACGCCGCCTGCACGGGGCCACCGCGATGGACCGGCCCGGGCCGTACCAGGTCCAGGCCGGAATCGCGGTCCGCCACGCGCTGGCCCCGTCGTTCGAGGACACCGACTGGGCCGCGGTGCGGCGCCTCTACGACCTGCTGTACGAGCTGGCGCCCAGCCCGGTGGTGTTGCTCAACCGGGCCGTGACGACCCGGTACACGCAGGGCCCGGCGGCGGCCCTGGCCGAGGTGGACGCGCTGGCCGACGACCTGGGCGAGTACCGGCTTCTCCACGCCGCCCGGGCCGAACTGCTCTCGGCGCTCGACCGCGCCGACGAGGCGCGCACGGCGCTCGACCGGGCCCTGGCTCTCGCCACGAACCCGGCCGAGCGCGATCTGCTGCTGCGCCGTACGCAGCGCTTCAGTGCTCGATGACGGGGCGCACCTCGACGCTGGTGGATCCGCGGATCGGCCAGGTCGCGGCGATGGCCACGGCCTCGTCCATGTCGGCGGCCTCCAGGAACACGACGCCGCCGACGACCTCCTTGAGCTCCAGGTACGGGCCGTCGGTCACCACCTTCGTCCCGTCGGCGCCGGCCCTGATCGTCTTCGCCGTGGACGCGGAGTCGAGCTCGGCGCCGCCGTGAGCGATCTTGCCTGCCTTCTCCCAGCGCTCGAAGAAGGCCAGCACCTCGGCCATCGGGTCGGCGCCCCCGGCCGGGACCTGCTCCATCTGCGAGCCCCACTCGTCCTCGACTCCATTGATCAGCATCGTGAAGCGCATCGGATCCTCCTCGTCGGGTGTGGACGCCGGTGCGCCCACTCAACTTGTGCGTGGCTCGCCTCCGCCTCGCTCGCTGGCGCTCGCTCGGTCGTCGGCTCAACTCTGCGTGGCTCGCCTCCGCCTCGCTCGCTGGCGCTCGCTCGGTCGTCGGCTCAACTCTGCGTGGCTCGCCTCCGCCTCGCTCGCA
>Ga0307415_100000259_pt1 | contig 22906 bp, 23 predicted proteins | sample DK1Cmetagenome_FD_204524 | JGI IMG/M metagenome (GOLD analysis project Ga0307415, IMG submission 204524) | Maize rhizosphere microbial communities from greenhouse at UC Davis, California, United States - DK15-C-2 | ecosystem: Host-associated > Plants > Roots > Rhizosphere > Soil | place: USA... | reverse complement strand
CCGAACCGATCGAGCTCCCCGAGACCACGCTGCGGCTGGGCGCCAGCATCGGGCTGGCCGACATCGTCGGCGCGTCGGACGCCGACGACGTGTTGCGGCGGGCCCGCCTGGCCCTGCGGCGGGCGCGGCAGCTCGGCCGGCCGGTCGAGTGGTACGACGACGCGGTCGAGAACGCGATGCTGCGGCGCCTGGCCCTGGAGGAGGACCTGCCGGGGGCTCTCGCCCGCGGCGAGCTGGATCTGGTGTACCAACCGATCCTCGACCTGCTCGACCACCGCCCGGTCGGCGTGGAGGCCATGCTTCGCTGGCGCCACACCGAGTTCGGCACGGTGCTGCCGGCCGATATCATCCCGGTGGCCGAGGATGGTGGCCTCATCGACGACATCGGGGCCTGGGTCATCGACGAGGCGGGACGGCGCCTGGCCGGCTGGCTCCAGGACGGTAGGGACCTGTGGATGGCGGTCAACGTCTCCAGCCACCAGTTGGATGGCCCCGAGCTGGCGCGCCACGTGGCCGGAGTCCTGAACCGGTACGACCTGCCGGCCGAACGCCTCGTCTGTGAGTTCGCCGAGGCCCAGCTCGCCCCGGACGGCACGGTCGGTGACCGCATCGGGCGGGTGCGCTCGCTCGGTGTCCGGACCGCACTGGACGACTTCGGGACCGGTCCCGACTCGCTGACTCATCTGCGGCGCCTGCCCATCGACATGGTGAAGATCGGCCGCTCGTTCTTCGGAGAGGCGCCGACGGAGCGCTCGGGCTGCGAGGGCCGTCCATTGCCGGTGATCGATGTCATGGTCGACTTCGGCCGGCGGATGGGCATCGACGTGGTGGCGCTGGGTCTGGAGGCCGAGTCCGAGCTCGACCTGGTACGGGCGGCGGGTTGCCGCATCGGCCAGGGTCGCCTGTTCGCCTACCCCCAGCCCGCCGAGCGGGCCGAGGCCTACCTCGACGAGTTTCGCGCCCGCTCCGGTTGACGCTGTGCCTCTTTGCGCTCGCTGCGCTCGCTGCGCTCGCGCGGGATCCGGGCTCATTGCGCGGCTCGGTCCAGGCCACGCCGGCCCCGGATCCGTCCTCCTGCCGTTAGTGTGTTATGCGCGGAAGGGGGAGGGGGCCATGCGGTTCGAGGTCACAAACGTGCTGGACGCCATCGAGCGTCATCTCACCACCGAGGCCGCGCTGGCCCAGGTCGCGGTCGACCTCGGGGAGATCGCGTGGTTTGAGGCGTTGGACGGCGGCCGGCCGGTCAACCTGCTCCGGACCGGGCTCATGGTCGACGCCCTGGCCCGCCACTTCGGCGAGGAGGCGATCCGGCTGTACCCGGTGGCGGCGCGGGACCTTCTCACCGACGCCGACCTCACGTCCAAGGAGCGGATGGTGCTCGGCCGGTGGTCCGGTGACGGCCTCATCGAGGTCGTGCCCAACGCCACCGAGCGGGTGCTCGAGGTGGGCGACATCACCGGTATGCCGATCGCGGTGTGCCACGACCCGTCCGGCGCCGAGCACCACTATCCCTGGGTGCGGGGCGACCGGGTGCTGCGGCTGGCGCCCGGCGAGGGCGGCGCCCAGATCCACGGCGGCCATCCCGGGCCGGCCCAGCCCGGGCCGGGCGGGGGCCTGCTGGGGCGGGTGTGGCGGTGCCAGCGGCGCGAGTGCGCGATCTTCGGCGAGCGGCGGGCCATGAACCAGGCCGTCCCGCACATGCGCGCGGGGGTGCCGTCGTGCCCGCGTCACGGAGAGCCGTTGGGCAACCTCGGAGTCAGACCGCCGTCGGTCACGATGGCGCTCGCGGTCGACGGTGTGGTGCGGGAGCGCTTCGTGTTGCAAACCGGGCGTCCCGTCATGGTCGGACGGGCTCCCGACCACCCGGCCGGCATCGTCATCGGGAACTTCATGTCCGGCGAGGATCTGCAGATGATCAGCCGCAACCACCTGCAGTTCGAACTGCGGGACGAGGTTGTGCTGGTCAGCGACGTCTCCACCAACGGGACGGTCGTCCGCAGCCGGTCCTCGCCGTACAGTCCGGCCGAGGAGATCCACCTGGCCGGCGGGCCGCCGCATCCGCTCAAGCCGTGGGACACGGTCGAGCCGCATGACCGCGTCGTGCTCGGCCGCGCCGATCGTATGCCCACCGGATCCGGATACGGCGGGGCCGGCGGGTCGGTGATGGGTGACGCGCCGACCATTTCCCTGGGTCCACCGTCGATGTAACCAGCCGAATGCGGTGCGTACGCGGTAGGTTTTCGTACTTGCGGTGCGATGAACCCGGCTCCCGTTTCTAGTACGCTGTCGTCGACCGCTGCCCCCACGGCGCCGCCCCACGCGTCGACGGCGGTCACCGCCGAATCACCTTCGGGTGAACCGGGGACCCAGGTACCTGGGGTGAATCCGCGCAAGCGGTAGGGCTAGTTTCCGGGCCCGAACCCGTCAGCTAACCCGATAGGCGGTGGACGGAAAGGTTCGCCACCACATGGCCGTGAGTCGGACCGGGCGCCACAGGCGCCTGTCACTCGCTGTCGCGCTCCTCACCGCGATCGTCACGGTGCTCGGTTTCATGGTGCCCGCCCACGCGGCGGACCCAGGCACCGACGACGAGGGTGCGCCCCAGTCGCTGCGCGCGAAACTGGAGGTCGCCGCCAAGGAGTACTACGACGCGAAGAACAAGCTCGTCGCGTCGCAGAAGCGGCAGGTGAAGATCCAGCAGAAGCTGCGCGATGCCCAGCTGACGCTGTCCCGCCTCAACGTCGAGGTCGCCAACATCGCGGCGGCCCGTTACAAGGGCAGCCAACTCGGCGTCCTCAATGGCCTGTTCACCGGGCAGGGCAACCCGGACCGGCTGCTCGACGCCGCGGCCGTCTCCGAGTACTTGACCTGGCGTGACAACGAGCAACTCCTCAAACACCGGACGGCCCGCGACGACGCCGCGTTCCAGGAGTCGGCGCTCAAGGCCGAGGTCGCGGAGGAGAAGAAACAGCTCGCCCAGCTGGACAAGGTCAAACGCAACGCCGAGAAGGCCCTCGCTACCGTCGGCGGGCTGGTGACGGCCGGGTACAAAGGGCCGGTCCCGGAGGCGCAGCCCGCGCCGCGGACCTCCAGCGGCGGCTGGCCCCGGGAGACCTGCTCGTACAAGGACCCGACCGGCACCGGCGGTTGCATCACCCCCCGGATGTATCACCTCCTGCAAGAGGCCCAGTTCGCCGGCTTCAAGCGGTTCACGAAGTGCTGGCGCAGCCAGAGCTGGGGCGAGCATCCCAAGGGCCGCGCCTGTGACCACTCGGCCAACACCGGCAACTTCGGGGGAACGGCGACAGGGTTGTCCAAGACGTACGGCAACCGCCTGGCCGCGTGGGCGCAGAAGAACGCCGAGGCCCTCGGGGTGATGTACATCATCTGGTTCAGACAGATCTGGTTCCCCGGCGTGGGCTGGCGATCATATTCCAGTTGTTGTGACGCATCCAGCATGCATACCAACCATGTACACATAAGCATGTTGTGATGCCGGCGCTTCCGCTGCGGCAGCGCCGCCTCGACCTGGTGTACGTGCTGTTCTTCGCGGTCAACGCCGGCTTCGTGACGTACATCATCGACCTGGAGGCCCTGGTCATCCAGGACACCGGCAACTTCACGCAACCCATCTGGCCGCCGGAACCGCTGGTCGATCTCATCCACTGGTACGGGCGCACCTACGACCCGCTGCTCATGGCCAGGCCGCCGTTCTGGCAGGCCACGATGTGGATCGACGTGCTGCTGTTCGGGCCGTTCTACCTCCTCGCGATCTACGCGTTCATCCGTGGTCGGAACTGGATTCGCGTCCCCGCCCTCGTCTGGTCGGGGATGATGATGTCCAACGTCCTGATCATTCTGATGGACGAGAGGTACGGGGTGACGCCGCCGCCCAACTACGCGTTCGTGGTCGCGCTCAACCTGCCGTGGCTGCTGCTGCCGCTCGCGGTCATCTGGCGCATGCGCCGGGACCAGCCGTTCAGCCGGCCGGCGTTCGGGCGCCCGCCCCCCTCGGCGGCCTTGCCGGACGCGGATCGGTCGACGAGTGTGGATCAGTCGATAGGCGTGGAGACCGCGGGTCAGCGGTCGGGCGCGGCTTGACCGGGTTCGCGCAGCGGTACGGGCCCTGGGCCCTCGTGGCCGGCGCGTCGGAGGGCCTCGGCGCCGCCTTCGCCACCGAACTGGCGCGGCGCGGGCTCAACCTCGTCCTGATCGCGCGGCGGTCGGGCCCGCTCGAGGCGCTGGCCGCCTCGCTGCCGACCCGGGTCGTGCCGGTCTCCGCCGATCTCGGCACCGCGGACGGGGTGGCGGCCGCGCACTCGGCCGCCGCGGGTCTCGAGGTGGGTCTCGTCGTGGCCAACGCCGCGTACTCGCCCATCGGCCGGTTCGTCGACGGATCGCCGGAGCTGACGCGGCGGGCGGTCGATCTCAACTGCGGCGCGCCGCTCGCGCTGGCCCACCAGTTCCTGCCGGCCATGGTCGACCGCGGGCGAGGCGGGTTCATCGTGATGTCGTCGCTGGCCGGCCTGCAGGGCTCGCCTCCGATCAGCGTGTACGCCGCGACGAAGGCGTTCGGCGCGATCCTGGCCGAGGGGCTCTGGGCCGAGCTGCGGGGCACCGGGGTCGACGTGCTCGCCTGTCTCGCCGGCGCCGTCGCCACACCCGGTCTGGCCAACGCGATGGCCCGTCGGGCCCCCGGCACGCTCTCACCCGACCTGGTCGCGGCAGCCGCCCTTCGAGGACTCGGCCGGGGACCGCGCGTCGTCCCCGGCGCCCTCAACCGTTTCTCGTCGGTCCTGATGTCGCGCCTGCTGCCTCGTCGGGCCGCCATCGCCATCATCGCCCGCGCCTCTCGCGACCTTTCCGCGCCGCCGCCCGCGCCATGATCCCCTCTCGCCTCGAAGGGAGATCGCGGCCCTCCGATTCGTGGACAAGTCCCGATGTCCATGAGCCGGAGGACCGCGATCCCTGGGTGGCGGTGGGGCTCCGCGAGAGGCGGGGTTGATTCAGCGGCGGCGGTTGCCGCGGTACTCCGGGGCGCGCGCGCCGGCCACGCCCGGGCAGGCCCAACCGGGGTCGTTGGGTGGGTACCGGGCCGGGGTCACGGCCAGCGCCGGCGCCGCCGTGCGCGGCGACTGATCCGACCGCCGCGGGCTCGGGTCCGGCCTTCGCGCGGTCGGGTCGGACGGTCGAGGGGTCGGGTCGGACCGTCGCGGTGGGGCGGCGGGCCCGGGTGCGGCCGGCGCCATCCGGGGCGACGGCGTGGCCGGGGATGGCCTACCGCGTCGCCCGGGCGCTGCTCCCCACACCGGTGTGCTGCTCCACAGGGCCGCGTTGCGCAGTGACCGGTCGATGCGTGGTTTGCGGGCGCGGTGCGAGACCGGCGCGTTGGAGTCCGGTCCGGCCGGCAGGGCGGCCGGAGGCCGGCCCGTGCGGGCCAGCACGGTTTCGATCATCCACGGCTCGATGGGCTCGGACAGCTCACCCGACTGTTCGTAGATGAGCCGCAGATCCCGTACGGTCGAGGACCCGAACGTGAAGAACGCCAGCATGGAGATGGCCCCACCGCCGAGCAGGACGATCGGCGCGACCAGCACCATCGGGTCGATGCCACTGATCGGCGGGTGCTCCAGACCGATCCGCACCCGAACGGCCGACATTGCGGTGTAGTGCATCCCGCTGATCGCGGCGCCCATGACCATCGCGGCCAGCACGGTCGCCGTGAGGCCGCGCAACACGGTCACGAACCACAGGGCCGTCGTCGCGGCCGCGATGGCCACGACGACGGAGGCGAGGAAGCGCAGCGGCTCGTAGTCGATCGAGCCGCCCAGCCGTATGGCCGCCATCCCGGTGTAGTGCATCGCCGCGATCCCCAGTCCAATGAGGACGCCGGCCACGCACAGGCGCGAGCCGTGCAGCGTGCCGAAGCCCGCGGTGAACAGTCCACAACCGACAACGATGATCGCGATGATGGCGCTGGCCGCGAGCAGCGTCTCGTCGTAGCGCACGACCGAGGAGGGCACCGCGAATCCGAGCATGGCGATGAAGTGCATCTGCCAGATGCCGGTGCCGCCGATGGCCACGGTGGCGTAGATCAGCATGCGTACACGGCGCCGTCCCGGTCGCGTCCGAGCCTTGGTGGCATGGAGTAGACCGACCAGACAGCCGAGCACCGCCATCACGTACGCGAGGGCGGGGTTGAGCCATCCGTGCGCGAAATGATGGACCTCGGCCAATGCGACCTCCGGTGGGGTGGTGGGAACGCATCGACGATAGGAACGAGTCCGTCACCCCGCGTCGCACAGTGTGTGTGGTCAACCCGGGCGACCGAAGCCGTGCACCGGCGCGAGGTCCAGCGGCGACACGCTCACCCGATCGTCCGGGTTGGGCGCGTGGATGACCCGGCCGCGTCCGACGTAGATGGCCACGTGGTGGATGTCGCCGTAGTAGAAGACGAGATCGCCCGGGCGCAACTGGGCACGGGACACGTGCGGGACCGCCCGGTACTGCCGCGCGGCGTTATGGGGCAGCGCCACGCCGGCCGCGCGCCAGGCCGCCATGGTCAGGCCGGAGCAGTCAAACGCCCACGGCCCGGCCGCGCCGAACCGGTACGGCTTGCCCAACTGGGCATACGCGTAGCCGACCACCCGGCGGGCGTCGTCGTCCGGCGGTGGCGGTGGCGGCGGGGGAGGAGGCGGCGAGGGTGGCCCGGGCGGGTCCGTCGGAGGAGGCGGCGGTGGAGTCGAGGGAGGGGGCGGCGCGGGTGTGGCCCGCGATCCCGTCCGCGCCCCGGACCGGGACGCGGTGCCCACCTGCCGTCGCAGGTCGCGCAGCCCGGCCAGGTCCCGCGTCACCCGCGTCACCAGCCGGCTCAGCTCGGCCTCCTGGGCGGCCTGGGTCTCGGCCAGCCCACGCAGGGACAGACGGTCGCGGTCGAGCCACCGGCTGGACTCGGCCAGCGTGCGCACGTGATAGGCCTGCCCGCGGGCCAGTGTGTCCAATGTGGTCAGACGTCGGACCAGGCTGTCGGGGGATTCCGCGGTGAGCAGCGCGACGGCCGGGACGATCGGCCCGGCCTTGTAGGACCAGGCGACGATCTCGTTCACCCGCGCGCGGGCCGCCTCGATGCCGGCGGCGAGCCGCTCGATCCGGGCGGCCGTGGCGGCCAGCCGGACCCGCGTGGCGTGCAGGTCGCTGCGTACGGCGTTATGTCGCTCGACCAGCACCTCCAGGCGCTCGGACGCGGTCGCGATGCGGCGGTCGAGATCGGAGGTCGGCGGCCGGGCGTGGCCGATGGCCGGCGAGAGGGCCACCACCAGAATTGCCGCGGTGGCCACGAGGCGTCTCTTCAACGAGCTTGCGAGTTGAACAATGCGGCACTTCGTCGGAAGCGGGTGCGAGACCCGCCCGGGTAATGACGGCACGTGGACACCAACGATCCGGTCGTGCCGGGGGTTGCTCGGGCGCTATACCGGGGAGGGGTATACTCACCCGGGAGTGTTACAGGAAGGGGGGTCGGGAGATGTCGGTGCGAGCCAACTACGCCGTCGTCGGCATGACATGCGACCACTGCGTGCGATCGGTCACCGAGGAGCTGACGAAGGTGCCGGGCGTGCGCGAGGTCCACGTGGATCTCGCCTCCGGGGCGGTCGAGGTCACCAGCGACGCGCCGCTGCCCCGCGAACAGGTGGCCGGCGCGGTGGACGAGGCCGGATACACGCTGGCCGGCACTCCGACCTAGAGTGCCCCTCTTGCCCTAGTGATCGCGATTTCCCGTACGATCGTGCAGTTCTGCTGCACTTTTGTACGCGCAATCGCGATCACCCGTTCCGGGGTGGCCGGCACTCCGACCCAGCGATGTCGGCGCGCTAGGCTCGGCGCCGTGGACAGGGGCGAGGTGGGGTTGGACAGCGAGCGACTGGTCGATTTCTCCGACGACGCGCCGGTGCTGCCGGACACGACCCGCGACGATACCGACGCCGGCTGGGGCGAGCGCCCACCCGACTCCGCCGAATGGCTGCGCGGCGAGCGACCGCCGCACTGGGACTAGAAACTAGGAGCCGGACCCCGCCCCGACCGTCGGCTTCGAGCTCGACGAGCCCGACGAGGACCTAGAGCCGGACGAGGACGACGAGGGCGAAGTGGTCGACGAAGACGACGTCGAATCACTGGTGGTGGACGGGCTCTTGGACTCCGTCGAGGACTTGCTCTCGGTGCTGGAGCTCTCGGCCGACGACTCCGACTTGGCCTTGCCCTCGGTCCGGGAGTCGGTGCGGTAGAAGCCGGAGCCCTTGAACACGATGCCCACCGACGCGAAGACCTTGCGCAGCCGCCCTTCGCAGGTCGGACACTGCGTGAGCGGGTCGTCCGCGAAGGACTGCACCGCCTCCAGCTCGTGGCCACATGCGGTACAGGCGTACTGGTACGTGGGCACGTCTGACCTCCCGGTTGGCACTCTGCCTCTCCGAGTGCTAATGGTGACGCATCCCGGGCCTTTCGTCCAGTGTTACGAAGACCACGGCACCGGCCGGACGCCCGACGGCGTGAGCACGGCGGTGACCGGCCGGTCGTGCGGCTCGGCCGGCAGGGGCGCCTCGCTCAGTTCTCCCTCGTACAGCAGCGCCACCACGGGAGTCTCCGGTGCGACCCGGGCCAGCGCGCGGTCGAAGGAGCCACCGCCCCGGCCCAGCCGCATACCGTGGCGGTCGACCGCCAGCGCGGGTACCAGCACGGCGTAGCACAGCGCGATCGCGTCGACGCCGAGGCGCGGCCCGACCGGCTCGCGCAGCCGCACGCCGGGTCGCTCGGGCGGGGACAGGCCGGCGGTGGCGTCGTACCGGGCCCAATCGAGATCCAGATCGAGGCGCAGCACGGGCAGGAGCAGGCTGCCCACCACCGCCGCGAGCGCGTCGACGAGGTCGGGGCCGCCGGGTTCGCCCGGCATGGGAATGTACGCGGCGACGCTGCCCGCGTCCCGTACCAGATCCCGCGCCGCCTCGATCAACGCCCGATCGGCCCGGTCCCGGTCTCCTTGCGGCATGGCCCGGCGGGCCGCCAGCGCCGCGGCCCGTGCTCCCGGCTTGTCGGACATGTGCGACTCCCCGGCCGCATCGTCGGATGCTGTCGCTCGGTTGGTCAGAGAGACATCACAGTACGCGTCATGAACGGTGGGAGGACGCTGCGATGAACCTGCGCGCGCGTCTGGCCGCCGCGTTCGTCGCGGTGCTCGTGGGTCCGGTCGTATTGCTTTCGTTCCTGCTGGCCGGCGACCCGGGGGCCTCGGCCGGCGCGTTGCTGGGCGGGGCGGTACTCGTCGCGGGCGCCGCCTGGTGGCTGGCCGGAGTCGCCATCCGGCCGCTCGTAGCGCTGGTCGACGCGGTTGAGCGGGCGACCGCCGGCGACCTGACGGTCCGCTGCCGGGTCCGCGGCCGCGATGAGGCGGGGCGCCTCGGGGCGGGTCTGGACCGGCTGATCGCGGAGACCCAGGAGACGCGGCTGCTGTCGGTGACCGACGCGCTCACCGGCCTGGGCAACCTGCGGCACCTGCGCGACGCCCTTCGGCTGGAGGTCGAACGGGCCAACCGGTTCGGCCGCACCCTCGGCGTACTCGTGCTCGACCTCGACCACTTCAAGACCGTCAACGACCGGTACGGACACCGGGCCGGCGACGCGGTGCTCGTGGAGTTCGCCCGGCGTACGCGCGGACTGGTCCGCGAGGTCGACCGGGCCTTCCGCCAGGGCGGCGAGGAGTTCGTCATCCTGCTGCCGGAGACCGACATCGCGGGCAGCGTGACCGTGGCCCGCCGGCTCCGCGACGCCATGCGGGCCCGGCCGTTCTGGGTACGCTGCGCCGGCGTGTCCGTCCCGGTCACCGTGTCGATCGGCATCGCGGTCTTTCCGCGGCACGGCCTGACCGAGGTCGAGGTGCTGCAGGCCGCCGACCAGGCGCTGTACGCGGCGAAGACGGCGGGGCGCGACACGTACGCCCTGGCGGTGCCGGAACAGCGTCCGGCCCCGCTCATGACACACGAACGGACCGGCGGCGCGTCGGGTGGGACTACCTCAGCGCGAACGCCGCACGACGGATAGTGTCTGTGCGCATGAGCGACGGTCCCACTGTCCGGGCGGTGAAGGCCGTCATCCCGGCGGCCGGACTGGCGACGCGGTTCCTGCCGGCCACCAAGGCCATACCGAAGGAACTGCTGCCGGTGGTCGACCGGCCCGTGTTGCAGTACATCGTGGAGGAAGCCGCCGCGGCCGGCATCGCCGACGTCCTGCTCATCACCGGACGGGGCAAGACCAGCATGGTCGACCACTTCGACCGGCAGCCGTACCTGGAAGCGCGGCTGGAGGCGAAGGGCGACCATGAGCGCCTGGCCGCCGTGCTGGCCACGAGTGAGCTGGCCGAGATCTACACGTGCCGCCAGGGTGAGCCGCTCGGCCTCGGCCACGCCGTGTCCTACGCCGAATCGCACGTGGGCCAGCAGCCGTTCGTGGTACTGCTCGGCGACGAGTTCGTCGACGCCGAGGAGCCGATCCTGCCAGCCATGCTGGACCTGCAAGCCCGTACGGGCGGGATCGTCATCGCCCTGCTCGAGGTCGCCGCGGACGAGACATCCCGGTACGGCATCGCGTCCGTCGAGGCGGCGGAGCCCGACCTCGAGTCGCTGGCGTCGGGCCCCGGGCTCGGGAACGTCTACCGGGTGACCGGGCTGGTGGAAAAGCCGCCGCCCGACCGGGCGCCGAGCAACCTCGCGGTCGTTGGACGGTACGTGTTGCCGCCCACGATCTTCGACGCCATCCGGCGCATCAAGCCGGGCGCGGGCGACGAGATCCAACTGACCGACGCGATGGCTCTGCTGCTGGCCGAGGGGACGCCGGTGCACGGCGTGGTCTACAGCGGCACCCGGTACGACACCGGGCTGCCGCTGGGGTACCTGCAGGCGGTGGTGGAGATCGCGGCGCGGCGGCCGGATGTTGGGCCGGCGTTCGTGGAATGGCTCAACGATTACGTGACCAGGACCAGAATCTGAGGGATATGGCACAGACAACGCTGGCCCCCACCCCCGAGCTGACACCGCTCGCCGACTATCTCTCCGGTGTCCTGAAGCGACTCCGACCGCTGCCGCCGCTCGACCTGGACCTCTCACAGGCGTACGGGTACACGCTCGCCGAGGACGTGAAGGCGCCCGGCGCGGTGCCCGCCTTCGACCACGCGGCGATCGACGGGTACGCCGCGCGGTCCGAGGACATCACGGGCGCTTCGGCGTACCGGCCCGTGCGGCTCAACGTCGTCGGCGACCTCAGCGCGTCGAGCTGGCGACCGGTCCGGGTGGCCCCGGGGACGAGCTTCTCCGTCGCCGCCGGGGCGCCGCTGCCGGCCGCCGCCGACGTGGTCGTGCCGCCGGCCATGACCGACCAGGGCATGGCGGCCGTGGAGATCCGCGACCAACCCCGTCGCGGCCATGGGGTGCGCCGCGCGGGCGAGGAGATCAAGGCGGGCAGCTCGATCGCCTCCGTCGGCGCCCATGTGACACCGGCGCTCGTCGGCCTGCTCGCCGCGACCGGCGTCGGTCATGTCGTGGTGCGCCCGAGCCCCCGGGTGGCGGTCATCTCCACCGGCGACGAACTGGTCGACGTCGGGCGGGTCAGCCAGGCCGGACAGGTCGTGGACGCCAACTCCCACGCTCTGGCCGCCGCCGCCGCCGAGGCGGGCGCGCACGCGTACCGGATCGGGATCTGCGACGACGACCCGGAGGGCCTGCGCGGTCTGCTCGACGACCAGATCGGCCGGGCCGACCTGATCGTGACGAGCGGCGGTACGAGCACCGGCCCGGGCGACATGGTCCGGCGCATCCTGGGCCGGGACGGTTCGGTGCGTTTCTCCGAGGTGTCGCTGTTCCAGTGCGGGTCACTCGGGTACGGCACGCTCAACTCCGGCCCGGCCCGGGGCGACGGCGTGCCGGTGATCTGCCTGCCCGGCGATTCCGGCTCGGCGTTGATCGGGTTCGAGGTCCTGGCCCGGCCGGTGATCCGCAAGCTGGCCGGGGCCGACCCGGTGTTCCGGGTCAGCGTGCGGGCGCATCTGCTGGAGACCTTGGCGTCGCCGCTGGGGCTGCGGGAGTTCCGCCCGGCGTACGTTTCGGAACGGCGAGGTGGGGGATATACCGCCCAACCCCTGTCCGGCGGCCCGTATACCCTGTCCGGCATGGCCATGGCCAACGGCCTGCTCGTGCTCGGAGAGCGGGTCGGCAACGCGGCGGCAGGCTCTACAGTGGATGTTCTGCTGCTGGATCGGCGGCACTGATCGGCCCCTCCCGGGGCCTTCCAGGCGGCTCGGAGGTGACGTTCGTTTGTTCGGCCCTCCTGGCTGGCCGGCGGTACTCTCCGACCCCGCGAGCGGTGTGGTCCTGCGGCCGTACCGCCGATCGGACGCGGCCGCCTGGTCGGCCAGCCGGCGCGCCAACGAGGAGTGGCTGGCCCGATGGGAGCCCACGCCACCTCGGGGCACCTGGGCCGAGCTGAACTCGCCGGCCGCCTTCCGGACCGTCCACCGGGAGCTGCGCCGGGTGGCCCGGGCCGGCGCGGCCATGCCGTTCGCCGTCTGCGTCGCGCCGTCCCTACGCCCGGGGGCCGGCGTGTCCGGCTCGCGCTCGTCCTGGGGCTCGCCGCCGCCTCGCCCCGTTTCGTCCGGCTCGCCGCCTCGGGAGCGGTTGGTCGGTCAGGTCACGATCGGCAACATCGTCCGTCGGGCGTTCTGCTCGGGGTACGCCGGATACTGGATTGATTCCAGATACGCCGGGCGGGGCATCATCCCGGTCGCGCTGGCCCTGGCCGTCGATCACGCGTTCATGCACGGCAGCCTGCACCGGATCGAGGTGAATATCCGGCCCGAGAACGTCGCCAGTCGCCGTGTGGTCGAGAAGCTGGGCTTCCGGGAAGAGGCCCATCACGCCCGGTACCTTCATATCGACGGTGCGTGGCGGGACCACATCGGGTACGCATTGACCACAGAGGACGTTGCCGCCGAGGGTGGGCTCCTGGCCCGCTGGCACCGCCTGCGCGGAATCGGCAGTGTCACGCCGGCTGGATAGGGCGTAACCTCATATCACGACGCGTGGCCCTTTCCCGGGGATTTCATGGCATGTCGGGCCGGTGTGGCGCGTCGCATGGTGACTTTGGAGGCGTGGTGCCGACCTCGGTGCTCCTCGCCGTCCTCGCCGCCGCGGGTCTGCTCGCCCTCGCACCCGCGCTCACGCGCCGGTACGACGCCACCGAACGGGTCGCGGCGGAGCGGGCGACGTCCACGGCGCGGGTCCTGACCCGTCGCCGCCGTCGCCGTACGGTGCCCGGACCCCGCCCGATCAACGGGCCGCGTTTCGTGGGCCGGGTCTGGGAAGCCGCCGCCTCGGATCCAGCCGTTTCCGTGCCCGAGTCGGCCGCCCTCGCTCCCGGGTCGGCCGCGTCCGCCAAGATCGTCGCAACTTCCCCGAAGTTGGCGCCTCGCGGGCGGTCCAAGGGGACAACTTCGGCGAAGTTGTCGCGGTCGCCTCGTCGGAGCTCAGGACGCTCGCGCCGCTCGCGACCCCTGACCGCGCTCCAGCGGCGGCGCCGGGTGTTCTTCGCCCTGGTCCTTCTCAACCTCGTCGAGCTGGCCGGGGTGTTCCTGGTCGGCCCGGGCTTCTGGATCGGCTTCTCGGTCAGCTTCGCCGTGCTCGTGGCCGACCTCGTCTACCTCCGCCGCCGCGCGGTCGGGGCGGCCCGACGGCGCCGGACGATCGCCCGCCGGGCGGCCTGGGTGGCGGCCGAGCAGGCGGCGGTACGCCGCGAGCACGCCCGCCGGGCCGCCGAACGCCAGACGCAGCTTCGCCTGGCCACGGCCGAACGCCTCGAGGCCCGCCGACGGGCCGCCTCCCCGTACGTGGAGCGCTACACCCCTCGTACCGCCCCCGGCTCCTCCTGACCCGCTCGCCCGCTCGCCGCGCTCGCCCCCAAGATCCGCACAACTGTCTTGCAACTGTGGCCTCACGAGCCTCCTGAGACCACAACTGCTACGCAGTTGTGATGATCAAGACTCGCCGGGGAAGTGGTTCGCGTCGCCGTCGGCCCGCCTGTTAGCCTTGTCGACGGTCCAGGGGCTGTAGCGCAGTCCGGTAGCGCACCTCGTTCGCATCGAGGGGGTCAGGGGTTCGAATCCCCTCAGCTCCACCCCAAAGTTCCTGGTAGACGGCTTGATCGGCATACAAGTCGATCAAGCCGTTGATCATTTGTCATCAAATGTCACCCGGACACGGCCTCACTAGCTGACACGCCGGATGACCTGGAGCCACCCAGCCCCATCGTTTCCGGCGCGGCCGTCGATCGACGTAGACCCCCTAAATCGGTGCACTGCGAGAGACTCTGGGCGGCCCGGTACGCGGCCGTTGGTGGCCAGGTGCTGACCGTGCGGCGGCAATCGCGCCGCCCTCGGGGTGCTCGCTCCCAAGGTCGTCGAGTAGATGGGGACTCAGTAGAGCCGCCTGGCGGCGCGGTTCAGCGTCCTGTCGGCTTCGTCCTGGCTGCGCGCCGAGCGGAGGCCAGTAGACCCGCAGCGGGTACAAAGACCGAACTCGCACACCGGGCCAACGCATCGATCATTGAAGGTTCTGGCATCCCGATCCCGCACGACGGGAGCCACGCGATGCGCTCGACGGACACCAAGAACACCCAACGAATCGGCGGTGGCGCCGACGCACTACTTCGATTGCATCTGCGATGTCACCAAGGCGTAGCTTGCGAGGCGTGGGTCAGCCGCAGACTAGAGATTGGCAGCAAAGAGACCGCGCACACGGCGGTGGGTGCGACATTGTCAGTTAGAGATCAAAGAGACTTCTTTCGGCGTCGTACTCCGCCTCGTTGCCGCAACTGGACTCCCGACTCGGTAAGAACACGGTGCACGAAACCGTACGACCGTCCGGTTGAGGACGCGAGCGATCGAATGCTTTCGCCATTGGTGTATCGCTTGACCAAATCCTTGGCAAGCGTGGCTCGTTCGGCACCGACGATTCGACGTCCCAGTTCGCTCGACGCGCCCGTAGCCGTCGCCCTCCGAGTAGAGGACTCAACAGATGCCGCCGCCGCAATCAACCTGGCCGCCTCGTCGAGGGACACATACTCACGGTCGAAACCCGGGGGTGGAGCGAATCTTCGTGTCTCGGGCGGTGCCCGCGTCAGCGTCGCACCGGATCCACTATCGTCGTCCGGTTGATCGAGCAGGGCTCGACAGGCGGCGACCTCTCGGCGCGCCACCTCGGTGGCGGGATGCTGCGGACCGAAAAGCGAGTTAGCTCGGTCAGCGGCAGACTCGAGCATTCCGACCGCCGCGTATGCCTGGTCCATCGAACTCTCGGCCCTAGCCAAATCGAACGCTGCTGACGCCAAGTTGGTGGCCACAATGACCGACGTCGGGTGGTTTGAAGGGTAGGCCTCAAAGACTCGTCGGGCAGCAATCTCGAGCGCTGCCACGGCGGCTCGGGCATCTTCTACCGATCGGCGCATTCTCGCGTGCTCCAGTCGCGCCGAAGCGATGTTGGCAGAAAGCACCGCAGCTCTACGATCACCGTCACCGAAGACGGCGCAGGTCAGGCGATATGCCGAGTCGAGTCTGGCAAGAATTCCACCCGCGGTGGCAGTGGCTCCTGAGCCGCACGCTGCCTCGAATTCGTTTAACAGGGTCCGTGTCAGAAACACAACCGCCCTCGGATCCCGCAGTCCGAGCATGGAAGTAGCGTGCTCTGCCGCGAGAGTACCGAGATCAGCAGCCTCGCGCATTGCGAAGGCCGAAGCCTGGATTCTCGCCTGATCAAAGGTGGCCAGCGACGCGATCATCAGCAGTCTGAGCTCGTCGGTCCTGCTGTCCAACTCCGGGTCGGATAGCGCGCCTTGTAGTAGATTTCGGAGCCGCTTCGTCGCTGCCTCAAGAACGGGCCTATTGTTCGTCAACTTGGCTAGTTCGACGTCGAGGAATGCAAGAAGAATGTCCGCTCGAGGATCCTGAGTTCCGAGGCCCTCGTTTCTGGCAAAGTCGACCTGCTCCTGAGCCTTCTTGAGGTTACCGGCGGCGAAATAAACGACGGCGAGATTGACTGCGGGAAGGCCTTCAACATCTCCGCCTCCAATGCGTGGGCCATCGGAGCCGAGGAACGCACTCTCTGCGTGAGCGTAGTGGCCGTCGTGGGTGGCGAGAATGCCCTGCCAGTTTTGCGCAGAACGCTTCTGTTCATCACTTGACGCGAGCGCCAGGGCGTCGGCCAATTCCATAGCGTATCGGCGCATCCCAAGAGAATGCAGCATTGCGGAGATGTAGAGCCCTTCCAGAATATCATGACGACGCCCGTGTGCTGTCAGCGTCTCGGCATACTCGTATACAACGCGTCGCACGGTAGGAAAGAGTTCCAGGCGACTGATGTCGGTGTCGCCCATCATCCGCTCGAGAAGTTGGCGCAGTAGCACCTGCTGGTCAGTCAATCGCTGCCTCCCCCGCATCAACTCGGAGGATGCTGCCGGCCACCCGTTGACGCAGCGCCGGAATCTCGTTCGGCTCTACTAACCCGTCATCAACCCACTGCTTCAGTGCCTTCAGCTTGAGTTCCGTGGCGTCAACGAGCGCCTTGGCCTCCTGCAGGGTTCGTACCGCTGCGCGATCTGCATCGATTTCTAACTCATGGGCGGGCGCCGCCGCAGCAGGTGACTCGCCGATTAGGGCTGAAAGTAGATGGCCAACGTCAAGGCTATCGAAGTGCCGGAGCACTTCTCGCATGGTAGCGGCGAATAGCACGTTGGACGCCCGGCCGACGGCCTGGCGATCGGGGTATTGCTCTAGCAGGACGCCAAGAAGGACCGCACCCTCATCAGACCGCTTCTCAATCGGCCCACCAGAGTATCCGGAATAGCTCCCCAACGTGCTGTAGGTTTCGAGTTGTAGCGCTTCCAGGGTGGCACCCGCGACACACTTGTAGTGGGTGGACTCCATCGCGACCACACCATCGAGATGGGGATCGGCGCTACTCGGTCTGTACGGCGCCCACCAGGCGTCATTTGCCGCACAGGCTCCTGCCGGTGGTGGCAGCACGTCGACGTCCGGCATTAGCCCGACGACCCGAATGAGTGCAAGGTCAAAGTTCGCCGCTACCTCCTCGACGGTGCCATTGATGATCTCGTTGCCAATGGCGACCTGCAGTCGCCGGACACGGGGAGGTAGGCGGCGGAGGCAGTGCGCTGCCGTTAGGATGTAGCGTCGGTTCAAGAAGAAGCCGCCGCCGAGGACCTCACCCGTGTACGACAGTCGAACTGTGTAGGCCGTAGTACCACCGATGACGTGTGTATTGGGGTTAGGCGTGCTCAACCGTGATCGCCACCTCGAGCGAAGCTTCGGCGGATGCCTTAGAAAGGATGACTCCGGCTTCAGCCGTGAGAACGACGCCAAAGGTCGCTTGAATGCTGGATACGCGCCAACCTGACTCTGTCCGAACATGATCGGCGGCGGCTTGGAGTACCTCTGTGGCTTCCGTGATGGCAGCCAGTATGTCCGATCGACGATCACGCAGAAGATCCTGACCTCGGACTGTGGGTGCGATCTGGCGTCGACCGTCTGTTACATCGAATGTCTGCACACTAACAGTTTGACCGTTCGGCCCACGCCCCTTTGCCGCCATTACCATTTCCGATCTATACATTCGCGAATCCATAGCGGTCAGTCTCGCTGGCGTCAACCATAACGGAGGTACCCCGGGTCGTACACCAGACGTTTGGGCCGCTTCTTGTGCCGCAGGGCGATCACGCGCCACCCGATACCTCGGCTCGGCCGCGAAGGTACGTCTCGTCCAGACGGTGCGACACGTTCCGGACGTCAACTCGGGCGAGATCCTCGGGGTGCAGCACGATGCGCAGCTCCGGGCAGATCCGCGCCGACAGGCTCCGCTCTGCGAAGGATCCGATCACCAGCGTCAAGAGGTCGCCCGGCCCGGTCCCGTCGATGCGTGCCAGGCCGGAGCCTACCAGCGGCATGGCAACTGGGCGCAGTTGGCCGTGGAGCCGAACTGCGTCCCACAGGTTGTCCAGACTCCGAGCCAACTTTGGCTGGCTGGAATGGGCGACGAGGTCGTTGCCCATCCGGCTGTAGGCCACTGCGAAGAGACACCGCCCGTCGGAACGCAACACTGCCACGGTGCCTACCGGGTACCGGAGGAGTTTGCCGTGCGGCTTCGCAGCCCGCGTCTCCCGCGTCTCCGGTGCGACGTGCCGTAGTGCCACGCGCAGGTGCCGGTCGAGCTTCGGCCGATCGCCGCCGAAGAGCTCACGCATCGCCGCCGCCTGCAGAGAGCGCCCGTTGATCACCAGATCCCCTGTGGTGTCGGTGTCGAAGGTGTCGGAGAACCCAACCACCAGATGCGCGTCCCGCTCGGCGAATAGATCGCCGGCCAGGATCACGACGATGCTCGGCGTCGCGCCACCGACCTCAAGCCGCAGCAGACCTCGCCGCTGCCGTCGCAGCTGATCCCGCATGGCGGCAACGTGGCTTTCCAGCTCGATGTCGTCGGGCCGGCTTGTCGCATACTTCTCGGCCACGGCGAGAGCGTCATCGAGGTGCCCGATCTCGCGATAGCGATCAATCAGCTCACGGGTGGCGCTCTCTCGGAGCTCGCATAGTCGGCGAACGATGGAACGCGCGAAGGGCAGGTGTGCGACCTCGCCGAATGGTCGGCCCCGCCACAGTGTCAGCGCTTCCCCGAGTAGGCGGGCCGCGGTGACCGAATCCGATCTTCTGGCCTGTTCGACGAGGCGCTGAAACGTCAGGAAGTCGGTCTGGTTGGCCGCGATCCTGAGCCGGTACGTAGATGCCTGCCCGGCCCGCTGTTGCTCGATCACCGAGTCCGCCGGATGCGTGCCTTCCGGGTCAATCGCCCGACGTAGCTGGAGGACCCCCTTCTGCACGGCCGTCCGCTCTTCGCGCCGTACGACCCGGTCTGGTTCCGACCACACGTCCCGGAAGATCTGGTCGACGGGCACAGGCTCGGGGACCGCGACGGCGAGCCTGAGCAGCACAGCGGTCACCCTCGGCGGCAGTCGGCGCGGTTGGCCGCCGGCTGTCAGCGTGGCGGCCCCGAGCACCGCGAGGCGGGGAAGCGGATCGGAAGCGGTTGGGAAGCGTTCGGGACCTTTTCCGGGAAGCATCGACGGGCTTTCCTGTGAGGCGATGAACGGCCGGGTCGGGGACCTGTGATCAATGGCGATCGGTAGGTATCTATGCCGACGATACCGGAGCGTGACCTTCCGCAAGTAGTGCCGGGGAGGAAGAGATGACGACAATCGGCGCCCTCATCGGGGCCTACCCGTTATGGTCACGATGAATGCCGGCTGGCCCCAGGCCGCAGTCGTGTTCCTGCCGATGCTGTTCGGCGCCGTCATCGGCGCGGTGTCGACCTTCGTGATCGAACGGTCGCGGGTCCGGATCACCTTCCACACGCGCTGGGACGCGACGTTGCACGCGACCTGCGCGCAGTTCGCGGTCAGCGCTCGCCGCCTTCTCGACCTGGATGAGGGCCCCTCGGAGCCCGCAGGCGGCAAGCGAGACGCGGTCGGGATCATGGCGCAGGAACGGCGTCGCCTGCAGGTCCTCATGGCCGAGATCCGGCTGCTTGCAGATGTCCGGGTACAGCTGGCCGCGCGCGGGGTGGTCCGGTACACCTGGGCCATGCAACAGGCGGCCAAGACGGACGTGGGACCGCCGGCGGGCGGCGATTGGGCGCGCGAGCGGGCCCTCGCCTGCCTGTTCGAGTTCTACCGTGCCGTCCGGCGCCAGCTCCGGGTGCCACAGGCCGGCGAACTCGCTCCGCTCAACCCACCGGTGGAGGTACGGCAATGACCGTAGACAAGGCCGGAGCTGCGGAGCCGGAACGCGCGCGGCCCACGCCGCCTCCGACGCCGGACTCGTCTCCCACGCGTCAACTCTGTGCGGCGGTCTACATCGATCCGGACATATGCTGGTTCGTCCTCGGCGTCTTTCTCGCCGGCCACCGGCGCACCTGGCCGCCCAACTACGGACTCGACACCAGTGCCGTCGTCCGCCACGCCTGGCGGGCGCGGCGCTGGCGACGCGGCCGTGACGTACTCCTCACACTTATGGTTCTGGCCACCGTAGTGATCGCCGTCACTCGCTGGGCCGAGCGCGGTGCCCTCGCGCCGGCCGCCGCGACCGCCGCGCTGATCATCCTCGCAGTGCTCGTCCGGCGGATCCTCCGGCGGAAGGGCGTCAAGGTTCGGACCATAGGTGGATGGATCCGCAAGCGCAGCCGGCCGGTGCGCCGTATCGTCGCCGCAGCATCCATCCTGCTCGTGGGTCTGGCGGTCCTGACCGGGCAAGCGTTCCTTCGCGCGCTGCGGCCCACCGATGGGCTCGTGGTAGGGACAGTCGCCTTCGCCATCCTGGTCATAGGCGTCATAGACGCGTTCGTGGTCGTCGGACGCGCGCGCCGCTTCTGGCCACCGGACCACAAGGGTCCGCCACGAACGGAGGCGCGGCGCGATCCGACACTTCGGCTACCCAACCGCCTCGAGAGGCGTCTTAGCATCATCGAGGACCATCCTGATCCGGAACAGACGTCGGCGGACTCCCTGGCCCGAGTTCTCGTCTACGACCTGGAGAATCGGCGCAAGAGCTTCGTCAATAACACGTTCGTCGGGAGCGGCGTCTCGATCGGACCGTTCGAGATCAATGTCGATGTGTCGAGAGGTCGGAAGGGATCCGACGGCGAGCGCCTCAAGCCCGGACAGGTTGATCTGCTCGACCTGCATCGTTCACTCGAACAGGCGGCACGAGCGCCGGGCGTGCCAGACCTCTGGCGCGGCTATCGCATGTATGTCGATGGACACAAGGTTCCGGACCAAATGCTGCCCGATGCATCCGGGCCGCCCGTCCCGCTTCGTCCGCTCCCGATCCTGCTCAACCGCCTGCGCTCACCCATCCCGGGAGAGCGAACCTACCTGTGCGTCCAGGCCCCTGTCGAGCACTGGTCGCACCAAATCATCGTGACCCTGTTCGTCCGAGCGAAACTGACCGAAGACAACCTCATCCTGCACAACGACATCCTGATCCTGCCTGGACTGCGGCTCGACGGCCGGGGCTGGCCGCGCATTCCGACCGACCGGTGGACACACATCGCAACAGCACTGCGCCTGGGCACAACGCGGGTCTGGGGCGCCACCATCCGCAGCCCGGCGAGTCTGCTGCGCGAGGCCGGCATGCTCGCGCGGCGGTGCTGGTCGCGCGTGAAAGTGTGGTATTGGATCAGGCACGGGCTCCAATTGCAGCACGGCGCGGTCTATTCGATCCGGGAGAAGCTCGCACTGGGCGCCACTATCGTCCACCCGGACGCGCGGCAGGACATCAACGGGACTATCGCCTTCCTCCTGCAACTGCTGCGAAACGGGCTCCAGCAGTACCTGGAGAGCCTCGACATCGACACCGCCTGGCTCGACCGCGATATACGGACCGTCATCCACAACCAGCAGACCAAGATCGAACGACTGCATGCCAAGAACGTGACCTTCGGTGATAACAGCCCGGCTGGTGATAACGGCGAGGAACCGGAGCCCGATCCGGATGAGGAGTGATCATGAGTCCGGAAAGGCGAATCAACGTCGGGCACGCCAGCGCGGAGAAGATGACCTTCGGAGACAACAGTCCGGCCGGCGACACGCATCTACACGGTCCCGAGGCGCAAGAGCGCGCCGAAAGGAAACAGGATGATCACGCTCGCCGGGTCTTCGTGATCCACGGGCGGGACGAAGAGGCGCGGAAGGCAGTCTTTGACTTCCTCCGCGCGCTCGGCCTGTACCCGCTCGAATGGGAGCAGCTGGTCAAGGCGATGCGGTCGGCTGCGCCGTCGCTGACCGAGGTGGTGGTCAACGCGCCCCGCCAAGCCCAGGCCGTCGTGGCGCTGCTGACGCCGGACGACGTGGTCCAGCTGCATCCGGCACTGCGCGGCGACGCCGATGCTGCGGCTGAACGGATTACGAGTTGCCAGGCCCGCCCCAACGTTTTTGTAGAACTCGGCATGGCGCTCGCCATCGAGCCGACCCGCACGATCATCCTCGAGGCCGGTGTTATGCGACGGATCGCGGACCTTGAGGGCCTCAACTACGTGCGGATCGACCACACCGCTCGCTGGTGCAACAAGGTCGCCGAGCGCCTCCAAACCGCCGGATGTCCAGTCGACCGAAGCGGCGCCGATTGGCACGACCCCGAACGCTTCGCTGGGCTCGCCGCCTTCCGGCGGACCGCGTTGGACGAGTAGCCAGGCCGAACTGTGGCCGGCGGTTGGTACACCGGCGTGGTTGTAGGCTGGTAGCGGAGCATTTTGGGGCCCATTTAGGACCCGTTGGATTGGCGGCTCATCTGGCGCCAAGCAGTGCCAGGAGTGCACTCGTCGGGACGAGATAGCGGCGACCGACGCGGAGCACGGCGACGGGGAACTCGTCGTTCTTGGCTAGTTCGTACGCCTTGCTGCGGCCGATGCCGAGGATGGCACCGGCGGTCGCTACGTCGGTCGTCATGCCGAGGTTGCGGACGGCGTCGGGGGTCCATGCGGTGCTAGCAGTGGCTGTCATCTCCGGATTGCTCCTTGCTGCCGAATGAGGAGTGGGCCGCGTACCTGCTGACTCGCAGGGCGCGGTACCGCGTGCTGACCATGGCGCTGGAGAACACGTACGAGCTGCTGGTCCGGGGGCTCCCGGTCCCATGCAAGCGATGTGGCCGAGACGGGATGGCCATCGCGTTGATTCATCCGGACTTCGAGGAGCCGGACTACCTCGCGGCGGTGACCGCCGACGGCGAGCTGGTGCTCGCGTTCGCCAAGGAGCTTCTCCT
>Ga0307415_100000258_pt1 | contig 22925 bp, 21 predicted proteins | sample DK1Cmetagenome_FD_204524 | JGI IMG/M metagenome (GOLD analysis project Ga0307415, IMG submission 204524) | Maize rhizosphere microbial communities from greenhouse at UC Davis, California, United States - DK15-C-2 | ecosystem: Host-associated > Plants > Roots > Rhizosphere > Soil | place: USA... | reverse complement strand
CGGCGAGTCGTACTCGAAGCAGTTGGACACGCTGTCTGTTTCCACGTCGACGCGCAGCACCAAGCCCTTGTCGTATCCCTGCCACACTTCCTGACCGTCCCGGAGCGAACGCGCCGCTCGTTGGCGACCGCCGATCACATACAGCGCTTCCACCGGCTCGTTTCCCGTCTCAACAATTCCGCGCATGCTTATTTCTCGGACTGGGAGGCGATGGCGATCCCGGCCGAGCCAAGACCCGAAGAGGATGTCGCCCGCAGGGCAGGCAGAAGTTGTGTCCAGAGGAGCAGGAGCGCCACGCAAGACTGGGATACGAGCCAGGCAACTCCAACTCCGTCGATCCCCATCGACGGCAACAGGGCCCAGCTCAGAGTGAGGACGAGAACCGCAAGGAGAAACTGGTTCGCGATGAGGGCGCGAACTTTGTCTTGAACGCGCGCGACGCCGAACGAGAGGATGCAGATGGAGCTCGGAACGAGACCGATCGCAAGCAGGCGTAACAGAGTGTCACCGGCGGCTGCGTACTCCTCACCGAAGATCCGCAGTATCCAGGGAGCCGCCGCGACGAGCACCAATGCAATAGGAAGAAGCAGGCGAGCCGTGTGCCGAACCGCCCGCCGCGTGTGCAGGGCGAGGCGATCGCGGTCGAACGAGCCTTCGACGACGAGAGATACGCTCACGTTTGTCACCAGAAGCGACAGAGATGTCGCAATCAGCCATGGTGGATAGAAGAACGCCGCAGCCCGTGGCCCCGCTTCGTGAATTACGAGCAGTGGGGGAACCGTCCGGTAAGCGAGATTGCAGAGCAAGCCGGCGTAGTTTCCGGCCGCGTAGCGGAAGACGTGCCCTCGATCCAGGCGCTCCTGGGCGGCTCGAGTGCGCAACCGGTGCTTCTGCGCCAGGCGGCTCAACAGGACGACGACCGCAAGCGCGGCTACCCCGCTCGGCACGACCCAAGCGACGAGGATGCCATACGTCGCGAGCGACCCACTCAGAATGAGGAGCACGACGATCTTTGCGCTGTTGAGAGCGAGATTCTTGATGGGCACCCAGCCCGACTGACGCAAACCGATGAGCGCCCCGTCCTGAACCGAGAGGAGACAGGACGCGACCGTCGCCCCGATACACGCCAGGACCGTCCACGGGCTCGAAACCGTGAAGTCGAGCGCCGGCGCCCACCTATGAACGCCGAGGAGAAAGATTCCGGCTGCGGCTATCGCCGAAAACGTGGTCACGCCGAGCACCAAATAGACGAATCGCGATGTGGCGTCGCCCGCGCGTGGGAGGAAACGCACGCAAGCGCCGTCCAGATTGAGGCTGCCCGCCCCTGTGAGGAAGAGAAGCGCGGACACCGCCGCCGTGCTCAGGCCGACGACCTCGGGCGGATAGATTCGACTCGCGACGGCCCAGAAAAGCGCCCCGAGAGCAGCAGAACCGACGACGCTCGACGTGAGCGCGTAGGCGCTTCGGTACAGCGGTACGCGGGTGTGCGCGCGCAGCCGGTCGCTCCAGGATTCCACGCTTCCCACGTTAGCGTCGGTCGGCGGCAGGTGGAGAATCGTAAGCTGCGAGCCACGAGCCCAGATCACGATCCAAGAGACCACCCAGAAGCTCGACGTCTTTGCGATAGAGCTGCGCGAGCATGGACGCGGCTTCTGCTGGCACCTCGGGCTTCACGAGAACGCGCTGCTTGACCCGGCGGACGACAGGATTGAGGGTCCTGATCACGAGAGGCCTGAGCCGGGTCGTGACGCGGTTGGGAGTCAGGAGCGGATTGAGGACCCGCCAGCGCGGCGCTCCGGTGACGTTGTGCTGGACGGTGGTGTTTGGGGCGAACGCGGGATCCACGCCGACGTGCGCGTAGACGGCGGCCGTCGCGCGTTTCGGATCCACGACGAAGTCGTCGAGGGTCAGAACGTGAATCTGCTCGGGCTCGAACCGCTCGTAGTACCGAGCAAGCTGTTCGCCGTAGAAGCCCATGCGCCTGTAGTGCCACATGTGCGACCAGTTCTGCCGCACGCGTTCGTCTTCGGCCTCCAGGGCCTCGCTGAAGTCGGCGTACGGCTCCGTTCCACGCTCGCGCAAGTACTGGAAGGCGCTATAGGCCCGCTCGACAGGGTTACGGAGAATGGCGATCAGCCGTGCGTCGGGAACGTAGTGGCGGATTCGATCTGGTGCGTCCTCGCTGTAGAGGTACGAGACCGATGCCTCACCGACCGCCATTCCAGGCTGTGCGCCTTCGAAGAGCTCCATATAGCGGTTGATATCGGTGACCCGGACGGATCGCGGAGCTCCTGGCCCGTCGCGCGGAAGCTCCTCGTTCTCGTGAGAGAAGAAGTGCGGCTCCTTGATCGGACTCACGAAAACCTCCGGATGCTGGCGAAGAGAGTCGTGAAGCGAGCTCGAGCCGGACCGCGCCGCACCGATGACGAGAAACGTGGGGAGCCGCGGACTGCCGCTCATCGATCGGCCAGATGCCTTCCAGGCCGGTCGTTGTCACACTGACCGTAGTGCTTCACCGAGCGATTGATCCGCGTGGCGCCCGCTGTGCCGAGCAGGCACCTTGGGCCGTGACTGAGCAATGGCGATGTGCCATCGTAGTAATGGAATGCCCCTCCCACTTGCGCAATGACCGGCGTAGACCGCCGTTCTCATGCAGTATCCCAGCGGTGCGCGGTCGTCTGCTGCCGCGACCGATCTTGCGGCTCATGAGCGGGACGGCGTAGAGAACATCGTGACTCGAGTGCTCATCGCGACGGATCACTATCCGCCGCTCATCGGGGGTGCGCAGATCCAGTCGCACATGCTTGCGAGGGAGTTGCGCGACCGCGGTCATGAGGTAGTCGTGGCGACTGTGTGGCAGCCGGGCGCAGCTGTCTTCGAGACGCTCGACGGTATAGAGATCCATCGGCTGCGCGAGCTGCGTTCCCTCTCTCTTTTCAGGCCTTCGGGCGTGCAGCATCACCCGCCGTATCCGGATCCCGTGACCGCCGTTGCCCTCCGCCGGCTGATCAAGTCGGTCGAACCCGACGTGGTCGACTCGTACGGCTGGATCAGCTTCTCGCTGGCCGCCGCGCTCGTGGGGCTCGACCTGCCGGTCGTCGTCACTGCCCGCGATTACGCCCCCAGCTGCACGATCCGAACCCTCCTCTTCGAAGGCCGACCCTGCAGCGGGCCTGGGGTCTTCAAATGCGTCGGGTGCGCAGGGAGGAACTATGGACGCGGGAGAGGAACTGCCGCCGCACTCGGCGTGCTCGCGAGTGCTCCCTTCCTGCGTCGCCGGGTTACCGGGCTCAGAAGCATCAGCTCGTACGTCGAAGGTGTAATGCGTCGGGATTTTCTCGCCGGCCGGGAGCGTGCAGGGCAGACGGTGACCCGGGTCGTTCCCGACATGACCGAAACCGCAAGTGTCACGAACACGCCGGCGGACGAGGCACGCGCGCGACTTGCCGAGCTGCCAGACGAGCCGTTCCTGCTCTTCGTCGGGGCGCTTCGCCGTGTGAAGGGCGTGGAGCAGCTGCTCGCTGCATACGAACGGCTCTCGGACGCGCCCCCGCTCGTTCTCATCGGAACCCTCGAGCCGGATTCGCCTCGCTTTCCGCCGATCGTTCAGGTCGTGGTCGATCTCCCGCACGCTACCGTCATGGCGGCGTGGGATCGCTGTCTTTTCGGAGTTCTCCCCTCCTTGTGGCCCGAGCCGTTCGGAACGGTCGTCACGGAAGCGATGAGTAGGGGAAAGGCCGTGATCGGAACGCGACCGGGCGGTCATACCGATCTCGTCGCCGACGGGGAGACAGGCATCCTCGTGGACGCGGGCGACGTCGATGCGCTCACCGAGGCGATGGACCGTCTGATTCGCGACGCAAATTTGCGCGAGAGGATGGGCCAGGCTGCGCTCATCCGATCCAGGCGGTTCACGCCCGACGCGGTCATGCCGGAGATCGAGGCAATGTACGCTTTGGCACAGGCGGGCGCGGCGCTCGAGCCGGGGGCTCAAGGGGGCGGCGGCGCCACCGGAGGCCGGCCGGGAAGGGTGCCGAGGTGAGCGAAGGAAGCATTGACGTCATCGTCAACAACTATGACTACGGCCCGTTCCTGCGCGCTGCGATCGACAGTGCGCTCGCGCAGTCCTACGCAAAAGTCCGCGTCGTGGTTGTCGACGATGGCTCCACCGACGATTCGCGGGCGATCATCGAGTCGTACGGCTCGGACGTGGTTCCCGTCTTCAAACCCAACGGGGGACAGGCGTCGGCGTTCAACGCCGGCATTCAGGAAAGCGACGGGGAGTACGTCATTTTCCTGGACGCCGATGACGTCCTGAAACCGGGCATCTGCGCAGAAGTCGCGGAGACGTTCGCGCGCGAACCAACCGCGGCGAGGGTTCAGTACCGCATGGAAGTGATCGACGAGGCCGGCAACCCGACCGGAATCGTAAAGCCACCACGCTATGTGAAACTGCCTTCCGGCGATCTCCGTCGGCACGCAGTCGCCTTTGCGTTTGACGTGCCGTGGATCGCAACGAGCGGTAACGCGTTTCGCTCCGAGACGATTCGCCGAGTCGCGCCCATTCCCGAAAACGACTTCCGCATTCTCGCCGACTGGTACCTCGTGCACCTCACGTCGTTACTCGGAACGGTGGCTGCCCTCGATCTGATCGGGGCCTATCGGCGCGTGCACGACCGCAATTTGCATGAGCAGCATGAGCCGGTCCTCGATCTGTCGCAGCTTCGCCAGTCCATCGATGCCGCTGCAGGCGTCACTCCCTATCTTCGCGACCTGGCGCTCGAGCTCGGAATCGCCGACGGAAACGCGACCACTCGCGCGGTTTCGGATATCGGCAATCGGCTGATCTATCTGCGTCTCGGGCCCGAGCACGACCGTCTTCCGGGCGATACTCGGCTGAAGCTGCTCCGAACGGGGATCGGGGCCTCGCTCGGACGGTTCGACGTGGCGCCGGTGATGCGACTCGTCTTCATCGGCTGGCTCCTCGCGGAAGCGTTCGCTCCGCGACGACCCGCGCGTCATCTGGCCGAGCTCTTCGTCTTTCCCGAGCGCCGTGGTCGAGTGAGCCCCGTGCTCGCCGGCCTTAGACGGTACTGACAGCGCCGTTACGGCTCAAGTGTCGGTTGAGGCATGCTTGAGTCTTGCCTAGAATCCGATCGGCACAGGGGAGCGACGGGACCTGCGCGTCATCGTGAATGATGCTTTCTACTACTGCGGCCTCGCGTCGTCCGACACGACGACGAAGACAGCCGTCATTTCAGAGACGGACTGATGCCGAGCGCTGCCGCTGAAACGGCGCACACCGACGCCCCATCGACCGTGTCGGTCGTCGTCATCTTCAAGGATCCCGGGGCGTTCCTCTCGGAGGCGGTCGAGAGCGTCCAAGCGCAGACCCTGACGAGCTGGGAGCTCCTGCTTGTGGACGACGGTTCGATCGACGGTAGCAGCGAGATCGCGCAGGCGATCGCCGACGAGGCGCCCGGGCGAATTCGCTACCTCGAGCACAGCAGCCATGCGAATCACGGCATGAGCGCGAGCAGGAACCTCGGAATCGCGCATGCGAGCGGTGATTTCATCGCCTTCCTCGATGCGGATGACGAGCTCGTCCCCACGGCGCTCGAAGAGGAGGTGGCGATCCTTCAGGCTCACCCGAGGGTGGGAATGGTGTATGGGCCGCTGAAGTACTGGTACGGCTGGACCGGGCGGGCCGAAGACGAGGAGCGCGACTTCGTGCATCCCGTCGGGGTCGACACCGACCGGATCTACGAGCCCCCGGATCTGATCGCGCTCTTCATCCAGAACATCGCTTTTGCCCCCTCCGGCATGCTGCTGCGGAGAGAGCTCGTGATGGAGGTCGGCGGCTTCGAAGAGTCTTTCCGAGACCTGTACGAGGACCAGGTGTTTGCCGCCAAGATCTGCCGGACGGCACCGGTGTACATCTCAGGAAGGTGCTGGTACCGCTACCGGCAGCACCCGGATTCGTGTTGTCTCACAGCCGAACGAGACGGCCGGCTGGACGCCTCGCGAGCGCCGTTCCTCCGCTGGCTGCAGGCGTATCTCGAGCAGGAGGGGCTGGCCGGCGGGGAGGCCTGGCAGCTCGTGGTCAAGGACCTCCGTCGCCGTTCTGCGAGGGGGCGGATGTTTGCCCGCATTGCGGCAGGTGGGCGCCGCGCGCACGGGCTCGTAGCTCGCCTGGGTAGCGTGGAACGGTGAACGCGGGACTCGTCTCGGTGGTGGTGCCATTTCGGAATGCGGAGCGCTTCCTCGGTGAGGCGATCGAGAGTGTCATAGCCCAGACCTACAAGAACTGGGAGCTTCTGCTCGTCGACGACGGGTCGACCGACGAAGGCCCGGACATCGCACGGCGTTTTACTCGGGAGCGAGGCGATCAGATGGTGCTCCTCGGCCATCCCGACGGCCGCTCCCACGGAGCGGCTGCAACGCGCAACCTTGGTATCTCAGGGGCCCGGGGCGACCACCTTGCATTTCTCGACGCGGACGATGTGTGGGCTCCAGGCAAGCTGCGGGAGCAGACCGAAGCCCTCGCGTCGTTCCCGGAGGTCGGAATGGTGTACGGCGTGTCGTGCTGGTGGTACAGCTGGACTGGCGAGGGCGAGGATGCACAACGCGACCATGTCGAGCCGCTGGGGATTCGCGCCGGCGTTCCTATGCCGCCGCGCTCGCTCCTCGGGCCATTCTTCGTCGAGCAGTCCGCCGCGATCCCCAACCCCACAAATCTGCTGGTCCGTCGGAGCGTGATCAGCGGAGTCGGCGATTTCGAGACGGGCGTCCCGAACGGTTACGAGGACCAGGCGTTCTGCGCCAAGGTGGTCACTCATCATCCCGTACTCCCCCTCGATCGGTGCTGGGATCGTTATCGACAGCATCCAGAGTCGCTGACCGCAAGGGTCGCGTCGAACGGGCGCGCGTTCGCTGCACGCGCCGAGTTCCTCGACTGGCTGATCGACTACGTGCGGGCGGAGAGGGTCGACCGTCGACTCAGCCGGGCTCTGCAGCGGCAGCGACTCGTCTACGCGCATCCGCGCGTGTCCCAGCTGCTAGGACGGCTACGCGGTGCGTAGTCTCGCCCGGTCTACGCGCTTGCCGATCGTCCGCCAGTTGCGGTGCGCACGCTTCCGCCGATTGCGCCCGTTGGCAGAAGGCCGGCAACGTGGAACCCCAGTCGTGCGCCACTACTGGACGGAGTTCCTGACGAAGCATCAGGCCGACATCCGGGGTCATGGCCTCGAGGTGGGGACCACTGAAACACTCCGTCGTTTCGGAGGCTCGCACCTCGAAAGCGCGGATGCGATCGACCTCGAGCCCCATAGCCCGGACGTGACGGTCGTAGCCGATCTGACGGCGGCGGACGAGGTCCCGTCCGATGCTTACGACTGCTTCGTCAACCAGTTCACCATGCACTTGGTCTACGACCTCGACTCTGCCCTCTACCACTCGTTCCGCATCCTCAAGCCCGGCGGGACGCTCCTCGTCAACTTTCCGAGCGTCGAATATCTCTTCGAGCGGGGCCTCGACATGGGCACGGGTGCGCCCCTCTTCGTCTTTTGGCAGTTCACCCCGCTGCAGGTGGAAAACCTGCTTCGGCGGGCAGGCCTGAAAGCCGAAGATTTCGACGTCGAGCTCTACGGGAACCTCTTTACACGCATCGCCTACCAGATGAACATGCCCGTCGAGGAGCTCACGCCGTCCGAGCTCAATCACGTCGACGCCGGGCATCCGCTTCTCATCTGTGTCCGCGCTGTCAAGCCTCCCGACTGGCGGGACCGGAAACCGGAGCGGTCCGAACCCTGGGTGCCGGACGTCACACCGGTTCGCTGGACTCCCGAAGCTGGGCACTATGCAATATGACGGCAGCCCACAGGACACGGCGCCGGCGGTCGCACTGGTCCCCTGGGGCAATGTGCTCGAGGACTTCCTCGACCCGCTCGGGGTTTCGCTCGAGACATTCATCGACAGCTTCCGGGGCAGCTGGATCTTCGGCTATGCGACGGCGCTCGAGCGCGCAGGCATGAGACCGGTCCTGCTCTACACCTCGCGACAGGTCCGCGCGCCGCGCCGCGTCACGCATGAACCGACCGGCACAGTCATGCATCTCCTGCCGGCCCCGTTCGTGTATCGCCTGATCGCGCGCCGCATGGTCTATCCGTACGGTCAGACGGTGACTGAGATGTTTGGGGAAATTCGCGGGGCTCGACGCTTGCTACTCCCCTTCTACGCGCTTGCCAAGGAACTGGCCCTCTACAGCGCGACACCGCCCATCGCCCTGGAAAGGGCGCTCCGCAGCGAGCAATGCAGAACGCTTGTGTGCCAGGAGTACGAATATCCCCGCTTCGACGTCTGCGTGCTGCTAGGGCGCCTGACGAGACGAAAAGTATTCGGCTGCTTTCAAGGAGGCAACTATCGGCACGGGAGGCTGGAAGGGTTCGTACGTCCCCACGCCATCCACGCTTCAACAGGGCTCATCGTTGGCTCGGAAACGGAAGTCGAGCGGATTCTTGCCGTGTACGGCTCCCACGCGAGAGTGGCACGCATCCCCAATCCCGTCGACCTCGATCTCTGGCGGCGAGAAGACAAGGGTCAGGCGAGAGACGAGCTCGGACTGCCGCGCGACGCCGTCGTGGCGGTTTGGCACGGCCGCGTCGCCATCGACAAGAAGGGCCTCGATCTTCTCCTAGACGCTTGGGTGCAAGTCAGAGCGAAGCGTGCAGGAGGGGAAGCACGCCTCCTGCTCATCGGCACCGGAGACGACGCGGCAAAGCTCGGAAAACTCCTCAGGAGAGCCGGATCGGAGGACGTCCTTTGGATCGATCGATTCCTCAATGACGAGGCGACGGTTCGACGCTATCTGTCGGCCGGCGACGTTTACGTCTTCCCGTCGCGGTACGAAGGCTTCCCGGTCGCCCCGCTGGAAGCGATGGCGTGTGGGCTTCCGGTTGTGGCGACGGACGTCCAGGGTATGCGCGAGATTCTTCCGGACGGCCAGGGGTCGGGAGGGCTGCTCGTACCGCGAAACGACGTCCCGGCGCTCGCAGCCGAGCTCGCCGCACTTCTGGACGACCGCCCACTCCGAGAGCGGCTGGGGCGGGCAGCCCGCTACCGGGTCGAATCCGCGTTCTCCCTTGAAGCGACCGGCAAACAACTCCGCTCTCTCCTCGGAACGGCCGCGTGAGCAGCGTCCTCCGCCGAGCGGGCAGTCGACTTCGCGGACTCCCGCGCAGGCGCCGTTCGGAAGCACCTGTCGTTCTTCTCTACCACCGAGTCGCGAAACCATCCTCGGATCCGCAGCTCTTGGCCGTCGACCCCCAGCACTTCTCCGAGCACCTTGATCTCGTTGTCGAGAATTTCCAGCCCTTGAGGCTCGGAGAGCTTCTTGCTCGCGTGCGGGACGGCGGTCCGGCAGACCGGTGTCTCGCGCTGACATTCGACGACGGATACGCGGACAACCTGCTCCAGGCCAAGCCACTTCTCGAGGCCCGTGGCATACCGGCCACTGTCTTCGCGGCCACCTCCCATGTGCGAGACCAGCGGCCTTTCTGGTGGGACGAGCTTGCCTGGCTCCTGCTCGAGGCCGGGCGTCTTCCGCCGGTCCTTCTGATCCCGGTCGGTGGGAGCGAGCTTCGATTCGAGCTCGGCGACGACGCGGTCTACGGTCGAGAGACGGCCTCTTCGCGGCAAAGCTGGTCGATCCTCGACGACCACGACCCCGGTCCACGTCAGGCCGTCTACCGAGAACTCGCCCGGCGCCTGAAGGGGCTCGACGGTCCGGAACGCGAGTCTTCGCTCGATGCCCTGCGCGCGGCCTCGATTCCGGACCAGGATGACGGATTCAGCGCGCGGCCGCTCAGCGGCGACGAGCTGCGGAAACTGGCCGCGGGCGATCTCGTCGAGGTCGGCGCGCATACCCAGTCGCACCCAGTGCTCGCGAAGCTCGCTCCGGAGCGTCAGGCAGAGGAGATCGCAGGTAGCAAAGCGTTCCTCGAGGAGGCGCTCGGCGGCCGCATCCAGTCGTTCGCCTATCCGTACGGTTCGTCAGTCGATTTCGACCGCCGCACCGTCCACGCGGTGTCCGCGGCAGGATACGAGCGTGCCTGCACGTCACTCCCCGGTCGGCTCGTCGCCGACACCGACCCGCTCATGGTTCCTCGGATCGTCGTTCGCGACTGGAGCGCCGAACGGCTCGAGTGTGAGCTCGCGAGGGTGACGGCTTGATGCCTGGCGTACAAACAGGCGGCCTACCGGCTCCTCGACCCCTCGCGCCGGCGGGGTCCGCTGCCGTCGTGGTCGTGAGCTTCAATACACGCGACCTCCTCGAGGACTGTCTTGCCTCCGTGCTCGCCGAAACGCCGGGCACGGTAGTGGTGATCGACAACGCCTCCTCGGACGGAAGCGGCGAGATGGTACGAGAGACATTTCCTCACGTGGATCTCGTCGCCAATACGGCCAATCGGGGCTACGGCGCTGGGGCGAATCAAGGGATCGCGCGCTGCGCAGAGCCAACCGTGATCCTCCTGAACGGAGACACGTTGCTGCTCCCAGGGGCCATCTCCGCTCTGGTGGAAGAGCTCGACCGGCACCCGAGGGCCGGAATCGTCGGACCCCGCCTTCTCAACGAGGATGGGACGGTGCAAGCCTCGTGTTTCCAGTTTCCCCGACCGCTGCAAATGGCGCTTCGGATGACGTTTCTCGGCGCCTTGGCCGATCGCGTTCCAGGCCTGCGCCGGCGCTATCGGTATGCGTGGTCGCCCGACGCATCAGAAGCGGTGCCCTGGGTTCTGGGCGCCGCTCTCGCGCTCCGCCGTGATTCATTCTCTGCCGTCGGGGGCTTCGACACGTCCTATTTCATGTACTCCGAGGAGGTCGATCTCGCTTATAGGCTCGCGATAGCTGGATGGCAGACGCGCTTCACGCCGCTTGCCGAGGTCGTCCACGTCGGTGGAGCGAGCGCGCAGCAGTACGTGATCGAGATGGGGATGCGCCGCAGCTCCGGGACGCGCCTCTTTTATCGGAAGCACTACTCGCCCGCGGCGATGCGGCTCCTGAGATTCCTCGTGAGGTACCGGATGCTCCAGAATCTGACACGCGACGCGGTCCGCATGCGCCTCGCCCGTGAGGCCGAGCAGCGCTCACGGCTTGCCGAGCGCCTGGCGATCTGGCGGGGAGTCCTTCGGCGCTGGAGCGAAGATGGGCCCTGACACGACGAGCAAGTCCCCTCCGACCCTGCCAGCCGACATGGAGCCCGAGCTCCACAGTGCGGAAACACGCTACGCGCCTGTAACCGTCATCAAGCCCCCTGGGCGCTGGGGCGCGCTCGATCTCCGCGAGGTCTGGCGCTACAGGGAGCTTCTCTACTTCCTCGTGTGGCGCGATCTCAAGGTGCGCTACAAGCAGACGGTCTTCGGTGGCGCCTGGGCGATCCTCCAGCCGCTTCTGACCATGGTCGTCTTCACGATCGTCTTCGGCCGGTTCATCAATGTCCCTTCGGACGGCGTCCCATACCCTGTCTTCTCGTACACCGCGCTCCTTCCGTGGACGCTTTTCGCCGGTGGAGTCGCTCGTGCCGGGAACAGCCTCATCCAGGATCCGAACCTCCTCTCGAAGGTTTACTTCCCCCGGTTGGCGCTGCCTTTGGCGGCGGTCTCGTCGCTCCTGCTCGATTTTTGCGTTGCCTTCGTGATCCTCCTCGGCTTGATGTTCTACTACGAGATCGCCCCGGGACCGACGGCGCTTGCCGTTCCCGGCTTCTTGTTGCTCGCCTATGTCGCGACCGTCGGCATCGGCCTCTGGCTGTCGGCCTTGAACGTGAAATACCGAGACATCAACTACGTCACTCCGCTTCTCGTCCAGTTCTGGCTCTTTCTCACCCCGGTCGCCTATCCGGTCAGCCTCGTTCCCGACGAATGGCAAGGGGTCTACAGCCTGAACCCGATGGTCGGTGTAGTCGAGGGCTTTCGCTGGGCGCTCCTCGGGACGAGCAGCCTTTCCGTCGGCGTCATCCTCACGTCGAGCGCCGCGGCGTTGATCCTCGTCGTTGGCGGCCTCCTCCACTTCCGGCGCACCGAGAGCGAGTTCGCCGACGTGGTATGAGCAGGAATCCCGTCGCCGTTCAAGTCAAAGACCTCGGCAAGCGCTATCGGATCGGCGCCCGGCTTGCGTACGGCTCGCTCCGGGAGACTTTGGCGGAAACGGCCCGAGCGCCGGTTCGAGCACTTCGGGGCGGCAGAACTAAGCCACCCCTGTTCTGGGCGCTCCAGGACGTCGATCTCCAGGTCGGCAAAGGAGAGGTGCTCGGGATCATCGGCCGCAACGGCGCGGGGAAGAGCACGCTTCTCCGAATCCTTTCGCGTGTGACGGCGCCGACGACCGGCCGAGCCGAGCTACATGGACGGGTCGGCGCCCTGCTCGAAGTCGGCACCGGCTTTCACGCCGAGCTCACCGGGCGCGAGAACATCTACCTCAACGGCGCCATCCTCGGCATGCCAAGGGCCGATATCCGACGCAAGTTCGACGCCATCGTCGACTTCGCCGAGTTCGAGCAGTTCCTCGACACCCCCGTCAAGCGGTATTCGAGTGGGATGTACATGCGCCTCGCGTTTTCGATCGCCGCCCACCTCGAGCCGGAGATCCTGATCGTCGACGAGGTCCTTGCCGTGGGAGACGCGGCGTTCCAGAAGAAATGTCTCGGAAAGATGGGAACCGTTGCCGGGGAAGGGCGCACGGTTCTGTTCGTCAGCCACAACATGCCCGCCGTCCAGTCGCTTTGCGACCGGGCCGTGTGGCTGCACGGCGGACGAATCGTCGACGAAGGTTCCCCCGCCGGAGTCATCCTGCGCTATCTCGAATCGGAGGCCGAGTCGACGGCCGTGCCGCTTCAGGATCGCACCGACCGGCTGGGCGACGGAAGCGTGACGATCACGTCTCTGCAGGTCGAGAGCGCGGATCCCGACAGGGTCATCCGACCCAGCAGCCGCCTTCTCGTTCGAATCGGCTATCGAAGTGAGCGTCCGGTCCGGCACCCCCAGTTCGTGGTGTCGGTCTCCGACCATCTCGGGGTCGGCCTCTTCGTGCTCCACAACGAGTTCACCAATCTGTTGCCCGACACGCTTCCGCCTGAAGGCGTGGTCACCTGCGAGACGGATCCGATCAACCTCACGCCCGGCCGCTGCGTCGTCCACCTCGAGGTCATGAAGGGAAACGTCCGGGCCGACTACGTCCCCTACGCCGCCGCATTCGACATCGAATACGACGACGTTTACGGGACAGGGATGCTGCCGCCGCGCGAATGGGTCCGCTACCTCGTCGGGCAGCGTTGGTGGCTCGAGGACGAGCTCGACCTGCCCGAGGCAACTCCGTGAGCAGCTCGATGACGAGTTCGGCGCCCCAGGATGCTGGAGCCGCCCCACCGGGCGAGGGGCTGCTGATCTTCCTTCACATCCCGAAGACGGCCGGAAGCACCGTGCTCCGAATACTCGAGCGCGAATACGGTCGCAATGCAGTTCTCAAGGCCTACGATGCCCATGACGCGGACGAGGTCGCGGCCGCTGTGGCCGGCGCCAAGCGTTTCGTCCGGGTGCTTGCCGGCCATTTCCCGTTCGGCATCGACGAGGTTCTCCCGGCGCCGTCCCGCTACATGACGTTTTTTCGTGACCCGGTCGACCGGGTTCGCTCCCACTACGACTTCGTCCGCACCCAGCCAGACCACTATCTCCATCAGGCCGCGTGCAGTCTCACCCTGTCCGAGTACGTTCGCCGGTGCGGAGCAGCCGAGCCCAACAACGACCAGACGCGACTTCTCGCAGGCACTGGCACCGCCAGGAGCTCGGGCACCGCCGACCCAGAGATGCTCCCCCTCGCCAAGTCAAACGTGGATCGTCTCGGCGCCGTTGGCCTGACCGAGGAGTTCGACGCGTCGCTCATCCTGTTGCGCCGGGCCTTCGGCTGGCGACGGCCTTTCTATGTCCGCCGAAACGTCCGTCGTCGTGAGCACCGTGACGTGGACCGACTCTCGCCGGACATTCGTGCGGTGATCCAGGCGCACAATGCTCTCGATGTCGAACTTTTCGAGTACGCGCGCGATCGCTTCCGCCAGCAGCTCGCCGAGTATGCAGACGACTTCGAGCGCGAGCTCCGACGCTTCAGGCGACTGAACGCGATCTACCGGGGCTCGGGCCTTGATGCGATCGCGCCCTTCGCGAGGATCCGCTCGTGAGCGCGGGTGGGCGCCGCCTGCGCGTCGTGCAGGTGAGCTCGGCCGACCGGCGTGGAGGCGCCGAGCAAGTGGCATGGAACCTGTTCGACGCGCTTCGCGCTCGCGGTCACGCTTCCTGGTTGGCCGTCGGAGAGAAGCTGGGCAGCGATCCCGACGTCTTTCCCCTCCCGAACGAAAGCTCGCGGAGCGGCTGGTCGCGCTTCTGGCGACGCCTCGCCGACGAGCACGAATCGAGCTCGGAGCGGCGTAACGGCTCGCCGTTTCGCCGCATCGCCGGAGCGCTCGCCGATCCTGCCGCGCGGCTCGACTACTACTTGGGCCGCGAGGACTTCCGCTTCCCGGGCACGCGCCGGCTTCTGGCGCTGACCCCGGAGAAACCGGACCTCGTTCACCTGCACAACCTCCACGGCGGCTACTTCGATCTCCGGCTTCTCCCGTGGCTGAGCGGTCGATCTCCTCTGGTTCTCACGTTGCACGACGCCTGGCTCCTGAGCGGCCACTGCGCCCATTCACTCGACTGCGAGCGGTGGAGGAGCGGATGCGGAGATTGTCCCGACCTCTCCCTCTATCCCGCCGTGCGAATGGACTCGACTGCAGGGAACTGGCAGCGCAAGCGGCGGATCTTTGCGGAGAGCCGCCTGCACATCGCCACGCCCAGCCGTTGGCTCATGGACATGGTCGAGCACTCCATTCTCGCACCCGGGATCGTTGATACACGGGTCATTCCCAACGGGGTCGACATCTCCCTGTTTCGGCCGGGGGACCGGCGGGCCGCACGAGCCTCCCTCGGCCTTCCACCTGACACACCGCTTCTCCTCACCACGGGGATCGCGCTCGGTCGCAATGACTGGAAGGACGTCGCGACGTTGCGAGCGTCGCTCCTCGACCTCGCGCAGGCGTGGCCCGGAACCTCCGCCACGCTCGTCGTGCTCGGGACCGAGGAGGGCGATGTTCCGCTCCCCGGCGCGCTGGATGTCCGCTTCGCCGGGTTCGAACAGGATCCCGCTACGGTCGCCGAGTACTACCGGGCGGCGGACATTTATGTTCATGCCAGCCGCGCCGACACCTTCCCGCTCTCGGTGCTCGAGGCGCTCGCGTCGGGTACACCCGTGATCGCCTCGTCCGTCGGTGGTATTCCCGAGCAAATCGAGGACGGCCAACATGGTTTCTTGGTGCCACCTGGCGACCACAGGAGGCTCGCCGCAGCGATCGCCCGGCTACTCGACGACGAGGACGCGCGCACGCGGATGGCCTCCGAAGGCCTGCACCGCGCTCAGGAGCGCTTCGACCTCGAGCGGCAAGTCGCCGCCTACGTCGACTGGTACGGCGCGCTCCTCGAGGAAGAGCGGCACACGGTGGCGGCCTGATCCCGATGCCTCCAGGGCTTGAAGATCTGCCTGCACCTCCCGACAGCCGAACCGGTTGGCCTTGGACGGACGCCGGTCCCGTGCCGGACCCGACGCCCGCCGGCAGTTCGCTGCCGCGAATCAGCATTGTCACGCCGTCCTACAACCAGGCGGCTTATCTCGAGGCAACGATCCGGTCCGTTCTCCTCCAGGGATATCCGGAGCTCGAGTACATCGTCATCGACGGCGGCAGCACTGATTCCAGCGTCGAGATCCTGCGCAAGTACGAGCCTTGGCTGGCGTACTGGACGAGCGAACCGGATCGTGGTCAATCCGACGCCGTGAACAAGGGCTTCGCCCGCGCCACGGGAGAGATCTATGCCTGGCTGAACTCGGACGACGTCCACGAGCCGGGCGCGCTCGCGGAGGTCGGCCGGTATTTCGTCCGTACGCCGGATTGCCGGATCCTCTACGGCCGTGGCTCGTACATCGACGAGGAGGGTCGGAAGACAGGGTCATGTGACTGGATCAGGCCGTTCGACCGCCGTCTCTTCCTTACTTCGAATTTCATCCTCCAACCCGCCGCCTTTTGGCGTGCCGACCTCTGGGCAGAAGTGGGCGCGCTCGATGTCGACTGCCACTGGACGATGGACTGGGACTGGCTCTTGCGGGCTACCGCCGTCACCCGTCCGCATTTCCTACCCGTCGAGCTGGCCTCCTGGCGCATCGGCCCCGAGATCAAGACCCGGTCGGGCGGCGAGCGGCGCAGGGCCGAGATCGCTGCCGTGAGCAAACGACACGGTGGCCGCCTCCAGCCCACGTACCTCGTGTACCAGCTCGACCGTGCCTTGTGGCGGGTCTCGGAGCACCTCGGGGACGGCTTGGTATTCCGCCTCGTCAGAGGCCTCGCCACACCCATTCGCTGGCTTCTCAAGGACAAGCTCTGGCGCCGCCGCTATCAGGCCTGATGTCATGAACCCCAAGGGGCCTTTCGTCGAGCGGCTCGCCGCTCGCCCCCGATCCCCGGTCAAGGGCCTGGGGAGCTCAGCGCACTCTCTCGGCCGCGCGCTCGTGCGCCCCCAGCACGCGGGCATCGCCATTCTTCTCTGTGGGTGGCTCCTCCTCGTGCTCGTTGCGAACCCGTTCGGCGAGTTTCCGCTCAACGACGACTGGTCGTACAGCCAGGCAGTCAAGAGCCTCGTCGATCACGGGCAGCTCGCGTTCACGGACTTCACCTCCATGACGCTCGTCGCCCAGGTGCTCTGGGGTGCGGTCTTTTCTCTGCCATTTGGCTTCTCGTTCCTCGCCCTGCGTCTGTCGACAGTCGTCCTTGGGGCGGTGGGCGTGGCGGTCACTTATGCCCTGCTTCGCGAGCTCGGCGTGGGGCGTCGCCTCTCCCTCCTCGGCGCAGCCGTCCTGGGTCTGAACCCCCTCTACTTTTCCCTGTCGCTGAGCTTCATGACCGACGTCCCTTTCACCGTCGCCGCGCTCCTCTCGATCCTTTTCTTCACTCGCTCCTTTCGGACCGACGCCCTCGTCGACGTTCTCCTAGGGTTCGCCTTCGCGGTCGTCGTGGTGCTCATACGTCAACCCGGAATCGTTGTTCCGATCGCGTATGCGATTGCGTTTCTCGTCAAGTGGGGGTGGACGAGAAGAACGCTGACCCGCGCGATCATCCCCGCCGGAGCGGTCCTTGCCGTGGTCATGCTTTACCCCTTCGTCATCAAGGCCACGGTGGGGCTACCAGCGAACTTCATCGGGGCGCAGGGTCTCGCCGCGGGGATCCGCACGTCGGCGGCCGACGACCTCCTGAGCGTTCCGCGGGCGATCCTGGACCGGCTTTGGCTGCAACTCATCTACCTCGGCCTGTTCGTCTTTCCGCTGGCGCCCCTGGCTGCCACATCCTTCTCACAGCGCCTTCGGTCGCGATCGAGCCGTCGGCAGGTGATCGCCCTGTGTGCGCTCCTCGCCGCGATCGGCGCGATACTCCTCGCCCGCGACGCGCTGATGCCGTTGTCGGGGAACGTGCTCTTCGATCTTGGGCTCGGACCGTTGCTCCTTCGGGACACCTACTTGCTGGGCCTGCCTCATTTCCCATCCGCTTCCCCGGTGTTCTGGGCGGTGGTGACCGCCGCGGCCGCGCTCGGGGCGGCCACGCTCTCCGCCTGTGTTTGGAGCGCCGGTCGAACCGCGCTTGCAGCACGCCTGGAAGGTTCGGGCCAGCGTGACGTCCGGCTGATGTTTGTCCTGCTGGTCGGGCTCGTGTACGTCGCGGGTGTCGCCGTGTCCACCGCCTCGCCTCAGTACTCCTTCTTCGATCGCTACGTCGTGTTCCTGCTCGTTCCCGCCATCGCGGTCCTGGCCAAGGCTGCTCCGGCATCGAATCGTGGCGCGGCCCCGGCGCTCGCGACGGCGATCGTCCTGGTCGGCCTCTACAGCGTCTTCTCGGTGACGCAGACGCACGATTACCTGGCGTGGAATCGGGCCCGTTGGCAGGCCCTCGGAGATCTGACGCGCCAGGGCGTCCCGCCCACCAAGATCGACGGCGGCTTCGAGTTCAACGCCTGGTATGGCTACGACTCTGCCGCGCCCCCGGAGACTGCGGGAGGCACATGGCGGACGCAGGGAGATGAATACGTCGTCACGTTGGGACCGCTTCCCTCATATGTCGAGGTACGGAGGTATCCCTTCCGGCGGTGGCTCCCGTTTCGGAGCGATGCAATCACCGTTCTGCGCCCCAACCGGTGATTCACGACCGCCTCCTCGACCTCGCCGTGCGGCGGACGACGCCGAAGAGTCGTGCACGGCGCACCATCTATCGGTGGGTTGATCTCGTCGACGGCATCGGCCGCCGAACGACATCCTCGGGCTATCCGCCCGCGGCTCTCAGGTTTCGCGTCCACGGCGATCTGGGGCTCGAGGGGTTTCTCGAATCCGGCCGTCAGTGCAGCGAGGACATCCAAACGTCCTTGGCCGCGGTCGGGAGAGACCTGAGCTCCTTCGACCGCGCGCTCGACTTCGGCTGTGGGTGCGGGCGAACACTCCTTTCGCTTGCGCCAGACGCGAAAAGCTCCGAGCTGTTCGGAACGGACATCGACGAGGAAGCGATCGCCTGGTGTCGCGCTTCGCTCGAGCAGGCCACGTTCTCGTTGAACGGCGAGCGACCTCCGCTCGATTTTCCCGACCGGTTCTTCGACCTCGTGTACGCCGTCTCCGTTTTCACTCACCTTCCTGAGTCTTTGCAGCTCGCGTGGCTGCAGGAGCTCCGGCGTGTGACAGCGCCGGGCGGTCTTGTTCTCCTGACCGTGCGAGGCCCTTCCTACGCGGACACGCTCTCGCCCGAGAAGAGGGTAGAGCTGGGGGCCCACGGCTTCGTGTTCTCTCCGATGCCGCCGCATCTCCAGCATCTCTTTCCTGCGTGGTACCAGACAGCGACCATGACCGAGGACTACATTCGGCGCACGTGGTCCGTCGTCTTCGAGATCGTGCGACGGATTCCGCGAGCCGTAGACGGCGCCCAGGACATGATCATCCTCCGCAGGCCCTAGGTCTCTCGCTCGCCTCCGATCTTCGCGTCGATCATGTCGAGCACGGCGGCATCGACGCTCGCGTCGAACTTCCTCGCGAAGAGATCTCCTGAGCGCATGAGCTTCCCGAAGTCGGAGCGACCCAGTACGGCGGGGCCTCCCGCTACTTCGACGTCTCGCCACTCGACGTAGCGAAGATCGTCGTTGACGATGTTCTCGGCCAAAGGCGAGTTGAGGAGGATCGTGTGAAAAAAGAGCTCGTCCGGAACGTTCACGTACCTGAAGAAGCGGACGAACGACGGCGATCGGCGGACGAATTCGTGGATGTACTCGATGCATTCACGAGAGAAGCACCAGTACGGCGAGCCGCCGAAGGGCTTCATTCCCGACGGGAACCGGCGCCGAACCCACCGGCCGGGCGGAAGCCGGAGATAGCGGCCCGCGACACGGATATGCCAGCGTTCGAAGCGGTCGAGCCCTCCTCCCCTCCACTCTGGGAACGGAAGCGGGAAATGCTCGAGAAACGCCTGGCCGCGTCGCGCATCGAGAAACCGCTCGATCTCGTCGTTCGACTTGATGGGATAGTCCTGTCCCGTGAGCAGAACGACATGGTCGAAGGGCAATTTCATGCGCAGCAACGCATCGATCCCTTTGAGCGTCGCACGGACGTGACCGAACCCACCGTAGTAGCTCGTGTGCCGTTCGAGGAAATGGACATTCGGAAACGCCACGAGCGGCTCCGCCATGCGGTCGAACAAGGCGTCGTCGGTCTGCCGGTCGACGTGGATGAAGAAGTGGCAGCGCGGCGTGGTCAGCCGAGAGACCAGGCGGACCAGCTGTTCGGGCAGCTTGTACGCGGAGACGAGATAGGCGAGCCGCACGTCCGCGCTAGCGGCCCGAGCGAGCCAATGTTGCCTCGACGGTTCGAGCGAAGTCCGGTGGAGCCACGGCGTGTGCGTCCAGACGTCCGAGTTGAAGCGGATCGGACGAACGGCCCACGGGTCGCGCGAGACCAGTGAACCCGTAGTCGAAGGCCGCAGCACGCGCGGCGTCCGCGACTCGGGTGTCGGCCTTGCCGTGGGGGTAGGCGATCATCGTCAACCGATGTCCGAGGAGGGACTCGAGCTCGGCGCGCCCTTCCGTCAAAGCCGTAGCGAGCTCGGGGTCGTCGAGTGTGGGCAGGAGGTAGTGGCGCCGCGTGTGAAACCCGATCTCGAACCCGTTTCCGCTGAGGGCTCGAATGCCCGTCTCATCCAGGGCCCGCTCCGTGCTCCCAGCGCGGGCTCGCAACTGAGCGGCGACCTCGTCTCGACGCTGGCGCGGAAGCTGTTCGATCCCCTCCGCCACCGTATGGATCGCGCCGGGTGCCCCGCGCCGAAGCGGGTCGAAGACGACGTCGTCGGGCAAGGTCGTCCCGGAACGCCCGGGGTCGCTCTCGACCAGAGCCTCGAGGTCGTCCCACCAGAGACCCTGCTCACCGCCGAACGAGGTGCCGCAGAGAAAGAACGCGGCCGGGAGTCCCGCCTGCTGCAGAAGCGGCGCCGCCGTTTCGGCATGTGCGGGAAGGTCGTCGTCGAAGGTGATGGCAACCGCCGGACGATCGCCCCGCCGCGCTTGCGCCACCTCCTCGAGCAGCTGAGAAGCCGGCACGACTCGGTAGTGGGCGCGAAGGTGCTCGAGTTGGCTGCGAAAGACGTCTGGATCCATTGCCGGCGCAAGCCGGCTGAAGTCCGGTCGCGCTCGAGAGATGCGGTGGTACACGAGCGCGAGACCCGTCGGCGTCGACAGGCGGCGGCGCAGGGGGGCCAGGAGATCGCGGCCGGTCATTGCTTGACCGCCCGCACGCAGATGAGGGTCGCGAAAGGCGCGTCGCGACTGTCGAGCTCGGACCGTTCGAGCTCCTCTCGGGCGAGGCCGGCGAAGAAGCCGACCGAGCTCACGACGTTGCCCTCAGCTTGGATCTCAACCGAACCCGCGCCGAAGATTTCGCCGAAGAGCCTCCCGCAGGAGGCCGGCGTGAACCGCCAGTAATCGATCAGGTCGACCTCGTCGACGATCGGGCTGACGCACGGCACCGTTACGAGCAGCACGCCGCCTCTTTTCAGGATCCGGTGCGCATGCCGCACCGCGGACTTCGTGTCGTAGATGTGCTGGAGCGTCTGCGTGAGGATGAAGCAGTCGAAGGACTCGTCGCCGATCACATCCGCCTCGGTGAGGTCGGCAATGATCGTCGCGTTGGGATTGGAGGCGTCGAGGTCGAGTACCTCGCTTCGGGCGACGCCTTGGCCGAACCGCTTGGTGTAGGCACTGTCCTTCACCTCCAGAACGTCGCCGCGTACGTCGTCCCGGTGGAGCGAAAGGAAGCACTCGATGTAGAAGCGGTCGATCGGCGTACCGCGGTCGTAGCCGAACTCGCGGCTGAACGGTGCATGGCGGCGGAGCGCCCGCAGCCGGGCGGGACGAGCATGTCGGCGAAGGCCCATCCTGAGCCGCGCTGCCTTCTGCACCGGCACCCGCTGGAGGACACGGTCGATGAGGCCTCCTTCGAGCGATGACTCGAATGCCCGTCTCACGCGGGCGACTCTATCGCCAGCTCCAGCTCTTTCGAGCGGCCGAAGAACACTTCTCGTCGGCCCCGAACCAGCCTTCAACGACTTGTGAGGGCCCGAACTGGCCTCAGCGATAATGAGTCGGTGGAGACGCTCTCTATCGTCGTGCCGGCATTCAACGAGGCGAGTCGGCTTCCAAACCTTTTTCGCGCGCTCGAGGACGACGTGGACCTAGTCGGGGCGGACGCCGGCTTTCACGTGGTCGACATCATCGTCGTAGACGACGGCTCGACAGACAGAACGCCTCAGATTCTCGAGGCAGCCAAGGAGGACTCTCCCCGTTTTCACGTCATCCGGTTCGACCGCAACCGCGGCAAGGGAGCAGCGGTTCGCGCGGGAGTGCGGGCCGCTCGTGGCACGCATGCACTCGTCACGGACGCCGACCTCTCGACGCCTCTCTCGGAACTGGCGCGCCTCGCGAATGTGCTCCGCAGCGGGCATGACGTCGCGATTGGTTCCCGCGGACTTCCCTCCTCGCGCATCGTCGTCCACCAGCCCGTGTACCGCGAACTGATGGGCAAGGCGTTCAACGTGCTCCTGCGTCGTCTCACGGGGCTGTCGTACAGGGACACGCAGTGCGGGTTCAAGCTTTTCGCACTCGGCAAGACGAGGGTCTTGTTCGACTTGCAAAGGGTCGAGGGGTTCGCGTTCGATGCGGAGCTCTGCGTCAACGTGAACCGTCTCGGGCTGCGCCTCGCCGAAGTGCCCGTCACGTGGGTCGACAACCGCGAGAGCAAGGTTCGGCTCCTCGGCTCGTCAGGCCGCATGGCACTCGATCTGCTCCTCATCGCCTGGCGCGCTCGCCGTCCCCTCGAGCGGGCTGGTGTTGCCAGCGCGAGGGTGGAGAACGTCTACGGCGAGAGAGAGGCTGTCACAACACCAACCCGCCAGGTGCCTACGCTCGAGAAGGACGCTCAGCCGGATTCGCGCGGCGACTGACGCGCCGTAGGGAGCATAGAGGCGGACTGCGTACCCTCTTGTCGCTCGACAGGCGTCGAGTATGTTCTGTCCACAGGTGGAGAAGCTAGAGCCCGGGATCTCGCACCTAAAGCGGCGAAAATCAATCTACGGCTTTGGAGTCGTCCTTGCCGTTGCACTCTTGGCCGCCGTTCTCACCGCGCAGGGGTGGCGGTCCCGACTCCTTTCTTTCGACCTGGTGCCCCATGTGAATCAAGCCCACGCCCTCGTTGGGATGCAGGCTCTCCCCAGCCATGGG